>Ga0302324_100029431_pt1 | contig 10407 bp, 13 predicted proteins | sample Palsa_T0_1_FD_201949 | JGI IMG/M metagenome (GOLD analysis project Ga0302324, IMG submission 201949) | Peat permafrost microbial communities from Stordalen Mire near Abisko, Sweden - Palsa_T0_1 | ecosystem: Environmental > Terrestrial > Soil > Palsa > Peat permafrost | place: Sweden: Abisko... | reverse complement strand
CGATTTGGAAGCCATCCTTCATCCGCGCATCCGCGCCGCTTGGGAGGCCGAGGCGGAAGGTTGGCGCGCCGCTGGTCGAGGCGGCGGGGCGATCCTGATTCCCCTGCTCTTTGAGACCGGGGCCGCGCCGCGTTTTGACGCGGTTATCTGCGTCGTTTGCTCCGAGGCTTCGCAATGGCAGCGCCTCCGCCAGCGCGGATGGACCGACGGCCAGATCCGCCAGCGCGTGGAGGCCCAATGGCCTGTGGAAAGGAAGATCGCCCTCTCGGATTTCGTGGTGTGGACCGACACGACTCTGGAAGCTCACGCCGCGCAATTGGAGCGCGTGGTCCTTCCTCGGCCGATCACTTCATGAGCAGCATCTGGCGCGCCCGTTTGACGGAGCGATTCAACTGCCGCTGGTAATGGGCCGGCAGGCCGGTGTACTTGCGCGGCAGGATACGGCCTTGATCGGTCACAAACTGCTTGAGCAAGGTGACGTTCTTGTAGTCCAGCGCCTCAAAGGTGAAGTCAATCTTGGGCTTGGGCCGCGGAGTGCGAACTTCCATGGCCGAACCTTTGCCGCGTCCGCCGCGGCCCGCCGGTTTTTCCGGGTGTGTCTTTCGTGGCATAAGATTTATTTGATTTCACGATGAAGCGTGCGGCGGCGCAACGCGGGGTTGTATTTCCGAATCTCCAGCTTTTCGGTCTTGGTCTTCTTGTTCCGCGTCGTGGTATAACGGGAGGGCGATTTGCCTTCCTTGCGCGCTTCAGTGCATTCGATGGTGATAATCTCGCGGGCCATGTTATTCTTTCTCTTTGGCGGGTTTTTCCTCCGTCTCCTCCTCTTCGTCCGCATCAACTCCGCCGGTGGTATCGACGCTGCCCAACTGGCCCAAACGCCGCTGGCGCAAGGCCCCTTCCTTTTCCAACTGGCTTTGCGCCTCGACGGTAAAGCGCGTCCAGGGAATGGCTTCCAGCCGCGGGGCGGGAATCGGCTTGCCCGTCAATTCGCAGATGCCATAGGTGTCTTTTTCAATGCGCTTGAGGGCCTCTTCGATTTCGTATATGGCGTCCTGATCGGAGGAGAGCAGGCTTAACGCGAAATCGCGGTCGAAATTGTCGGTGCCGGAGTCGGCCATGTGGAGACTGTAATTGGTCATTTCCTCAGCGGACTCCTTGGCCAGGCCGCTCATCTGATGGAGCAGGCGCTCGCGCAATTCCAGCAAATGGTTGTAATACTTGGCCCACATGGTCTTTATTTTGGGCTTGCCATTGGATCTGGCCTGCGAGGGGCCGAGGCCCAGAATGGACGCAGCGGTGGCAGGCCGGGACTTCCCGGCCCGAGCCCGCGATGCAGCTTGCTTTTTCATGATCTTTTCACTCTTGTTCACAAATTGTTTTAACAGTCGCCATCCCTTGGGAGTGGCTTTGGCTCAACATCCCCTTTTTTCGGGGTGGGGGACTGTACCTGAGCGACGAAAATGCGCAACTGTTCTTTTTGCACTTTTTTCAGCCCTTCTCAATTGAGGCGTAGGCGTTGTGGTTATGGATGCTTTCAAAGTTCTCGGCCTCGACCTTGTACCAGGTCACGTCCGGGTGGGCGTTGAGCTTGAGCGCCGCGTTGCGCACCAGGTCCTCCACAAAAACCGGGTTTTCGTAAGCCCGTTCCGTCACCGCCTTTTCATCCTGCCGTTTCAACAGCGAATACAATTCCGAGCTGGCCGAGCTTTCCACCAGGGCGATCAAATCCTCGATCCAGATCGCCTTGCGCGAGCGCACCTGCACCGTGACCAGCCCGCGCTGGTTGTGCGCGCCGAACCGGCTGATGGCTTTGGAGCACGGACAGAGCGTCGTCACGCCCGCCTTGACCGTCAATACGAAATCAATCTCCCGGCCGATCGCCGTGGCGTCGAAACGCGCCGTGTAATCCATCACGCTCTCCAGGCCGGAAACCGGCGCCTTTTTCACCAGAAAAAACGGGAACTCCATCTCCAGGTGCGCCACGGCCGATTTCAACTTGGCCTGCATCGCGTGCAGGATGTCCGTGATGTTCTCCACATGGACGATGTGCCCGTGCGAATTGAGCACCTCGATAAAGCGGCTCATGTGGGTGCCTTTGAATTCATGGGGCAGATCCACGAACAAACCAATGGTGGCGATGGTGTTTTGCAACGTCCGTTCCTTGTCGCGAATTTGTATGGGGAAGCGCAAGCCGCGCACGCCGACCTTGTCGATCCGCAATTGGCGGTGGTCGGGTTCACTCTGCCGGTCGCGCATCACATCGAGCTTCAAGCTGCTTTTTGGCGGACAATGATTCATGGTCACAAGTCTTTGTTCTTTAACACCACAACATACGTGAGTTTCGGGAAATTGGGAATTGATTATTCGCCAGAATGGCCAAATATCTAAACGGAACTTGATGACCAAACCTTCCTTGCTTGTCCTGGCCGCCGGCATGGGCAGCCGATACGGCGGCCTCAAACAAATGGACCCGGTCGGCCCCGCCGGCCAAACTATCATTGATTATGCGATCTACGACGCCCTGCGCGCCGGATTCGCCAAACTCGTTTTCGTCATCCGCCGCGATCTTGAACAGCCGTTCCGCGAAATCGTCGGGCAGCGGTTCGAGAAACGCCTGCCGGTGCATTATGTTTTCCAGGAAATGGGCGATCTGCCGCCCGGATTCGCCGTTCCTTCCAACCGCTCCAAACCCTGGGGCACAACGCAGGCGGTCCTGGCCGGCCAAAGCGCCATCCAGGAACCCTTTGCCGCCATCAACGCCGACGATTTCTATGGAGCGCAAGCCTTCCGCCTTCTGGCCCGCCACTTGTCTTCCGGCAGTGCGGACTACGCCATGGCCGGCTTCACTTTGCGCCAGACGCTCTCCGAATTTGGCAGCGTCGCCCGTGGTGTATGCGAAGTCGGCCCTGACGGCTATTTGAAATCCGTCATGGAATTGACCCGGATTGAACGCGACGGCGCGGAGGTGAAAAATACCGCTGCCCCCGGCCGCGTGACCAGATTGACGGGCGAGGAGGCGGTTTCGATGAATTTCTGGGGTTTCACGCCGGAGGTTTTTCCATTGTTGCGCGCGAAGTTTGCGGCGTTTTTGGAAAAGAACGGGCGGGACGAGAAGGCCGAGTGTTACATTCCGAGCACCGTCAATGAACTAGTGGTTGCCGGCCAGGCGCGGGTGAAGGTGCTGCGCACCGGCGATCCCTGGTTTGGCGTCACCTATCGCGAAGACCGCCCGCGCGTGGTGGAGAGCATCCGCCAGCTTGTGTCCTGCGGCGATTATCCCGAAAGATTGTGGGAATGAGCAATCTTTGGCCCGCGGTTTCTAAATCATAATCGTAATCGGCCTTCATTCTTCCTAAATGTCACTCATTGTGGGTGTCCCCACCGTAACTTACCGTAACTCGGCTCCTGGCATGGCCCTTCGCCGACCGCCTAAACGGCCAAATCACCATCTGTTCGTTTGAAGACGCAAAGTGCGATTAGCCGCTACTAGCCGCTACTAGCCGCGATCTAAACGGGATTGGCAGCGATTCAGACCGCGTTTCGCCGGCAAAATTTGGCGCTTTGTGCCGCACAGCCCGATTTTTATTTTTTGGAGGCGCTATTAGCTGTCATCGGCCTTCAGCCTTCTCCCCCCGCCCCTTCCCTCTGCAAAATTTCAAAGAACAAGCGCGTGAGCGCCGCAAAATACTCATAACACGTATTAGTGGGAATGCAAGTGCAAAAATGCAAGGTCATTGGGCGAAGAAGGCGTCCAGCGGCAGGGTGAATTCCGGCAAGGCCGTGCTGGCCAGCGTGCCGCCCGGCCCGTGCGGCGTATGTTCGGTGTAGCGGCCGTTCTTGGGCTGCCGATAAACTTCTATCTGCTTCTCCGGGCCGAGAATGAGCCAGCATTCTTTCACCTCGGCGGCGGCATAGGCGCGCAGTTTCGAGCGGTCGTAATCATGGCTGGTAATGCAGACTTCAATCACCAACTCGGCGGTGTGCGGGTGGTCCAGCCGAAAGTCCTCCTTGCGACCGGCGACGACCGCAAGGTCCGGCTCCGGCTCCGAATCACCACACGTGATGGGTTGCTCAGTGCGCAGAAGCCGCCCGGCCGGGAGGACGCGGCTCAAAGCCTCATGCAAGAATTGCAGGAGGAAACTGCGAAAGGGTGATTTGGACATTTTCGTGTAAACGAACCCGTAGAGAAGTTCGGTGTTTTTGGGAACCAGGCCCATCTCGCCCAACGCACGATACCCAGCCACCGACAGGGGCCAAAGTTGCGCCCCACGCAATGGAATCGCAGGAGACTCAACCGAGTTCATCATGAAGCTAAATATAGCTGTCCCAACGGCGTCCGCAAGGGCGGAATGACCTTGGCCAATAAGCGATTTTCGAAAAAAATGGATTTCTCTTGCAACTCCTACAAATGTAGGAGTATTCTGCCTCTTACAGTTGTAAGAGAAAGGTTTGAAATGCGAAAAACGGCCAAAAACGGGGCCATACGCCGAATGCCCCAAATCTCGGAGGCGGAGCTGGTGGTGATGCGGGTGATCTGGAACCAGTCGCCGGCCACCGCCAACCAGGTGGTGCAAGCCTTGCGCGACCAGACGCATTGGAAGCCCAAGACGATCCACACCCTGCTCAGCCGGCTGAGACGAAAGGGGGCGCTGGCGCACACGCGCCTGGGCCGCGAGTATCTTTTCCGTCCGCTGGTCGCCGCCGCCGATTACGCCCACGACGCCAGCCGTTCCTTTCTGGGCCGCGTCTTTGGCGGCGAGATCGCGCCGTTCCTGGCCTGCTTTCTCGAACGCGAAGAACTGACCGCCCGCGAAATCCAGGAACTGCGCCGCCTCCTGGATGAAAGGCTGCCATGAACCTGCCCGGCCTGGAATCGGTTTTCAATTTGACCTGGCACACATCCTTGCGGGCCTGCGTGTTGATCATCGTGGTGCTGGTTGTTCAAGCTGTGGCGGGCAAACGCCTGCCGGCTCGATTCCGCTACGCGCTCAGCCTTTTGGTGCTTCTGCGCCTGATCTTACTCGTGACGCCGGCCAGCAGTTGGAGTGTTTTTAATCTCACCCGCCATGTTCACCCCGCGCCCGCCGCCTCGCCAGTTCTCCCTTTCCAGGCGTTGCCGGCAGTGTCGGTCGCGCTCCCTTCAAACCAACCTCCTGCCGCCATCAGCCAGCCGTCGCGTCCGTCGTTAGGGCGGTGGGCAGCGGGAATTTGGTTATGCGGCGTTGCGGTCTTTTTGCTGGCGGTGCTTTGGCGTGGCCGGAAATTCGCCCGCTGGGTGGCGCGGTTGCCCGCGGCGACCAATCCGCGCCTGGTAGAATTGGTCGAGAAGTGCAAAGCCGAGGCGGGCGTCCGGTGCGCAGTCAGGATCGCCAATGCGCCGGAGCAGAATACGGCGGCGGTGTTTGGATTTCGCCGCCCTTGTCTGCTCCTGCCGGATGGCATGTTGGACACTTTGGAGCACCGCGAAGCGAGGCTGGTTCTTTTGCACGAATTTGTTCACATCCGGCGGCACGACGTCCTGATGAATTGGGTCAGCGTCCTGGCATTGGCGCTCCACTGGTTCAATCCGCTCGCATGGGTGGCGATGCGGCGTTTGCGCGCGGATCAGGAACTGGCCTGCGACGCCGTGGTTCTCGGCCTGATCGAGCAGGCGGAGCGCGGCCCTTATGGCCGGACGCTGCTCAAGCATTTGCATGATTTTCCGGCGGCACGGATGGCCGTTGGATTGGTTCCGCTCATCACGTCCCGACACAACATCAAAAGAAGGATTATTATGATTACTGAATTCAAACAGACCGGCGGCTTTGCCCGCGGGTTGTTCGCCGTCCTGCTCGTGGCGCTGGGCGGACTGACATTCACCCGCGCTGCGGACGAATCTAAACCCGCCTCGACGAACTCCCCCCAGCCGCCATCCGCCGCCGCGTCGGACCCTATTTTGACGGCCGGCTACGACACCAACGCGCTGGAGGCATTCATTGACGAGCAGATTCAGAAAACCATTCGGGAGACTTATTACGGCAACCGCGACCGCCTCATCAAGTCTCTGCACGAAAAGGGCACGACTTATGAAGCGTGGCGGCGCGGCCAGAGGGAATACTGGATCGTCCGGCTGATGAGGGAACAGATCGCCATGATCGAGGACCTCAAACAGGCCGACGCGGCCTTGAAAGTCGATCCCGACAACGAAAGCCTGCGCCGCCTTAAGGCGGAAATCGGGCAGCGTGAAGCCGAGCAACTGGGCCGTGTGCCCGGCCCGGATATGCTCAAGCGCGCTCCAGGACTTGAACAAGAGAAGATTGATCTCGCCACTCGCGTGCAAAACGCCAAGTTCCTTTACCATATGGGCAAATATGACGAGGCGGAGGCCATCCTCATTCAGGTCGTCAAGAATGAACCTTCCAACCGGAGCGCTCCGTATTATCTGGATTTAATCAAGGAAGCCCGTTACATGGACCGTGCCCGCCGGGTGGCACGGGCCAATGGGATCACGGCTGGGATGCCGCTCCAGGGCGCTACTCCCAGCGCGGCGGCGAATGACGCGTCTGGCCGCGTTCCGACGCTTACCGATCTGCTCTTCCGAAGGCTGGAGGATTGGGACCATCAGCGCGTCATGGCGGAGTCCGACTATCTGGAATTGAGCAATGTTTTGTTCCATCTGAATAACATTCCCAGCAAGAAATTAGGAGGGGCGCTGGCCACGGCCTACGCCCATCAGTTGGACCCCGAATTGGTTGATTTGGCCGGGCGCCTGCAAGTGGCCAAGGCAAGAATGGTGGATGCCTCCAATAGTTATGGCGCGGACATGCCGATCTTTAAGACGGCCAAGAAGCAACTCGAGGATGCTCAGACCGCATACCAAAACAAGATTGACGCCGTGATGGCCGGCATCAAAACCCGTGTCAACGAAGATAAAGGATTTATGCAAATCATCCAGCAGAAGGAGGATGAAATCAAAAATTCTATCATGGAGGCTCAGAAAAACCGGCCTTAAGAATTCTGTTTCCCTCAAAAGACAAACCCTTGCCTGGATGGAGCATCTGGCAGGGCAGGCCTCGACCACGGCATTCGGCGATGAATTCGTCCGGCGGCGCGGTGTTGAATTCAAATAAATCGTAGTGACATGGGATGACTTGCCGCACCCCGGCGTCGTGCGCCAGCCGCGCGGCTTCCTTTCCGTTTAGATTTCTGGCCACGCCTCGTTCTGGCCGGTCGCCGTTAATCGGCAGAAAGGCCAGATCAATCTTGAAACGGCGCAAAGCAGGCACGAGACCATCGTGCAACACCGTATCACCGCTGTGATAGAAAGTGAGGGCCGCCCATTCCACCACTTAACCCAAAAAGCGGCAGCGGCCCAAGGCGTCGCGTTCCACGGTATTGTGCGCGGCGGCGATTCCGCGGAACTCCATGTCGCCCACATGCGCGGATTGGCCGTCGTCCAATTCGACCAAGCGCGCCGCCACTTGCGAGCCGAGGCTTTTGCGCGTGGGGGAAAAACCCAGGCCCGTCGTGCCGCCAACGATAACGATGGATTTCCCTCCAATATTCAACACCTGCATGAGGTTTGAACATGTTTTACTTTAGCTGCGCTAGTCATTTGCCAAACCAAATGTATTCATATCCCGCGGGTGGATCGTAAGCGATAGGCATACCGCCTTCCCCCGAATCACCGTTCCAATAAATAGGGATGAAACTCACGTGTCCATCAACAAAGCTCATCACATTTTTCGCATTGTTGAACTGTTCAGGCTGCCGGCGATCATGTCCGCTTAGGCCGATTGCTCCGGAAAGCTCGCACACCAATACCAGACGTGACGGTTCCCGCGCCGATGACAATGCTCTTCCCGCAACGCGTGTCTCCTTGGAATTTGCGGCCGCGCCGTTGAAGATATAACTCGAGTAATACGTCTGCTTCAGGTGATAAAACCCATCGCCAGTCACGTTGTCGGGCCGAAAAAACTCATGTATGGCAGGTAGTTCGCACTCGAAATCATCCGCCGGACAAGTGAATAGCTGGTCGTTTGTGATCGAGCCATTGCGCAAAAGATAAGGTCGAATGCCGTCCTTGTAGCTAAAATAAATATGGTAGTCACGGGTCGCGCCACGAATGGAGTCGGCGTGGTCGTCCGCATACATGAGGACCGCGACATTAATCTGGTGCAAGTTATTGATGCAAGTGGCTTTCTTGGCAGCACCTTTGGCGCGACTCATCACTGGCAGAACCAGAGCCGCAACAACCGCGATGACGGCAATTACTACCAGCAGTTCAATCAGTGTAAATCCACGTCTCATACAGGCGCTCGTGGCGCACTCTTATGATGCGACGACCGTTTTTTCATTGAAAGCGGCCATCCGATCGGACTCCACAGTCGCACGATGTTCATAATCAATAAAAGCTCGACCGTAATATACCACCGCCGGTTCGTTTCCTGCAACGCAAGAATCGAAGTCGGCGCGGCGCGCCGACCCTGCCGAAAACCGAGATGCGCCCAGGCCGTCTGTTCGACAGGAAAACTGCTGGCTTCCCTGGCCGCCTCTTGTTATAAAGAAAGCGAGGCAATCCATCAGACCTGATGAGCAGATTCGTCAACTTGGAGTTCGGCGGCCAAGCCGGGGAACAAACCCCAGCCGAAGTGCCGGGCGTTGTCAAAGACGAGGCTTTCTATCAGCGCGAGGCGCAAACGGCCTTCGAAGAGGCGGATTTCCAAAAGGCTCTCCGCTCTTATGCCAAAGTTCTCGAATTCAATCCCCAGAATGCCGCCGCCTGGACAGCCCAGGTGCGCATGCTCCTCGAATTGGACCAGTGTGCCGAGGCCCGGGTCTGGACCGATCAAGCCCTGGAACGATTTCCGCGCGAAGCGGATTTGCTCGCCGCCAAAGCCGTCGTCCTGGCCCGCCACGGCGAAACGCAAAGCGCGCTGGCCTTCTCCGACGCGGCGGTCGCGGAAAATGGGACTTCATCGTACGTCTGGCTGGCAAGGGGCGACGTGTTGCTGGCGGCGCGGGAGACGCTGGCAGATTATTGTATTGACAAAGCGATGATGCTGGCGCCGGGCGATTGGGTCGCTGCATGGCAGGCGGCGCGCATCCGGGTCCGGCACGGGCAATATTCCCTGGCGTCGCGCCTGTTGCAGCAGGCGGTGGAATGGAACCCGGGCCATTTCCTGCCCTGGCTGGAATTGGGCCGCTGCCAGGAGGCCCTGGGGCTGAAGGGCGCGGCGGAAAAGTCTTTCACGCAGGCCCGCGAACTCAACCGCCACAACGCCGCCGCCGCCGAGGCCTTGGCGCGCCTCTCAGGGAGCGGCTCAGGCCACCGTTTGCGGGGTTGGTGGCGGCGGCTCCAAAAATGAGCACTTCGCACTTCGACCGGCTTCTGTCCGCTGTCAACGAACAGGAGGCTTCGGACCTCCACCTCGTCGCGGGTGTCCCGCCCGCCTTTCGCGTCAACGGCGAAATTATCCTGGCCAATGAGGATGCCTTGACCGGGGAAGAACTCACCTCGGTCGCGGAGAGCCTGCTTAACGAGCAGCAGCGCCAGAAACTGGAACAGGAGTGGGAGCTTTGCATTTCGATGCACCACAGCGCTGCGGGCCGTCTGCGCGTAACCTTTTACCGCCGCAACGGCCACACCGAAATGAGCTTGCGTTTTTGCGGCCATCGCATTGCCAGCCGGGAGGAACTGGGCTTGCCGGAGAAGATTGACGATCTGGCGCGCAGGCCAAACGGCCTGGTACTGGTCACTGGTCCGACGGGGGCGGGCAAAACCACCACGCTTAACTACTTGGTTGATCTCATCAATGGCGAGCGTCGCTGCAAAATCGTCACGATCGAAGACCCGATCGAATTTGTGCATGAGAACAAACGGGCCATCGTGGTGCAGCAGGAAGTGTTGACCGACGTGCATTCCTTCAACCGCGCTTTAATCCACGTGTTGCGGCAGGACCCGGACGTTATTGTCGTGGGAGAGATGCGCGATCACGAAGCCGTGGCCACGGCGCTGACGGCGGCGGAGACGGGCCATCTCGTGCTGGCCACCATGCACTCGCCCAACGTGTCGCACGCGTTGGAGAGGATCATCGGAGTTTATGAAGGCGCCGCGCAACAGCAAATCATCATGCAATTGGCTAATTCGCTGCAAGGGATCATCGCCCAGGATTTGCTGACGGCGACCGACCGCACCCGGCGCGTGCTGGCCTGCGAGATGCTCATCGCCAACGGCGCCGTGCGCAATATGATCCGCGAAAACCAGCTTCATCAGTTGGAGAACGTGATTCAAATGGGGCGCAAGGAGGGAATGTCGCTGATGGATAATTGCCTCTACGACTTGTACTGCAAGTGCCTCATTTCGTACGACACCGCCGTCAGCCGCGCCCGCAATCCCGAACGCATCCTGCGCGAGCGAAAATG
>Ga0302324_100029428_pt1 | contig 10408 bp, 8 predicted proteins | sample Palsa_T0_1_FD_201949 | JGI IMG/M metagenome (GOLD analysis project Ga0302324, IMG submission 201949) | Peat permafrost microbial communities from Stordalen Mire near Abisko, Sweden - Palsa_T0_1 | ecosystem: Environmental > Terrestrial > Soil > Palsa > Peat permafrost | place: Sweden: Abisko... | reverse complement strand
GGCGACCGTCACCCAGGCGGAATCGGACGGGTATAAGCGGGCGGCGGTGGCACGAAGGGCCTCGGTATGGGCGATGAAGTCTTCGACGCGCGGCGTGATGAAGCGCGCCTGACCGGGGTTCGGATCCTTCCGCCAGCCAGCCCGGACGTATGCGGTGCGCTGCAGCGCGATCCGGATACCGGTTTCCTGGGCGGCCTGCATGACGAGTTCGCCGAGCAGATTGGGATTCTCGTAGAACGAGCCATTGGGTGCGTGGTGCAGATAATGAAATTCGCCGACGGCCGTGATGCCGCTGGCCAGCATCTCGAGGAACGCCATGCGCGCCACGACACGAATATCTTCGGGAGAAAGAGAGTTCGCCGCATGGTACATGGCTTCGCGCCAGGTCCAAAATGTGTCACGGCCCAGGAATGTGTCACGGCCCAGGGTTGTGCGGTGTTCGGTGCGTCCGCGGATGGCTCGCTGAAACGAATGCGAGTGCGCGTTGACCATGCCCGGCAGGATGGCCCGACGGTGAAGTCGCCGGGCCGCCGCGAGATCCTGAGGCGCGGAAGAAAAACGGCTGATGCGGCCGTTCGCGTCCGCAAACATCGCGATGCCGGTCTCGAAGCGGCCACTGCGATAGAGAAAGTCGGGCAGCCAACCGGTCGCCTCTGAAAACCCATGGGGGCTCATCCGTTCCCCCGCCGCGAATAAACGAGGCGTCCGCCCAGATACGTTTCATACGCGGGCTCAATGCCCACGAAATACGGAATTTCACGATAATCCTTCAAATCGTGGATGACAAAATCGGCCTGCTTGCCGGGTTCGAGCGATCCGATCGAAGCGCCGCGGCCCAGGCTATACGCGGCGTTGATGGTAGCCGCCGTGATCGACTCGGCGGGCGTCATTCCGGTCTGCGTGGAAGCCAGCGAAAGGACGAACGGCATGGAAGGCGTCGGCGAAGAGCCGGGGTTGAAATCCGTCGCGAGCACCACGGGCAAGCCTGCGGAAATCATGGCACGCGCCGGCGCGAAACGCTTTGAACCCAGGGTGTAGACAGATGCGGGAAGCAGCACGGGCAGCACGCCACCAGCCGCCAGCGCGTGAATGCCCGCTTCATCGATCTGTTCCAGATGATCGGCCGTGGTCGCACCCGCTTCGGCGGCGATTTCGGCGGCGCCGGAGCGGGAAAGCTGATCGGCATGAACGCGAATGCCCAGATGCAGCGCGCGGGCGGCAGCGAGAATGCGCTTCGTGTTCGCGGCGTCGAATATCTTCGGTTCGCAGAACACGTCGCAATATTCGGCGAGATTGTCGCGCGCCACTGCCGGGAGCATCTCGCGGATCACGAGATCCACATATTCGCAGGTCTTTCCGCGGTATTCGTCGGGAATTTCATGCGCGCCGAGAAACGTGGGCACCAGCCGCAGGAAACCCTCCGCGTTCAGACGCCGAATGACGCGCAACATGGCGAGTTCGGATTCGAGCGAGAGTCCGTAGCCCGATTTCGCTTCAATCGTGGTGGTGCCCATGCGAAGGAACCACCGGCTTCTGCGCAGGGCGGCGCCAAAGAGCTCGTCTTCCGTGGCGGCGCGGGTCTTTCTGACGGTGGAGCGAATGCCGCCGCCGGCCGCGGCGATCTGCTCGTAAGTTGCGCCGCCCGCGCGCATCTCGTATTCGTCCGCGCGCGTGGCGGCGAATACGGGATGAGTGTGCGCGTCGACAAAGCCTGGCATTACGGTGCGGCCGCCCGCATCGATAACCTGATGTTCCGGTCCGACCAGGGTCTCAATCTCAGCCTGCGTGCCGACGCGTTCGATCTTTCCGCCGCGGATAAGCATGCCCGCGTTGCGCAGGATCGCGAGATCTTTCATCTCATCCCAAATGCGCGGACGCGCCGGTCCGGAGAGTGTGACGAGTTCGCCGCAGTTGAGGACCGCAGCCGGCCTCGCGGCGTCAGTTGAGGAATTCATCGAATTGTCCATCGGTAATGGTCTGCGTCAGTGCTTCAATATCGTCCGAAGGCGGCCGGTCGGCAGTGAGCCGGGGAACGGCCGCGCGGATAATCTCATGGGCCCTCTCGATAGCAACCGACGAGCGCAAGGGACGGCGATAGTCGATCCCCTCGGCCGCGGTCATCAGTTCGATCGCAAGAACATATTCGGCATTCGCCACGATTTGCCGGAGCTTCAGAGCCGACGTCATGCCCATCGATACATGATCCTCTTTACCGCCCGAAGTGGGCACGCTGTCGACGCTGGCGGGATGCGCCAGGACTCTGGCTTCGCTGAGCAACGACGCGGCGCAGACGTGGGCGATCATGTAACCCGACGAGAGCCCGGGCTGAGCGCTCAAAAACGGCGGAAGCCCTTCGTTGAGATCGGGATTAATCAGGCGGTCGATGCGCCGCTCGGTGATGCTCATCAGATCCGTGAGCGCGATGGCGGCATAGTCGCACACCAGCGCCAGAGGCGCGCCGTGGAAGTTGCCCCCGCTGAGGATTTCTTCGGTGTCGGCGAATACCAGGGGGTTATCGGTGGCCGACCCGCTTTCGATCTCGACGGTCTCGCGGGCATGCGCCAGCGCATTCCGGACCGCTCCGTGCACCTGCGGCATGCAGCGCAGGCAATACGCATCCTGCACCCGGGGGTCGTTATGAAGGTGCGAATCGCGGATGGCGCTGTCCCGCAGAATTTCGCGCAGATGTGCCGCGGAAGCCTGTTGACCGGGGTGCGGGCGCGCGGAATGGATGCGGGCGTCGAATGCCACGGGCGTACCACGCAGCGCTTCGAGGGACATGGCGCCGGCCAGGTCAGCGAGTTTCGCAACGCGCTCGGCGCGCAGCAGCGACAGAGATCCGACGGCGACCATGGCTTGTGTGCCGTTCAGCAGTGCCAGACCTTCCTTGGCCGCGAGGCGCAGAGGATCGATGCCGGCCGCCTGCAACGCATCCCCGCTCGCGATCCATTCGCCCCGGTAGAGACATTTGCCCTCACCGATCATGGCCAGCGCCAGGTGTGCGAGAGGAGCGAGGTCGCCGCTGGCTCCCACCGAGCCTTTTTCGGGGATACGCGGTGAAACGCTTCGCGCCAGCATCTCTATAATGGTTTCGACCACCACGCAGCGGCAACCGCTGTGTCCGGTGGCGAGAACGTTGGCGCGCAGCAACATCAGAGCCCGCGTCTCGCGTTCGCCGAGCGGCGCTCCCAGACCGGATGCGTGGCTTCTGACCAGATTAACCTGGAGTTGTCCCAGTTCGCGGGAGGGTATGTGGACATCGGCCAGCTTGCCAAAACCGGTGTTGACCCCATAAACAACCTTCCTTTCACTGAGGAGCTTTTCGACCACACGGCGAGACGATTCGATGCGGAGACGAGCCGGCTCGGAAAGAACGGGGGCCAGGGTTCCCGCGGCTACCTGAGCGATTTGTTCCAGGGTAAACGGCTGGCCGGAGATTTCGAGTGAGCCGATCATAAACGTGTGCCTCAGGATAACGAACACGACGGATGCCACGGAAGGCGGAAAGCGCGGTTATCGGGGCCGTTCTCTATAAGAAGCGATGGTTTATCGCGAATTCTGCCGTCATATCGATGGTAAGACGATATTTCTGCGAAGGTGTGGCGCGGGCTTTCAGGCTGCCTTTTGAGAGGCCGGGCCGTAGCGGTCGATGAATTCGCGGTCGGAATTGCAGGCGCTTACTCGACGCATGAGCGGATGAAACAAGGGCTCGTCAGTCGGGTCTTGTCAACGTGACACTGGCGCCGGCGCCACTTCCGTCATGATGGCATTCGAAATGAACGGGTGAACGCCTCCCGCTTCCGCGAACCTCAAGCGCGTCGAAATATTGACGCCGGCGTCGCAGACGATTGAAAGCAGCCTGCTATCCGCGCGATGAGTCTCCGGCCCTTTACCGGCCGAGCGGGAAGAGCATGATATTTGAAGACATGGTGGAAATCTGGGTCCCGGTCGTCTTTGGAGCCGGAGGAGTCGTCCTTGGACTAACGAACTACCTTGGAAAAGTTCGTGCCAAGCGCGAACTTGAAGCGTTGAAGAGCGAGCTTCAGATACATGCGGCTGAGCGGCAGATGCGCGTTTCGAACCTTTATGAGAGACGCGCTGAGAGAATTGCCGATCTCTATGGGCGCATGGCGGAGCTCTCGCCCATGTGTGAGCGCCACGTCCCACAGCTGGAGCGGGGCAATCGGCAGGAGGACCTGAGCGAACTGACCGGGAAACTCTCGGACTTCTGTTTATTCTTCGATACCAGCCAGATCTATTTTCCCGAGCGCCTATGCATTCTGCTGGAGAAAACTGTAATCGCTCTTAAAACGTCTCTCAGCGGGAACTCCGTCGATAATGGCGCCGGCGACCAGGCGGACGGTGCCGCGCAAAAAGAAAAAATGGCAGCTTTCGTGGCCGCAGTCACAGCCTTTGAAGCCACGATACCTTTGGCGCAAAAAGCGCTAAAGGAGGAGTTTCGGAAGATGTTCGGTTCATAAAGATGTTCGGTTCATAGAGTTCCCCCCTGGCGGATAGAACACGCCCGCGTACCGGGGTTTTAGGCCACTTTCTGCGTTGCGCGCTTGCGACCGGTCTTCTTGACCGCGGCTGCGGCCCTCCTGACGGCCCAGCGTTGTTTCATTGCGTCTGCAAGCTTCTGCAGACCCTCTGGCGTAAATTGAGGTTTTGGGGCGCGGCCTTCTTTGAAGCTACAGGGGGCACAGCTACAGCCGCTTTTTCGCCGCCCATTGTTTCCTCTGTCGCCCGGAACGCCGGTCAAACTATAGCGAATACGATCCCGCGCTCCACCAGTCCGTCCATCGCCGCCGCATCCATCCCCAGCACTTCCCGCAACACCGTACACGAATGCTCCCCCGGCCGCGGCGCCCCGCGCGACGGCGTCCCCGGTGTCCCCGACATCTTAACCGGCGTCCCCGTCACCCGATGCCCCTCCACCTCCGGAAACATCTCCCGCACCGCCGACTGCTCGTCCTCGGCCACCTCATCGAACGTTCGCACCAGACTGCACGGAATCCCTGCAGCCCGCAGCAACACAATCCATTCCGCCGCGCGCCGAGCCGCAAAAACCTCGCCCAGCACCGCCTCCATCGCCGCACGATTCACGCACCGCAACGCATTCGTTGCATACAAGGGATGCCGCTCCAGATCCGCGCGCCCAATCGTCGCGCAAAACGTCGACCACAGCTTCTCACTCCCCACCGCAACCGCAAATCCCCGATCGCTGCCCTCGAACACGGTATACGGAGCAACTGTTGGAAACCCCGCCCCCAAGGGCCGCGGCGCCACACCCGATCCCAGATACGTCATGTAATTCGAAGACATCGCCGAAATCATGCAGTCCTGCATCGAGACGTCCACGTACTGCCCCTCGCCCGTCCGCTCCCGCGCCCGCAGCGCCATCAGAATCCCGATCGCCGCAAACATTCCCGCCGTCACATCGGCCACCGAATACCCGCACCGCACCTGCTCGCCCGCTTCCGTCCCCGTCATGCTCACCAGCCCGCTTGAGCACTGCACAATCAGATCCATCGCCGCCTCATCGCGCGACGGCCCATCCTGCCCATACCCGGAAATCGAGCAGTAAACCAGCCCCGCATTGCGCGCCCGCACCGCCTCGTACCCCAGCCCCAGACGAGCCATCGTCCCCGGCCGGAAATTCTCAATCAGCACATCCATCTTCTCCGCCAGCCGCAGGCACAACTCCACCCCCTCAGGCTTTTTCAGATCGATGGAAATCCCCTGCTTGCCTCGGTTCAGTCCCATGAAAAACGCCGCGTGCCCGCCCACGAACGGAGGCCCCCACCCGCGCCCCATATCGCTGCCTCCCGGCGCCTCCAGCTTGTAAACCGAAGCCCCATAATCAGCCATCAGCAGCGTGCAATAAGGCCCCGCCAGCGCATGCGAAAAATCCAGCACACGGACGCCCTCCAGCGCCCCCGTCATGCGCCGTGCAGTCCCAGCCGCGCCAGCACGCGCCGAACCTTCTTTGGCGATATCGACAGCCTCTTCGCCACGCGCGCCACCTTCCGCCCCTCGTGGTCCCAGATCTTCGGAATAATCAGATCCGCGAAATCTTCCGTCAGCTGCTGAAACGTCCGCTCCCCCACCACGCCCTGCGACCATGCCTGCAGCGTCGTATCCAGATTCCCTCCCCGCACCACTTTCGCCTTCAGCGCCTGAAGGTCCTCCCAAATATGATCCTGCACTTCGTTCTTGAGCAGCGCCCCCGCCAGATCGCAAATCTCCCGCGCCGCGTCCGTGCTGCCCGGCGCCGTGTTCGCGGAAGTCGTATTACAAATCGTCAGACCCTGCCAGATCAGCGCCCGCGCCTGCAACCGCCTGTTTTCCGTACGGCGCGACAACTCCACCGCCTCCCGCGCCGCCTCTAATGCCTGATGCGCCACCCACGCCGGATCCTCAATCTCCTCCTCCAGCTTCGTGTTCTCCACCATGCACTCCAGCAGCCGCGCCCGCGCCATCAGGATGTAATCTTTCTTCTCCTCGCCCAGCGCGTAAGCCTGCCGCGCCTCATCAGCCGCGCCCGCCAGGTCGCCGCTGTCCAGATGGAGATGCCCCCGATTAACGCAAACCGTCCCCGCGCCCCTGTGGTGCGAATGGATCTTATAAATCTCCGTCGCCCGGTCCAGATGCGCCAGCGCCTGCTCGCCCATCGCCTCGTATTCGCGGCGCAGCTCCGGCTGGCTCTTCCGGCGCTGCGCAGCATCCGCATCGATGCGCTTCCTCAACTGCAGCGCCATCAGCCGCTCCACATACCCCATATTCGCCAGCGACCGCGCCAGGTTGCGATGCGCCGCGTCGCGCTTGCCGTATTCCGTAATCGCCTGCGCAAAATGCCGCAGCGCCAGGTCGTATCGCCCTTCCCGCCGGTACATCCGCCCGTAACTTGACTGAATATTGCCCCGTGTAATGAAATCGTCCGTCTGGCTCAGCACCGCGTCCGCTTCCGCGAGCAGCTTCAGCGCATCCTTGGTCCGGCCCTTCTGGAAAAGCAGCCAGCTCTCCGCCACCCGCATCGCCGCCGCCATCGGCTCCATCCCCGCCAGTGTCGCGAACTGATGCCCGGCGCCCGCGTGAATCAGTGCATTGTCGTATTCACCAATCTTCCGGTGGCACCGCGAAGACCAGAAATGCGCCAGCGCCAGAATCCGCAGATCCGGAACTTCTTCCTTCAACGAAAGCACCAGCCCGAAGTTCTCCAGGGCCCGTTCCATGTGCTCTTCGTTGACCCACACCACGCCCTCCGCCATCAGCACGTGAACGTAATCCACCAGACTCAGCTTCGCGCGCATCCCCTTCGGAAACCGCGTCAGACCGTCCTGCACCACATCGACTTCCCGCCATCCCGCATCCACCCATTGCGCTACGTAGCAGAGCAGAGACGCGGCGTCCGGATCGAGAGGGTCCAGTCGTCCCGTTTGCTCCCAGTACGCGTCCAGTCGCGCCATCCCGCTGCCGATGCGGCGCAAGCCGAGATCCTCGCGAAGCGTCTCCAGCAGATCGGTACGGGTTGCGGTGACCATGTGGGTATTAGCGTACCAAATAGTAGTCCGTAACGGACCAGTCGCCTGGACCATCCCATGCCTCTTGAGTAGGTAACAATTTTCCGCTTTACTGAAATGGCGATGCTGATGGCAAACTCACTTTCAAACCAGTCACGCGCTCGGGTCATCCTCATGATGGGCGCCCCGGGCAGCGGGAAGGGGACGCAAAGTTCGTGGTTGTCGAAACAGCTCGGTATACCCTGCTTGTCAACGGGTGAAGTACTGCGCACCGAAGCAAAGCGGAACACGCCGGCGGGATTCCGGCTCCGCCAGATTCTATCTACCGGTGCGCTGGTCAACGATGATATGGTGTGCGCGGTCGTAGGGGCCCGCCTCCAGCGCGAGACAACGGAAAACGGTCTGATTCTGGACGGTTTTCCGCGTACCGTGCGTCAGGCTGCTTTTCTCGACGGCCTGCTTGCCGATCTTGGACTGCCTCGCCCCACGGTGATTCATCTCGATGTTTCAGACGAAGGTTTGCTGCGGCGCCTCACCGGACGCAGGCAGTGCGCCCTTTGTGGATCCATCTATAACCTGATTTCGCGCCCGTCAATCCGGGGTTCGCGCTGCGAGAATGACGGCGGCGCGCTTGTCCAGCGGGATGACGATACCGAAGGCGTTATTCTTCACCGCCTCAAAGATTTCGAAAGCTATTCCGCGCCGTTGATCGACTACTACAAAAGCGCCGCCTACCACCGCATCGAAGCCGACCGCGACCGCGATGCGATCACCGAAGACCTCTTGTCCATCCTCGCAGGGCAGGAGGTAGTACAGGCGCTGTCGCCTGTCTAGAACGCGCCCGCGAAGCGGAGCGCATTGGTGCCCTGTAGCTATCCGCGAACCAGCGTCATCTCAATTCCCACTTCCGCCAGCGACGTCTCAATCGTCTTTTCCTCAACCCCGTTCGGCGTGACGTCCTGAATATACCCCATATTCACGGCCCTTACTCGCCAATCCGAGATAATCTGTCCGCACCGTTCGCGCGTCAATCCATAGCGCCGCGCGATCTCCCGTGTGGACCATCCCCGGATGAAATAAAGCACCGCCAGACGCCACTGCAAATCGCGTCTCGGCAGCTTGCCGAATACGGGAACCTGAGAGGGAAAGCAGACAAGATTGCGACGGATCGCCATCTGCAGCGCACGATTACCTAGTAGGACGAGATCCATCACACGAAAATAAGGTCTGACGCTGGAATTAGTGGAGAAACCGGACAGGGGTACTTGCCGCGTGACGGGACGGAAAGTGGCGACTGACATCGCCGACATCCGTATTGTAGCTCCGGCATTGTAGCTCCGTGCGTAAATAGTGGTTTGATCTAAAATGAAGACCTTTACCTTCGCCTTGGTACTGGTATGGCAGCTCACTGCAGCCGGGTTTTCGTCGCGATTCGAAAACATCCGCGAATCCAGCTCGCCCGCCGACCTGTATGCCTTCCTGTTCGCCCTTCCGAAAGGTGGCGACCTGCATCACCACAACGGCCTCTCCATCTACGCCTCCGTCTGGTACGCCGCGGCTACCGCTCCCAGGACTTTGCAGCGAAACGCGTTCTACACCATGACACAGCTCGGGAATTGCTCCGATACTCCAGACACGCAGCCGCGCTATTACACCATCCAGCGCTCGCACTTTGAACATTTATCTGCGTGCCAGCAATCGCTGTATCAGCCGTTAACCGCCCTTACTCCGGCCCTTCGCGCAGCCTGGATCTCCTCTCTTGTCGTTGGTTTGCCCAGGATGGACGCTCCGAATGAAGGCCGCGATGAATTCTTCGAGCGAATCGTTCCGCGTTTCGGCGATCTCAGCCGCGACCCCTGGCTCCTGGCCGACGCGATGGTTGAAAACATGCGCCTCTTCGGCGCCGAAGGCGTGCGCTACATTGAAGCGCAAACGCCCATCGGTAACTTCATCGATGCCGCCGGAAATCCTGTAGCTCCCGAAGACGCCAACAGAATTCTGTGCGACCGCCTGCGCCAGCCCGACGCCATCGCAACCGGTGTAACCATGCGCTTTCAGGGCGTCATCATCCGGTTCGCTCCGGACGCCGAACAGCGCCTTGAAACTCTCTACGCCTGGGTAGCTGCCCACCGCGATCAATGGGTGGGTATTAACATGGCCGGACGCGAAGATAACGATAAAGGATATGCTCTGCGATTCCTATCGACGTACAGGAAAATGCGCCGCCAATACAGTGACATTCCCCTTTCCATCCATGCAGGCGAGAAAGACAGCCCAGGCCATGAAGTGCGCGATACCCTGCTCTTAGGCGCATCCCGCATCGGACACGGCGTCAATCTCATCACCGACCCCGACACCATGCTTCTCATGCGCAATAATCGCTACCTGGTCGAGATCAACCTCGTCTCGAACCGCCTGCTTGGCTATGCGCCCGACACTGCCCTGCACCCGTTTCCCGAATACCTTCGGTTCGGGATCCCGGTCTGCCTCAATACCGACGATCGCGGATCCTGGGACTCCAACATGACCGACGAATATTACACAGCCGTTACAAATTTCCATCTCACCTGGGACGAAATCGTGGCTTTAGGTCGAAACAGCCTGCTGTATTCCTTCGCCGAGCAGCCCCTCAAGGAAAGGATGCTTCGGGACTACGATGCCGCGGTCAACGCTTTTGAAACGAACTACGATACTACGGACTGGCGCGAGGCACTGAAAAAAATAAAGCCGCTGCTCTCCGGCTATGCAAAGAGAACCTGGAGCCTGCAATGATCAAACCCATTCTCGTTGCTCTCGCGGTAACCTCCGTCCTTTCTGCCCAACCCGCGCCAGCCCAACCCATTCCGGTCAAAGTCGTCGTCGTAGCCATGTTCGAACGCGGTGAA
>Ga0302324_100029426_pt1 | contig 10409 bp, 10 predicted proteins | sample Palsa_T0_1_FD_201949 | JGI IMG/M metagenome (GOLD analysis project Ga0302324, IMG submission 201949) | Peat permafrost microbial communities from Stordalen Mire near Abisko, Sweden - Palsa_T0_1 | ecosystem: Environmental > Terrestrial > Soil > Palsa > Peat permafrost | place: Sweden: Abisko... | reverse complement strand
GACGGCTGGACATAGGCCGCGCGCCACGGCCGCGGTCCCAGCGCGCGCAACAGCGTCGCGGGATGCGAGGTGCCTGCCCCCATCTCCATGTCGTAAGGCTGCAAGACAAGGCAGCCCTGCTTGGCCCAATAAGCCTGGAGCGTGAGGATCAGGTCCTGGAATGTCAGCGTCTTGGCCACGATTCGGGCTCGCTTGAAACGGGCCGCGAACCTACCTTCCGCCCCCGCCAGCGACAAGCGCGCTCAGAATTTGAATTCCAGTGACGCGTACCAGGAATAGTCGTCGGTTTCGGCCGCGTTCTGGATGCCGGGGCCGAAGGAGGCGAGCAGGTGATAATGCTCGCTCAATTCGTAATCCGCGCCCAGGCCCAGCCCGGTGGACGGTTTGCCGCCACGCAACCCCGGCGTGGAATGATAGATCTCCGCGCCGACCTCCAGCGCGTCGGTCAGCTTGCGGGTCAGTGCCCAGCCCATGAACCAGAAATCGCGAGCGCCGTCGCCGTGGTCGATGTCGTAGCCGCCGCCGCCGAAGGTCGACCAATCGCCCCAATCCTTCTGCGCCCAAAGCGGAAGAAAAAACGATGCGTGGTCTTCGCCGAGCGCGGCGTGGCTGCGCGTCGGCAGGTCGGCTTGCGGGAAGAAGCTCACATCCCAACCCGTATCGTCCTGATGCAGGAAACGGTATTTCACGCCGAGATCGATGTCGGAGAGACCGACGGCGGAGCGTGTGTCGCGCGGATCGTCGAAGCCCAGCGGCAGCACGGCGGTGAGTTGCAAATCCTCCGCCGCGCCATAATTGATGTCGAAACCCGATTGGCCGGCTGTGTCGTCTCGTGTACGCATTCCATCGTTGAAGGCGTAGATCTCGAAATGGCCGAGATCGGCGGGCTCCGGATCGTCGGTCTGGTAAGGCGGTCCCGCCAGCGCGGGCGTGGCGAATGCCAGGACAGATACAAAAAGAATGGCGAACCGCAAGGAACTCTCCACCCGGACGTGCGCTGCATCGGGTATAATCTAGCAGAGATGAACAACCCGTAGAGGCCGGCGATGAGTAGAAATACGCAGATAGCTATTGCTGCAGCGCTTGCGATCGCACTTTGGACGTCGGCGGCTGCGGCGGGACCGTCCGGCTACCATCTGGTGAAGACGGTTGCGCTGGGCGGCGACGGGTTCTGGGATTATCTGAGCATCGATCCCGTCCATCGCCATCTGTTTGTCACCCATGGCACGCATGTGATGGTGCTCGACGCGGACAGCTACGCGGTCGTGGGCGACATCGCCGATACGCCGCAGGTCCATGGCGTGGCGGTCGCGCCCGACCTCGGCCGCGGCTTCGTCAGCGATGGCGGCGACAACACCGTCACGATATTCGATCTTTCAAGCCTGAAGCCGATTGCCCGCTTGACGGTCGGAACCAAGCCCGACGGCATCGTCTACGATCCGGCCTCGCATCGCGTGTTCACTTTCAATGGCGGCAGCAACGATGCTACGGCAATCGACGGCGCGTCCGGCACTGCGGTGGGAACCGTCGCGCTGGGCGGCAGGCCGGAATTTCCGGCGGCCGACGGCAAAGGCAACATCTTCGTCAACATCGAAGACAAGTCCGAACTGGTGGAATTCGATTCAAAAACGCTCGCCATCGAGAACAGCTGGCCGCTGGCGCCTTGCGAAGAACCGTCCGGACTCGCCATCGACGCGGCGCATGCGCGGCTGTTCGTGGGCTGCCACAATTTGATGATGGCGGTGGTCGATGCCAAAACCGGCAAGGTGATCGCGACGCCGGCTATCGGCAAGGGCGTGGACGCCAACCGCTTCGATCCCGCAACTGGATTCGCGTTCAGTTCGAACGGCTATGGCACCTTGACGGTCGTCCACGAAGACACGCCGGATAGCTTCTCCATCGTCGAAGACGTGCCGACCCAATTGGGCGCGCGGACCATGGAGATCGATCCCAAGACGCACAACGTCTTCCTGGTGACCGCCGATCTCGTCCCCACGCCGCCGACCGCCGACAATCCGCATCCGCGGCCGACAATCGTTCCGGGAAGCTTCAGATTGCTGGTGTTTACGAGGTGAGGGTCTATGAGAACATGGCCCTGGTGGTGGGTCGCGTGAGAAAAAAGATCAGCGTGCCGGCAACGCACACGCCGACTGCGCCTTCCACGACGCGGCCCATCGCGACCTGAACCGCGTCGCCAGTCCCATTGATCGCGAAAATCGCGATAGCGAGCCACCAGCCCCAGATACGGCGGCGGAAAAATCCGAGGCTCGCGAGGAACATGGGAATTGCGAGCGTCAGAAATCCCGCGCCTGCGAGTGCGCGAAAAGGCTGAAACTGAGAATAAACACTCGGGCGGAGCGACCAGATCGCATCGGCAGCGGTGCCGGGAAACAGAAGCGCTGTTCCCGTAGTGAGCAGGATCCCCGTCGCCACCAGAAAGAATACGGCGAGCAGACGGATGGCGAGATGCGTGCCGTTCATTGCGCGAACAGCGCGTCCACCGGCTTGCCGTCCACCGGCCGGCCGGGCTGCAGGCCCAGCAGCTTCATCACGGTCGGATGGATGTCGATCATGTCGAGGCGCGGAATCTCGCGGCCCTTCGCGACGCCGGCGCCCCAGGCATAGAAGATGCCGTGCATCTGCACGATGCTGGGATCGTAGCCGTGCGTCGCCTTCAGCCCGCCGGCGAAGGGCGTGAAAGACACCGGCCAGATGTGATTGACACCGAGCCACTCGGCCCATGGCGGCATGACTTCCGGGCCGATGATCCAATAGGGCGGATGGGTGAGCAGCATCAGGTCGGGCACGCGCGGACCATTGCCCAAATGTGCATAGGGCGGGAAATGGCCCTTGCGATAGACCCGGAAGATATCCTTGTAAGGCGCCAGCGCGGCCGCCACGCGGTCGGCGCTCTCACCCTTGTCGAGATAGAGGAACGACGTCGCGCCGTCCGTCGCCTGCTCGGCATGGATGTCGTACATGTTCATCAGCCGCCCGACATTGATCAGCGGCCCGACATCGATCATGCCGTGATCGGTGCCGACGATCAGCGTACCTTCGCGGCTGGGCGGCAACGCGCGGATGCCGGCCATCAATTTGCCGACGATGGCATCGGCCTTGCGCACCGCCGCCAATGTTTCGGGCGCGGTGACGCCGTGATAATGCGCTTCCTCGTCCGGGCCGTGGAAATAGAGCGCGATCAGCCGCGGATGGCCCGGGCCGTTGTCGGCCAGAAGCTTCAGCGCGGAGGCGAGGATCGCATCGTCCGACGGCTCGTCCTTGAACGGCACTTGCGGGTTGATGAAACTGGCGAGCTTGCCGCGCCGGGTCGAATAGCGGCCGACCCAGTTGAACACCGCCGCGTGCACGCCCTGGCGCTCGGCCGCTTCCCACATCGCTTCGCAGCCGGTGTGCCAATCGGCGTCGCTGACGGGAGGCTTGGTCTCCTCGCCGCCGAAGCGGCCCCATTTCGGATCGTAGAAGCTGTTCGACATCACGCCGTGATGTTCGGGCCAGCAGCCGGTCTCGTAGGTCGTGTGATTGGCAAGCGAAAGGGACGGAAACGCCGGCACCAGATGGCGCGACCACGCGCCTTCTTTTTTCATCACGTCGAGGTTTGGCGTCTTCGTCGCATCCGCCATCGCGGGCGAGAAACCGTCGAACAGGGTGACGATCACGGTGCGCTCGGCGGCTTGCGCCGCGCCGACCCACAGCGAAACGATGGCGAATAGTACTGTCCGCAGCCAAACCCGCATGACACCCTCACCCAGAGCCCGCGCCGTTTTGGCCCCGCCGTCAGCCCAGATCAAGCGCCTTGCCGTCGCGCAGCACCGCTTCGGCAGCCGGCGTGTAGCGACCGTCTTCTTCGTGCAACACCAGCCCCGGCAGCATCAGGGATTGTGCCCTGCTGCCCTTTCGCGCCTGCACAATCACCCGCTTGGCCGGCTCCACGCCGTGCGGCCAGAGCGGATAGACCAGCACGCCGTGCTGCGGCAGTTCGCCGATCACCTCGCGCAGCCGGTCGGCACGCACGATCGCGGTGAAGGTGCCGCGATCGGCGGTGCGCTTGAGGCCGGCTTCGAGCCAATCGCGCAGGCGCTTTTTGTCCCGGGTGGCGCGTGTGCGACCCGCATCGGGCGACGATTTGCCGGATTCGTCGTGGAACGGCGGATTGCAGAACACGTGATTGTAAGTCACGCGCAGCGAAGGGCGCAGCGAGAACACATCGTCCTCCAGGAAACGCACATTCATCTTGTTGGCTTGCGCGTTTTCGTTGGCCAGCACCGCCAGGGCGGGATCGATTTCGACGCCGGTGATCGAGCAGCCCACGCGCGCGGCCAAGCAAAGGCTCGCCACGCCGGCGCCGGCGCCGAGTTCCAGAACCTCGCTCGACGCCCGGGCCGGCACGGCGGCGGCCAGCATCACGGCATCGAGGCCGGAGCGGAAGCCACGCTCTGGCTGGCGCGCAATCACGCGCCCGTTCAGGAAGCGATCGTCGGTCAGCCCGCTCACGCTTCGCGCATGTCCTGGGCCAGTCCGTCCTTGAGGATCGCCTCGGCGCGGCTGGAATATTCGTCCGCAACCATCAGCCGGCGCGGCAAAACGCCCAGGCTGCCCTCGATCACGCTCATATGAGCGTCGAAGACCACGGCCTCGATGCCGGCATCGGCAAGAAGTACCTGGGCGAAGCTCAAAAGCACGGGATTGTTCGTTTTCAGCACTTCGCGCAACGCCTGTTTCCCTGGCAACACAGGCCCGCATAGCACCTTCCTGCGGCGACCGGTATGCTTGACCCGCCTTCGCGGCCGTTCCTAATCTTCCGCGAAGGCGGGGAACCGGGTAAGGCAGCGCATATGATCACCGCCGAAGCATCCAGATTGGTCGAGGACGACGGGTTTTCTCCCGTCGACCGTCTGGCCGCGCTGGTGGCGGCGGATATCGCGGCCGCCGAGCGGCTGATCCATGAGCGCATGGGAAGCGCCGTCGCGTTGATCCCCGACCTGGCCAGGCATCTCGTCGATTCCGGCGGCAAGCGGCTGAGGCCGCTGCTGACGCTCGCCGCGGCCCGGCTGTGCGGCTACGCCGGCGCCGAGCACGTCAAGCTCGCCGCGGCGGTCGAATTCATCCACACCGCGACGCTGCTGCATGATGACGTCGTGGACGCGAGTTCCCTGCGCCGCGGCAAGCTCGCGGCCAACATCGTGTGGGGCAACAAGCCCAGCATCCTGGTCGGCGACTTCCTGTTCAGCCGCGCTTTCCAGCTCATGGTCGAGGCCGGTAGCATGCCCGTGCTCGGCATCCTGGCCGGCGCCTCGGCGGTGATCGCCGAGGGCGAGGTGATGCAGCTCAAATCCGACAGCAATCTTTCCACCACCGAAAGCGACTACCTGCGCATCATCGCGGCCAAGACGGCGGCGCTGTTCTCGGCGGCCGCGGAAGCAGGCGCCGCGATTGCGGGCAGCGGACCGGCGGTTGTGGCGGCGTTGCGAGACTATGGCTCCAATCTCGGCATCGCCTTCCAGCTCGTCGACGACGCGCTCGATTATTCCGGGCGCGAGAAGCAGATGGGCAAGACCGTCGGCGACGATTTCCGCGAGGCCAAAATGACCTTGCCGGTCATCCTCGCCTATGAGCGCGCCGACGAAGAGGCGCGCCGTTTCTGGCACCGCGCGATCGAGAGCGGCCCGCAGCACGAGGGCGATCTGCGCTGGGCGATCGCCTATGTCGAGGAGACCGGCGCGATCCGCGAAACTCGCGCCCGCGCGCAACGCTATGCCGATCAGGCGCGGCGCGCGCTGTCGATCCTGCCGCCGAGCGAAATCCGCGACGCGCTAGAAGGCGTGGCGGAGTTCTGCGTCGGGCGGGGATATTGATTGCTTCCACCCTCCCTCAAGGGTTGGGCAGATTGAGCTTCGCCGCCCTCACCCACCAATTCGGATAAGCACGGACGATCGTTTGCGCGGCCGCGTTCGCGCAATCCGCGTCGCCATACAGGGCGAAGCAGGTTGCCCCGCTGCCGGACATGCGCACGATCAGCGCGAGCGGGTCGGCGCACAATTCGGAGATCACTTCGCGGATGATCGGCGCGATCGCGCAGGCGGGTTCTTCCAAGTCGTTTTGCACATGCTCGAGCACGCGAATCAGCGTGTTCCAATCCCTGGGCACGGCGCGCGGGACATCAGCGCTGCGAATTTCGAGGCGGCGGAAGACTTCGGCAGTGGAAACCGCAATGCAAGGATTGACCAGCACCGCGTCCAGCACGGGAAGCCCCGGCAATGGCGTCAGGCGCTCGCCGATCCCTTCGACGCGCAGGGCGCCACCATGAAGGCAGGCCGGCACATCGGCGCCCAGCGAGACGGCGATCCGCTGCAGCGCATCGGGCGCGATATCGAGTTTCCAGAGCCGCGTCAGCCCATGCAGCGCCGCCGCGGCGTCGGCCGAGCCACCGCCGATGCCGGAGGCGACCGGAAGATTCTTGGTCAGCGCTATGCGCGCTTTCGGCTCGATCTTCGCGAACGCCGCCAGAGCGCGTGCGGCTCTCAAGACGAGATTGTCCGGCTCGTTGGCCAGCGCCGGCGCGAATGGGCCGCCGATCTCGAGCCGCAGATCATTCGCCGGTTCGAAGACGAGTTCGTCGCCGATATCGGCGAAGACGACGAGGCTTTCGAGCTCGTGATAACCGTCGGCGCGGTGCGCGCCGACATGCAGGAACAAATTGATCTTCGCCGGCGCGAAGACGGCGTCAGGAGTGCGCGCCACCGGCGTCCAGCCCGTCCTTCAGCTTGGCTTCCAGCTCCGTCTTCTGGTCGGCGTCGGGGCCGAAGGCGAGCGCGTGGCTCCATTGGAAGCGCGCATCGAGCTTGCGCCCGACCTTCCAATAGGCGTCGCCCAGATGCTCGTTGATGGTGGGATCGCCGGGCACCAGCAGCACCGCCTGCTGCAGGGTCTTGGCGGCGTCGTCATAGCGGCCGATGCGGAAATAGGCCCAGCCGACGCTATCGATGACATAGCCGTCGAAGGGCGACAGCGCGCGCGCCTTCTCCAGCATCGCCATCGCCTCGGGCAGATGCCGGCCTTGGTCGACCCAGCTGTATCCGAGATAATTGAGCACCTCGGCCTGATCGGGCGAGAGCTTGAGCGCCTGCAGCAAATCGGCTTCCGCAGCATCCCAATGCTTGGCGCGCTCCTCCGACACGCCGCGCGCGTAGTAGAGCGGCCAGTCCTTTGCGGTCGCGGGACTCTCCAGCTTCACGGCGTGATCGTAGGCGTCCGCCGCTTCGGGAAACCGACTGGCCGCGCGATAGGCGTCGCCCAGCGCCGTCCAGGCATCGACATCGGCGGGATGCGAACGGGTCAGCGATTCGAGGTCGCTGATGGACTTGTCGTTGCGGTCGAGCTTGGTTTCGTCCACGGCCGCCTGCACGGCCGCCGCCATGCCGTAGGGCGAATCGCGATCCACGTCGCGATAGACCGCGATCGCATCGTCATATTTCTGCAGCGCGTCGAAGCGGTCGGCGAGCACGATCTTGGCGAGATCCAGATCGGGCGAGAGATAAAGCGAAAGCCTCAAATAGAGGATCGCGATGTCCGCGCTGGTCTGGTCGGTCAGCGAAGCGGCGATTCCGAACAACGCCTCGGCGGCGCCGTCGGCTGCCGTCGGCACCAGACGATCCGGCTTCCTGCCGGCATCGAGCCGCGCCAGACCAGAAGCCTGGATCAGCGCCGCGCTGTTTTCCGCCGGGAGCTTGGCGTAGAACGCGCGCGCATCGGCCGCGCGGCCGGCGCGCTCCAGGAACCGCCCATAGGCATCGACCACGCGCGGAGAATTGCCGCCGGCGGTGAGGGCTTCCTTGTAAGCCGCTTCGGCATCGTCGTTCTGGCCTGCGAGATCGAGCACCAGCGCGCGATGATAGGCGGCGAGCGCCTCGGTGCCGCCCTGCCCGGTCACGTCCTTCAAATCGTCGAGCGCCTGCTTGGTGTCGCCCGCGCCCTCGGCGGCCCAGGCGTCGAGCAACGACAGCGTCAGCGCGGTGAACGGGCCCTTGGCCGACTGCGCGATGTGCATCCGCGCGGCGGCATAGTCGCCATGCTTGATCGCCTCGACCGCCAGCGCCAGCCGCGCCGGCCGGTCGTCCGGCGAAGCCTGGATGATGCGCGACGCAAGCTTGGCGGCTTGTTCCACGTCGCCGGCCGCGGCGGTGTAGAGGAAGGCGTGGTTGAGCAGGTCGGCATTGTTGGGATCGGCCTCGAGGCTCGAGCGGTAAAGCCGGGCCGCTTCCGGCAGATCGTGCTGACTGGCCGCCAGCTTCGCCGACAGGTAGTCGCCATAGCTGCCCGCGTCTTCGCCCGAAGACGCTGATACAGGACCGCCGAACGCCAGCGCCGCGATCAGGGCCGTGGCACAGAATATGTTACGCAAGTTCGTACCTCTCACATATTGGCGTAGTTCGGTCCGCCGCCGCCTTCCGGCGTCACCCAAGTGATGTTCTGCTCCGGATCCTTGATGTCGCAGGTTTTGCAGTGGACGCAATTCTGCGCATTGATCTGGAACCGCGGACCGGAAGCCTCCTGCACCACCTCGTAAACGCCGGCCGGGCAATAACGCTGCGCCGGCTCGGCATATTCGGGCAGATTGACCCGGATGGGAATGGTCGGATCCTTCAGAACAAGGTGAACGGGCTGGTCTTCCTCATGGTTGGTATTAGACAGGAAAACGCTCGAAAGTTTGTCGAAACTCAGTTTCCCGTCCGGCTTGGGATAGGCGATCGGCTTGCATTGTGACGCATGTTTCAGGGTCGCGTAGTCCGGCTTGCCGTGATGCAGCGTTCCCAGGAACGAGAATCCGAAGAGCTGGTTGGTCCACATCTCGATCGCCGCCAGCGGAACGCCCAGGATGGTGCCCAATTTGGACCATAGCGGTTTCACATTCCTTACGCGCTTGAGGTCCTTGTAGACGTGGCTGGCGCGGTAGCCTTCTTCATAACCGTCCAGCACGTCTCCGGAGCGGCCCGCTGCCAGCGCAGCGAAGACCGCATCGGCCGCAAGCATCCCCGTCTTCATCGCGTTGTGGCTGCCCTTGATGCGCGGCAAATTGACGAAGCCGGCCGCACAGCCGATCAGCGCCCCGCCCGGAAAGACGAGCTTGGGCACCGACTGGAAACCGCCCTCGGTGATCGCGCGCGCGCCATATCCGATGCGCTTGCCGCCTTCGAGGAACTCGGCGATGCGCGGATGATGCTTGACGCGCTGGAACTCGTCGAACGGCGAGGTGTAGGGGTTCCAATAGTTCAGATGCACCACGAAGCCGATCGAACAGAAGTTCTCGCCCCAATGGTACATGAACAACCCGCCGCCGGTCTTGTCGTCCAGCGGCCAGCCGAAACTGTGCATCACGAGGCCGGGCTTGTGCTTGCCGGGCGCGAGTTCCCAGAGTTCCTTCAACCCGATCCCGTATTTCTCGAAATCGCAATTCTCGCGCAGCTTGTATTGCGCGGTCAGCCGCTTGGTCAGCGATCCTCGCGCGCCTTCGGCGAACAGTGTGTACTTGCCGAGCAGATTCATGCCCGGCGTGTAGGAATCCTTGTGATGGCCATCCTTGGCCACGCCGAGATCGCCGGTGGTGACGCCCTTCACCACGCCGTTCTCGATCACCAGATCGGCCGCCGGGAAACCCGGATAGATTTCCACGCCCAGGCTTTCCGCCTGCGTTGCCAGCCACTTGCAGACGTTGCTTAAGCTGGCGATGTAATTGCCGTGATTGCTCATCAGCGGCGGCATGGCGAAATTCGGCAGACGGATGCTGCCCGCCGGACCGAGAAAATAGAATCGGTCGTCGGTCACCGGCGTGTCGAGCGGCGCGCCCTTGGCCTTCCAGTCCGGGATCAGTTCGTCGATGGCGATGGGATCGATCACCGCGCCGGAGAGGATATGCGCTCCGATCTCGGAGCCCTTCTCCAGCACGCAGACCGAGACTTCCTTGCCTCCCGCAGCCGCGAGCTGCTTCAGCCGGATCGCGGCCGAAAGTCCCGCCGGGCCGCCACCGACGATGACGACGTCATACTCCATGCTCTCGCGCTGGACCGCTTCCGCCATGGGAATCCCTGAAATCGATGGCCTTCGACAGGTTTATGGGGCGCGCGCCCGAGCGGGGTCAATCGCGGCCGTCGCGCCCGCCACCGCCCTCGCCTATGATCCGGTCGTGGCCACGAACCCCGACACGCTTTCCACCCTGGCCTGGCTCGTCGAAGCCGGGGCGGACGAGGCTGTGCTGGACCAGCCGGTGAACAGGCTGGCGGCGAAGAGCCCTGTCCACCCTCCCCTTGAGGGAGTGTCGAAATCTGCGCAGCAGATTTCGGGGAGTGGTCCGGGCCACGCCGTCGCCCCCTCCCCGAAAACGCCTTCGGCGTTTT
>Ga0302324_100029425_pt1 | contig 10409 bp, 10 predicted proteins | sample Palsa_T0_1_FD_201949 | JGI IMG/M metagenome (GOLD analysis project Ga0302324, IMG submission 201949) | Peat permafrost microbial communities from Stordalen Mire near Abisko, Sweden - Palsa_T0_1 | ecosystem: Environmental > Terrestrial > Soil > Palsa > Peat permafrost | place: Sweden: Abisko... | reverse complement strand
GACAAACACCGTCCTTCGTCGCAATTTTCCGTTTGTCATGAATTCCTTATTGTACCGGCCCTGCGCCTGCAATTGCACTCCTTTGGTGGATGACGAGACCAAGGTGCAACGTTGCCTGCAACTAATTCTCGCCGCGCCGCCAACTACTCCCGGAGGCCGGCACTTCCGTCACCAGCAGGAGATGGCCTCCGAGCGGGATCGACTTTTCGCTTGGTTCTCGTTTCGTGCCGTCTGAACATTCGGCATCTCCACAGAGAGGCCGTGATTAGGTAATCGTAATACCTTCGCTTGCTCTTATGCCAACTTACATAACTAGCTGCTAAGCGCCTTATTCTCTGCTTACTGGTCCTAGGTACAGGTAGGTCTCCAGTACACACTGCTGTCCCATTCTTGGCACTCTGACCAGCTGCTTACAGCTGCCACTCACGCTATGCTAGTTCTGTAGCGAGCACCATCTGGCGACGATTCGCCACGCTTTCTAACAGGAGAAATACGATGACTAACTGGCAAAGAATAGCTTCACTCGCAACACTCGCGGTAATGGCTCTGGCCCCCATGGCTTTAGGGCAGTCCAATATCAATGAAAAAACCGAAGCCGCCGCGCTCCACGCAGACGCACCGGCAAATGCCTTCCCCGCCACGGCCGTAGGCCTGTCGTCCGCCGACATGACGAACTGGCCATTGGCTCCCGATCAAGTCTGCGGCAAGCAGATTCTGCTGGATTACTGGACATATCTGGAGCCATCGAAGGGCACGTTTAATTGGAAGTATACCGACGCCCAAGTTGCCCTGTGCGGCGCACGCGGGGTTCCCATTATCTTTACCTTCGGCGGTGTCCCAAAGTGGGCAGGGGCTTCCGGCGCCCAGTGCAGCACTAATTACTGCGCGGGCCCACCAGACAAACAGAGCGACTTAGTTGCGTTTGTTACCGCCGTGGCAACTCGCTACAAGGGTAAGTTCGCAATGATCGAGGAATGGAACGAACCCGACTCGCCGGGGCAGTTTGAACAAATCAGCGTAGTGGGTGTAACGAAGATGCTTGCTGACCTGGTGGCGATGGATAAGTCCATTTACACAACCTATCACGCCATCGATCCTGCCGCACAGTTCTCCACACCAGGAGTGCAGGACAACAACAGCATCATCTTTCAGGTTGACCACATCCAGGCGTTGCTTAACGCGGAGGTCGCGCAGGGCGGGATCTGGGAGCAGGCCATCGCGTTTCACTGGTACCCCCGTACAGGAACCGGCGGGGACTGCACGCCTTCAACGGTGCTGGCTTGTGTAAATGCGCTTCCGGCCAACATTCAGGCTGTCCAGTCCGTGGCGGGTGGCAGGCCAGTATTGCTTACGGAAAGCTCCTGGGGGCCCGACTCACAGATTACAAGCAGCGAGCAGTCGGTTTTCGCGACTGCCTGGATCAACGCCGTGCAGAATGGGCACATCGTGGGAATCTGGTGGGCGTGGCAGACGAAGGGCCAGGAGTCTGATACCGAAGGCACGTTATACAACGGTTCAGCGCTCAACCCTGCCGGGGAGGCATTCGCGGCGGCTGTGAAATAGCAAGTCACAAAGGTTAGTTTTGGCGGGGCGATTCCTAACCGGATCGCCCCGTTTTTTTTGTCCGCGATGCGGTCCGACCGCGCGCTCTTATTCTCAACTCGTGCCTGGATAAACGACCGGGGCCTAATGTCCGCAACACTCATCATCAAGCGCTTGGGCTGACTCTCGTCTAACCCTGATGCGCGGCCAATGAAGAATTCCGGCAATGATGTAAGGCGATTCCGGAAAGTCCTCCTCGGACGCATCGGGAAGCAAGGAGGCGGAACAAACTCCGGAGGCATTGCGGAACATGTGCGTCGCGGGATACGCCCGACGAAAAACCGCGACATCAGGAGGGAGTTTGCGTGCAGCCAGGGACGCCAGCGGAATTATCCGGGAATCTTAATTCGCCCATGACAGCTTCCGGGGCTGCCGCGAGGGGAAATTTGGAGGGCAGCGAATCCAACGGAACCAAGACCTTAATTTGGGTTCTTTTGCCGCGGGAAGATATTTTCAGCGAGCCGTTAAAATCATGAACACGCTCGCGCATGCCCCCAAGTCCCACGCCAGTGCCGCTGGAGGATGCAATTCCGCAGAGCTTCTCCTCGGAAATGCCCTTTCCTTCGTCCGTTACCTCTAAAATGAGCATTCCGCATTGGCGGGAAAGACGAATACCGGCCGAAAGGCTCCCGGAATGGCGATGAATATTTGTGAAGCACTCCTGAATCACGCGGAAGATGGTGATCTCCAGGTTCTTGGGAAGCCGCCCCAAATCGCCGGGGATATTCAAATGGACCTTGATGTCGCTTCTTTGTGTAAATCCATTGGCGTAGGAGCGGATAGCGGGTTCGAGCCCCAGTTCATCAAGCAGCGGCGGATGAAGTAGGTAGGACGCCGTTCGCAACTCAGCGGTTATCTGGCGGACGATTACGGCATTCTCGGACAATCCGTCGGCCAGCTCGGGACTCAGCGTACGAGCGGCTGCCTCCAGGGCCACCAGATTCGCGCTCAGCAATGCGAGCACCTGTCCCGTGCCGTCATGCAGATCGCGCGCTATGGAACGCCGTTCGTCTTCCTGCACTGGCGGCAGGCGCATCAAAATTAATGTTATGCCGGGCCGGAATCGGTCGATACTTGGGAAGAGGCGGTCATGGATATCAAGCAAGCGACGATGAGTTACGAGAACTGGATGCGGAGGTGCACGGCCGTCATCGAATCCGATTTACGGCTGAAGCACCAGCAGATGAAGGATGACCCTTACCTGTTTCTCCGCGGAACCTACTACCGTTGGGCACAATTATGGCCGAAGGTTTGCAGCGACCTTCACCGCGCTCCCAAAGTCCTGGCAAGCGGCGACGTTCACGTCGGCAATTTCGGCACCTGGCGCGACGCCGAAGGCCGCCTGGCCTGGGGTGTGGACGATTTCGACGAAGCCTACCCACTGCCTTACACGAATGACTTGGTGCGCCTGGCCGCCAGCGTCAAAATCGCCGGTGGATGTGCCGGCCTCTCCATTAGGCTGAAAAGCGGCTGCGCAGCCATTCTGGAGGGGTATCGCGAAACACTCAGGAAAGGCGGGTGTCCGATTGTCCTGGCGGAACACGAAAATCATCTGGACAAGCTGGGAATCATCCAAATCAAGCGGCCCGATGATTTCTGGGGGAAGCTGAACGCGCTGCCCACGGCGCTCCACGGATTGCCCCGGGATGCCCAGAGCGCGTTGCGCAAGATGCTGCCGGATCCGAAACCGGATTACAGAATCGTGCGCCGCAAAGCTGGAATTGGCAGCCTGGGGCAGGAACGATTCGTCGCCATTGCCAATTGGGATGGAGGCTGCATCGCCCGGGAGGCCAAAGCCATGGTTCCCTCATCCAGCGTTTGGATGGAGGGCCGGGAAGCGCGCGGCCAGTCAAATTATCGCGCGATTATCACTGCCGCTGTGCGATCGCACGATCCTTTTCAAAGGATTGTGGGAAGATGGCTGTTGCGTCGCCTCTCTCCGGATTCCGACCCCATCCATATCGCGGACCTGCCGCCCGCAATGCGCGACGAAGAAACTCTTCTATATGCCATGGGTTCGGAAGTGGCCAATATCCATCTGGGAAGCAAGCGGGCCAAGAGCATTCTCGGCGATCTGCGCCGCCGGAAACCGAACTGGTTGCGCACAGCAGCCAAAGACATGGCCAAGGCTACGATGCGCGAATGGAAGGAATACAAGAAGTCGTGAGTTAAACGGCCCTGCGCTGTGAATAAGCCGCTGCTTGCAGCACTGCTGGATCGAGACAGCACACTAAGAGTTTACGGCCCGGCTGGCGGCCGGAGCAGCTTCCAGGTCGGTCAAACTGCAAAGGCCCGCCCGGGCCACCGTGTGCAGTCACTCCCCGAGGGGACAGGACCGCCAGCCCAAACCTACGCGCAAAGCTTAACCCACGCTGGCGATTCGTGCTATCGGGCATTTCCTGTACGACGGTTGATCGCGCCGCTGCCGGTTCGGCGCGGCGATTCGGGAGGGTCGCTCTTCTCGGCGACGCAGCCTGCGCGATGGGTCCGCGATGTTCGAAGATGTGCAAGATGGACGCGCGCGCAGGCGCGTGGCACACTACCAAACGTGAAACGCTTGCTCGTGGCAGCGGTTTTGCTTCTTGGCATTCTTTATGCGAGCGATTATCTGTTCGCCATCATCCGAAAGCACAACCCCAAAGCGGGCCAGCCATTCGGCACGGTGACGGTGCAGCACTACTATTCGATTCCCCACAAGGACGGAAAGGCCGAGCTGGTTTTTCAGGATCCGCAGACGCAGGCCTGCGTCCGCTCGCTTTTCCCGCATTTCGGCTATACCCCTTGCTGGTACGCCCGCCGCGAGAGCCATACCCCTATTCCTATGGACATTGTCGTGAATGGCATCCCCCCAGCGCCGCGCTGCGTCACCAATAAATACGTGGACATCTCCCACCTGATGTACTATCGTCCCGTCAACGACGATGATCCCAGCAGGAAGGCTGTGGCAGCCGCTCCGGGATCGTTGGCGCATACCTCTCGGGAAAATTGAGCAATCCAGCCTGAGGGAAATTAAGTCAATCAAGGAAAGGAGACTCGTGATATGAGTAACGCTCTGAAAGTATTTCTGACGCTTGCTTTGATGGCTGTCGTTATGGGCGGCTTCGCGCGCGTCGCGAAGGCACAAACCGTTTTCACCGTGCAGAATGACGACATACCCGCAGGCTACGGTCCGTTCAACAGCGGTTCCGTCTACATTGATGCCGTTTACCTCGATAAGCTCGACACAGGCTCTTACGGCCTCGCCGGCGGCTACTTCGCCACGCCCCGTGCCAATTTGGACCTGAACACCGGCGGTAATTGTGTCTTCATCGCGGATGCGGCTGGCGTCAGCGGCGACGGTCCGGGAGACATCGCTTCATTCGACTTCCCTAACTTCATAGCCAACTACACCTCCAACTTCGGCGGCAATGGCGACCTCTACGGCATCGCCCTCGGGGACAGCGGCAGCGTTCTCGTCGCCGGTTGGACGGCTTCCGGGACACTCGAAACCTTCAATATCGGCCCTGGCTGCACGCTCACCAAGGGCACCTCAATCACTACATCCGGCCGGAACGGCGGCTCGATTGACGGCCTTGCAGTTGCCCCGAACGGTAAATTCATTGCCTTGACCTATGCTGACGGCTCCTACAGTGCCGTGGCATTGCACGGGGCAAATCTCGGCATCCTTTCCGGCCCGCATGACTCGAGTTGCTACAATACATTGGGCCTCATGCCTACGGGCGTCGCGATCGACCCAACCAGCGTATATGTGTATATGGATTGCCTGGGCGGCGAGGCCGCCACGATTGACGCCTATAATGTCAACACTCCTGCGCAGACCGTGACCAACGGCCCGCTGAATGCGGCGGGTGGCACGGCCATCTATGCTTCCAACACGATGGGCCTCAGCCCGGACGGAAAGATTCTCTACATCGTCGGCACTTTCAGCGGTTCCGTTGAGACTGCCAGCGTGAACGGGACGACCGTCAGGGCGAACAATTGCCGCAATACCAGCCTTCCCGGCTACGGTACTCAGTGGATTTATCCTGGATCGATTAATGTGGGTGGCGGCAAAACCGGCGGGGACGGCGCCGTAGTTGCCGAAGCCGGCTTCGGTTACACGGCAGACTCCTACATTGAGTTTCTAACCTCGTCCGGGCGCGAACCCAACGTCTGCGTGTCGGCGGAGAAGCAGGGCACTGATACAAACTCCGAGTATGGTCTGTCCGCCGCGTCCATCGCGGAGTAAACATTCGGCTTGCCGAAGGCTACACAGCAACCTATTCGGCACGAGGCGCCTCGATCAATCGGGGCGCCTCTTTTTTTTCGGATACCATAAATCGCAACGCGGGTGCATTTGGGATTCCACTAAACACGTGGACATTTGCCGCCTGATGTACTAAAATTCGGTTCACGAAGGTGAGTTCGATTCAATGGCCTCGAAACACGGCCGTATCGAGCAAAGACTTGTTTTTCCGGCCCTCGGCTCGCCCATTTGCGCACCTTCAGAAAAATTAAGAAATCCAGCCTGAGGGAAATTAAGTCAATCAAGGAAAGGAGACTCGTGATATGAGTAACGCTCTGAAAGTATTTCTGACGCTTGCTTTGACGGCTATGGTTATGGGCGGCTTCGCGCGCGTCGCGAAGGCCCAGGACGTTTTCACCGTGCAAAATGACGACGTGTATTTGGGCTATAACGGCCAGTTCAACAGCGGTTCGACCTATATCAATGCCGTGTACCACGGAAAGCTCAGCACCGGGTCTTACGGCCTCGGCGGCAGCTATTTCGGCGTCTCCACAGTTAATATCGACCTGACCAGCGGCGGTAAGTGCGTATTTATCGCGGATGCGGCTGGCGTCAGCGGCAGTGGTCCGGGAGACATCGCTTCATTCGACTTCCCTAACTTCATAGCCAACTACACCTCCAACTTCGGCGGCAATGGCGACTTCTACGGTATCACTCTCGCCGACAGCGGCAGCGTTCTCGTTGCCGGCTGGACAGCTTCCGGAACACTCGAAACCTTCAATGTCGGCCCTGGCTGCACGCTCACCATGGGCACCTCAATCACTACATCCGGCCTGAACGGTGGCCCGATTGATGGCCTCGCGGTGGCTTCGAACGGCAAATTTATTGCCTTGACGTACGATGATGGCTCCTACAGTGCTGTCGCATTGCATGGAGCAAATCTCGGCATCGTGTCCGGGCCGCATTTCTCGAACTGCGCCAACACATTGGGCCTCCAGCCCACGGGCGTGGCGATTGACCCCAGCAGCCTATACGTTTACATGGACTGCTTTGGCGGCGTTACTGCCACGATTGATGCCTATAATGTCAACACTCCTGCCCAGACTGTGACCAACGGCCCGCTGAATGCCGCCGGCGGCAAGGCTGTCTATGGATCGAACACAATGGCCCTTAGCCCTGACGGAAAAATTCTCTACATCGTCGGCACTTTCAGCGGTTCCGTTGAAACTGCCCAGGTCAACGGAACGTCCGTCGAGGCGAACAGCTGCCGCAATGCCAGCCTGCCCGGCTATGATTCGCAGTGGCTTTATCCCGGCTCGATCAACGTGGGTGGCGGCAAAGCCGGCGGCGATGGCGCCGTAGTTGCGGAAGCCGGCTACGGTTACACGGCTAACTCCTACATTGAATTTCTCACCTCGTCGGGGAGCGAACCCGACATTTGCGTGTCGCCCGACAAGCAGGGCATAGATACAAACTCCGAGTTTGCTCTCTCTGCCGCTTCATACGCGAAGTAAGCGTCCGGCCTTTCAAAGGCCATGCGGCACCCTATGTGGCAGGCGGCGTCCCGAGCAATCGGGGCACCTCTTTTTTTTGCTCAGCAGATTCCGGAATCAGGATCGTGCCTCTTCAATGTTCACAGCGGTCGTCTGTTGCAAGTTCCATTCAGGGGGCTACCAGAAGCTGTGGCCATGGGCATCATCAGCGATGAAAAACTGGTCGCCAGCCCGCAAACCGCCGGCACCGTGTCGACGCGATTGGCTGCGGTTCCCCAGTTTTGCGGGCGAGATGGCACAATCGCCGACGATGTGAGGGCACTTCAAGCAAACCTGGAGGCATTTCAATCCAGCGCCGGGGAGCACGAAAAAACGCCGAATTTTAGCCGGGACACCACAATGAGGCAGTCCTGGTCTGATGGTTTCGTCCAAATAGCTCTTAATCGTGACGACATGCTCCTGTTTCCGTTGCTCACCGACGAGCAAGTGGGACAAGCCGCGAATGCCCTGAAATCCATCGCGGCTACCCGCGGCACCGCACAGGAATTCTTTCATCGCGTTATTGAGCGATGGTATCCTCAGCTGGCATGAGTCCCGACATCGAGAGGAAACCCGCTCACCTATTTCCTGTCGTATCCCTATCCTGGGATCGTTCAAGTGCCCCAGAAATCCCTGTTTCTCTTCCGATCCGCGTAGAGGTACGCGTTGAAGAGGACTCAATCCGCATCCACGCAAAAAGGGAAGGTTCAATCGCTGGTGACGAGGAAGCGGATATTCATTTCCCCAAAGACGACATCCTTGGAGTGGACATCGTGCTGAGACACGACATCCCAGATGACACTGATCTGGGTTGGACACACGACTCCGACCTCTCGACAGTGATTATTAGTCATCGAGATCCGTTCGAGGTTGTTCCCTGTTTCAAGAGCACCTTCACATCTGCCAAATCGTATTGGCCAAAAGCGCTCGCAAAGGCGTTGCACGAGAAGCTCGGAATCGACACGGTGCTCAGGGATGAGACCAAACGGACGAAATGAGGACGCGTGGAAGACTCCATTCTACAGGACGCCACCGCAGACGAGCTTCTTAAGATTTATGCTTCGACTCTCACAGAATTGCGCAGACGCGGTTTGATACGCAGCACGAATAATCCAGTTGCCGACTACACAGAATACCTCGTAGCAGCCGCGCTGAATCTAACATTGGCGACCAAGTCCACAACAGGCTACGACGCAACTGATTCAGAAGGCTCAAAATACCAAATCAAGGGACGCAGGCTAACGAAGGCTAATCGATCGCGGCAGCTAAGCTTCATTTGTGGCCTTGACCTCAATCATTTCGGCTACTTGGCGGCGGTGTTGTTCAATGAAGACTTTTCGATTCTGCGCGCCTGCGTGATCCCCGCAACATCTGTTGAGAAAATCGCTAAGTACGTTCCACATGTAAACGGCTGGCGACTCGTCCTGAGGGACCACGTCTGGGGGTTTGCAGAGGCAAGCGACATTACGCGTGAAGTCTCGGCGGTCGCAGCCGATTCCTCCTGACATCACCCGGGCTAGGTTAGCGCTCGCATTCCGGTTCCAATTTGGCTCTTGCCTCGCAACCTCTTCGCGCGATAAACGTAATCATGCCGAAAAAATCAGCCAAACCTTTGGGTGCGGGCACGCTCGCCATTCACGCGGGAGAAAACCAGCACGGCGCCAACGGGCCCGTCGCCCCGCCTGTTGTTTACTCCTCCAACTTCACCTTCGCCAACACCGCGGAGATGAAGCGCTGGGCCGAAGGCCGCAGCCGCGCTTACATCTATACGCGCTACGGAAATCCCACGCTCGCGATTGCCGAAACCAAGCTCGCGGCCCTCGAAGGCGGCGAATCGGCCGTCGTCACTGCCAGCGGAATGGCTGCCATCAGCAGCGCGCTGCTGGCCGTTCTGCGCGAGGGCGACGAACTCATCGCCACGCGCCAGCTTTACGGCGGCGCTTATCGCCTCTTTCGCGATGTTTTTCCGCGGTTCGGCATCACCGTAAAATATGTGGAGAACGATCTCGCCGGCGCGGATGCTTTGGTAACTTCGCGTACGCGCGCCCTCTACGTGGAAAGCCCCACGAACCCGTCATTGCAACTGGTTGATCTTCGCCGCGCTGCTGCTCTGGCCCGCAAGCACAAACTCGTCTCGCTCGTGGACAATACATTCGGCACGCCGGTCCTCCAGCGCCCGCTCGAACTGGGATTCGATATTGTGCTGCATAGCGCCACGAAATATCTTGCCGGACATTCCGACGTGGTTGCCGGCGCCGCCATCAGCTCGCGCCAGTTGATTGACCGCGTGCGCAGCAACATGATCTATCTCGGCGGCTCGATGGACCCCAGCGCGGCCTTCCGCCTGATTCGCGGCCTGAAGACCCTCGAAGTCCGCGTCCAGCGCCAATGCAGGACGGCGATGACCGTCGCCCGCTTCCTCGCCAAGCATCCCCGCATCGAGCGCGTGCATTATCCCGGCTTGCCGTCGCATCCCGATCACGCCCTTGCGCGACGCCAGATGCACGGCGGCTTCGGCGGCATGATGGCGTTCGATGTAAAAGGCGGCATCACGGCTGCGCGCCGCTTCTGCGACCGCGCTCGGCTTTTTCTGCTGGCCGCCAGCCTCGGCGGAGTCGAATCGCTGGTCGTCCTGCCGATTTACACTTCGCACTACCGCATGTCCACTGCCGAACTGCGCGCCGCTGCCGTGGGCCCCGGCACCGTCCGCGTTTCCATCGGCCTGGAAGACGAGCGCGACCTAATCGAAGATTTGTGCCAGGCCCTCGTATGACATTGATGGACGAAGATTGCCGTCCTGCATCATTCTCGGCCCCTTTCCACACAACGGAGATTTAAGAGCAGAGCTAGCTGTCGAAATACAGCCCACATTCAGCGGACGATGCGGCAAAGTTTAGTGCTCCTTGTCCGATTCGTCGCTTACGCGCGTCTGGTCAGTAATCCAGTTTACTTCCCAGGTCTTTCCGCCATCATCCGAGAATGACTGTTCAAAGTGGGGCGAATTCGTGGTCATGTTCGTCCAAATAAATCGAATCAGGATAACTTTGCCG
>Ga0302324_100029424_pt1 | contig 10409 bp, 8 predicted proteins | sample Palsa_T0_1_FD_201949 | JGI IMG/M metagenome (GOLD analysis project Ga0302324, IMG submission 201949) | Peat permafrost microbial communities from Stordalen Mire near Abisko, Sweden - Palsa_T0_1 | ecosystem: Environmental > Terrestrial > Soil > Palsa > Peat permafrost | place: Sweden: Abisko... | reverse complement strand
GAGCACGAATGAGTTGATCGTGGTCGACGTCGACAGTCACGTTGCCGAACCGGAAGACCTCTGGACGTCTCGTTTGCCGGTATCAGCGCGTGAGAGAGCGCCTCATGTCGAGTGGGACGCGGACGCTGGAGAACGCAGATGGAAGGTCGGCGACATCCTTCTGTCGAGCGTCGGGGAGTACTGCACCGCAGGTTGGCCCGAACCATTTCCATCGCACCCTCCGACGCTTGAAGAAGCCGACCCCGCTTGTTGGGATCCAAAAGCTCGTCTGCGCCGACTTGATGAAGAGGGTATTGCGGCGCAGGTGTTGTACCCGAACATCATCGCCTTCGACACCCACGCGTTCTACGACGGCCTTGGTTCGGAATTGGCCCTTGAATGCGTTCGTGCATACAACGACTACATCACGGATTTTGCCAGTGCGGATCCGGATCGGTTGATTCCCATCACTATGCTCCCATTCTGGGACGTGGATGCGAGCGTGAAAGAAATGCAGCGCGCTTCTGCAATGGGTCACCGCGGTGTTCTCATGGCCGCACTGCTCGGGGAGATTGGCCTCAAGAACCTGCATGATGAGGTCTGGGAACCCCTCCTTGGAGCAGCGCAGGAGCTCGAACTGCCGATAAATCTGCACGTGGGGATCAGCTCGAGAAAGAAGGAGGCAAGTGAAAAGGGTTGGGGAAAGCTGACGAAGACCGCTCTGGAGGAACGGACCAACCGCCGCGCCTTTATTACTAATAGCGCGGCCTCTCGTAGCAATTTGGTTAGGGCGATTGCAGAGGTCGTTCTCTACAACATTCCGCATCGATTTCCCAAGCTGAAATTTGTGTCGGTCGAGAGCGGGTTTGGGTTTCTCCCATACACGTTGGAGCACTTGGATTGGTATTGGGGAAGCTCGGGAGCGAACCTTGAGTTCCCAGATCGCGAACTACCAAGCGAATACTGGCGTCGACAGTTCTTTGCCACGTTCTGGTTTGAGTCCGCGTCCTCAGCCTTGATCGGGGAGTTCCAGGACAATCTGATGTTTGAAACGGACTTCCCGCACGAGACCAGCCTTCAGGCCAACGGCAAGAAAGCAGTTCAGGTGGCGCAGGCCCGCAGCGAGGAACTTGAGCAATCGGTCGCTTGCAAAGTGCTTTCGGGGAATGCGAAGAGCCTCTACAAGTTGGACAACGTCCCATAGCGGAACAGGCCGATACGTCACGAACGGTACTCTCCGCCGCGCCAGAGTGGAATTGTGGTGCCGATGCAGCGCCCTTCGGGCGGTTGCGCGCCTAGTCGTTCGTGCCGCTCTCTCTGGCGACGGCACGACAGGTGCGAGGCGAGGTTTTGTGCGAGAAACGCAAACTCGGTCTCATGGAAATCTTAGCTTTTCTGGGTCATCCGGGAACTCCGTGGGTAGCTGGGTAAAGCTGTAGGCCACCGCAGTGGAAGAAGATGGCGGTTTTGAAGTGCTCTTTGTTGCGGTAGCCGTAGGCCATCTTCTTGATGGTTTGGATCTTCGAGTTGAGCCCTTCGGCGGCAGCGTTGGTGATCCTCGCCGTCGAGAAGTAGTTGAGAACCCCGTAGAGGTGGCGCTTGATCATGTAGGCCACGTCGATGACCGGTTGGAGGCGCGAATGCGTGGCCCAGAAGAACCACTGCTTGTAGAACTTGGTGGCCCAGCCCAGTCGCTGGTAGCGCCACAGCACCGCCAGCGACTCCTTGATGGCCCAGGCGCGGGCCGTCTTGAGGTTGAGCATCTTGAGGGAACCGAACGTGGCCCTGTGCTTGTCGGGCAGATTCTTCTCGGCGTAGAGCCAGAGATATTTCGATCCGGTCAAGGTATCGATGCGTTCGGCGCGCAATTCTTTGTGCTCGAGCTTGCGCACGGCGTCAACGGCCTCGCCCATGTGTTTGGCGATGTGGAAGCGGTCGAAGACGATCTTTTTGTGAGGGTCGGTGAGGTGCGCTTGCACTGAGTTGATGTAGGCCGGCCACATGTCCATGGCCACCGCTTTGATGCCCTGGCGTTCTTCGGGAGTGAAGGACTCGAAGTAGGGGTCGAGGCTGGCCTGCGTACGGTCGTCGGCGATGTACTCGACGGTGCCGCCGGCGATGTCATAGACGAGTGTCAAGTAGGAATGACCCTTGCGGGCCGCTTTCTCGTCCACCCCGATCAGGGCCGGAACCTGGTGTTCTTTGGCGGCTCGGCCTCGGGCGACGGCCCGCTCCATGATGCCCCAGCACTCGTCCCATGACGTCTTCAAGATGTTGGACGCCCCCGAGATGTCGGTCTCTTTGAGCACGTCGACGGCGAACCGCTCGAAAGCCCGGGTGAAGCGGCTCTTGGGCTCGGCCCAAGGGAGGTGGACCTGGCGCACCCCGTCGCTCGGGCACTTGACCCGGGGCGGCCGGGCGTGGAGCCAGGTCGGGAACCCACCGGTGTCGAGATGGCGCCACGCTCTCTCCTCGGCGTGGTCGTAGAGCGCCAGCTCGACCTCGCATTTGGGGCAGGGCCACAGGCGGCCCTCGTGGTGCGAGACGACGATGTCGACTCGCCTGTTCTCGATGGACAGGTCCACGTCGTCGACGAACCAGGGGTCGACCAGACCGAGCACCTGAGCGTAGAACTCGATGTCGCGCACAGCTACCTCCATCCGACAGGGCTCCGGATCCTCCCGGAGCGACACCCCAAGTGTCGCTCCCTTGAGAGTGCCTCCGCCACGGACGAGCCCGGTGTCAAGGGACGGGCACAGCCCGAGCGAGAACCGGAGCGTCAGCGCAGGCTCGCAGCGGCCCTTGGCGCCGGAGCGAGGAAGTGGCCACAACCCCCGACCACTCCACACCTCGAGGGTCAGCCAGTTCAAGGACGAACGGGAGACCGGCCGCCACCCGGCGCCCAACCCAAGATTCGCTACCGAGCGGTCAGATCCGCGTTTCAGACCCACGGGAAACCCGGAAGGACCACTTTTCTGACCGAAATTCTTGGGTTTATCGGCCGCATGTCCAACGGCTTGACCGGCCCGCAGGATTTAATTACAGTATGTTGTATTCGGTATGCAGTTCCGCTCATTCCAATTCGGGGGGGCGCAGTTCCGGCATGGCCCGGGGGGAGACGCACTAAAATGGGATGGAAGTTAGGAATCGTGTCGAGATGGCAGCTGTGTGCCTGCACGTGCATGGCGATTCTCGCCACAGCGTTTGTCGGTAGCGGCCAGGTCGCCGGCGCCGCGGGAACGAAGGCCGGGGGCTCTCCGATCAACATACAGATCGACGTGCCTTATAACCTCCCAGTCGCGAGCCAGCCGGAGTCGATTGCAGCCGCCCAGGCAGCCGTGGACGCCATCAACAAGAACGGCGGAGTTAATGGGCACAAGCTTTCCTTGAGTGTCTGCAATACAGATCTGAACCCGTCTTCGTCGGTGGCTTGCATTACCAAGGCGATCAGCAGCCATGTCGCCGCGACTGTGGGCGACTTTGACTTTCCTGCTGACTCGCAAGACTTCACGCTGCTCAACAACGCCAAGATCCCTGCGATCGGGCCGCTCGTCGCCGATGCGCCGCCAGCTACGTCGCCCGCCTCGTTTCCCCTGAACGGGAGCACCCTCGAGGAATATGCGGGCGCTGGGTACGCCTTGAAGGCGATCCCGGGCGTCAAGACGGTAGCGATCGCGGAGAACCCGGTCCCGAACTACATCCAGCAAGGCATCACAAAAGCCGGCTTGAAGTTCGCAGGACCGCCCGTCACGCTTCCACAAAGTGTGACCGACTACTCGTCGTATGCCGCCTCGCTCAAGGCAACTGGGGCCGATGCGGTGGTCGCCGAGACGAGTTTCGGTCAGTTCCAGCCGCTGGTGACGGCGGCGGCGCAGCTTCAGTACTACCCGAAGTGGGTCACGGTCGCCCCGAATGTGCAGCAGAACGAGATCAGCTCGGACCTGGCTCCTCTTGGGTCGAAGGTCGTGGACAACGTCATCGTGATGGCGGCGCTCGTTCCATATGGTGAGACAAGCAATGCCGGTATTCGCCAGTTCCAAGGGGAACTCGCGGCTGCCAAGGCGAAGGGGGTTGCCAATGCGGGGGCCGGATTGGTCGACGAGTTCGCGCTCGGTGCGTGGCTCTCGGTTCACACCTTTGCAAACGTCGCCAAGCACATCCACGGACCGATCACGGGCGCTTCCATGACCACCGCCTTGGACCACACCAAGGCACTCAACATGTACGGCCTCATGCCGGCGTGGACGCCCAGCACGGTTGGTCTCAAGAAGTTCCCGCGGGTCTCGAACCCCGACCTCTACGCGGCTCACATCACGAACGGCGACAAGGTTACTCTTCTCTCCACGAAGACGATCTCGTTGGCCCACTTCCCGTTCTCCGAGACGAACGGCTGATCAAGATCCCCCGTCTGCACGCAGCGATCCTGCACACACACCCGATTGCGTCACCGGGTACTGGCCGTGGCCGACGGCCAGTACCCGGTCCGGGGAGTGGCTCTCCCTCTGCCGGGCTGACCTGGGACCACGTGGACCACTGCCAACCACTGCGAGAGGACGTTCCCTGAGAAGCGCCGTCATCTGCGAGCCAATTCGAACAGCGGTTGGAGGGTTCGGGGGTTGCTTCCGGGACCTCTCAGTGGTGTATCTCGCTGCGACCATCATTAGCGAGCTCCTCGAGAGAACGGCACTGCCGCCTGACTGCATCGATGACGTCATCTTCGCTCAGGGCTACGCCAATGGTGAATCGCCTGCCCTGGGGCGTGTCGCAGCACTCGATGCAGGGCTCCCGGTGTCAGTACCGGGGATCCAGATCGATCGCAGGTGTGGCTCTGGATTGCAGGCTGTGGTCTTTGCAGCCATGTGCGTCGAGACGGGTGCGGCCGAAGTAGTCCTCGCTGGCGGGGCAGAGAGCATGAGCCAGGCGGAGTATTACACGACATCGATGCGCTGGGGATCGAAGGCGGGACACGTCGAACTGATGGACAGGTTGGCCAGAGGCCGCGTCACTTCCGGCGGTCACTTCTACCCTGTTCCCGGCGGCATGATCGAGACAGCCGAGAATCTCCGGAAAGAGTTTTCGATCGACCGACAGCGCCAAGACGCCCTAGCATTTCGTTCACACCAAAGGGCGGTGGCGGCGCAACAGGCGGGAGCGTTCTCAGAGGAGTTGATCCCAGTGACGGTCGTGGGACGCCGAGCGAACGTGGTCATCGATCGCGACGAGCACCCTCGGTCGGACACGTCGATGGAGGCACTTTCGGTTTTGAAACCGGTGATGGCCCGGCAAGACTCGCAGGCAACCGTCACCGCCGGAAATTCCGCCGGACAGAACGACGGCGCTGCCGTGTGCATCGTCACGACCCAGGAAAAGGCAGCGCAGCTTGGCCTGCGTCCGCTCGCCCGCATGGTCTCGTGGGCGGTGGCAGGGGTGGAACCTCAACGGATGGGTCTCGGCCCTGTGCCGGCGACCGCCAAGGCGCTGGGAGTCGCTGGGCTTGCGATGAGCGACATGGACCTGATCGAATTGAACGAGGCTTTTGCGGCGCAGGTGCTTGCATGTCTCGACTCATGGGGTCTCGATGATCTCGACCCTCGGTTCAACGTCCATGGCTCGGGGATCTCTCTTGGTCATCCCATCGGCGCTACAGGCGGCCGAATTCTCGCCACCATGTTGCGAGAGCTTGACCGCCGAGAAGGGCAGTATGGCCTTGCCACTATGTGCTGTGGCGGCGGACAAGGGATCGCGACAGTGTTCGAGAGAATCGCTTGAGCGGCGACAGAACGATGGACTGGGCGGAAACCCTGCTGCGCAGCTTTGTTAGCTGCTGCCGTCTAACCCGTCAGAGGATCTGAACGCGGCCACGGGGTGGATTAATGAGGAACCACCCGGTACTTTTCCTGCTCCTCGTTTGCCGCGGTTCGGCGGGTGGAACGAGCGCTCGGACCTACGTCATTACTTTTCATACCAGTGACTCGCAGGGTCATACAGCCAGCAGGGCGACATGTAGGGATCGCCGGCCGAGGTTCCAAACATGAAGCCTGATTCCCGCGAGGCCAATCGAGTTGCACTCGAGGTCGACGCGGCCTTGGATTCTGGAGAGCACTTCGTGTCCCAACTGCACTGTGAAGTCGTCGACGCGCCAGGAGTGGAACTAGCGATCGAGCTTCCCATCACACCTCGGGTAGCCAACCGAATGGGTGGATTGCACGGGGGCCTCATCGCCACGCTGATCGATATGGTCGCTGGGAGGCTGGCGAACCAGGGCACTGACGGGTCAGGCGCCGCGGTGACCAATGTCATGAACATCCATTTCTTGGCACCGATCGTGGTGGGACCGGCTCGTGCTGAAGGAAAGGTGCTGCGAAGGGGGCAGCATTCCGTGGTCGTCTCTGTCGAGGTGAATGATCTGGGTGCAAACCGACTCGCCGCAGTGAGCACCAGTGGATTCACCCTCGTAACCCTCCCTTCCGAATAGAGTCAAGCATCGCTCGCCTCGCTCATCCCGACCCACGTCCTCCCCGACACTTTTACCGCATGTATCGACGACATTCGTCGAGCCACCAACGCGGTGATCGATACAGCGCAGCGTCTCGGATCCGCATTTGAGCCCGAGCGATGATCGTCAAGGTCACACGGGGGGCAAGCGCCCGCGGGCTGATCCGGTACCTGCTCGGACCGGGAAGGGCGAACGAGCACACCGATCAGCGGGTCATTACCGCGGGCCTCGTTCTGGGCGGCGAGGCATTGGCGAGCGCCAACTTGTCAGCCCAGGAGATCACTGATCTCGGAGCGGCCCTCGATGAGGCCAACGACGCCTACGGCACAAATCCGATGGGCGGCCATCTCTACCACCTTTCGTTGTCGCTTCCCCCCGGGGATCGCAAACTCAGCGATGAGGAGTGGGCACAGATAAGCCAGGTGGTCATGGAATCTTTGGGGTTCGAGGGAAAAGGAACACTGCCGACGGCCTGGGTGGCGATCGGGCACGGGATGAGCGCGCAGGGCAACCAGCACATCCATATCGCCGCTTCGCTGGTGGGCATCGACGGGAGCAAGGTCGACATCTGGCGCGACCGAAAGACCCTCTCCCGGGTCTGTGCCGAGCTCGAGGATGCCTACGAGCTCAGCGTCGTCGAGGGCCGCGAGGGCAGGGGGCTGCCCGGGTTGAGTAGAGCAGAGCTCGAGCGCACCGCCAGAGAGCAGTTGGCTGAACCGCCACGGGTCACTCTGGCCCGTCTTGTGCGCGAGGCATCGGTCGCTTCCAAAGATGAAGCCGAGTTCGTCCGGCGCCTGCGGGGGAGCGGAGCTGGTGCGACCTCGTTTCGAGACCGGTGGCCAATATGAGGTGGTGGGGTACTCAGTGGCCATCAGGACCACGGGTGGGGTGGCGCCGATCTGCTTCGGCGGCGGGAAGCTGGCCAAAGACCTGACTTTGCCGCACCTACGTCAGTTCTGGGCGCTCTCCAACGACGATCGCGAGGCGGCCGTGGTCGAATGGAGCGCCCCCAAGTCGGTCTTCCCCGGCAGGGAGGTTCTGGGTGGTCACCCAAATGACTGGCTACGGGCGGTGGCGGCAGTGGAAAGGTCGGTCGAACGCCTGAGAGCCGTCCCGGTATCGGATCTCCCCGCGTGGCGTGGGGCGGCGCGCGAAGCCGCCGGGGTGTTCGCCGCCTGGTCGAGGCGTCTGGAAGGGAAGAGTCCAGGACCTCTGGCGGCAACAGCAGACGTACTCGCTCGATCGGCACAGATCCGACCGGGTGAACCCGGGCCGGAACGCGAAGCGGTGCGAGACTTCCAAGGAGTAGCGGCGATCGTCGCCCAGTCCCAACTGAGCAGAGATTCTCCCATGGCTTGGGCCATGCTGATCAACCAGCTGGGGCGGACACTTCGAACTATCGGTGAGGCGCACGCCGCCCGGGGGGAAACGGAGATGGCCAAGCTGCTCGTCGACGTTTTGTCCGCTGAAATCGCGTCCCTGCACGACCGCTTCGAGACGAACTCGATACAAGACCTGGCTCCGGGCGAGCGTGCACACGAGGTTCGCTCGCTTGCGGAGCCGGGAAGGGATCTCCAGCACCAAGCCAAGCATCACCGAGGACGCGGGCAGAGCCCCGGCCGTGGCATCGGACGATGACCAACTCTCGGAGTCTCAAGTTGCCCGATCAGGACGCCGGTCCCCGGGCCCAGTTTCATTTGACCCCCACCCGTCACCGGGCCCTCTTCCGGGCGGGGTCTGCGGGCAGCCATTCACACGAGCGCCATCTGAGCTGGGTCGTTCCCGTAGTCCGTTCGGCTTACGGGATGCCATCTGTTCACGCCGTCATCGGTCCAAGCGCCAGTTCGAACTGCCCATTGTCGCCGTCTCCGCTGAGGAACGCGAAGCGCTTCTCAGGTAGCCAGTCCCCGTCACTCATGGCAGTGCGCCGAGTTCGCTTTACAGGTTTCGCCAGCTACCGAGGAGCGCGTTGACCTGCAGGACTTGGAGCTGGTCACTTTGCCAATCACCGACAAGCAACCTTCTGCCGTCAGGGCTAATCGTCATCTCACGAGGATACATTCCGCTTCTCACATAGCCGGCTATTGCCAGATCGCCCGTTCGACCAATTCTAAGTGCGGCCAAGGCGCCCCCGGTCCCGCCAAGGGCGTCAGCGACCACTAGTCCCTTGGCGTGATTCACGGTCTCGAGACCAATGGGACCTCCTCCTACGTCGACAACTTCTCTTAGAGCAGCGTTTGGATCGTTGACCAAGGCGCTCGCGGAGTATGACAGCAGGGAGTTCGTATTTCGTGCGCTCACGTAAACCGCGGAAGCAGTAGCGACCACCCTCACTGAGCCACAGCCGGAATTCACGGTCGACACGACCGCCCGTGACGGCGACTTCTCGAGCGTCGCTATCCTCAACGTCGTGAGAGATCCGAAAGACTCGGCAGTGGAGCGCTCTTCGCTCACGACGTAGAGATAGCTTCCGTCGGGAGAGAATGTCATGCCTCCAGGAAGGCTTCCAAGCGATACGGAACCGACGAGATCTTTCGGACCGAACCCGTGGATGAGTGCGCTGTGAAGATCAAACACGATCAAGGACCCACTCCCCACGTGGTTCGACAGGAATACGAAGCGACCATTTGGAGAAAGCGCGACCTCGAGTGGTTGAGATCCAGGGCTCATCAGGTCGCCGATCAGCTTAAGCGACAATGGCGTGTTCCTTGGGCTTTCGACTTTGAAGACTGCTGCTCCATTCGCCGTCGCGACGACGAGGACGCTGCCACTGCGACTGAGCGCGAGCCCGCCGGGTTGTTGAGTGGCCAGAGCAGCGCCGACTGAAGAACTTCTCCACCAGTTCGGCCCCTTTTGAACGGGCACACTTCCTTTCAAGGAATACTGCCGAAGCGATGGGGGATTATCGGTCGATACGAAAGCGCTTTGATTATTGGGTGTGACCGCCAGCCCGTAGGGCTGGCCGGAGAGGTGGACGAAGGATGAGCGAACCGGCCCAAACGTTGCCACCGGCGTCCTAGATACGGCACATCCTGTTGGAGGGAGGACGATTGCGGCGTGCAAACCGTTGGCCGCCGCAGGGGCTGCCACGAGAAACATCGGCAAGCTCAGACTGACCGTGAGGGCAATAGCTGCTCTAATCACACTTCTCATGACTGAAGAGGCTCCGATTCACAAGCGAGGCCCATAGCACTGTCAGCTTACGAAACTAGAAGGGACGTCACCACTTATCCGTCAACGTTGTCGTCAATGTCAAGGGGTCCATGCTGAACTTCTGAGGCCGATTTCTTGTTCATTTGGGCTTCAGGGACGCAGAGGAGAGATACTGGCCTTACTATCAAAGCGGCAAGCCTTCAGCCCCTCATCGCTGAAGGATCCCCATCTGATGATGGGTTCGACGGAGTGCCAGCCGCCCGAAGGTTCCGCAGCGGCCGTTCCTCGAATGGGCAGATTTTGTCCTCAACAGAGCTAACCAATTGGGTACCTCAAGGCACTACTTACTGTGGCAGCGGACAATGATGTCGGAATAGTGACTGACGAGTCGCCGCAACCCAGAGCGGACGGGCCTTTGGTGGAAGCTGCCCGGCTCGGCGACAAGGTGGCATTTGCCCAGCTCATCAATGCTCACCGAGCGTCAGCGGAAGGTCTTTGCAGGCGGCTGCTCCGAGATCCAGAAGCAAGCCGTGACGCCGTCCAAGAGGCGACGTTGGTTGCCTGGCTGAGCCTGTCCCAACTCATCCATACCGAGCGGTTCGGGGCCTGGCTCTGCGGCATCGCCCTGAACAAGGCGCGCCAGATCCTTCGGACCACATTGACGGAGGCGCGGGTGGCAGCGAACCTCACTGACGGTCGTCGTCCGGTAGCAACCCCCGACGAGATAGTCGAGTCTGAGGAGCTTCGTTCTCGGATCCGCCTAGCGATTGACGGGCTCCCA
>Ga0302324_100029421_pt1 | contig 10409 bp, 8 predicted proteins | sample Palsa_T0_1_FD_201949 | JGI IMG/M metagenome (GOLD analysis project Ga0302324, IMG submission 201949) | Peat permafrost microbial communities from Stordalen Mire near Abisko, Sweden - Palsa_T0_1 | ecosystem: Environmental > Terrestrial > Soil > Palsa > Peat permafrost | place: Sweden: Abisko... | reverse complement strand
GCCCTCGACATAGACCTACCAGATTAAGCAGCTCCGGCCAGGAAGGCTTTTGCAATGCGAGGATCAGCTCATCGACGTGCTGGCTACGGAGCAGGTCTACCACTTTGAGTGTGAATAACGTCGTACTCTCGCTGGTTGAGCTTGGCGGCAAACCGAGATTATCAGAAGCATCTTGCGGATATAGAAATCCCACTACCCTGCACAGCATCTCGGGGTGACGTTCGATCTTAGAGGCAAGCTCGCGCGCTACCTGTCCGCTCCCGACGATGACGACGCGACCGACCTTCCCGTCGCGATGCCGGGCCAGGAGAAACAGGCGTGCACCATACCGAATGGCGAGAAAACCCAACAGCAGCAAAATCCCGAAATAGCCGAGGGCCAGGCGCGACACATAGAGCCGGCTAAGGTAGGTGCCCGCCAGCAAAAGGGTCATCAGGAACGAAACCCCTAAGAACAATGTGGACACCATGGCTGGGGAGTGCCAGCCTCCACGGAAACCGTCCAGGCTCATCTTGCTGGAGAGGAGCCCCCAGAGGAGCCACGCCCCAATCAAAAACGGCAGGAAACTATGTACAAAGCCCTCTTGCGGAGTACCCCAACGAAGTCCATATCGGAGCACGTCAGCACACAAAAAAGCTATCACCAACCACAGAAAATCCGCCGCCAGGATCCACTGCGGGAAGCGGTTTTTCTTCATGCATTCACCGTCCTAAGCATAATAAACTATATTATCGAGCTGCCCGTCGTGTAACCAGCGAGGGGTTGTCGCATCTGGTCCGGGAATGGGAAGACCCAGCTGGAGCACGCCGTGATTGGATGCAGTGGATAACTCAAGAGTACAGGTAGTGTTATCAAACCGTGCCCCGCAGCATGGTCGTGCCCAGGACTAGGCTGGGGCTGGCGAAGCCGGACGCGGTGATCACGCGGGATTTGTGCGGAAGCTCCTGGTCAGTCTCAACTGGACTCCGCCACCGCTACCGAACGCACGCGGGATCGAACCCAGAGCAGATTCAACAGTGGAGGAAGAGACAGTGGCCAGCCATTGGGAAAGTGCGCTCCGCGAGGCCGCTTCATCGACGAAAGCGGCCGATAGCCAGTCAGCGGTTAATCGTCAGAAGAAATGCCACGCCATTTGCGCAGTAAATTAGCCGCACGCCGACGAATGTTGTTTGCGAAAATCATCCACATTCCCCATATCGCAGCCAAGACCGGCATGAGGACTTGAAACAAGGTGCCGCCGCTCGGGTCAGCATAGGCGTAGCACGGGAGCACTGCAAGCAACACGAACACCATGACGATGAGCAAGTGGCCGCCTCGACCCATTATCTCTTTCCTCCAAAATCGCAAACAGGGATGTGTGACGAATATCCCATTCTGCGGTGGGGATGTCAAGAACAGGTAGATAATCTGATACTCCCATTCTCACTGGCTACCCAGGCATCTGTGCTCGATGGCTCCCCCTGCAGCGAGCTCTAGGAGACCGGCGAGAGAAGAATCTGCGCGAAGGGGCATACGCCCGAATCAGGGAAGCCGATCCGACCGTGGTTGGGGGTCGCTGCCCGCTGAAAAACCAGAGGGGGAGTGGTACCCTCCTGATCTAAGCAGCTACCCAGGTTGCGCTTAATAGAGTCAACTTACCTGTCGCCTACGCCTGCAAGTTGTTGATTCTTCGTGGGCAAAAGCTTATACCTGGCCCACGCCTAGACCGTGGCGATGGCGTCTTGACTCCGGCATTGCGATCGCCAGCAGTTCAGCATGTCTTCCACGGTTTTCTGCAAGGAGATTTGGCGGTGCCAGCCAGTCTGGGCCTGAAGTTTGCCTGGGTCGCCATAGATCTCTGCGACTTCCCTCGCCCGAACTTTATCCGGGTCGATCTCGATGGTTATGTCGATGCCGGAAAATGTTTGGAACATTCCAATGATGTCAGAGAGCAGGACCGCGGTACCCGAACAAACGTTGTACACTTCAGAAGTTTTGCCACTCTCAAGTAGCATGCAGTAGGCACGTACCACATCTCTGACGTCAGTGAAGTCGCGTCCCACAGCAATATTGCCGAGGTTAAGCTTCGGAGGGCGCAAGCCCGATTCGATTTCGGCGAACTGTTTGGCGATGGAGGGCAGCACGAAGTTCGACGGCTGGCCACACCCAGTGTGGTTGAAAGGTCTGGCTGTGATGATGCCTCCACTGGTGCGGTCTCGATAGAGGGCCGCCAGCATTTCGGCCATTGCCTTACTTGCAGCATAGGGATTATCGGGCCGAAGCGGGCTCTCCTCGGTCAAGATGCCGGAAGCAGGCGCATACACTTGCGAGGTACTGATGTTCAGGATTCTGGGGGGAACAGGCAGATTCAATGCGGCGTCAAACAGGTTCTGTGCGCCGAAGACGTTGACTTCATAGGTTAGCCGTGGATAGGTCCATGAGAAGTTAACCGCGGTAATGCCCGCCAAATGGTAAATCTGGTCAGGGTTCACTTCGCGTACCACGGACCGAACCCCTTCCGCATCACGGATGTCTACCTCGTGATATTGCACTCCCGGTTCTCCGACCGCGGGACCGCCGGACGCGAGTACAGAAATCTGAGAATCTCGCGATTTGAGGAACCGGACCAGGTGTGCTCCGACAAACCCAGTTCCACCGGTTACGAGAATGCGCAATCGTTCACCCTGTCTCAGTTCATTCCGTCGAAGCGGGAGGTTGATCGATCTCAGTAGGCTCCAGAAAATATCGGTTTCGAAGTGGTTCTGGACAAAAGATCAAGATCGCTGTCAACCATCATTTCGATCATTCGTTCAAAACTGACGTCAGGTTCCCAAACCAGTCGTTCGCGAGCCTTTGAATAGTCTCCACGAAGATGGTAGACGTCGGCTGGTCGCAAAAAATCCTGAGCCACTTCGACGTGGTCCCGGTAATCCAGTCCGATATGTGCGAAGGCAAGTTCGAGCAATTGCTTCACGCTGTGGGCTACACCAGTGGCAACCACGTAATCCTCTGGAACATCCTGCTGTAGCATCAGCCACATGGCACGAACGTAGTCGCCGGCAAAGCCCCAGTCGCGTTCCGCATCCAGATTGCCCATTTTGAGCTTTGGTTGAAGTCCCAGCTTGATCCGGGCAACATTGTAACTTACCTTCCTGGTTACGAACTCAATTCCCCGACGCGGCGACTCGTGGTTAAACAGAATTCCCGAACACGCGAATAGGCCGTAACTCTCGCGGGCGTTCACGGTGATCCAGTGACCGTACAACTTAGCAACTCCATACGGGCTGCGCGGATAGAACCGAGTTGATTCGTTTTGGGGCGATGTCTCCACCATGCCAAACATTTCGCTGGAGGAGGCCTGATAGAAACGTATGGCAGGATTCACTACGCGAATCGCCTCGATCATGCGGGTGACGCCAAGCGCGGTGAACTCGCCCGTCAAGACAGGTTGAGTCCAGGATGTCGGAACGAACGACTGCGCGGCCAGGTTGTAAACCTCATCGGGCTCGGCTTTTCGTAGGGCCGTGATTAGGGAACTCTGGTCTAGAAGATCCCCTGGAATCAGCTCGACTTTGTCCTGCAGGTGGGCAATCCGCTCAAAGTTAATCGTACTGCTGCGTCTTACCAGACCGTAAACGCGGTAATTCTTTTCCAGCAAGAACTCGGCGAGGTAGGAGCCATCCTGGCCGGTTATTCCGGTAATGAGTGCTTTACGTTGCATTTGTCCGCGCTCCGTCTCAAATCCCGGAAATTCTAGCACAGCATCTTTTCCTGACGCGCCGGGACGCTTGGACCAGATGGGCAGGATCGCCCCATTCTACCGGATCGAACTCTTCCCCGGACTGTCTTGTATCCCTCCTGCCAGATTGCCAGCCACCGAGTTATGGCTCGCGATAATGCGGGCCCGATTTTCAACGCGGATGCCGAATGTCTGTGTTTTCCGGTTCTGAGTGTCGGCCGCATGGAGGCGCGTCACGCGACCAGTGATCTCTCCCGAAAACCCGCCAGCAAAGTAAACGCCCTCTCTCTGGCCGACGTTCTGATTCGGGGGCACGTCTGCGCTCCACTGGCCATTATCAAGCGATTCTCCTCCTGTGATTTCCACATAACTGTCCACGTTGTAGGAGTACTTTCCAGTCGGAGCAGAAAAACCAGAGGTTAACATCAGTTGGCCCGCCGATAAGAACGACGCGATCGTATAGATAGCCCCGCCAATGACAATCTTGGTGCCTACTGGCCACACCGCGGAAAACGTCATATTGGCGTCGCCCGGCGTCCAGTCTGCGATGGGCGATCCCCCAGTCACATTCACACGGCCGAGCGCGGGCATGACGAGGATCCCGGTCCCGCCGTTATGGTTTGTGTGCGATTCGCTGATCGAGACCCCTGGCGAGCCGTCGACCTTGATTCCGTCGACCCCGTTGTCGCTCGCGATGCAGTGGCTGATCCTAATCTCACTCGAGTTGCTAACCTCAATTCCGGGCTGGCGATTGCTCGGAGACTTGCCGTTATTGCGCGCCGTGACTTCGGAGAGTCGCACCCGCCTCGAATTGAAAATGTCGAAGCCTTCACCATTATTTGCATTCCTGCCGAGCCCGGGCGTGGCATTGTGGCCCGTGCTGACCGTACCGCGGATGTCGATGTCGCTCGAAGCCGCTCTGCCCGTCGATTCCGTAAGCACCCCGTCACAATTCTTGAGCCCGGTGATTACGCCGCCCTCGAGAGTAGAGTTGCTCGAAGCGGTGAAGCTGACGCCGCCGCATCCGGGAACGGTGGACGCGTCAACGTCTTGAATCGCTGGATCGCTGACCGCAATGAAACTGCTCCTGTTAATACCGATCAACCGGACGCCCAACTCGCCAGCAGGCACGGTAAAGCCTTCGATTCGCGGCGCAATGATCTGGCCGCGCGTGGAGGAGTCAATAAGAATCGGGGATGCGCCTTTGGCGGTAATCGAAACATGGCGAGTGTTCCGGATGCTAAAATTCGATACGGTGTTGAACTCGATGTGGGAGCCGCCTCCTACGAAAGTGACGTCATCGACCTGGATGTCTGAAGTTCCCTGCGAAAAAATCTCTGCCCCGCCCGCTGGAGGCGAAGTCTGACTCGAAGACAGCGTGCAGCCGCGCACCCGCGTATGGCTCTGCTGGGTGATGCTTGCCCTGGAGGTGGAGAGCGTCAACGCAACTTGATCGCCGACGCAAATCAGGTCGTGATTGTACGACAACGACACCGGCTCGGAAACCTCCCCGGACATGGCGACCCGAATTTCTCCTTTCGCTGTGCCCAGCGCTGTGTTGGCTGCGACAATCTTCGCTCCCATATCGCTGCCGGATTGTTGGTCAGCAAAAATGATGCCACCCTGGACTGGCTGTGCCTGGACTCCGCCCGCGGCAATCGAAGAAATGCTTCGTGAGTTCGCCCTTACGATCGGGTTCGAGGCTCGGGGGCGAACGGCTGTTGTCAGGAAAAACAGCCCGACAAAAATCCATCGGTCCGGACGTGCAGTTCTCAATGGTTTTCTTCTCTTTGCCAGCAAGCGCTCTATCGTTAGGATCGGGGAAATCCTAACGTAAGCCGGCAATCGCGACTCCCTCGGTGCAAGCGCCGGGTCGTACCCGGAGTCAGCCGTAGAAAAAGATCCCAGATCCGCTATCCGAGGGTGACATAATCATCCGGCCAGCCGTACCCCTTGTCATGGATGAGGTCGCCCCAGACAGAGCTGATACGCTGCTTCTGGGCTGGCGAGAGTCGGAAACGATTGCGCGTATGATCGGCCACGCTCGCCGCGTGGTGTTCAAGCCGGGACCGCAGTGCCTCGAAACCTTCCAGCTCCAATTCTTCATAGAGCCGCGCCATCTGTCTCACTGGGTCGGCGATTAGCTCTTCGTAGCGCACCCGCGCTATCAATCTCGGATCGATGTGGCGGGCTCCTTCGGCAATTGCATCTTCGTGCAAAACATAGGCCGCCAGGACGAACGCCTCAATCTCGTCAGACGAAACGGCCTCCAGGCTATACAAGTCGAACAGGGTACGCCAGAGCTTCACATTCGAAGCAAAAACCTCATAGGGGTTACGTTCGAGGACTACGTAGCGCGCCCGCGGAAACAGCGACGGGAGCAGGGGCAGTCTGAAACCGTGCGGCGGCGACTTAAGGACAAGAGCTTTGCCCTGCTGCACCGTGAGCAGCCGTATAAAATACTGGAGTGCCTCTATCCAACGATTCAGCTCTTCGTGGGAACGTTGGCGTACATCGAGGAGCGATCGGGCGTTCCGCATCAGAGAAGGGACAATCACCGCTTCGTAAGCAGAGGGTGCGCCGAGGGCGAGCAACGCGAACTCGTCTTCCTGGGGCGAAGCCCAGGAATACTGCATGCTATCCATCGGCCGACGAGTCTGTTCGGACGTGCGCAGACGCGTCCATTTCTCGGTGAGCAGAAAATGCGACGGGTTCATGCAGGCGTAGGTGCTGGCAAAGCCGAACTGCGTGTCACAGCAAAATAGCTCATGCAGCAAGGTTGTGCCGGATCGCCAAAACCCCAGCAGGAAAAGTGGCGGAGCCGGGACGGCTGTTGTTATTTTGTCGGCATGGCTAGCATGCTGAATTCGAGCCAGCAGGGAGTTGCTGGCGCCGCCCCGCCAATAGGCAAGTCTTGTCTGCCAATCGAGACAGTCGCTCTTAGCATCAATTTGGTGTACCAGGCGTCGCCAGGCGCCAAGCGATAAGCGCAGCCGTCGAGGCATCTCAGCTCCTGCCGTCTTCACGGGCACCCTCACGGTTTGCGAGGGGACCGTCCATTCACTTCCTGGAGCTTGGCGAACAACACATCGTGCAGGCGCTTGGCAACGTCAGGTTCGGATCCGAACAGGTTATGCTCCTCGAGCTGGTCGGTCTTGTACCGATAAAGCCATTGCTGGTGGCTATCGAGACGAATGACGTACTTAAACTCGTCATCGATAACTGCCAATGTGCCCTTGGAAATGGGGCTGAATACCCGGTCTGGCTCCAAGTTCATGCTAAAGATGTAGCGCTCCGGAAGCGCCTTGCCCTGCAGAGCAGGTCGGAGAGATGTGCCGTCCGTCCAACTCGGTGCTGTCCCGCCCACAAGGTCAAGAATTGTAGGAAGCAGATCGGCTTGTTGAGCAGGTTGTGAGATACGCGCGCCTTGCCGCTGGCCCTCCATGTGTATCAACAATGGAATCTCGATCAGGGTGTTGTAAAGTGGAGGCCCCGCGTGCAGAAACCAATTGTGCTCGAAAGACTCTCCATGATCTGCCGAAACAATCACGATGGCATGGTCTAGACGACCTGTGCGATCCAACCAGTCAAGGTACTCACCCACTGCGGCATCGGCATAAAGCAACAACTCGTCGTAGCGGGCGCGTAATTCGTTGGCCGACGTGCCCGTCGGCAGCGCATAGTTCCGAAGGGACAGGAGATCGTAGGAGGATGTTAGCTTCTGCGTGGATAAGAAGCGTCCGCTGTATGGCGAGGGGGGCAAGTATGGACCATGGGGAGGAAGGATATGGGTCCACACAAACCGCGGTTGCGCGATATCGGGACGTTCGAGTAGGGCGCGGGCCCGAGAAAAAACCGCTTCGGCTGGCGCCGGGTAGCGGTGTGGCCAAAGGATGGCATCGGTATAATCGATCGCTCGGCCCAAGCGCTTGAGCAGAGCACCGTAGAGGGTATATTGCGTGTTGAGGCCGATAAGGTTGGTATAGCGAGACCAGATACCACTGATCCCCAGCGGCGCAGCATATTCCACAGCGTCATAGCTTTCAAACGTTCGATGGCGAAAAGGATCTGCCCATGGGTTTGAATCGATCATCGCGGTGTAATAGCCCCGTTGATGCAAAAGAGCCGCCAAGTTCTCGCCTTTAGCCGCGCCGCGCAGAAATCCGCCCTGTTGAAAAATTCGATGCGACCATGGAAGTTTGCCCGTCTCGATCGAAGTTATACTCGTCCCGGTGAAGTTGGAATTGGCGAAGCAATAGTCAAACGTAAAGCTGCGCTGAGCAAACCGCTCTAAATTGGGCGTGGTGGCGCGGTCGTAGCCATAGAGAGACGCATCTTCGGCCCCCAAGGCGTCCAGGGTAATCAGGTAAATATCGGGCACCTGTGAAACGGTTGCGGCGGTCCCACGGCGCACGTAGCCGTGGAACGGGCGCACGCCTTTGGCCACGAGCACCATCGCAGCAACCAGGATAAGACCGATATGAGCCCAAGCAATCGGCACTAACCGAGTCCGGCAGAATTCCTGGAGGCGAGATAGGCGGACTGCGAAAAGGCCAGCCAGGCAAAAGACAGTCGCCAACACCCAAACGAAGATTCCCGAATGCCACTCCGGAAGAATCTGGGCCTTAATGGCGCCAAAGATGTCTAAGAACAAATACGAAAGCGGAACCGCCAGCCCCAGATACCAGCCCAGCGCACTACCATACGGCTTCGTCGACGGAACAAGATTAGCGAACCGCACGATCAGCAACACAAACAGCCACCACGCCAAGGCCATACCCACCAGAATCATCAGGGCAACGCTGGCGTCCAAAGCAATTTCGCCGTAGGTCATATAGAGGGAGAGGCTGTCAACCTGTTCAATGAAATTGACTTCTCCGCTCAAGCAAGAAAGAGCTACGATGCTTAAGAGGACCAGCCTGATCCGCAATCGGATTTGAGGCGGTTGAGATGCGGTTACGACTTTCGTGTTTGGCGCCGCTGCAATAAGCAGTTCGTCAGTCATGGGGCCCTAATACAAAACTCCTGGGTTCTGAGATCTCAGGTTGTGAACAGACAAGTTCCCGACCTCCGCATGGATCAGAAAAATTGCGTTAGAGGTTTCTCCATCGGTAGGAGCCTCCGCCAGCGCAGCTGATTCCAATATTGCCGGTAGCGCAGCATAGCAGCTTCGGAGTGCAATTTCCTCCACTGCCCCAAGCTTTCCGGCAGCCTCCACAGAGTCGATTCATTCTTGAGCAGGTTAAGACAAAGTTTCACAAAAACAAAATGCACGAGGAGCCCCTCCACCGCCGCCAGGCACGAGGGCGGAAAATGCCTGCGGCAAAATGCGTGATGGACCATGCCCCCCGGGGTGTGTCGGTCTACAAGGTCCTCAATTTAGTGTCGCATTTCGTTGAGACGGAATTCATGAGGCAAGACGCTCACGGTGCCGATGGGCGTCGGAGATATTCGTGTTGGGTGGGCGTCGAGCCATCGTGGGTTTGAGGTCACTGCGTTGGCGCGTACCGCGACCAGGGCAGCAGATCCAGCGCCGCGTTTAGAGTGTGCTCGACTTCGCTGAGTTTCAGCAGTCGTGCCACACCCAGAAAAGCCGCACCGCTCATCACGAGCACTGCACAGACAATGCCCAATCGCAGCGGCGTTTTCCCCGAATTAAACGCCGCCTGCAAGGGATAAAGACTTACCCAACTGACCGCCGCCATGCCCAGGGAAGCAAGACCGACCCGGATGGAAAATTGCAGAAGATGGGAATCGATCTTCAGCAGATGACGCCTGAACAAAACAAATATAAGCATTGCCGTGAACAAGTAAAACTGCACGGTACGGCTTGCCGCTAATCCTGCAAGGCCGAAGTGGCTCATAAGGAATAACGCCACCGCTGCATAAAACACCAAGTCGACGCATTCGGCCCATAAAGGGGTAATGGTGTCTTGAATGGCATAGAAACAGGGCAGCAAAATCACAGAGATTGCAACGGGAAGAATCCCCATGCCGTAAAGGCGAAGTACGCGCGACGTCAAAATGGAGTCTTCAAGCCGAAACTCCCCGCGCTCGTACAGAAGTCGGGTCAACGGCAATGCATTCAGGACGGTCCATAGGGTGACCGGCAGAAATATGAATAAGACCAAGCGAAACATGCGTGAGACCTGGCGGCCAAGGTCACCCCAATTTTCGCGCAAAGATTCTCGTGCAAACTGCGGATAAGCCACAATGGCCAAGGGTGCCGCGAGGAAGTTTGATGGCACTGTGAACAGACGTGTTGCATAAGTGACCGTCGACACCGCTCCGGCCGAAAGCCGGGAAGCCAGGTTACGTTCGAAAAGCAACGATACATTTGCAATTACCAGATATAAGAGCAACGGACCGCCTAGTCGCAAGAACTTGCCAATCGCAGGGTGCCGAAGGCTCAAGATCGGGCGGTATCGAATGCCGAGAGAGACGATGGCGGGTATGAGGAGCAGCAACTGGAGCAAGAAACCGACGGCGGTGGCTATCCCTACGAGATAAATGGCTCGGTTTCCGCGAGCGAAAAGGGCGGCTATCACAACCGTGGCACTGGATAATGCAGGTGCAATCGCGGGCAAAGCAAACTTGTGGAATGCGTTCAGTGCCGCGGTAAGAATTCCCGCCAGTGCAACGAAGAGGATTGCGGGAAAAATAATGTAGATCAGGCGCAACGTGACTTCAG
>Ga0302324_100029419_pt1 | contig 10410 bp, 8 predicted proteins | sample Palsa_T0_1_FD_201949 | JGI IMG/M metagenome (GOLD analysis project Ga0302324, IMG submission 201949) | Peat permafrost microbial communities from Stordalen Mire near Abisko, Sweden - Palsa_T0_1 | ecosystem: Environmental > Terrestrial > Soil > Palsa > Peat permafrost | place: Sweden: Abisko... | reverse complement strand
GCTTGGCGCTGCCTCTGGCGCGTAATGCGCTCAGGTTGGGCAGCGAGCCATCGGTGCTGTATTGATCGAGCATCCTGCCATCGGCACCGTCGAGGCAGAGCATGATCATGCGCGCGCTCATGCAGGCGTCTTCAGCTTGGCGATGCCGCGCTGCGGCAGCGCGCCAGGCTCGGGTTCATTACGGCCATGCCGCATTTGTATGTCCACATCAGCCACGGCATGAACTCGTGGAGCGACGATCATCGCCGCATGCTCGCCTCACATGGACCGCACTTCCATCACCTGGATAGAGGATTGCGGGATCGTCAGGTGCGGGTGCTGAGCGAAGGCCTTCGCGGCGGCGTCATGGCTCTCTGCCTCAACGATCGAATACAGTATGATGTCGTTTTTGGAATCCGTGATTCCGTCGGCGGCGACGGCTTTGGTCTTTCCCGCCGCTTCAGTGAGCGTGATCATTTTGGCGTGCTCGCCCATCCAGCGACCCCAGTCGACTTTCATCTTCTCCTCAGCGGGTTTTCTTATCGCCGGATCGGTCTTTGTCCAATCCGCCATAACTTGTCCGGGTACGAGGTAGAGGACCAGGAATTTCTTTAATGCTGCGGTAGTCATGGTTCCTCCTTCGTAACTGGCAACGCCGCCGTGCGCATTAGCCAGTGGTAACATGGGCTCAATTGCCGACGCCGCAGCTCGGTCGTCATGTTTGCTGGCACGATTTCTGTGGTGAGAAAGACAGGTTTCTTGTCTGCTGCATCGGATGCGTGCACTCCGGGTATCTGAGCGGTCGACAAGACCATGGCCCATAGAATTGTTCTCACGGTCTTTCTCCTGTGTAGTGCCGGCACACCGTGGGGCTTGGTCGGCGACAGGCTGGTTCCGCGTGGCTCACCGGCATCGCCGCGCGGTGGCGAGTCCAGGTCCCTACTTTGCTGGCGGCACAGTTCCGGGGGGTGCGCCGCCCGGAGGTCCGGCCGGTCCGCCAGGGCCACCGCCCGGTGGCCGCGTATTGATGGTCGCCCCATCCCAGTGCTCATAGAGCTTGCCGTTTCTGACCCGAAACACATCCCAGGTGTAGGCAGGATAGAACACCACCGAGGTGGCGATGGTGGGGTCGCGGCGATATTGCTGACTCATGACGAAGACCAGGTCGCCTTCGGCAAGCACCATGTAAGTCATGTTACCCGGAGGAACGGCTGCGCCGTCGATTTGAGTCGGCGGCGTCGGGAAATTGCCGCCCATGCGATCGAGCATCTGGCGAAAACCTTCCTTGTACGACACGTGCATATCGTCCGCCATCTTCTTGGCGCCCGGGTTGTGCTGGATATAGCCATCATCGAGCAGTTCGTAACGTTCTTTGCCGGTGACGCCCGGTCTGAAAAACGCGCGCACCACTTCCTTGTTCTTTTCCATTTGTGCGCTGCTGACCCCTTTGGCAGGTACGGCCTGCGAGGCCTCATCGGCAGTAGCGATGGCGCACGTCATGGACAATGCAAGGCAGGCGGAGGCCGCCGCCAGGATGGATTTAACCAAAGGCCTCTCCTTCTCTTCGCTCGATTGCTATGGCTGGATCATGTGACAGGTCGGACTTTACTGCAACCAGGGCCTGTCAACGCTGGCGTAGCGGCCGTACCCCTGAGGGTGCATCACTCGCGCTACTTGAGCTGATCCTTGATCGCAGCGACTCCCTTCAGTCCGCATTCGTCGTCGTGGCCGCCTGGTTCGGCGCCACTGACTCCAATTGCACCGATGATCTGACCGCCAGCCTTGAGCGGGATGCCGCCCTTGAATGCCATGAGATTGGGATCAGCCTTGATCCTGGCCGCGAAATCCGCATCCTGCTGCCCCTTGACGACCAACTCCGAGGTCGGTACCTGGAATGTGATTGCGGTATAGGCCTTGCGCACGGCCGTGAAGCCGTGGCTGGCTTCGCTGCCGTCCGATAGATAGACGAGGATCGGCTCACCCTTGGAATTCACAACGGCCACGGCCAGCTTGTACTGGCTGCACTCCTTCGCTACGGTTTCGGCGGCTTTGACCGCCAAGGCAATGGGAGGCGCGGGCGCCGCGGGTTGCTGCATTGCTCCCGGCGGACGCGGCGGCAGATTGGCCGGAAAAATGCCGCCCATCATGCGGCCGTGGTCGCCCGGAAGAGGGGCAGCATCATCGGCCAGCACCAGTGATGTGGTCAGCAGTAATGTGGCAGTACCGGTAAGCACTGCAATCGCTTTGTGCCTCATAGGAAGACCTCGATTGTGATGAGCTAGTGATCCCGCTCGCCTCGGGGAAAGTCTGGCGGAGGCGGCGCCTGTGCAATGTCCACGTCGAGCAACGCGCCGTATTCTCTATCAAGGCGATCTAATTGTTCTTGAACGCGTGGCCCCGGCGGCTGGGCATTTAGCGCAGTAGCTTCCGTTCGGGCTTGTCGTAGCCTGGCGTCCATTGCAGACAGGCAGCGACGGTGCCGAGCCGGATCGCCGGGATCGGGGCGGCCAAAAGCGCTCAGCGCCTCGGCGAGGCCATTCGCATTCATGATCTCGTGGCCCGTGTGTGGCCGAACGACGGCGCGGAGCGCGTCGACGCACCATGCTGACAACGATATGCGAGCGTCTGCGTCCCTGGACAGATTTATCTCGTCGTCCTCTCCCGTGACGAACACAATCCGCGTTCGAGTCTGCAGCAGCGACATCAAATCTGGCGACGGGAGAGGATTGTCAGATGTACCAAACGGATCGCTGCCGGAATCAAGCAAAACGCCCGCGAAGACGTCGGGAAACGCGACGGCAGTCCGGAAGGCGACGCGAGATCCGCCGGAGAAGCCACTGATGAAGGTTCGATTGGGATCGACCCGATACCGTTCGCCCAAAGCATAGGCGGCCGTGAGCGCAAGAGGTATTCGCCGTCCGACGATACTTTCATCATTGCCCGATCGATCGGCGGTGACGAATATGATGCCTTCGCGCTCAAGGACCTGGGACCAGCCCAGTGGAAGTCGGGCGTCTTCCCAGGGCGGAATAAAGACCAGGAGTCCGTAGCCCGCCGGCGGCTGCTGTTTCGGCAGGAAGATGGCGAAGCGTTCAGCGGCAATGTCCAGCGGGTACGGGGCGAGAGCTTCCCCTTTGGCGGCCATGGCCGCAAGTTGTCTCATACGCTGACGAGGACTCAGCAGGCGCTCGAGCAGAACGGAGTTTTTCGCAAGCGGAGATGGTTGGTCGAACGCAATCTTGCGCGCGAGCTGGCCGGGAGTCGCCTGTGCGAATGCGTACGATGCAACCATTGCAGCCAAGCCCACGGTGATCGCCCGGAGGGTGTATCGTTGCGACGTTGAGACACAGGCTCGGATGGTCGGCTACCGGTGATTGGCGGCGATTTGGTCCGCCAGGTAGTCGGCATCGTGCCAGACACCCCAGATGAACGGGGAGGCCCGGCGAGAAAGCCAGGGCAGGCCGAGGAAATAAAGTCCGGGCACTACCGACACACCCAGTTCGTGCGCCGGGCGGCCCTTGTCGTCGAAGGCGTCCACTTTCAGCCAGCCGAAATCCAGCGCGTAGCCGGTCGCCCAGATGAGCGAGGTGATGCCCGCCTCGGCCAGGTTCAGCTGGAGCAGCGGATGGGTGAGGCAGGGCGGATCGGGCGCAGTCCTGCGCGCTTCAGGCTCCTCCGGCAGGTCGAGCCCCTGCTGAGTGATGTAGTCGTCTGCTGCGTTCAACACCCGCAGGTAGTCAGCGTCGCCGCGAGCGATATTCTCCGCCAGGTCAGGCAGGAACTGCATGACACCGTCCTGGCAGGTTCCGGCCCTGCCCAGCAACGTCATGCCGCGCGCCGCCAGTTCCCGGAAGTCGACCGTGTGTCCGCCGCGGGCGCCGCTTACCGCGATCGTGACGTGCTCCGTCCCCGCGGCCATGGCCCTGGCATTCCACTCGCCCAAGGCGCCCAACCACCACACGAAATCACGGCCGCGATAGCGCCGCGGAGGCCGGTTGTGGGGGCCGATCGACAGGTAGACGCATCGTCCGGCCCGCACCAGCTCGTCGGCGATCTGCACCCCCGACGAGCCCGCCCCGACAACCAGCACAGCGCCCTGCGGCAACTGGCCGGGGTTGCGGTAGGAAGCGGAATGGATCTGTGTGACCCCGGTGTCCGACACGGCAGGCGGGAAGATCGGTCGTTGAAACGGCCCGGTCGCAACGACGACCTTGGCCGCCTCGATGACACCGTCAGAGGTTTCGGCTCGAAAGCCGGAGCCATCGGCCTTCTTGTACAGCGCCTTGACCTCGACACCGCAACGAACGGGAGCGGCGATCTTCCCCGCGTATTCAACGAAGTAGTCAACGATCGCGTCCCTGGTGGCAAAACTTTCGGGTTCGATGCCCGCGAACGTCATGCTGGGAAACCGGTCATGCCACGCCGGACCGTTGGCGACCAGCGAGTCCCATCGCTCAGAGCGCCAGCGCTCGGCGATCCGATGCCGCTCGACAATCAGATGAGGCACGCCGCGCTTGCTCAGGTGCTCGCTCATTGCCAAACCGGCCTGGCCGCCACCAATGACCAGGGTTTCTATTTTCTCTACCGACATGCAAATACCAGCACGACACTGCGTCACCTGTTTGCGTCAGCGCTTTGGGTACGCCGTGAAGACGAAGTCCTGCTTCTGCACGATCGTGTGGCATGCGAACCCGCACTTCGCGTCGTTTGCCTGAGGCGGCTGATCGGTCAGTGTGCCGGGCCTGAACGTATCGGACGCGGCGTCATACTCAAATTCGGCATATCCCCAACCGCCGCTGTCTGCGAACCGCTTGCTATCCTTGGCCATGAAATCAATGTCATGCAGGGTACCGGGCACCAGCGGCTGACCCGGGGCGGTCTCGTTCGTTTTCGGGTTCCAGTGGATCTTCGCCATCTTGGCGCCGTCCGGGAAAGGCCTGCCGTTACCCGGAACCCCTGCCTTATACGCGCTGATCATTGCGGGGTTCCCAAGGATCACAGCAATCAGCCCTCCGTTTTGACTGATAGCAATGACCTGCCAGCCGTCATATCCCCTGAACTCGGAGAACGCCAGCCCGTTGGGCACTTTGAGTGTGTACCTGTCCTGGGCGGAGATCGCAGCCCCTGCGGCCAGGACGGCGAGCGTTACCGTAATAGCCGCACGGATCGACATGCTCTTGCCCTTCATCGCCGCAGCTCCCTTATCCGGTCAATGAACACGCGCTTCGGATTGTGCCATGAGTGTTGAACCACATCCATTGTGCGAAGCGATCGCTCGTTGCCCGATCGTGAAGGAATTCTTTTCCGACACCAACGAACTGCCATCTCGACTTCCGGACAATGCGATGCCATCGGGTGTCTGTCTGCGGCTTCCCGCGGAGGGTGGCGTGAAAAAGGCTTCGTGCAATGAATAACAGGATAACCACGAAACGCGTCTTGATTGCGGTGCTGATGCTGGCGATCGCCACGCCGGTGCTGGCAGCCTCGAAAGCGCTGCCGCCACCTGGTGTCTGCTCACCCGGCTTTTGGCAATCGGAGCAATGATTGCGGCGACAGCGCGCGCACGTTGGGAGTACCTGTTTCCTGCAATTGCAGCAACAGCTCCTGCGAACGCGCGGTGACATCGAGCATGGCGGCAGCGACGTCGTCGCGGGACACAGGACGTGCAAGCAGATAGCCCTGCAGGTACATCCCAGGGTAACCCAGTAGCAGAGCGAACTGCTCGGGCCGCTCGACGCCCTCCGCGGTGATCTCCAGGCCCAGGCCCTGACACATGCCAATGATGGCGCGCGCGATCGCCGCCGAGCGTGGGTTGGTATCGATTCCTGCAATCAAGCTGCGATCCAGCTTGACGCGGCTGAGCGGAAGCTGCTCCAGCGAGGCGAGCGAGGAATAGCCGGTGCCGAAGTCGTCCAGGGCGATGGCCACGCCGTGGGCACGCAGACGTTTGAGCGCGTCAATGGTAGTCGCCCCGGTTTGCAGGACGGATTCCGTCAATTCAATCTCGATGCAACGCGCCGGCAGACGGTGCTGCTGTAATAGCTCGCATAGACGGTCGACGAAGCGGTTATCGAACAATTCACGCGGCGAAACATTGATGGCGACGCGCGCCTCAGGCCATGCGCCGTGATGCCAATGCGACGCGGCTTCAATCGCAGTGCGAAGTACCCAGTCGCTGATCTCGATGATCAGGCCGGACTCCTCGGCGATTGCAAGGAACTGGCCCGGGGTGGCAAGTGTGCCGTCCGGCAGTCGCCAGCGAATCAGTGCCTCTACCAGGGCGGTCTCGAGGGTTTCGGCATTCACCTCCGGTTGAAATACGAATTCGAATTCTCCCCGCTCGATGGCGCGGCGCAGACCCTGTTCGGTCGAGAATTTCGCGGCCGCGGCTTCGAGCAGATCAGGAGTGAAGACATATGACTGGCTGCGTCCCAGGGCCTTGGCGCGAAACAGCGCTGCGTCGGCTGCCTTCAACAGCGCTTCAGCGTCCTGCGCATGGTCAGGATAGATACTCGCTCCCACACTTATGCTAACGATGAGATCACGACCGTCAACGGATAACGGTTGTTGGAACGCGTGCACTACACTGATTCCGGCCAGCCTGATCTCCTCCATGTTGTTCGCACGATCGAATACAACCGTAAATTCATCGCCCCCCAGCCGCGTCGCAAAACCGAAATGTCGCGTAACTGCCTGCAAGCGCTGCGCAACACTTACCAGCACGCGATCGCCGAACGCGTGCCCCATGCTGTCGTTGAGATATTTGAAGTTGTCGATGTCCAGGAACAGGACGCCGACAAGGTAATGCTCGTTCCGGGCGCGCTCGATAGCGGCATTAAGCAGGATGAAGAGCTGTCGCCGATTCGGCAGGCTGGTCAGAGGATCGTGCTGTGCCAGATCCTGCAATTGGCGCGTACGCTCCGCCACCTTGGCTTCCAGACTTTGTTGGTACTCGCGAGCGGCGGCCCTGGCTGTCGAGAGTTCATCCGCCATGGCGTTGAATGTGACGGCAAGCGTATCAAGCTCCCTGATGCCGCCGCGCGCGACGCGCACGGATGTGTCGCCTTTCGCCAGCCGCGTAGTTGCATCACGCAGGCGGCGTACCGGCCGCACGACACTCATCACGGTCCCGAGAGCGATGGAGATCAGGAGCATGAAGACTGCGATGCTGATCCATGCAATCAGAACGCGCTTCTCGTGATACTGTGGGGGGAGTGTGGTGACGGAATGCGTCTCCACCAGGGCAGCGGCGGGAACTGCCGCGGTGGGCGACGCTATCGATGGGGAAGTCGGGGCGGTATTTGCACCGATCCCATTGCCATCTTCCTTTTTCCTGGCAGCGGCGGCGACCAGGGGTGTCTCGACCTTGCCTGGAACGCTTGCCGCAACGCTCGCCGCTTCCGCGGTAAAGTCCTGCGAGCCATGGTGCAGCTGATCGTTCAACTGCAATAGAGATTCCCGCAGGGCAACCAGCCGCGCGACATCATCGTGCATGCCGACATACCATTGATTGCCCTCTGACTGCCTGAACCCCTTCTCATTGGTTGCAAGATTCTCAACCACGGCCTTTTCCGTCTTCAATAGCCGTGCCAATTCCGGAGTATCTGCATTATCGTCCGAGGCCAGGGCACTGGAGTCGCGCCGAAGTGCGTCGAAGTCGGCGCTCAACTCGAGCAGCGACTGTCGTGCAACCACGCGGCCGAAGATCTTCCAGGCGCCTTTCACCGACTCATTGACGCGTGCGTACAAGTCCTCAAAAAGGGTTGAATATTGGCTCATCAGGGTTCGGCGATTGTCCGCCATCAGCACAAGATCGCCGCCGTGCTGCGAGTAGACGTGGATGCTGGAATCGAGCTTGGAGAAAGACCTGCCGGAAATCGAGGCGGCTTGAGCGATGAATGCGTGGCATGCACCGTCCAGGTCCGACAGCGACCGTTGATAGTCCGCCTCGGCGTGCGTGGCATCGCTGCCGATGCGAGCCTGCACGGCACGGTCATAACGATCAAGGGCTAACAGCAGCGGGTCGGAGGTCACTACTCGCCGCTCGGTGGTGACCGCGAGCGGTGGCGCGACCACGGGTTGTGCCGCGGCAACGGGTGCTGGCGGTGCGATCCGCTTTATCTGCGTCGTCTTTTCAACCAGGACGCCTTGCTGGACGATGAAGTTGGCGGCCAGTACCAATGCGCCCACGCCAATAAAGGCGACCACCAGGCGCGAAGCGATGCCAAATCTGAGTCGTTCAATCACGGCTTCACGGCGAGCACTGACGGCCCGAAGCGAGAAGCGTGGTGCCTGGAATATCAAATGCCAACACTGTCGTATCGCATTCATGATTCCTCGGGCTTTCGTCAAATGGACCCGCAGTGTGCGATCTGCCGGGTCCTGCATCGAGTCTGTTATGAAGGAACTGTGCGATTCATCGCGTGCGCAGTTCACAATCGCGCGCTTTGATCAGATGCCCGCGGAGCCTTGGATTTGCCATAAGTCGAGGACGCTATACGATAGTATGAAGGTGCTTGCGGATCCGATGGATGAGGTAGCGGGCCAGTGCGTAGGCACAAATCACAGACCGGGGCAAGCCAGCGAGCTGTCCAGCGCGAGCCCGCCGCCGATCGGCGGCGTCACCTCGCCGAGGCGGTATTGCGCTGCATTTTAAAGAACGGCAGTGCCGGCATCTCGGTACGGCAGATTGCAGCCGAGGCCGGGGTGTCGCTCGGGCTTATCCGGTATCATTTCGGAACGTTCGATGATCTCGTCGCGTTCGCCTTCGATATGACGACGGAGACGTTTCTTCGTGGCCTGCGCACGGCAATTACTGCAGCCGCGCCCAATCCTCAGGCGCGCCTCGACGCCTTCATCGAGACATCGTTTTCCCCACTGCTGCTCGATCGCCAGGTCCTGGATGTGTGGGTGGTATTCTGGGGTCTGATCCTGCACTCGCGGCCTATGGCCAGGGCGCAGGCGCGCGAATACTCATCGTACCTGGCGATGGTAGAGGACCTGCTCGGCAACCTGGCGGCGGCCGAACGCATTCCAATCCGGAATATCAGGTTGGCCTCGGTCGGCTTCACCGCGCTGCTGGACGGACTGTGGCTCGCCTGGTGCCTCAATTCGACGTCGTTTCGACGAGCGGAAGGCGTGTCGCTTTGCCGGATGTGGATTGAAGGCCTGCGGCGCGGCTCCTATGCGTAACGCAGACGCTGCCGGCGATTGACACCCTGGACTATACGATCGTATAGTTAATTGCGAGAGGCATAGCCATGTTGCGCGGGCACGCAAGCGAGCAACGCCGATGACGCAACACTCCCGCTACGAGGTGCTGTTCGAGCCGGTAAGGATCGGGCCGGTCACGGCCCCGAACCGCTTCTACCAGGTACCGCACGCCAGTGGCATGACCAATGCGCTGCCGCGCGTTCGCGCGGCATTCCGCGAGATGAAGGCCGAGGGCGGCTGGGGCGTCGTCTGTACCGGCGCCTGCTCCATCGACCCGAGCTCGGATGATGCGCCGCTTCCATACGCCTCGATGTGGGATGACCATGATATTCGTGCGCACGCGCTGATGACCGAAGCCGTCCATCGGCACGGGGCGCTGGCTGGCGTCGAGCTGTGGCACGGGGGCGCATCGGTGATGAATCGCGCGAGCCGCATGCCGCCATTGTCGCCTTCCGGAATTCCATGGATGTCGACGCATGTCGGCTTCATGGGCAACGGGCGACCGAAGAGCATGGACCGACGCGATTTTCGCGCCGTCCTGCGCTGGCAGGCGGACGCCGCGCGCAGGTCGCGTTCGGCGGGCTTCGATATTGTCTACGTGTATGCCGGGATGGGATACCTGGGTTACGAGTTCCTGTTGCCCGAATACAACGGTCGGACCGATGCCTATGGTGGTGTGATCGAGAACCGGGTGCGCTTCGTACGCGAGATGATCGAGACCACCAAGGATGCGGTTGGAAAGGATTGCGGGGTTGCACTGCGCATCAGCCTGGAGGAGTTGCGTCGCCGCCCCGGCCGACATGGCGAATCCGAGGCGCACGAAGTGATCTCGCTGCTCGCCGATTGCCCTGACCTGTTCGACGTGAAGATGGATTCGAGTCCAACTGACTGCTCGGCCTCCCGCTTCAGCGGGGAGGCCAGCCACGAGCCAGTGATTGATTTCGTCAAGCGACTGACCAGAAAGCCGGTGGTCGGCGTTGGCCGCTTCACATCGCCCGACACGATGGTGTCGCAGATCCGACGTGGCATCCTTGACCTCATAGGCGGAGCCAGGCCGTCGATCGCCGACCCATTCCTGCCCCGCAAGATTAGGGACGGCAGGCTGGATGAGATTCGCGAGTGCATCGGCTGCAACATCTGTATCTCGAGCTGGCACGACAGCGTGCCGGTTCGCTGCACCCAGAACCCTACCGCCGGTGAGGAATGGCGGCGCGGCTG
>Ga0302324_100029417_pt1 | contig 10410 bp, 6 predicted proteins | sample Palsa_T0_1_FD_201949 | JGI IMG/M metagenome (GOLD analysis project Ga0302324, IMG submission 201949) | Peat permafrost microbial communities from Stordalen Mire near Abisko, Sweden - Palsa_T0_1 | ecosystem: Environmental > Terrestrial > Soil > Palsa > Peat permafrost | place: Sweden: Abisko... | reverse complement strand
AGCCTGGACGCGCACTTCACCATATGGGGAAGTCAATTGCACCCAACTGCCTGTCTCGATTCCTCGTTGCGTGGCCAACTCCGGCGAAACCTCTACAAAAGTGCAAGGCGTTTTTGACCGTATACCGTCAGTGCGATAGGTCATGTTGCCTTCATGGAAATGCTCCAGAAGACGGCCATTGTTCAGGTGCAGGTCGTATTTGTCGTCCTGCTGGTTGGAGGGTTCCGTCCACTCGAGCGGGTAGAGCCTGGCTTTGCCATCGGGAAAGTTGAATTGTTTGGTGTAGAGCAATGGTTGGTCGCTCCCGCTTTCAGCTACGGGCCACTGCAAGGACTTATATCCCTCCAGGCGCTCGTACGTCACTCCTGCCATCAACGGTGTAAGTGGAGCTATCTCCTCATAGATATTTAATGGATGGTCATAGTGCCATCCAGCTCCCAGGCGATTGGCGATGTCCCGAATTATCTCCCAGTCTGGGCGGCTTCCTGCCAGCGGCTCCATTACCTTATACAAGCGTTGAATGCGGCGCTCGGTGCTGGTGAATGTGCCTTCCTTTTCAAGGCTCGGACTGGCGGGAAGAATTACATCCGCAAACCGGCAGGTTTCCGAGAAGAATATCTCCTGCATTACAAAGAACTCCAGCTTTGACAGGGCATCGGAGACATAATTGGCGTTGGAATCGACGAGGCTCATTTCTTCGCCGAAAACATACATCGATTTCAAATGGCCTTCGTGAATGGCGTCGATCATCATGTGGTTATCAAGGCCGGGCTTGGGCGGCAAAGTCACTTTCCAAGCCTTCTCGAACTTGGCGCGTATCTCGGGGTCATCAACCTTCTGATACCCAGGGAAGAAATTGGGCATCGCGCCATGGTCGCTGGCTCCCTGCACGTTGTTATGTCCGCGCAGTGGATATGCGCCCGTTCCGGGTTTCATGTAATTGCCGGTAACCAGGAGCAGGTTCGAGATAGCGGTAGAAGTGTCGGAGCCCATTGTGTGTTGAGTAACTCCCATGGCCCACAGGATGCAGACGCCGTCGGATTCGGCGATCATGCGCGCGACCTGGGCTAACGTCTCAACGGGAAGCCTGCATCTTTGGCTGGCCATCTCCAAAGTAAAAGGCTCAAGGCTCGTCTTGTATTCCGCTGCGCCGTTCACCCACCTATCGAGGAACGCCTGATCGGCGAGTCCGTTTTCAAGGATGTAGCGGGTTACAGCAGACAGCCAGATTAGGTCCGTGCCCGGAAGGGGGCGGAGAAATACATCTGCTCGCTCTGCCATTTCGTTTCTGCGCAGGTCGGAGACGATCAGCTTTTGACCATGCAACTTGTGTGCGCGCTTCACGCGCGTGGCCAGCACAGGATGGTTTTCGGCCGCATTACTGCCGATGATCACCACGAGCGCAGCTTTCTCAATGTCGGAGATCGATCCGGAGTCGCCTCCATAACCAACCGTGCGCCAAAGCCCGGTGGTTGCGGGCGCCTGGCAGTAGCGGGAGCAGTTATCCATGTTATTGGTGCCGATGACCGCGCGAGCCAGCTTCTGCATGAGGTAGCTTTCCTCATTGGTGCATTTTGAGGATGAGATGAAAGCAAGCGCGTCTGGGCCGGAAGCGGTTTTGATTTCTGTGAATCGACGCGCCACCAGATCGAGAGCTTCATCCCATGACGCTTGACGGAATCTGTCTCCTTCTCGTATCAGAGGCGCAGTCAGGCGATCGGGGCTGTTCACATAATCCCATCCGAACTTGCCCTTGATGCAGGTTGACACACCGTTGGCCGGCCCGTGCAGAGGCTCAACTTTCAGGATGTGGCGTCCCTTGGTCCAGATATCGTAACTGCACCCGACACCGCAATAGGTGCAGACGGTCTTAGTGCGCCTGGTGTGCGACTCGCGCATGACCGCCTCCACTTCTGAGAGTTGCATAATTGAGCCGTAGCCGATCTCTGGCTCAATGCCTTTAACCACGTCGATCATGCCATCGAGTGCAGGCTTAGGCAGGGAAGTGAAGTAACCTGCCTCGCCCAGCATGGACTTCTCCATGAGCGCATTGCAGGGGCAAACGGTGACGCAGTGTCCACAGGAGACGCAGCTCGATTCGCCAATGGGCGCGCCACCATCCCACAACACGCGTGGGTGTGGGTCCTCCCAGTTGATGCTCAGGGTCTCATTGACTTGCAGGTTCTGGCAGGCTTGAACACATCGTCCGCAAAGGATGCATTGGTCAGGATCGTAGCGGTAGAAGGGATTGGACATATCCACTTCATAGGGCTTGGGCTTGTATGGGATTGCCTGATGCTCGACGGCCAGAAGTTTGGCGGTGTTGTGGACGGTACAGTTCTCGTTGTTGTTGTCGCAAACCGTGCAATAGAGCATGTGATTGCCAAGGATGCGATCGAAGGCCTCACGCTGCGCGGCGTTGGCGCGCGGGGAAGATGTGACTAAGCTCATTCCATCCGCTGCCGGCGTGCCGCAAGCTCTCACCAGTTGCCCGTCAACCTCCACCATGCACGTATCGCAGGATTGAATGGGCCCAAGCTGCGGGTGATAGCACACCTGAGGGATTTGAACGCCTGAACGGTTGATGAGGTCGATCAGGTGCTCTCCGGGAAGAATTTCCTGCTGCGTGCCGTTGATGGTGACTGACATGAAGTAGCCGACCCTCCTTTGCTGTTTCATTAACCGTAGTACGCGAATGCGAATTGAATATGCGTTTCGCCCGGTCTCAATGCGATCGGTCCACACACGCAAGCCCACGGCATCACACGCAAGTCTACGGCATTACGCGCAAGTCTATGGCTTCACGACGGCCTCCGCCTTGGGGATAGCGCTCAACATCGCTTCGCCAGTATTGAGGTGCTGATCTACCAGACGAGCCGGTGTATGCGCCAGCCACTCGGCCAGAGAAATATCTTCGTAGAACGGCGTTGGGAAGACTTCGATGAATATCAAGTCCGTGTCCCCGGTGTTCTCGATGTAATGGGGCAGCGACTTTTCGATGTACCCTACATCGCCTTCCTCGAAGTCCATGGTCCTGGCACGCGCTCCCGATGCGAAGACCGTCATCCGACCATGGCCGTTGACGTAGTATTGCCATTCGTCTTCATTGGGATGCCAGTGCAACTCGCGCAGGCCGCCGGGCTTGAGGGTGACGATGGCCGCAGCGATGTTGGTGGCCGGCCATATCTTGCGGTCGACGATTCTGACCTCGCCGCCCTTTGCCTTCTTGTTCGGCTTCATCTGGCCGGGTTTGAAGTCGAAGCTGTTGGGAACTTTTCCCGTTCCTGCTTCGGCCGCTTGCTGCTCTTCAGCGAGCGAGCGCGGGAGCGGCCGCGCAAAGATAAACAGCTCTTTCTTAGGCGACTTGGTAAAAGGGTTCTCCGCGGCATCGAAGTTCTTTGCCAGCACCTCTGGCGGCGTGTGAGCGATCCAGTCGGTGAGCAGGAAGGTCTCGAATTCATTGAAATTGCCGTCGTCGAAGACCAGCAGAAAGCGAGCGCCATCGGGGCCCAGACCCTGAATCGAATGTGGAATGCCGCCGGGGAAGATCCACAGATCGCCCTCGTTCACATCGCTGACGTGGCTGCGGCCCTCCTGATCGACTGCTGTGATGCGGGCGCAGCCGTAGAGCATCAGCGCCCATTCCGCGCCTACATGCCAATGCAGTTCACGGATCCCGCCCGCGATCAGGCGCATCTCCACGCCTGCCATTTTCCTTGAGATTGGCAGGTCGCGGACTGTCACCTGGCGCGTCCATCCGCCGCTCTCCAGCCGCTTGTGTGCTAGAGAAAAGGAATACTTGAAGGGGGGTTGACCGCCGGCGTCCGTCTCCGGCGCCCAGACCGAATCGGGATTCTGCTTGTCCAACAAAGTATTGTTGGGACCAGGCTCGGTCTCATTGGGCAGGTGATGATCCTGTGAGCGGGGAACCTGCTCCTGCGCGCTTGCTGCGGTCACGCCCGCGACCGCGACCAGCGCCGCAGAGCCAGCGCCAATAAACTTGCGCCGGGATAAATCGTTAGCCATTCGGCTCTCCAATCCTCGTAGCCAACGATCCAGTAGATGCACTAAACCATCCCTGGTTGCGCCCCGCTACCACGGGATTTGAGATTAGAACCTGAATCTGCATGTTGCATTCCCAGTCACGAGAGCATAAATCCTCAGTTGCGGGGTCCGCAATCTTCTTTTTGTGCAACTGCGCGACTATTTATTTCAGCAATGTTAATTTCCGTCATGGGACGATGTGCACGGTCAGAAGGTTGGTTCTGCTGCTGGGTTGTATCTCCGACAGACAGCAGGGCAGCCCTGAGTAGGAGATTCTGCCTCTATTGGGGGCTGCCGCCGGGCAGGCAGCGATAATCGCCCGCGTAGACAACGAAGCGGCGACCACGCAAGAAGCCGATGAGAGTAAGACCAAGCTCACGGGCCAGCTTGACAGCGAGACTGGAAGGCGCGGAGACGGAGGCAAGGATCGGGATTCCAGCGGCAAGCGTTTTTTGAGCGATCTCGAAGCCGCCTCGGCCGCTTATTAGAAGAATGTGCCGGGATAGCGGCAGATGCTTTTCGAGTAGCGCCCACCCGACAATCTTATCCACGGCGTTGTGGCGGCCAATGTCTTCGCGTACGGCCATCAATTGGCCCTCGGCGTCAAAGAGAGCGGCCGCATGCAGGCCTCCGGTGCGACTGAAGATGGCCTGCTCAGAGCGCAGAATCTCAGGCAGCCGGCAGAGAAGCTCAGGATCGATGCGAAAGCCGCGATCAAGCTGCTTCAATCCGCGCCGGCGAATGGCCTCAATGGATGCTTTGCCGCAGATTCCGCAACTGGAGGCGGCGAAGAAATTTCGCTGCATGCGCTCGGAATCGAACGAGACGTCTTTGAGCTCGACTTCTACCAGGTTGCTCCTGGTTGAATTCGTGGCCGGCGCGAGGCGAAGCGCGGCGATTTGATCGGCTGATTCGATGATCCCTTCGGTCAGCAGAAACCCAGCGGCCAACTCGAGATCGTGACCCGGAGTCCGCATGGTAACGGTCATGGGCATGCTCCCAGCGCGGATCTCGAGCGGCTCCTCGGCCGCGAGGGAGTCTTCGACGGCGCGGACGCTGCCGTCTTCCCATTCCTTCACCTGTGTCAACTCGAGGCTTCGCGGTGGTGCGCGCATGACGGCTCCGTACTCCTGTTCCAATTCGACGTTTACGCGCCGGAAGGCTTCTGTCAAGTTGGACGAGATTGGACGAGACTGGACGAGGTTGGAGGAGGCGGCTTGAGCTTTGTCCAGCCGGCATTTACGCTGCCTGCGGTTTCATTTCGCCGAGATTAAAATCAGGAACGAAAAATCCAGCTCGATTGCGTTTTCTTATTGTAGGTGCTTCAATAGGTCCCATACAATCGGGGCGCGACTTCCGTGCCCTTAATGAGCGACCCCACTAGATAACAAGAAATTGAGAGGACATCCCACCATGACACGATCAATCAGGCTCGCTATTTGTTTCTCCGCCGCGCTATTCGCTGGCGCGGTATCAGGTCAGTCTCAAACCTCACAAATCGATGAAGCTACCGACGGGCCCGCTGGTGCCGCGCCCGCTGCTTTTGTCTATGTTTCAAATATCACCAATCCGAATGGGCCGACCTACATTAACAACGTCTACGCATACACCGCGGCCGCGGACGGGAAGCTCACACCAGTCCCCGGTTCTCCGTTCAAGGACAACATTTTTACTTTGGCCGTGAACGGGAAGTATCTCTTTGGCGGCAATGGCGACGGGAACATCGACTCCTATTTGATGGAATCTAATGGGTCCCTGAAGAAGGTTGAGACGATCAACCCCACGGTGTACAACCCGGGCGGCTGCGGCAACCCCGGACAGTTCCGGATCGACCACTCGGGCGATATTTTGTACAACGTTTCAGAAGACCCCGATTGCTTCGGAACGCACTTCCAGTACTTCAAGATCAATGACACTACCGGCAAGCTGGACTATACGGGTGACACGGCAGAACTTGGCACGAGCATTTTTGAAATCGACTTTCTGGGCAATAACAAGGACGCATATTCGCCGATCTGCACCGTTTACGATCATGAGGAAGTGGGCTATACGGTTGGATTGGAGCGCCACAGCGATGGGGATCTGACCGAGGTGAACCTTGGAAACCTGGGGCCCGCGACGCCTGAAGAGGGGAACTCCTACTGCCCCTACACCTTTGCCACCGACCCTACCGACCACATGGCTGCGCTGCTTCAGGACGAAGACTCCGATGGCGATTTGTACGGGCTCCCGGTGATTGCGACCTACACTGCCAGCGCAAACGGCAAGCTGACTACCAGCAGCACATATCACAATATGCCTGTTGTGGAAACGGCGACGGAGACCTACGAAAGTCTTTCAATGAGAATGTCTCCTTCGGGCAAGTATTTGGCTGTTGGCGCAATCAACGGCGTGGAGATATTCCACTTCAAAGGTTCGGCTCAGGCCACGAAGTATAAGACACTTCTCGCAGGAAAGACCATCGTGGAGGTGTATTGGGACAGCAACAATCATCTCTATGCGCTGGTATCGGATTCGCCGGGTACCGGGAAGCTTTACGTGTACACCGTCACCTCGACCAGCGTGACGGAAGCAACGGGCTCCCCGTATTCGATACCCAATCCAATTTCCGTGATCGTTCAACCCAGGTAGATGCGCTATTTGCGGGGAGTTGGTGGCTTGAGGTCCACGCTCCCCGGTCCAGTCGGATCGCTATTAGGCTGATTCATGCTTGCCGGTTCCGCGTCGGCAAGTGTATTATTGTCAGCGGTTAACACCTCCAGAAATCGCACTCCACTCTGGAAGAAGAGTTCGACAAGGATACAACACAAATGACACGTTCGATTGGATTCGCATTTTGCCTTGCAACTGTTTTATCCACCGGGTTGGCGCTGGCTCAGGCCCCCGAAACCGCGACCGATGAAATCGCGCCCGAAACAGCCCAAGCACCCGTTGCGCATGTCTACATCGCGAACGGAACCCATATCCTGGCTTTCTCCGCGGCTGCGAATGGGAAGCTGACGACGGTTCCGGGCTCCCCATTCACCAGCAACATCACGTGGATGGGAGCGAACGGGCATTATCTCTTTGGCTTTGAGCCGAACAGTGAGCTCATCGACTCGTTCTCGATGGCTGCAAATGGCGCGCTGAAAAAGGCCGCAACTACAAACCCCGTGAAATATTGGCCAGACACATCTTGCCCGATGGTCTCCGATAACGGACAGGGATTCAGAATCGACCATAGCGGCGCGGATCTGTATAACGCGGGAATCCCGGACGAATTTGGTTGTTACTCGGCTTTCCAGTCGTTCAAGATCAACGACACAAACGGGAAGCTGACCTATCTGGGTGAGACTGACGGGATTTTCAACGGGGGCCCGCAAATGAGTATTCTCGGGAACAACGAGTTCGCATACTCAGTGATCTGCGAGTTTCCCTACGGAAATGGCGCTACCGCCGAAATGACCGTGTTCCAGCGTTTAAGCAGTGGGGAGCTGTCTACAGCGAATGCGGGCGTGGCTATACCAGTGGCACCGATCGATCCTGCTGAAGGGACTGCGGGCTACTACTGTCCCATTTCGATGGCCACGGATCCGACCAACCACGCGGCCATTACGTACCAGGCGTGGGGCGACGAAGGCACCGACACGTATGGACCGATCGTGATCGCGACCTATACGGCAGACTCAAAAGGAAATCTGAAGACAACCAACACGTATAAGACCATGGCCGTATCGGAAATGGGCAGTGGGATGAGAATGTCTCCCTCAGGCAAGATTCTCGCCGTCGGCGGCGAGGGCGTGCAGCTTTTCCACTTCAACGGCGGCAGTCCGCTTACGAAATACAAGACGCTGACGATCAATGAGGCCAACGGCACGATTTTATGGGATAACAACAATCACATGTATGCGCTGGGAAGCAACTCAAAGGGCGACGGAGAACTGTGGGTCTATACGGTTACCCCGACCAGCGTCACGGAAGCGCCCGGTTCACCGTACTCGATTCCGAATGCCGCGGGCATCTATGTGCAACCCCTGAAGTAGTCTTTGTGGCGGGGGTGCAGGTCTTAAGGCCTGCACCCGTCCTCAGATTGGTCTCGATGCGGACCTGAGAGAGTTGGCTCGTATGCAATCGATCTCTCAGGACATGCATGGCTCCTATACAGGGTGAGAGCGATTGTGACCGTACACGGAACTGCCCCTGATGTAGAGTTTGTTTATAGCAGTCCTCGTACTTTAAAACGCTCCTCCAGGACGGTCAGATCAGGGCGGTAAGATCCGGGACGCTTGGAGTACCGCACAATGACACGCATCTTTCCTTTCGTCAGACGGAATAATCTCGACTCCTCAATCGATTCAATCTGCTCAACGTGCTACCAGACCATCATGTCAACTGACAAGGTGAGCGACCTTACGTTTGCGGAGCAGGACCATGTGTGCAATCCGAGCGGAGAATTCAACTTTCCGAACGGAGATTGGCCTCAGCATGCAGCGTGATGAATGTATGGTTAGCGCATTGCGCAGCCGGTCACTTTGACCAACGAGCTATCATCGGGATTGTGATCCAAATTCTGCGGCCATCAGGAAACGGTGGCCGCCAAGAAGGAGGGCGCCCGATGCGCACCTCTCATTCAGATGCTCTTGTGGTCTATGGTGTAACAGGCGATCTGGCCCACAAGATGATTTTCCCCGCACTCTATGCGATGGTCAAACGCGGAACCCTCAACATTCCAGTCATCGGCGTCGCGTTTCCGAAGTGGACTCTGGAGCGTCTGCAAAGACGCGTGACGGACAGCATCAAGCGATCGGGCGGGATCGATGACAAGCGGGCTCTCCATCGTCTTCTATCGCTGCTTAAATATGTAAGCGGGGATTATAACGATAGTGCTACGTTCGCGGCGATCAAGGAATCGCTGGGGAAAGCAAGCCGGCCCGCACATTACCTTGCCATCCCGCCTTCGCTCTTTGCAACCGTAATCAATGGGCTAGGCAAAGCGGGGTTAGCCGAGAATGCGCGGGTCATCGTCGAGAAGCCGTTTGGGCGCGACCTCAAGTCGGCTCGTGCGCTGAACCGCGCGGCGCGGTCGGTTTTCCCTGAAGATTCGATCTTTCGCATCGATCACTTCCTCGGAAAAGAAGCGATCATGAATATTCTTTACTTTCGCTTCGCCAATTCATTCCTTGAACCAATCTGGAACCGCAACTACATCTCCAGTGTCCAGATCACCATGTCAGAAAGCTTCGGCGTGGAAAAGCGCGGTGCATTTTACGAATCCGCCGGTTGCTTGCGGGATGTGATCCAGAATCATCTATTTCAGATTGTCGCGCTGCTTGCGATGGAACCGCCCGCGGGCCGGAATTTCGGAGCAGTGCAAACTGAGAAGGCGACGGTGTTCAAGGCTATGCGTCCTTTGAAACCCGACGACATGGTGCGCGGTCAATACGCAGGTTACCGGCAGGAGAAGGACGTAGCGAAGAACTCCGACGTCGAGACATATTGCGCGCTTCGGCTGCTTATCGACTCGTGGCGTTGGGATGGTGTGCCGTGGTATTTGCGCTCGGGCAAGTATCTGCCTGTTACTGCGACCGAGGTTGTTGTGGAGTTGAAGGCGCCACCGCAGAAGCTGTTCGCGGACGCTGCCACTGCCACGGGCAAGGGGAATTACCTTCGCTTCCGGCTCTCCCCCAGCGCATGTATTGCACTCGCCGCTCGCGTCAAGCTGCCTGGGGAGGAGTATATCGGAGAGCAGCAAGAGCTTTATTTGCAGGAAGAACTGCTGGGGGAAGAAGCCCCTTATGAGCGGCTGCTGAGCGACGCCATGAAGGGCGACGGAGGACTGTTTACTCGCGAGGACGCCGTGGAGGCCGCATGGATGGTGGTGGATCAGGTACTCAAACACCATCCCCGAGCTCGCACATACAGGCGCGGCACCTGGGGGCCAAAACAGGCTGAGGCTCTGATCGCGGCAGACGGCGGCTGGCATAACCCAAGCGGAGCAGCGTTATAGGGGTCATGAATCTCAATAGGCAGGCAATGATGGTCCCGCGCGGCCTGTGGTGAGTGAATCGCCGGCAACCTAATCTGGCGAGAACGCGGCTCGGAGAAACTTGGCAGTTTTCGGTGCAAAGGATTGATTTTATAGGAGAGTTTATGGTGCGCCCGGAGAGATTCGAACTCCCGACCCTTTGGTTCGTAGAGCAATAACCAACGTATTATCAACGACTTACGCGGAACGGCTGGCAGCCTAAAGTGTTGATAAGAAACGATGGGGAATGATGAGGAATTGGTACGGTGGGCGGATTGTGGGGTTTGGAATCGCTGACTTTGCCGCCCCGATTTTGAGGCTCGCACCAAACGGTCACCAAATGGTCTCTAAGGGTCTGAAAC
>Ga0302324_100029415_pt1 | contig 10410 bp, 11 predicted proteins | sample Palsa_T0_1_FD_201949 | JGI IMG/M metagenome (GOLD analysis project Ga0302324, IMG submission 201949) | Peat permafrost microbial communities from Stordalen Mire near Abisko, Sweden - Palsa_T0_1 | ecosystem: Environmental > Terrestrial > Soil > Palsa > Peat permafrost | place: Sweden: Abisko... | reverse complement strand
GCTTTGCCGGTGACCGAGACGATCAGGAGGAGCCCATATGTTGGCTTCCGAAACCATTCATCGCTGGCGGCCTCGACCTCCTGTCGCGCGGGTGCTGCAAGAAGCGCCGAGGGAGGCCTTTAGTCCTGCCGAGCGGGTGACGCCGCTACGCAAGCCACCGAATTTCACGCCTGCGGTCCAACGCTGGTCGTTTCAGGTGCCTCCGGGCCAAGAGCAGTTCAGGATGGCTGTTTTCGGGGCTGAAGCTCCGGGTGATGCGGCGTTGAACGACCATCCTCTTTTCCTTTGGGTGGAGCGGTTTCTGGCCAACCACCCCGATGGTCCGAGTTTTTATCAGCATGCCCGCTCCCGTACGCTCCATGGTACCTCGACGCATCTCGTTTCGGCCTATTGGGTAAACGAGGATCGATTTGCGCGATGGTCGCAGGACGACTCCATGCAGGCCTGGTGGGGGGATCCTGCGCGTCTTGAAGGGCCCTTTGCGACGTGGCGTGAAATCATGCGCATTCCTCGCGATCGCCAGGAAAGTCTTTTTTGGCGTGATTTCCCGATCGGCGTCTCCGGAAGCAGGGAGGTCGCGCTCTATCCAACGCCCTATTGCGGCTACTACGGAGCCATGCGCGACCGCTTGATCTCGGCGGCAAAGGACAAGCTTGAGACCGCGCTTTCGCTGCCGCTCCAGAGATTGTCCGGCCGCAATGGATTCGGTGAGCATTGGTCGATCCAGCCGCCCAAAAATCTTGCGATCATTCGCGGGGGATCGAGCTGGGGATTCATGGACGACGAACAGCATGCCAATTACGAAGAACAATTGCGTGGACCGGTCAGTGCCGGCATGAATTACCTCGATCGAAATCCGCTGCCGAGCGGGTGTATGTCGATGCGATGGCAAAGAAGCAGCGATAGTCGCGGCAATCTGGAACCTGATGAATATGCGCACGCGTACTTCGTCTCGTTGGCGCATTTAGAGGACTGGTCGGAAAATCACGCCAGTCATGCGGCGATCTTTTCGGCAGCGATCAGACGCTATCGCCACTACGGTGCGGCAAACCAACTACGGACATGGCACGAGGTTTACGTACTGCCGGAGGGAGGCCACACGTTCGATTACCTGAATTGCCACCCCGATACAGGTTTGCTGCCTTGGTTCGAAGGGCAGCGTCAGAACTGACACTCGGCACTTGTCGCGCGATTTCAGTCCGTTTCCGGGAAAGTTTTCGGTTGTCCGGTTCAACCCAGAGGTGACGATGAAGCGAATTATCGGGCGATCGACATTGTCTGCTGCAATTTTGGCCGGAATCCTGGGATCGCTATGCTCTGCAGGCCCGGCTGAAGCTCAAGATAAGCTGAAGATCGGTTTTGTATTCTTTCTGTCCGGGCCAGGGGCGGCATATGGGTCTCACGCCCGCGATGGCGCCAAGCTGATTGTCGAAGCACTCAATGCCGGTAAGGTACCCGCTCCATATAACACGCCGGGCATCAACGGCGTTCAGATTGACCCGGTGTTCGTCGATGAGGCGGGCGGCGCGCAGAAGCAGCTCTCGGAATATCGGCGTCTGGTCGAGAGCGAACAGGTCGACATGGTTATCGGCTATAATTCGAGCGCCGACTGCAACGCGATCGCGCCTGTTGCCGAAGAGTCCCGCGTCCTCACCGACTTCTTTCACTGCGGCAATCCGCAGCTTTTCGAGGACATTGATACTCGACCCGAATATTCGGTCCGCACGGCTCCCACCGGCACCATGGATCAAGTGGCGGCTGCGAAATACCTGATCGAGAAGATGCCAAATATCAAGACGGTTTCCGGCATCAACCAGGATTACTCGTGGGGACAGGATAGTTGGGCCGAATTCAAGGCGGCGATGTCGCAACTGAAACCGGATGTTCAGTATCCGAACGCCCTGTTCACCAAGCTTGGGACCAGTGACTACGGTGCAGAAATCAGCACGCTTGTCGGCAGTCCCTCTGACGCCCTGTTTTCCAGTTTTTGGGGTGGCGACGCCGACGCGTTCGCCCTCCAGGCATCGACGCGCGGCCTTGCCGAAAAATCGAAGTTCGTTTTGACGATGGGGACCGGAATTGTCGATGACCTCGGCGAGAAGACGGTTGTGGGGTCGATTTTCGGTGCCCGGGGTCCGCATGGCTATTTTGTGAAGACGACGCCGCTCGCGGATTGGTTCAAGGTCGAATACAGGAAAACCTACAATCGTCCGCCGCCTTTCGGCGCGTATGCCGCCGCTCAAGGCATCTTCGGCATCAAGGCTGCTTATGAAAAAGCCGCGGCGGGCGTCACTGGAAAACAGAAGACCGAAGCGGTGGTCGCTGCATTGCAGGGATTGACCTTCGAAACAGCGAGCGGCTTCCCGGTCACGATGGCGAACGATAATGGCCATCAGGCGATCCAAGACACGGCGTACGGAATTTACTCTGGATGGGACAAGGCCAAGAATGAAGCCATAATCACCGACATCAAAGTGTATCCGGCTGAATGCGTCAATCCGCCGAACGGCGTCCGGGCGGTCGACTGGATCAAATCGGGCTTCAAGGGCGCCAGGTGCTGATCCGATACAGTCGGGGCTCGCCGCGCCGTTCATTGTCGCAGGAGTGGCTTTGGGTACGTTGAGCGCGATCCTGGTTGACGCTGCGGCCTTTTCCGCCTGGTTGTTCCTCGTTGCCGTGGGATTGACGCTGGTATTCGGGGTTCTGCGCCTGCTCAACATCGCGCATGGAGCGTTCTATTCGGTCGGAGCGTATGTGGGCGTATACGCCATCGGCGCATTCGTCTCGATTGGATGGGGTACGGCGCTTCAGCTCGGGGCGGCCGCCGTAGCCGCCATTGCGGCCGGAGCGCTGATTGGCGTGTTGGCCGAGCGCTGCGTGCTTACCAGACTCTATGGTCATCCCGAGCCGTTGGTGCTGATCGCGACCTATGCCTTGTTCCTGGTGCTCGACGATCTGACGAAAATGGTGTGGGGTGGGCAGTCGCTTTATGCAACCCAGCCGCGGGACAATCTCGGTCAGATCAGCATCGGCGGCCTGCAATATCCCGTCTACGACATTGCCCTGATCGCCGTTTCGCTGATGGTAGCGCTTGCCGTCTGGTACACGCTCAACAGGACGCGCATTGGCCACTGTGTCACTGCGGTCGTGGTCGATAGCGAGATCAGTGCGGCCATGGGGATCAACGTCGGAAGAATAAAGCTCGGCACATTTACGGTCGGAGCTGCGCTCGGTGCGCTCGCCGGAGCTCTCACGGCTCCGAAGATCGCTGTCAGCTCCGGCATGGGGGTCGAAGTCATTGTCATTGCATTCGCTGTGGTCGTTGTCGGTGGCTTGGGAAGCATTTCAGGCGCCGTGCTGGGCGCGGTCATCATAGGATTGGCGCGCTCAGTCACGGTGCATCTGATTCCGGAAGTTGAGGTGTTTTCGGTTTATCTGGTGATGGCCGGCGTGTTGGCGGTGAGACCATTCGGATTGCTGCCTCCGGCCCGGGCTCGCCGCATATGAGCCGCCGCCGCGTCGACTGGACGACCGTGGCTTTGATTGCCATCGCGATCGTTGCGACCCTGTCCGCATCGGCGGTCCCGAACTGGATCCGCTACCTGGGACAGCAAGCTGTCTCGACAGCACTGGCATCGGTTGGCGTGATGGTCCTGCTCAGGGCTGGGTTGCTTTCGTTCGGTCAGGGTCTGTTTTACTTTGTCGGCGGTTTCGCGGTTGCTCTGCTGAACAGATACGCCGCTATATCCGATGCGTTCGTCATCGTGGTTGTATCCGCTGCGAGCGCCGGCCTGATGGCGGCGGCCTTAGGTGCGTTTCTGGCGGGATATCGCGGGATATTCTTTTCCATGCTCACGCTCGCTGTCTCGATGGTGATGTTCGGTATCGCCATCAAGGTGCGCTTATTCGGCGGTAGCGATGGCCTGAATATCGGGTTGATGTCCTATTTCGGCTATCGGCCGCGCGGATCGGAGGGCCAATGGTTCAGCTTCGTATTCTGCATATGGACATGGACGGCGTTCGCAATTGCGACGAACATTTTCTTGGGATCGAGGTTCGGTCGGCTCGTTCAGGCAGTGGCAGACAACGAGCTCCGCGTCGAATTTCTGGGATATTCCGTCAAGAAAGTCGTTTACGTCGCCTATGTCGTCGCCGGTATCCTGGCTGGCGTGGGCGGGGCGATGGCCGGATTGTCGGCACGTCATGTCGATGCGCAGTTTGCATACTGGACCACAGCCGGTGATTTCATCTTTGTTGTCCTCCTGAGCGGTCAGGCGAGCGTCATAAGTCCGGCGGTCGGAGCGTTCGCTCTCGAGGCGCTGCGGAGCTATGCGTCGGCATTGTTTCCCGATCAGTGGCAATCGGTATTTGGCGGCATCATGCTGGCGATCGTTCTGTTCTTGCCGGCAGGACTCGACCGGCTGGCTGTTCTGGCGTGGCGAAGAGCCCAAAACCTGCGCTTTCGAAGAGGCCGGCTCTCGGCGCAGGAATCGCGCCTGTGACCGAACTGCTGCAGTGCCTCGCCGTTCAACGCAGGTTCGGAGATTTTGTCGCCACCAAGGGCATCGACCTGTCCGTCAGGCGCGGGGAGATCGTCGGCATTATCGGCGCGAACGGTGCGGGTAAAACCACGCTTCTGAATATCGTGTCCGGCTATCTGAAGCCCACTGCCGGTCGTGTCATGTTCCGCGGGGTGGACGTGACAGGCCTGCCGCCGCGGGCATTGGTACGTCAAGGCATCGCGCGATCGTTCCAGGTGCCCCAACTCTTCGGCAGTTGCACTGCGCTTGAAAACATGATGATCGCGCAGTCGCTTCTGGTGGAACCACGCTCGTCCCTTCGACGGAGATTTTCCGACAAAGCATTGATCGACCAAGCGCAGCGCGTCCTCGGCGCTTACGGCATCGCGGAGCATGCGGGCGCGGTCGTGGCCAACATTCCCCAGGGCGTCCGGAAACTTCTCGATATCGCGATGGCGACCTGTGCCAGCCCCGATCTCGTTTTGTTGGATGAGCCTACGAGTGGGGTCAGCGCCGATGAGAAGGATGGTCTCGTCAGCCGTCTGATCGGACGATTTGGCGGAACCTCCTGCGCTGTGGTCTTCATCGAGCACGATATGGACATTGTTCGTGACTATGCATCGCGGGTTATCGCGCTCTACGACGGGCAGATTATAGCTGACGGAGATGTTGGCGACGTCTTCAACAACAGCGATGTGGCTCGATTCATCACCGGTGCGGTCGATGCCGCGCGTTCGGAGGATCGACATGCTTCAGATTGAGCGTCTGTGTGTCCGTATCGCGGGCGCCGATGTCCTTCGAAACGCTTCGCTTCATGTCCGTCCGAATGGGTTCGTTGCGCTGGTCGGCCGTAACGGCGCGGGAAAGACGACACTGATGCGGTCGGTAATGAATCTGATCCCATCGTGGTCGGGAGAAATCCGGATCGGCGAGCGCACGGTCACCCACGCGAAGCCCTCCGACCATGCATCCAACGGCGTAGGTTACATGCCGGAAGATCGGCGGCTGATCGCCGACTGGACAGTTGAGCAGAACATTCTGTTGCCGACCTGGGCCTGCCGGATCTCCGATGCGCAAGCGCGGCTGGCCTCGTGCTATTCGCTAATCCCGGAGCTCGTTCCGTTCGCCGCGCGCCGGGCGATGGAGCTAAGCGGCGGCCAGCAGAAGCTGGTGGCACTTGCCCGCGCCTTGATGGTCTCTCGCAATCTTTTGTTGCTGGATGAGCCTTTTGAAGGCGTGGCGCCCGCGCTTGCAAAGCGGATCGCGGAAATCCTCTCCGAGCTTCGCAAAACAGGTTCGTTGTGTGTGTTGGTGAGCGAATCCGACGCTGTCCACAGCAGGGATATTGTCGACCAGATATACGTTATAGAGCGCGGCGAAATTAAGCAGCCTTTGACCCCGGCGGTTCCGGAGCTTCAACGATGAACCGGGCCGTTGGAAAACGCTTTATCGCTTGCGATCAAGCCCTGCAGGGTTTCTGTCACCGCCTTGATGCGAGGCGATTCAGCGAGGTCGGTGTGCACGCTGAGCCAAAGGTCTCTGTGGCCGGTGAGGCCGTCCGAAAGAACCCGAACAAGTCCGAGTTCTTCGGCCCCGCTGAACGACGGCAGGCATACGATACCGAGGCCGCCTCGCGCCGCGCCAAGTTGGGCGATCATGCTGTTGCTCGTGAAAATGAGGCGGGGATCCGGTACCAACTCTTCGAGCCAGCGGACCGCGTCAAGCACGACGAATTCCTCGATATAGCTGATGAAATCGTGACGGGCGAGATCGCCCGGAGCACCCGGCATGCCCGCCCGCTCGAGATACGCGGGCGCCGCCCACAAATGAGTCGTGAAACATCCCAGTCGCATACTGACCAGATTGCGGCCGGTCGGACGGAAAAACGACAGAAACAAGTCTGCCTCGCGCCGGTTGGCCCTTACCTGCTGAGGCGAGGTCACGAGTTCGAGTCTCAGATCGGGAGCCTTGGTCTGCAGCGCGCGCAATCTCGGAGCCAGCCAGAGCGACGCGATGCCCTCCATTGTCGCCAGCCTTACCAGCCCGGCGACACTCGATCCGCTGACATCGGCATGCAGATGACGAATACCGGCGGCCAGTTCCTCGGCACGGCGCATCACGGCCACGCCCATTTCGGTCAATGCGACGCCGCCGCGGCCGCGCTCGAACAGCGTCGCGCCGACCGCGTATTCGAGTCGCGTCAGACGTCGACTGATGGTCGAGTGATCCAGTTTGAGGGCTCTGGCCGCCTGCGTGAGGCTGCCGACCCGCGCCACATCGATGAAGATGCGCAGGTCGTCCCAATCGAGGCGCTCGATGGGAGACGTCACGAGTTGCCAACTCCGCCTGATCTCATCTGTCTCACGGCGGATTCATCGCACAGATGAGTCAAGAGTCAAATACCCAATGTCTTTCGATACAGGAGCTGGAATCCGATGAATCTTGAGAGTTTCAAAATCGCTGCGGCCCATGCGGCGCCGGTTTTTCTCGATGCGGCGGCAACTGCACAGAAAGCGGTTGGATTGATCGGGCAAGCCGCAGAAGAAGGCGCGTTGCTCGTGGCATTTCCCGAGAGCTTTATTCCCGGGTTTCCGATCTGGGCTGCCGTGCATGCACCGATCCGGACGCACGAAGCTTTCTCCGCGTTCGCCACCGCGAGCATTTATGCCGACGGCCCGGAAATCCAGCGCATTCGCCACGCCGCCCGAAAACACGGGATATTCGTATCCATCGGATTCAGCGAACGAAATCCATCCAGTGTCGGGGCTTTATGGAACAGTAACCTGCTGATTGGCGACGACGGAAATGTGCTCGTGCATCATCGGAAACTCGTGCCGACATTTTACGAGAAACTCGCCTGGAATCCGGGAGATGCCTATGGGCTGCGGGTGGCCGAGACGAGGATCGGGAAGATCGGTGCCTTGATTTGCGGCGAGAACACCAATCCACTGGCCCGTTTCGCATTGATCGCTCAAGGTGAACAGCTCCACGTCGCTTCCTACCCGCCGGTCTGGCCGACCCGGCCGCCGGAAGAGGGCAAGAATTATGATAACCGTTCTGCAAACCGGATCCGCGCGGCAGCGCACGCCTTTGAGGCCAAGTGCTTTGTGCTCGTAGTGGGAAGTTGTCTGGATCAGACGGCACGCGATTGGGTTGCAAATGGAGACAAGGCGGCGGCGGCCGTGCTGGATGCGGCGCCGACATCGGAAAGTTTCTTCGTGGATCCAACCGGTGAGGTGTTCGGCGATGCGACGACCGATGAGGGGCTGGTATTCGCAACGGTCAATCTGCGCCACTGCATTGAGCCCAAGCGTTTCCACGACGTCGCCGCAGGATATAACCGTTTTGATCTGTTCGATTTCCGTGTTCGCCGCGAACGGCTACGGCCGGCGCATTTTGACGACGTTGCCGAAGAAACCCCGGAGATCGTCGATCATTCGGAAACCCGTCTGGTGGGTTGAGAACCCGGAGGAACAAGGCCCCCGGGCCGAGCTTTTGTGGCAAACTCGCCCTGCAGACAGATCAATCCGCCTTCTCAATCCGTCTTCGCGGCGGCGCGGACAAAGCTGGCCAGTTCGGTGTTGAAGCGCGGGGCATCCTCGTAGAACGGGGAATGGCCGATCCCCTCATAGACCGATAACTTCGCGCCTGATATCACCGAGGCGGTATATTGCCCGGCGCCGAGCCTGGCGTTGCGGTCTTCGGCGCCATGGGTCACCAGCACCGGCAGCTTCAGTCTGGACATCATCTCGGTCGAGTCGAGCGGACGGCCGCCGAGACCGGCGCGCACCTTGGGCAGCACCATCATGTTGAACGCGAGCATGGTCTCGTAGTCGTCGGCGCTCGGTTGTTTCGAGAAACAGCCGTGCAGGAAGGCGCGCGTCGCCGTGATGTTGGTGACGAGATCTTCCGAGGCCATCAGCGGCAGGTTCTTGAGATTGTCGCCGATCAAAGCGGGATCGACCTTGATCGGCGCATCGACGAAGTTGATGCCGGCGATCTGGCCCGCGCCATGGGTGGCGAGATAATCCGAGATCACGCGGCCGGCATAGGACCAGCCGACCAGTACCGGGCGCTTCAGCCCGGCGGCGTCGATCACCGCCTGCACCTCGTCGCCCCAGGCCTTGGAATCCCGGTAGCGCGCGGGATCGAGCGGCTTGTCGGAATTGCCGTGCCCGCGCAGATCGTAGGTGATGATACGGAATTCTTTGGCCAGATCGCTGTCGACCTGGCGCATCCACGACAGGTGGCTCTGGGAGAAGCCATGAATGAACAGGATTTCCGGACCAGCAGGGTTGCCCCACTCCTGCGCGGAGATGGTCAGACCATCCGGGGTCTTCACTGTGATCGGCTTGTACTTCATGCCCTCGCCAAAGCCCGGCTGAACGGCTGCGACGAGCCAGGCGGCCGCGATGGTGGTCTTGACGAGACGGCTATGGCGCGCGGTCATCGGCATTGAAATCCTCCCTTTTTTCTTGTGGCTTGACCCAGCCTAGCACGCGCGGGAAAGGGGCGTAAGCTTGGCTACGGCAAATGTTCGAACCGCGACAATGCGGCGGCCGGGTTAGGCGGCGCGAGCTGCGACGGATATATTACGCCGGAGCCTAAAGGAGGGACCATGAAAATCTATATGGCCGGACCGCTGTTCTCGACCGCGGAATTAAAGTTCAACAAGGAGCTGGCGGGTCTTCTGCGCAACCAGGGCTTTGAGGTTTTCCTGCCGCAGGAGCACGAGCAGCGCAAGGATCTGCCCGCGGCGATCTTCGCCAGCGACGTCAAAGGTCTCGACTGGGCCGACGCGGTGGTGGCGTGCCTCGACGGCGCCGATCCGGACAGCGGCACCTGCTGGGAGCTCGGCTACGCCTATGCGCGAAAAAAACTGTCGATCGTGTACCGTACGGACTTTCGGCTGTTCGAAGGCACCGATCCCGTCAACCTGATGATGACCGAAAGCGCCGATCACGTCATCATCATGCCGATGGCTCCGATCGCCGGTCTCGCGGCCGAGATCGGAAGGCTGCTGAAGGAGAAACCCAATGCGACGCAATGATGCCGTGACATCCGGCCGACGAAGGCGTCTTCACCTGCTATCGAGGATCGTGGTCGCAGCTTTGGCCGTGCTGGCGTGTTGGGGCACCAACGCGCACGCCGCGCAGTGCGGCAGCGGGCCTGGAGGCTTCGAGGCCTGGAAGCAGGAATTCGCCGGGGAGGCGAGGGCGAAAGGCATCGGCGCCGCAGCCATCGCCGGCCTGATGCAGACGAATTATGCGTCGGCGACGATATCAGCCGATCGCGGCCAGCGCAGCTTCAGTCTGTCGCTCGAGCAGTTTCTCGCCAAGCGCGGCGCCCCCGCCATTGTCGCGCGCGGACGCGGGCTGAAGCAATCGCAGGCGGCGCTGTTCGCATCGATCCAGCAGCGCTACGGCGTACCGCCGGGGCCGCTGATCGCGATCTGGGGCATGGAGAGCGGTTTCGGCAGCCAGCGCGGCAATCAGAACATGCTGTCGTCGATCGCCACGCTCGCCTATGACTGCCGGCGGCCGGAATTCTTCACCGACCAGCTCTACGCGGCGCTGCACCTGATCGATCGCGGCGTGCTGTCGGCGGGCACGCGCGGCTCGATGCATGGCGAGGTCGGCCAGACCCAGTTCATGCCCAAGAACATCCTGGCCTACGGCACCGGCAATCTCGACGTCGCCGCCAACGCGCTGGGTTCGACCGCCAACTTCCTCAAAGCCCATGGCTGGCGGGCCGGCGCGGGCTACCAGCCCGGCGAACCCAATTTCGCGGCGATCGAGGCCTGGAACGCGGCCTCGGTCTACCAGCGCGCCATCGCGCTGATGGGCCGCCAGATCGACGGCGGGGAGTAGGGTGATCGTGATGAGATTAG
>Ga0302324_100029409_pt1 | contig 10412 bp, 7 predicted proteins | sample Palsa_T0_1_FD_201949 | JGI IMG/M metagenome (GOLD analysis project Ga0302324, IMG submission 201949) | Peat permafrost microbial communities from Stordalen Mire near Abisko, Sweden - Palsa_T0_1 | ecosystem: Environmental > Terrestrial > Soil > Palsa > Peat permafrost | place: Sweden: Abisko... | reverse complement strand
TGCTGGTCGTGCTGGTCGCCGCGTGGATTACCGGGTTCGTGAACGCGTTCAACTTCATGGATGGCGTCAACGGCATTTCCGGGACGCATGCCCTGATCGCGGGCGTCGTATATGCCGCCCTGGGGTGGTGGCGGCACGATGGGTTCCTGATCCCGGCGGGCGCCGCCGTCGCCGTCAGCGCGCTCGCCTTCCTGCCATGGAACGTCGGCCAAGCCCGGGTGTTTCTGGGCGACGCGGGCAGCTATGCGCTGGGTGCGGCCCTCGCGATACTGGCCGCCTACGCCGTTCTGCATGGAATCCCGGTTGAGGCCGCGCTCGGTCCCCTGGTGCTCTATCTCGCCGACACCACATGGACGCTGCAGCGGCGCATCCGGGCCGGCGAGCGCTGGCTGGAGGCACACCGGAGTCATGTCTACCAGCGATGGTGCGACGCCGGATGGTCGCACCAGCGGGTGACAGTGGCGGCCGCGGCCACCACTGCCCTGCTCAGCCTGCTCGGGGCGGCCAGCCTGGCGGGTAATCCTGTCCTGCGGGCCGCCGCCGACCTGGCCGGGATGGCGGTCGTCGTCACCTACCTGCGGTCACCGGCGTTGCTTGCCCGGCGCCTGGTCCGAGAGGAGATGAAACTGACATGCGGATCATCATCGTGACCCACTACTTCCCCCCAGAGACCGGGGCGCCGCAGGCCCGTCTGTCCGCCCTGGCGGCCGCCTGGGCTGCGGACGGTGACGAAGTCACCGTCCTTACCGGCATGCCCAACCACCCGACCGGGGTGATACCACCCGAATATCGTGGCGCGATCCGGCGCCGCGAGCGGCGCGATGGCTACCGAGTACTGCGCACGTGGTTGTACGCCACCCCGAACGAAGGAATAGCCCGCAAGACCATCGGCCATCTGAGTTTCATGATCAGCAGCGTGCTGCTCGGCGGCCGCGCCAGCGGGCCTGCTGACGTGATCGTCGTGTCCTCGCCCACCTTCTTCTCCATCGGCGCGGGGTGGCTGCTCGCCAGGCTCAAGCAGGCGCGCCTCGTGGTGGAGGTCCGCGACCTGTGGCCGGCTATCTTCACCGAGCTCGGCGTGCTGACCAACCGTCGGCTTATCCGCCTCCTGGAGCGCCTTGAGCTCGCGGCCTACGCGGCGGCCGACAAGGTGATCGTGGTCAGCGACGGCTTCCGCGCGAACCTGATCGCGCGCGGTGTGTCGGCCGACAAGGTCCATACCATCCGCAACGGCGTGCGCCCAGGCGAGTTCGATCCCGGCGCCCCAGCGGACGCGCAGCTGCGCGCCAGGCTCGGCGCTAATCCGGATGATTGCCTGGTGCTCTACGCCGGGACGCACGGCATCTCCCAGGGGCTCACGTCTGTGGCCGACGCCGCGGCCCGGCTGACCGATGAGCCGATCCGGTTCGCGTTCGTCGGCGACGGCGCCGACAAGCAACGGCTGCAGGACCGGGTCGCCGAACACAGACTACGCAACGTCACCCTGCTCCCTAGCCTTCCGCACGAGCAGGTCCCGGCGTTGCTGGCCGCCGCCGACATTTGCTTGGTTCCGCTGCGCGACGTGCCGCTGTTCTCGTCGTTCATCCCGTCGAAGATGTTCGAGTACCTCGCGGCTGGCAAGCCCGTCGTGGGAGCGCTGGCGGGTGAGGCTGCGCAGATCCTGCGCGAGGCAGGCGCCTGGGTGGTGCCACCGGCGGATAGCGAGGCCCTGGCGGCCGCGATCCGGCCCCTTGCCGCCGACCCGCAGCGGCGGCAGGCGATGGGACGGCAGGGGCGCTTCTACGTGGAGAAAAACTTCGACCGCGGGACGCTGGCCCGGCAGTACCGTAGCCTCCTCGACTCGCCTGGCGGACGGCAATGAGGCTTCTAGTCGTCGGCGGCAGCGGCTTTCTCGGCGGCTACGTGCTTCGCGAAGCGGTCCTTCGGGGGCATCAGACTCTGGCGCTGGCCCGGAGCCCGCAAGCCGCCCGCACGGTCGCGGGCCATGGCGCGCAACCGCTCGCCGGTGATCTCGATGACGCGCGCCATCTCGACGAGACGTTCGCCGCGGCTGGCTGTGATGCCCTGGTCTGCGTCGCATCGCTCGGCTTCGGCCACGGCCCGGGCATTGTCGCTGCCGCCGAGGAGGCGGGCATTCCGCGGGCCATCTTCCTCTCCACCACGGCGGTGACGACGGCCCTTCACCCGCCGACGAAGCAGATCCGGCTGGCTGCGGAGCAGCAGATCCGCGGGTGCGGACTTGACTGGACGATCCTGCGGCCGACGATGATCTATGGTGCCGCCGGCGACCGCAACCTGTCCCGGCTCCTGCTGCGGTTGAGCCGGACGGCAGTGCTGCCGGTGCCTGGTACAGGCAAATGCTTGCACCAGCCGGTTCACGTGGCGGACGTCGCCGTCGCTGTGCTGGCTTCACTGGAGCGGCCTGTGGCGATAGGCTCGCTGTACGACGTGGCCGGGCCTGAGCCCCTCCCGTTCACCGAACTGCTGTGGACCTGCGCCCGCGCGGTCGGAAGCAGGACCCGGCTGGTGCCCGTGCCGCTCGCACCGCTGGTGACGTTGGCGCGCGGTTATGAGCGGCTGAGCCGCCAGCCACGGATCCGCGCAGAGCAGTTGCTGCGGCTAGCTGAGGACAAAGCCTTCCCGATCGATGCGGCGATCCGCGATCTCGGCTACGCCCCGCGCCCGTTTGCCGACGGCATCGGCAACGAAGCTCGCGCCCTGGGACTCTCGGCATGAGCGGCGCAGATCCCGGGGTGCTTGGGCGCACCATAGTGCACCTCCGGCCCAGCCAGGGAGCCCACCGGGCGCGGCTGCGCATCCAGCAGGCCGGCCTGCGCCGGTTCCCGGAGGCGGGACGCCGGGTCCTTTCCGGTCCGGATCCGGCGGTCGCCGTAGGCTGGCCGGACGCGTTCCGTCCGATGGACGCGCTGACCCCTGGCCGCTGGCCGAGCCTGCCCGAACTGCGGGCAGGCCAGATTCGGCTGCTTGGCCTGCTACGCGAACTGGGGGATCCACCCGGCTGGGACCAAGCGGATGCGCCGGGGCTCTGGCGCTTCCACTTGCACTACTGGGACTGGGCGTGGGGACTGGACGCAGACCCTGACCGCCTCGCCGCCCGGGCGCTGTTTGCTCGGCTTTGGCGGTCCTGGCAGGCATCAGCCGGATTCGGCCGCGGCTATTCCTGGTACCCGTACCCTTCCGCGCTGCGTGCCTGGTCATGGTGCGGCCTGCACCATGACCTCGCGGCTGGTAGTGACCTCGAACCGGACTTTGTCGACGGGCTTGCGGCCCATGCGGGATTCCTACGCCGGCACCTGGAGTATGACGTAGGCGGCAACCACTTGATCAAAGGGCTCAAGGCCCTGGTCGGCCTAGGCGTATTCTTCGCCGACGAGCGGCTACTGCGGCTGGCGACCAGGTGGCTGACCAGGCAGCTGACCAAGCAGATCCTGGCTGACGGCGGCCACTACGAGCGCGCGCCTGCCTATCACTGCCAGGTGCTCGCCGACCTCATCGACGTGGCGGATCTGCTGCGGGCCGCGGGCCAGGCCCCGGTCGCCGAGATAACCGCCGCCGTTGACCGGATGCGAGACTGGCTAGGCGCTGTCCTCACCCCCGATGGCCAGGTACCGCTGCTCAACGACGGCTATCCGGTCGACCGCGAGCTTCTCGCCGCGCTCAGGCCAGGCCCGGACCCTGTTACCCCGGCGAGCCCAATGCTCGTGCTTCCTGAGACAGGGCTGGTCCGTGCGGTGGTTGGCAGCTGGCACCTGCTTGCCGACGTCGGACCGCCGTGCCCGCCGTCACTGCCCGCCCACGCGCACGCCGACACCTTCGGCTGCCTAGTGCACGTGGACAAGGTCCCGCTGCTGGTGGACACCGGCACATCTACCTATGACCCAGGGCCGGTGCGTTGCCACGAGCGGTCCACCGCCGCCCACAGCACCGTGCAGGTGGACGGGACGAACTCCACGGAGGTGTGGGGCGTATTCCGGGCGGGGCGGCGAGCCCGGGTGAGCGGCCTGACCGTTCACACTGGCCCTTCTGGCATCACCTGCGAGGCGGTCCATGACGGGTTCCGGTGCCTGCCCGGCCGCCCCCTGCATCACCGCAGCTGGTCGCTAACCAGCGATGAGCTGCAGGTCGAGGATCTGGTCACCGGACGAGGGCGGCACGAGGTCGTCATCCGCTGGCAGCTGGCGGTCGGCACAGCGGTGCGGGCCGCCGACGGTATGGCGCTCGTCACCAGCTCGGCCGGCGCTTTCTCGGTGACCATTGCGGCAACCGCCCCCCTACTCCTGATGGCCGAGACCAGGCCGGTCGCGGCCGGGTTCGGGAGCACCACCGACGCACCAGTGCTGACCTGCCGCATCAACGCGGCCCTGCCGGTCCGGGCCACTACCGTCTGGAGCCGCGCCCGCGACCGCTCGCCCGAAGGAGAGATGTCATGAAGCAAATCGTGCAACCGGTCAGCGGCGGCCCGGTCGAAGTACTCGATGTTCCCCGTCCCATGATCAGCCCGACCGAGGTGCTGGTACGCACCGTGGCCTCGGTGATTTCCCCGGGCACCGAACGGGCGATCACCACGCTCGCCAGGTCCAGCCTGCTCGCCAAGGCGCGTGCCCGGCCGGACCTGGTCCGTCAGGTCGTGCGCAAGGCCCAGGCGGAGGGCATCCCGGCCGCGACACGGGCGGTACGGGGTCGGCTCGCTGCCGACGTGCCCCTCGGCTACTCCGCCGCCGGGATGGTAGTCGAGGTCGGCGCCGCCGTCGACGGGATCGCGGTAGGCCAACTAGTGGCGACAGGCGGTGCTGGCAAGGCCAACCACGCCGAGTACCAGGCGGTGCCAGGCCTGCTGTGCGCGGTCGTGCCCGAAGGGGTACCGCCGGAGGACGCGGCGTTTGCCACCCTCGCGTCCATCCCGCTACATGGGCTGCGCCTGTCCGGGGTCGGACCGGGCTCGAAGGTCGTGGTGCTCGGCCTCGGGCTAATCGGCCAGCTCGCGGCCCGGCTCGCGATGGCCTCCGGATGCGACGTGGCCGGGATTGACCCTGACGGATTCGCGAGGAAAACCGCAGCCGATGCCGGCGTCCTGGCCCTAGACGAGTCTGAGGACACGACCACCGAACAGGTCCTCAGCTGGTCCCGCGGGCGTGGCGCGGATGCGGTGCTGGTGTGCGCCGCGGACAAGTCGCCCGGACCGATGTCCCGGGCACCGGCCCTTTGCCGGGACCGGGCCGCCGTGGTGATGGTGGGCGACGTGGGCATGCCGACCCGCCGTACCCCGTTCTACGAGCGGGAGATCTCGCTGCTGTTTGCTCGGTCGTACGGACCGGGTCGGTATGAGCCGTCCTACGAAGCGTGGGGGGTCGACTACCCGGTCGGGCAGGTCCGCTGGACCGAAGGCAGGAACCAGGAGGCGGTACTCGATCTCTTCGCAACCGGCCGCCTCCGGGTGTCCGACCTGATCACCCAGTCCTTCGGCATAGGCAACGCGGATGAGGCGTTCCGGCTCCTGAAGGAGCGGAACGAGCCGTGCCTGGCGATCAGTCTCACCTACCCGGCCACGGCGGGGCCGGACGAGCCGGTCCGCCTCAAGCCAGGCCCAACCGACCGTTCCCTGCCCGGAGTCGGCTGGATCGGAGCCGGCGCCTTTTCTACTGGGACGCTGCTGCCCGCCTTCCATGACGCCGGTTTCGAGCGTTTCGTGGCCGTGGCCACCGCCAGCGGCGTATCTGCGCGGCGGGCCGCGGAGCGCCACGGTTTCGCGAAGGCGGTCTCGGGCGCCGACGCCGTCATCGACGACCCGGACGTCAGCCTGGTCGTTATCGCCACCCCGCATGACGTGCACGAGGAACTTGCCAGCCGGGCCCTGGCCGCCGGACGAGACGTGTGGTGCGAAAAGCCGCTGGCGCTGACTTGCGCCGGCGTCGATGAGGTGGAGAAGGCATGGCGGGAATCCGGACGCCAGCTCACCCTCGGCTTCAATCGGCGCTGGGCACCCGCCGTGCTGGCAGTGCAGCGGATACTGGCAGAGGTGCAGGCGCCGAAGCTTGTGGTCTACAGGATCGCCGCGGGACGGGTGCCTGACGGTCACTGGTATCTGGACCGGCGCCAGGGCGGGCGCCTGCTCGGCGAGGTATGCCACTTCGTCGACGTGGCCCAGGCCCTCGTGGGCGCCAACATCCAGGACGCGGTTAGCGTCCTGGGCGGTGGAGCAGCCCAAGGGAGTGAGGACGTGGCGTTGGCGCTGCGGTTCGCGGACGGCTCGGTTGCGTCCGTCGCCTACGGGAGCACCCCGCCGGTAGCGGGCAAAGAACGCATTGAAGTGCTTGCCGGATCGCAACAGGTCATCATCGACGACTTCCGGTCGGTCCAGGTCAACGGCCGCACCCTCTGGAAGGGCCGGCAGGATAAGGGGCATCGCGCCCACGCCGCCGCGTTCCGGCAGGCCCTGCAAGGCGGTACGGGAATGCCGACCGAGGCGATGCTGGCCACAATGCGCGCCACCATCCAGGCCGCCGACAGGGCCTTGGTTCCATGACGGCGGGCGTGGCTAATCGGAACGCAGCACGGTTCGCTAGAGCTACCGATTCGCCGATCGGGACAGCGCGTGGCTGGCATGAAGATCGAAATCGAGGGCTTCGAGATCGACGTCCTCCGGGGCTGCACCCGCGCGCTGTCCGAGCGCCGCATAGGCAGATCCAGCTCGAATGGAGCGCGATATCGCGGTTGGCGCTCGGAGCCAATCAGCGTCCGGTGCCGATCTGTTTGCCCAGCCCCGCTATCAGCTATTACGGCCCGACCCGGACGCTTGGCGTTCCGTCACCGCTTCCGGGTACGGCGCCGATGTCTTTGCCGTCCGCAACGGAGGAAGCGATCCGATGGTTTCCGCTGCCTTGGCCGCCCACCACGGTCCACGTTCGAACTTTGGTGTTCCGCCATGCGGATAAACAGGAGCCCCGGCCGTGACCGCCGAGTTGATCGTCGATGCGGCGGGGGCCCGGATGTTGAGCGCCCCGCTACCTTAATGGAAGGAATCAGTGTTGATAGCACCACGCGAGATAGATAGGACACTTGCTTTCGACTTTTTTTGCCCCAGCGTTCGAATGGGTCTCCAGACCGCTGCGGCGCTCGAATCGGTTGCTCATTTGCGGAGTGTCCATACAGACGTATGCCTTACCCCAGGAAGAGCCGCACGCATCCTAGAGCGTGTTGCCGGGCCGCGAGTGGCGAACCGCGTTGTGGAGGGTATCCCCGCGGAGCGTATCCACAAGCATCCACAGCTCGCGGTCGCCTCTCGGATCCGGCGGCGCCTGCTGATGTCCGGGCAGGACTCCGCGGCACTGTATCGGGCGACTTTGCGAATGTACTCCTCGATCGCCCGGCAATGCGGTTCGCAGGCTGTCGTTGGTACTCAAGGCTCTTGCCTGGAGCTATTCGAGGACCGGACGTATCGGATCATGGAGCAAATTGCCGCTCCCAACCGTTACGACCAGGCTGTTGCGGTTGAGGAGCTCGCTCGCTTTCCGGGATGGGCCCCGGAGGGTGTGACCAGGTCTTCACCCTGGGACCATCGCACGGAAGCCGAGTGGCAGGCAGCCGATCTCATTTGGGTGCCATCACCTCACCTCATAGGCAACTCCAAGGAATTCGGGGCTGATCCGCTGAAGTTCCACGTCCTTCCTTTCCCGATCCCCAGACCGCAGGCGGTGAGGACAATCACAAATTTCGGGGGACGTCGCCTGCGCGTGGTCTTCGCCGGAACGCTGATGCTCCGGAAGGGAGTCCAATACATTTACGAAGCGCTAAATAGGAGGCCGGATCTCCCCGTACAGATGGAATTTTTCGGCCCCGTCAATCTCGCGCCGCTGGGAGTACGGCACCTCGCACAAGTCGGAACCGTCCACGGTGCTGTGCCCCGCTCACGGTTGTTGGAAGAGTTCCGCAGTGCCGATGTCCTGCTCTTTCCGTCCCTTTCCGAAGGGAGTGCGCTCGTCACTTTGGAAGCAACCGCACTCGGGCTTCCGGTTGTAGCGACCGAGGAAGCCGGCGCCCCCGCGAGCGCAATGGTGATTTCCTCGCGTAGCCCGGAGGCGATTATCGAAGCGATCGAGGTGCTCGCCGAAGATCCGGCACGACTGGAACGGCTCTCAGCGGCAGGGTTGGCTGAAGCGAGCAAGCGAAGCTTGGCTATGTATGCTAATAACATCGTCGCCTCAATAGAGAAGCTGACGCATACCAGGGGGTCCTTGGCAGGTGGGCCGAGTAACAACGTGTAATGAAAATACTATTATACATGAAGATCTACCGCGGTGTTTTCGTCCTGCCATTCCAAGTTCCGCTCGGGGTGGAACTGATAGACGAAAAGAGCATGGAGTACGGATATTCCCGGCAGAACATCATCGAGGCTGTATGGGTCGATATCTTTGGTGTCGGTCAGTCGACGGTATCGCAGTAGATCGCGCTTCTCGGGCCGCTAAGATTCTCGGCGGCAAGGTACCTCGAATCCGCGCTGGATCCGCCGCCGCGCCACCGCCTTCGGCTACAGCCCGCCGAGGCCGACAGCTGCGCCCGCTACCTTTGAGAACAAGCAGGACTACCTCGACTACACCGCCTTCCTCAGCGCCAGGTTGGCCCTTCGCCAGCGGTCTGTCGAAGGCACGGCACGCTGGCTCATCAAATCAAAGACATGACGGAAGTAACCGACACCCACGCGCCCTTCAAATTGACACTCGTAGATGTCGGCAGGTGTTACATATGAACAGCATTCCGTCAAGCCGGTGGTTCCGGAAGCAATGCTGTAAGGCAATACGGCTCGTCGAATATCTCGATGCGATGTCCAGCTACGGCTATCCGGAGCCAGTAAGATCGGAAGATCTACTATTATTATCGGAAAAGGCCGCATTTCAAGCTTCGCGGTTCTACTCATATAGTAGAGTCGTTTATACTGGAAGACGCCGAAGTTATTTGCAGCGGGGGCGGCCGATCCGGGTCCTCAGCGCAAGTTGGACATCCCCGAGGGATGGCATCGGAAGTAACACGGGTATCTAAAATCCCGTCAGCGTACACTGCAGTCGGCGAATAACTGGGCAGGTGCCGCCGAACTTCACTTCAAGAACTGGACCGTTATGCATACCGACTACCGCCGGCCGCTTAACACGTTTACGGCAACTATCTCAGCAGTAATTGGCCGACTCTTCGCCTACCGAGAACATGTAGGTCACGGCTTCGAATCAGTTCAGAACGCAGAAATCGTGAGCCAATTCAGCTCCTATCTTCTGTCCAGACGGCGAATACGGTAGTCACCGTCCCGCGGAGAAGGCGGACCGAGGTGTCCCAATAGTCCCGCCACGGATGCGTGGATGATCGCCGATGCCTTTCGCGACTTCTCCCGCTCGTACAAGATTGACTTGACGAAACTTACGGCCATGCTGCGGCAATGCTCGCGAAAGTAAGGGCCCGATCTCCTCTCCCAGAGGTATAGAACGAACCCATTTCTACACAAGAGGAACAGGCGCTCCGCCGGGTAATTGCTTACCACGACGGTCCGTCCGAAGAATTTCCGAAAGACCTTATCCCCCGGTCGGTGAAGAACGGTAGCGGCCGGGCAAGTCAGCACCAGCCATCCGGAGCCAATGATCCGGCCGCAATATTCATAATCGGTGTAATCCAAGAAGTAATCTTCGCGGTACATCCCGACAGACTCAAACGCCTCACGGCGAATCAGGCAGCCAGATGACGGGATTCGGTCAACACTTCGTGGTGCATTCTCCTCTGTACATTTGTTTTGCGGAAAATCTATCTCGTCAATCCAGTAAGCCCAGACGATGGCGACGTGTTTGTCTTCGTGGTCCATGAAACAACGAACAAGCTCTGCGACAGCTCCGGGAAAGACTTCGGTATCGTCATCGAGTGTCAAGACGTACTCTGCTCCGGCCGCCAGCGCGGCACGCACACCTATGTTGAGGGCCGCCCCGATACCAAGATTCCGGCCCTGAGGCAAGAACTCACAACTCTGCAGTCTATTACGATCGATTGCGCTCCTGATCGCATTTAGTGTCTCCGGCTCCGATCCGTTGTCAACGATGATGACCCTGCCCACCTGGTTGGCCACCGCCAGGATCGTCTGCTCAATCGAGGTGTAGCAGTTGTATGTGATGATGACGGCCGCTACGAAATGAGCCGGATCCGATGCTCGTACTGCGATCGCAGCCCGAAGATCATGCTCCGTCATTTAACAACCGGTCTAGGAGGGGAAGGTCTCGTCGACTCGGTATCATGATGCTGGCCGGGTCCGGGGAATGACATGAGGATCCTTTCGGGTATTGGATGGTCTACCTATTTCCGCAGTGGCCTTCCTGGCTGTCGGAATATCTAAGGCTTTCGCCGAACTCTTCGGCATGGAGGCT
>Ga0302324_100029408_pt1 | contig 10412 bp, 8 predicted proteins | sample Palsa_T0_1_FD_201949 | JGI IMG/M metagenome (GOLD analysis project Ga0302324, IMG submission 201949) | Peat permafrost microbial communities from Stordalen Mire near Abisko, Sweden - Palsa_T0_1 | ecosystem: Environmental > Terrestrial > Soil > Palsa > Peat permafrost | place: Sweden: Abisko... | reverse complement strand
GCGACAACATCCTATGGGCCCTCGCGCCCACAGCCTGAATTCGCTCGGGTGTAAACGACGAGAGCGTTTTTCGATCATGACTAGTTGCGATATAAAACCAGTCTGGCCAGGCTCAACTGGTTGCAGTTCACAATCAGACAGGGGCTTCCATGGGCAAGGTGCGCGTAGCGGGCTTTGGAGTGTCCATCGACGGCTTCGGGGCCGGCCCGGACCAGAGTCTGGAGCATCCGCTCGGCAAACGGGGCACGGAGTTGCACGGTTGGTTCATCGGGATCATGGTCAAACAAATCGATCTCGGCATCCAGCAATTGCACGCCACCCGCGAGCGTGCCCAGGATCAGCAGCGCGGAGGTCGCTTGTTTGTAGATTGCCGCGAATGTAAACAAAGCCAGCGGAATTATGCGCGCTGGACCGTACAGGGCCAATACCAGCGACGCCGCGTTTGGATTCAAACCGGTAGGTACCACGACTTCCGGACGGAAGATCGTCGGCCAACCCAGGCTACGCCCGCGGCCGAGCCTCGTAAGGAAGCCGAGATTCGATGGTGGGTTGACAGCCGCAGGCGCTCCTCCAATCTTCGCGTTGCGCGATCTTGTGCGCGTGCGGCGCGGAGCGTCTGAAGATAAGACCCCCGGCGCGGCGATCGATTTCACGTGTTCATCGCCGCGCCCGCGATGGGAAACCTTGGGGACGTCGAATGGATGGTCCAAGAAGCTGGATGTGGTCGGAGGCCCTGGAGATGCTCGCGCGCGCCGAGCGAATGAAGCGCGAGATATTTCCGCTTGTGGCTTCGAATCGGCGCCCCGCGTGGGAGCCGCCGATCGATGTTTTGGAGACCGCGGACGAAATCCTCATTTTCGTGGCTCTGCCCGGCGTCCCCCAGGAGCAAGTGGAGGCCGCGATCGTGGAGGGCGAGTTGATCATCTCGGGGCGCAGAGCGCTTCCGCCCCAGCTTCGCACTGCGGTGATCCATCGGCTCGAGCTTCCGCAAGGGGTTTTCGAGCGGCGGATCCGGCTGCCTTCAGGCCGGTATTCCGGATTGTCGCGGACCGCGAGCGACGGGTGCTTGGTCATTAGACTTCACAAGGAGTACTAGGCGTCATGACTGAGGTCTCGCGCCACGGGGCGGTTTTCGCGGCCGCTGAGGAAGCTGGTTCGACGTCGGGCGGTTCAATCGCGTCGATCCCTTCGGATGCGCTCGTCATCTTGTCAGTTCGGGATACGGTTCTGCTTCCCGGGACCGTATTTCCGATAACGGTGAACCGTGAACGCTCGGTAGCCGCGGCGCAGCAGGCCGCGAGAGAGGAACGGCAGGTCGGTCTGGTCATGCAGCGAGACTCTGCAGTCGAGGACCCGTCGGCAATCGACCTGCATCGCGTGGGTACGGTGGCGAATATCCTGCGCTACGTTAGCACGCCCGATGGCGCGCATCACATCGTGCTGCAGGGCGTGCAGAGATTTCGTATTCTTGAGTTTGTGAGAGAGCGGCCCTTCTTCGTCGCGCGCGTCGAGCGAATCGAAGAGCCAGAGGGGCGCACGCCCGAGGTGGAGGCGCGCTTCCTGCACTTGAAAAGCCAAGCTATCGAGGCGTTGCAATTGTTGCCCCAAGCGCCGCGCGAACTGCTTATGACCGTTGAGGCGATGTCGGCTCCAGGCCCGCTGGCCGACCTGGTCGCCGCCTACGTCGACATCAGCGCGCAGGAAAAGCAGGAGCTGCTCGAGACGGTCGCTCTTTCCCCACGCATCGACAAAATCTCGAAGCTGCTGGCTCAGCGTTTGGAAGTGCTTCGGCTGACCCACGAAATCGGTAGCCAGACCCGCGCCGCCTTCGATAAGCGGCAACGCGAGGCGGTTCTGCGTGAGCAGATGGCGACCATCCAACGCGAGCTCGGCGAGGGTGATTCTCGTACGAGCGAGGTGGCGGAGTTGAGCGAGAAGCTCACCCAGGCGGCTATGCCGGCGGACATCCAGGAACAAACACGAAGAGAGTTGCGCCGCTACGAGCGAATGCCGGAGGGCGCCGCGGAAGCAGGTATGGTCCGCACCTATCTCGACTGGATGCTCGATCTTCCCTGGTCCTTGCCGGAGGAGCGGCCGATTGACATTGCCGAGGCGCGCCGCGTGCTGGACGCCGACCATTTCGGTCTTGAAAAGATCAAACAGCGCATCGTTGAATATCTCGCGGTGCGCAAGCTCGCGCCTAATGGAAAAGCGCCGATCCTTTGTTTCGTCGGGCCGCCCGGGGTTGGAAAGACTTCGTTGGGCCAATCCATCGCCCGCGCTATGGGGCGCGCCTTCACGCGCGTGAGCCTCGGAGGGGTGCACGACGAGGCCGAAATCCGTGGTCATCGTCGAACTTACATAGGCGCCCTGCCAGGCAACATCATACAGGGCATTCGCAAGGTGCGTGCGCGCGATTGCGTGATGATGCTCGATGAGATCGACAAGATGGGCCGCGGCGTTCAAGGCGATCCGTCGGCGGCGATGTTGGAGGTTCTGGATCCGGAGCAGAATTCGACGTTCCGCGACAATTACCTCGGTGTGCCCTTCGATCTCTCCCGCGTGGTGTTCATCGCCACCGCCAATTTGCTCGACACCGTTCCCGGGGCGCTGCAAGATCGCATGGAGATCATCAGTCTGGCCGGCTACACTGAAAATGAGAAATTTGAAATCGCGCGACGCTACCTCGTGCGTAGGCAACTGGAGGCGAATGGGCTCAAGCCCGAGCAAGCCGAGATAGATGACGACGCCCTGCGGAGTCTCATCCAGGATTACACTCGCGAGGCCGGCGTACGCAGCCTCGAGCGCGAGATCGGCCGCGCGCTGCGGCATGCCGCGGTCGAAATCGCGGAGGGCAAAAAAGCGAGTGTTCGCATTCAATCTGCGGATCTGCCCGATGTCATGGGACCTCCACGCTTCGACAATGAGGTCGCGATGCGCACGAGCGTGCCGGGCGTTGCGACAGGTCTTGCGTGGACCCCCGTCGGCGGCGACATCCTGTTCGTCGAAGCCGCTCGGTCGCCGGGCCGCGGGACGCTGACCCTTACGGGTCAATTGGGCGAAGTCATGCGCGAGAGCGCGCAGGCGGCGATGACGCTGGTGAAGAGCCGCGCGGCGTCGCTAGGCATCGCTTTGGACACCTTCGAGAAGTCGGACGTGCACATTCACGTGCCCGCGGGGGCGACGCCGAAGGATGGACCGAGCGCGGGCGTCGCGATTTATACGGCGCTCGTTTCGCTGTTCACGAACCGGACGGTGCGCAACGATACCGCGATGACCGGAGAAATATCGCTGCGCGGCCTGGTGCTGCCGGTCGGCGGCATCAAGGAGAAAGTCACCGCCGCCGCGCGCGCGGGACTCAAGCGCGTCATGCTGCCCGCCCGCAACCGCCGGGATTATGACGACATTCCCGCAGACGCACGGGCGAAGCTCGAATTCATTTGGTTGAATCAGGTCGACGACGCCATTGCCGCGGGGCTCGAGAATGACCTGCCCAGTGCGGCGTAAGGAGCCTGCTGCGACAACGGCTGGACTCTCGAACGCGCAGCGCGGCTTGGATGAACTTTGATAATAAGGCCGCCCGACAAGGAGGAAAATGCCTTGAGCGGCGATCCCTATTTCATACTACTCGCCCCAATACGGCGCCCCCACAACCCCTGCGTCGGAACGCGGTTGCTGTCGGAAGACGCGCGGGTTCGCGTCTGGGAGATACGGCTTCAACCGGGCGAACGGATCGGCTTTCATCGCCATGTCCTCGACTACTTCTGGACGGCGGTGACACCCGGCCGCGCGCGCTCGCACAATCCGGATGGACCCAGCACCGAGACCACCTATGCGGCCGGCGAAACCAAGCATCACGTCTACGGGCCAGGCGAGTACAAGGTCCACGATCTGGAGAATGTCGGCTCGACGGAACTGGTCTTTACGACCGTCGAGTTTTTGCAGAGCGCCAACGCGCCTCTTTCTATTCCGAGCGGCAAGCTCGCATGCGCCGCGAAGTAGAATCTCGCTGGAGTCGAACCCGCACACGCGGAAAGGCGCTTTCCGACAACAGCCCGAGCGCGTCGGCGCAACATTGCGCCGGGTAACGAGGGTGACGAGCGTGAATGCCAAACGAATACTGGGGGGTGTCGCGGTGATCGGCGCCGCATCCGGAACTCTGACGTTGATCTATGCCTGGCATGCGGAGTTGCCGCTCACCCCGGAACGGATCAGGGGCGCCTGATGGCGACGAGTCCCGATCTTTCAGTTCAACGGCGGCAGGCAATCAACAAGCTCAAGATCGCCGTCGTCGGAATCCAGGGAGAGCAACGAAGGAGGAATCGCACTCCGTTAGACGAACCCCACGAGTTTTCGCTGGGCGCAGGTGTGTCCGTCGATGTAACACTCATTTGTTTAGATGGAGCGATGGCCAGCCAACAGCTGCACGTCCCATCGGCTGCCGGTTTCGAGGGAAGCGGCGCTGACGACGGCGCGCCCGCGCGCCGCGGTTCGAACAATCAGGGCGCTCGCGGTAACGCCGACGCTCAGTTCCCGTCGATCAAGAGATGTTCTCGACGATCATCTCCCAAACGTCATGACCCTTGCCTTGCAGCATCGCCCTGGCGGTGTAGACGGCCATCCCGACCACCGCCTCGGGCGAGACGAAGGGCGACGGCGGCGTGACCAATTGCATCGGTTTCACCTTCACATCAAGCAAAGCTGGGCCGGGTTGCGCGAGCCAGGCCGCCACCGACGCCTCGAGCTCCCCAGCCACGGAAACCTGATGTCCCCAAAGACCCATCGCCTTCGCAACTTCGCCGAAGTTGGGATTCTTTAGGTCTGTGTAGACGGGGATCAATCCGGCCGCCTTTTGCTCGATATCAATAAAGCCGAGCTTGCCATTGTTGTAGACGGCGATCTTGATTGGCAAGTTCTCCTGGACCGCTGTCAGCAGGTCGCCGAGCAGCATGGCGAAGCCGCCATCGCCGGCGAGGCAGACGACCTGCCGTCCCGGTTGGCACTTTTGCAATCCGAGCGCCGAGGGCATTGCGCTCGCCATCGTGCCATGCAGCAGGCTGCCGAAAGTCCGCCGCTTGCCGCCGGTTTCGATGTGGCGAAGCGTCCAGACCAACGCAGTCCCATCGTCCGCGGTGAACAAAGCGTCTTCGGCCGCGTGCTTGTTGATAACCTTTGTGAGGTACGTGCCGGAAATCGCGTCCGAACCGGATGCGGTCTCGGCCTTCGCCGTCGCGACATCTTTCTCGTGCCTCTGAACGTGGCCCGACAGGAAGGCGTTGTCTTCATGTTGCTGTAGACGCGGCAGCAAGGCCTCCAGGGTCGTCTTGATATCGCCGACCGCGCCGATCGCTATCGGATGCCGGCGGCCGATATGCGTCGGATCCTCGTCGATCTGGAGGATCTTAGCCTTGTTGGGATAAAACTGGGACCAGGCAAAATCGGCGCCCAACAAGAGCAGGGCATCGCAATCGAGTACGGCGTGATAGGCGGCGGGGCCGCCGATGATGCCCGTCATGCCGACATTGTAGGGATTGTCGTATTCGACAAAGTCCTTACCGCGGGACGTGTGGGCCATCGGCGCCTTCAGGCGCGCGGCCGTAGCGACAACTTCGTCATGCGCGCCCGCGCAACCGGCGCCGGCGTAGATCGTGATCGCCTTGCTCCGATTGAGGACGGCCGCGATCGCGTCGAGATCGGCGTCGCTGGGGCGAATGTGCGGGCGCGAGGCGTGAACGGTGTAGGGCCGTTCATCCTGCGCGGCGGAATTGGCGATGTCGGCCGGGACGATCAGCACCGCGACACCGCGTTTCGTCAGTGCCGCCTGACAGGCGGCGACCGTCAAACGGCGGGCCTGCTCGGGGATCATGATCATCTCGCAGAAGACGCTGCAGCCCTTGTACACGCTTTTGAAATCGACCTCCTGGATTGATTCGAATCCTATGTCGGGCCGTATGATCTGCGTTGCGATGAGGATGACTGGGGCCCGGTTGCGATTGGCTTCGTAAAGGCTATTGATGAAGTGGAGACTGCCCGGGCCGCAACTTCCTGCGCAGGCTGTGAGGTGGCCGGTGAGCAGCGCCTCGGCCTGCGCCGCGAAGCCGCCGGCTTCCTCGTGCCGCATATGGACCCACTCGACCTCGCTGCGATCAATAGCGTGGGCGATCTGGTTCAGCGTGTCGCCGACGATCCCGTAGCAGCGCCTCACCCCGGCTGATTGCAGGGTCTCGATCAAAACATCCGCCACTCGTTTGCTCATGCGCCGCTCCTCTGCTGTTCCTATCAATCTGATTGATCAGCGTCCCGCCGTCGCAGTTAGACGAAGGCGCTGAGGCCGGTGATGGCTTTTCCGACGATCAAGGTGTTCATCTCGCGCGTGCCTTCGTAGGAGTAGATCGCCTCCGCGTCGGCGACGAAACGGCCGACGTGGTGTTCGAGCAGGATGCCGTTGCCCCCGAGCAGCTCGCGCGCATATCCGACGGTCTCCCGGCACTTGACTGTCGTGAACGCTTTGGCGAGCGAGGCGTGCTCGTCTCGCAACAGCTCCTCGTCCTGCAATTGCCCGAGCCGCGCCATCATCGCCTGACAGGCCGTGACATTGCCAAGCATGCGTACGAGCAGGTCCTGCACCAGCTGAAAGCCGGCAATCGGGCGGCCGAATTGGGTTCGCTGCTGCGCGTAGCGCAGCGCGTGCTCATAGGCGCCCATCTGACAACCGACGGCGAACCAGGCGACGCCCGCCCGCGTCATGCGCAGCACCTTGGCGCAATCCTTGAACGTGTTGGCGTTCTGAAGACGGTCCGATTCCGGGACGCGGCAGTCCTTCAACGTGATAAGCCCGTTCTGCACGACGCGGAGCGCGATCTTGGTTCTGATCTTCTCGACCGAGAAGCCGGGATTGTCCTTGGCGATGACGAACCCCTTCACCTGCCCGGAGGCCTCGTCGCGCGCCCAGACGACATTGATGTCGGAGAACGTCGAGTTGCCGATCCATTTCTTCTGACCGTTGAGAACCCAATGTTCGCCTTCGCGACGGCAGCTGGTCGTCATGCCGCCGGAGGCCGCCGAACCGACGAGCGGCTCGGTCAACCCGAAGCAACCAATTTGTTCCCAGCGCATCATCGGCGGCAGCCATCGCTGCTTCTGCGTCTCGTCGCCGCAGAGATAGATCGATCCCGCGGAAAGGCCGGTGTGCACGCCCCAGAAGGTGGCGATCGACGAATCGACGCGCGCCAACTCCATCCCAATCAATCCGTTGAGCAGCCAAGACCCGCCGGCCGCGCCGTAGCCTCGATATCCGACGCCGGCGATGTGCGCGTCCAACGCAGCGAGCTTCGGTATGATTTCATGGGGAAACTGATCTCTACCCCAATAGTCCTCGATGATCGGCGCGACCTCCGATTCCATGAATTCGCGCACCCGCTTGACGATGCTGCGCTCCTCGGGGGCGAGCAAATTTGTGATCCCGTAGAAATCGCCATTAATCGGCGGCGGGAGGTATTCTTTGCCCGCTTGCGCGGGGCCCGCGTTCGCCATGTGCGCCTCCGAGATGGGGTTGGGCGGTCGTCGTGTCGTCATTGCGAGCGAAGCGAAGCAATCCAGCGCTCTCCGCGATGCTCCCGGATCGGGGTCGCCAACGGCCGTCGCTACCGATGTGCTTGTGATTGATGCGGCGGCGTCCGGCCCCGGCGCTGGATTGCTTCGCTTCGCTCGCAATGACGGGGACAGACTGGGTCAGGGATTCACCTGTTTTGCCGCGTTGCCTAAGTCTTTGCGGCGCCGTTCGGACGCGAGAGCAGATCGCTCAGCTCCTTGAGGTTTTCGTGCATTCGGTCTTTGATGATCGTGGCCGGGTCGGCTGCCGCCTTCTTGGCGAGTTCGGCGAGATCACGAGTATTTTGTAACGTCGCTTCAAACGCTTTCCTGGCGAATTCCGACTGCTTGGCGGCGACCTCCGTCGGATTTCCCACCGGTTTGAAATCGTGAAACGCCTGCGTTGTCTCGCGGAACGCCGTCTCCAGGATTTCCTTCTGTTTGGCGGCGAGCGCTTGGGCGCCGTCGCCAGCGGTCTGCGCGGCGCGGCCGAGCGCGTCGATGTTCTTGCGTTGGACGTCGACCAGTTTTTCGACGTCGAGCTTTGGTAGGCTGAGGTCGGCGCCGAACTTGCTGAACAGGTCGAGAAACGAACGTCCGAAATCTTCTGTCATTTTATCCTCCCTTGTCATGCCGACGACGGGGAGCTTTCCCCGCGTCGGCGGACCCCTATCAGACCGAAGTTCGCATCATCCCTCGTCGAGAAAACGAATAAACATTGACGCGGTCTCCGCCGGCATCGTCACGATGAACAAATGGCCGCAGGGCATGACCCTCAGCTGTGAATTGGGGATCAGGCGGGCAAGGACGCGACCGTTGACCAGCGGCACGATCGGATCGTCCCGACCCATGACAATCAACGTGGGTTGCTTCAACCAGGGAAGCCACGGAGCGCTGGTCCATCCCGCGATCGCGAGAAGCTGGTAGATGTAACCGCGATTTGAAGATCCCTTCATGTTCGCGGCGTGGGTGGCGGCGAGGGTCGGGTCCAGAAGGAATTTGCCGCCGTAAAGCTCCGACGCGATCGATTGCATATATTTGGGGTCCATATAGCGCCGCGGGCTCGCCAGTTTCCAGAGAACCGATGGCTTGCCGGGAACCATGAGCACTCCGGCGGCGGTGGCGGCCAAGATCAGCCGGCGGCAAAGGCCCGGAAATTGATGGGCGAATTGTTGCGCCATCGCCCCACCCCAGGAGACCCCGGCGACGTCGAGCCGATCGTATCCCAGCGCGCTCGCCACGCCCGCCGCCCATCGTGCAACTGTCGAGGGGCGATACGGCAGGGTCGGCGGCGGGGAATGGCCGACGCCGGGGATGTCGAACAACACGGTCTCGACATCGCCCATCTCGCGCATGAAGGGCTCGGCCAGCTCCGCATTGGCGCCGATTCCGTTGAACAGCAGTAGCGGCGGCCGCGTCTTGACGCCCGGCTTGACCACCACCCAAAGGTCCTGATCGCCGACCCGTATCATTCGTCGGATCATCGCGGAGTCCTGACTGCGCGTCGCCGTCGATCGCGGGTGAAGCTGTATGGGAATGGCTGCCTCAAGCATTGAACACGTAGGTCCCCGGCGCCGGCTCGCGCGCCGGGAGCCCGGCGCCGCCGAGCTCCGCGGGCGCTGGGGTCTTCCCCTCCGAGCGAGTCGAGAGCCATTCGCTCCAGTGGCGCCACCAGCTACCCGCCTGCTTTGCCGCGCCCGCCACAAAAGCCTCAGGCTCGGACAGGTTTGATTTGCCCGTCACGAAGGTCGCCTTTGGATTCCCAGGAGGGTTGATCAGGCTCTGCAGATGCCCGGCGTTGGACAACACGAATGTCGTCTCGTCGCCGAGGATTCTCGCGGATTGATAAACCGATTTCCACGGCGTTATGTGATCGGTCACGCCGGCGACCACATACGTGTCGGCGATGACCTTGCCCATGTCGATCGGCGTTCCCGACAGCTTGAGAGCGCCGGCGCGCCGGAATGGATTGAGCGTGATGAGATCCAGATAGTCTGAGTGCAACCGCGCAGGCAGCGAGGTCGTATCGTTGTTCCAGAACAGAATGTCGAACGCGGGCGGCGCGTTGCCTAGTAGATAGTTGCTGACCCAGTAGTTCCAGATCAGGTCGTTCGGCCGCATCCAGGCGAACACCTTCGCGAGCTCGCGACCGTCCAGCAGTCCTTTGGCGCTGGAGGATGATCGCGCCGCTTCGATGGTGAGCGGCGTGATCAACGCGCCGAGCACGGTGTCGTCGGCGGTAGAGGGGTCCAGGGTGCAGACGGCGAGAACAAGGTTTCGGACTTTTGAAGCGCCGCGAGCCGCAGCCCAAGCCGCGTAGGCGCACGAAGTGATGCCGCCAGAGCAGGCGCCCATCATGGTCACGTCGGGGCTTCCGGTGATCGTGCAGGCGGCCTGCACCGCGCGATCCACCGCCTCGACGTAAGTGTTCAACCCCCAATCGCGATGATGCGTTTTGGGATTGCGCCAGGAAATGCAGAACACCTGATAGCCCTCCTTCAGGAGGAACTGGACCAGGCTTTTTTCAGGGGTAAGATCGAGCGAATAATATTTATTGATCTGCGGCGGCGTAACGACGATCGGTCGACGCCACACCTCCGGCGTCACCGGCGCGTATTGGATGAGCTCGAACACATCGTCGCGAAACACCACGGCGCCAGGCGTCGTTGCGATATTCTTTCCGACCTCGAACGGCGTGGTGTCGACCTGCGAGGGCATGCCGCCGTTCTTGATGAGATCGTCGATATAGTTCTGCAAACCCGACACCAGGCTCTGTCCGCCCGTGTCAACCAGCTTCTTGAGCGCGGTCGGGTTGGTCAGGA
>Ga0302324_100029406_pt1 | contig 10412 bp, 6 predicted proteins | sample Palsa_T0_1_FD_201949 | JGI IMG/M metagenome (GOLD analysis project Ga0302324, IMG submission 201949) | Peat permafrost microbial communities from Stordalen Mire near Abisko, Sweden - Palsa_T0_1 | ecosystem: Environmental > Terrestrial > Soil > Palsa > Peat permafrost | place: Sweden: Abisko... | reverse complement strand
GCCGGGGCAGCTCTCACAAGCCTTCCATCATGTGCATCGCGCGCGGTACGGGCATGCGTTCGCAGACGCGCAGGTTGAGTTGATCAACATCCGAGCTGCGGCCGTCGGCACCGTCTATTCCAAAGATTTGGGGACTCCGTCGTGGACGGATTTCCCAGACACGACTCGCAACGTCTACTGGGGTCCGGCAAGGGGCTGGCTGGATACGCCGGTCCTGTCGCGCGGGCGTGTTGTCGCGTCCGGCGGAATCGCCGGCCCGGCGATCGTCGAGCAATCCGATGCGACCGTCGTGGTTCCTCCGGCGGCGCGTGTCAACCCGATCACGGGGGGAACGCTCGAGATTACGCTTTCTCGCGAGTTCGACACCGTGATCCCAGAAGCGATTCGGGTCGAGCACGGTGTCTAGCCAGGATCCTAAATCTATGGACCTGGACCCGTTTTCCGTCGGAATCGTACGCAACGGGCTTGTGTCGATCTCCCGCGAGATGGGCGTCACGTTACGTCAGACAGCCTACTCGTCCATCTTCAATGAAGGGGCTGACTTTTCGTGCGGGCTGTTCGACGTCGCGGCGCGTCTTACCGCGCAAGGCGAGTTTCTGCCGATTCATCTCGGTGCCCTCCAGTTCGCCGTACGTGCAGCTATCGACGAAGTGGGGCTAGAGGCATTCGAACCTGCCGACACCGTCCTACTCAACGACCCGTATCGCGGTGGCAGTCACCTCCCGGATTTGACGGCCGTCAGTCCGATCTTCGTTGGCGACGATCTTGTGGGATTCGCCGCCAACCGGGCGCACCATGCCGACGTCGGGGGCAGCGTGCCCGGCAGCTTCTATTCGCGTGCGCGAGAGAACTTTCAAGAGGGATTGCGGATACCCCCGGTCAAGCTCTACCGGCGCGGAGAGATGGACCAGGATGTTTCGAACCTCATTCTCAGCAACGTCCGCGTACCGAGCGACATGCGCGGGGACCTCGAGGCGCAGGTTTCGGCGAACCGCACGGCCGTGCTCCGGTTCCGGGAGTTATGCGCTCGGCACGGAACCGGCCTGATCGAACGCGTGATCGACGAGATCTGCCTGCAGTCGGAGCGTCGCATGCGCGCAGTCATCGAGACCTGGCCTGACGGTGAGTATGTCGGCGAGGATTACATGGAGAACGACGGGATCAATGACGAGCCGATCCTGATCCGTGCCACGGTTCGCGTAGAGAATGATCGAGTGACGGTCGATTTCGCCGGGACGGGGCGCCAGGCGACTGGCCCGATCAACTCTGCCCCAGGGATGACCGCGTCGGCCGTCTACCTCACTTTCCAGGCGGCCACAGACCCCGATATCCCTGCCAACGATGGCTGCTACCGACCGATCACGATCGAAGCGCCGCCGGGCAGCCTGGTGAACCCGGACTTCCCTGCGGCGTGCACCGGAGGCAACGAGTGCGCCCACCGCATAGTCAACACGATCATGCGTGCCCTGAGCGCGCTCCCGCACGGCCCGCGGATCATGGCGTGCGATCACGGGTCATCCAACAACCTCTTCATAGATGCACTGGACGCTCGGAATGAACGGGTGATCCTTTATCAGTACCCGGAGGGTGGATGGGGTGCCTTGCCATTCAAGGACGGAGAGAGCGCGCTCTATTCGGTGACCAGCAACTGTCCGAATACGCCGGCCGAGGCCCTCGAGCTTCGCTTTCCGATCCGTCTCGCTCGCTACCAGCTCCGCCAGGACAGCGGCGGCGCCGGACGTTGGCGCGGCGGCCTCGGCACTCGGCGCGATTACGAGATCCTGGCCCCGGAGGCCACGCTCGCGTTCGTCGCCGACCGCTGCAAGATCCCGCCGTACGGTCTCGCGAGTGGACTTCCAGGTGCGCCTGGCTCCTACCGCGTTGATCGGGGCGATGGCCCGCAAGCAGCGTCCCCGGTCTTCCTATCCAAGGGGGCGGAGATACCACTCCAGCGTGGAGACATCGTGATTCAGGAATCTGCGGGAGGCGGGGGCTTTGGCGCGCCGCGTGATCGTCCCGCCGAGGCTGTGCGTGCGGACCTCGAGGCCGAGTACGTGAGTAGTGCCGAAGCCGAGCGACTCTATGGCGTTGTGGTCGTCAAGTCAGCGGCTGGTCTCGTGGTCGAGCGGCGATCCGGATGAGTTGCCCGTCAGCCGACGCTCCCGAGCAATACGTACTTGGTCGTGAGGTACTCGTCGATGCCAAACGCGCCGCCCTCCACGCCGTAGCCGGACTCCTTGACCCCGCCAAAGGGGGCGTTCGCGGCTGAGATGATGCCGGATTCGATCCCAATGACGCCGTACTCCAACTGCTCGGCGACCCTCATGAGCCGGCCGTAGTCGCGCGTATGCACATACGCGGCGAGGCCGTATCGTGAGCCGTTCGCGAGTCTGACGGCTTCCTCTTCACTGTCAAACGGCGCCATGGCCAGCGCCGGCCCGAACGTCTCCTCGGTCGAGATCAGCATGCCGGGCAGGGTGTCAGCGAGAATCGTCGGGCCGAAGAAGCTGCCGGCCGGAGCTCCGGCGAGCTCTACTCGCTCGCCTCCGGTTACGAGCCGCGCTCCCTGTGCGACCGCATCATCGACATGGGCGGCAACCTTGTCCACCGCCGCTGCGTCGATCAGCGGCCCCATTTCTGTCCGCGGGTCGAGGCCCGAGCCGACGACGAGACGTCGGGATCTATCGGCGACCCGCTCTACCAACTCCTCGTAGACGGAACGCTGGACGTAGGCGCGGTTCGCGCACACGCACGTCTGGCCGCTGTTGCGGAACTTGGAGACCACCATCTGCTGAGTGGCGAGCTCGAGATCGGCATCCTGAAACACGATGTAGGGCGAATGGCCTCCAAGTTCAAGCGACAGCCGCGTCACATGGGCGGAAGACAGACGGATCAGCTCCTTGCCGACCTCGGTCGACCCCGTGAACGACACCTTGCGGACCCGCTCGTCGTCGAAGATCCGCGTTGCGACCTCGTGGCTACGCTGTGAGGTGAGGAGGTTGACCACACCCGCAGGGACGCCGGCATCCTGTAGGCAGTGCACGATCGCCGCGGCGGTCAGGGGTGTGGCGGAGGCCGGCTTGACGATGCTCGTGCATCCTGCGGCCAAGGCCGGCGCGACCTTGCGCGCGATCATCGCTGCCGGAAAATTCCACGGCGTGATCGCAGCGGTAACGCCGACTGGCTGGCGGAGCACGAGAACGCGCTGCTCAGCACGCTGGGGAGGGACAACCTGGCCATAGGCCCGCTCTCCCTCTCCTGCGAACCACTCGAAGAAGCTTGCCGCGAACTCGACCTCTGCACGCGCCTCGGCCAGGGGCTTGCCCTGCTCCCGCGTCATCGTGTACGCGACGTCCTCCAGACGCTCGCGGACGACGTCCGCGCAGCGCATCAGGATCCGCGCGCGCTGTCTCGCAGGGAGAGCACGCCACGCCGGCAAGGCCTCCGACGCGGCCGTGATCGCTGCGTCGACATCCGCGTCCTCGGCGTCCGCGACTGTGCCAACCACCGACCCGGTGGCCGGGTCGAGGACGTCGAACCGGGATCGAGCTTGACCGTCGACCCACTCGCCGCCGATCAGCAGGGACTCGTTCACTTGCTCCACCTGGACGGCCATCTCAGGACTCAGAGGCAATCCACGTCACAGCACAGGCTCAGGCTCGCGCGCGACGGCCTGCCCGACCAAGCGATCGGCGAAAGTCAGGCCGTGATCGACGGCTGACAGAACCGCCTCCACCTCTTCGTCTTCGATGATCATCGGGAGTGAAACCAGAATAACGTTACCTTCGCCGCTCGTCGCGACCATGGTTCCCGCCTCGAGTACCGCAGCAGCTACGCGATTCGCTACCGGAGCACCTTGACCGTCACCCAGCCAAAGCTTCCAGTCAGCGTCACCGATCTCGATCCACCAGTGCAGTCCTCGTCCGTCAATCCGACTGACGCTTGGATGACTGGTAGCGAGAGTCGCCATGCCCGCCACAATTATGTCGTGAACACGGTCCGCGCGGGCAACGAGTTGCTCCTCATCTATGACGCGCACAAACTCACGGGCTGCCGCGGCAGCCATGTCGCTCGAACGCAACGAGCTGTAGGTGCTCCAGCTCGCGTCACCGATGCGTTCCACCATCTCTTTGGACAGCACCACCGCTGCGGCAGGCGCGACACCGCCGCCCATCGACTTGCCTAGCGTAACGATGTCCGGACGTTCGTGACCACGCTGAAAGTTGAGCCACCGACCACACTTGCCAAACCCGGTCACCACTTCGTCGGCGATCCAGATCGCCCCCGCTGCACGAGCCTTCTTAGCGAGTACGTCCTGGTAGGCGGGTGCTGCGTAGCAGCCTCCCTGTGTGTAGTCGACTATTACTGCTGCAGCGTCCTCGAGCACGGATCCAGCGTTCGCGAGCGTCGCTTCAGCCTGATCGCGCGACAGTGCTAACCCGTCCCCAAGCCGTCCGCGCGGAAACGGGACAGTGCGGACCTCGACGCTGGGCGGTACGGGACGAATCCCTCCGGAGCGCGAGGTCAGTCCACCATGCCACTGCGGCTGCACCGTGAGGTCTCGAGCGAGACCCACCATGCCGTGATATGCGCGTTCGCGCGTGACAAGCGCCACTCGGCCGGTGAGCGCCTGAGCGAGGGACAGCGCTAGGTCGTTCGCCTCGCTACCGGTAAGCGCGAACCGCACAGCACCAACCCAGTCTTCCCCTGCGAACGCGGTGTCGAGCAACTCCGTCGCCGCTGACTCTCGCATCGAGGTCGACCACCCCTCGTCAAGTGTCGGGCTTGCCTTGACCGCCCGACAGACGGCGTCGATAATCCGGGGATGTCGGTGGCCGAGTGCCAGCGGCGTCGCCGACGCGTCGATTACCTCCCGGCCGTCCTCCAGAATCAGGTGAGTTCCGTGGCCGTCAACAGGGCGAGAGCCCTCGTCGGGAACGATTCCCGTTCTCAGCAGAACAGAGCCGGTCATGACAACTCCCTCTTGTTGTGCACTGATTTCCGTAGTTACTGGGACGCGGGAGGATTCGGACGAAATGCGGCGTGGGCCGCCCTACCACTCGGTCGGCCTCGGGTCTGAAGCCGGCCCAAATGCATCTCGCACGATGCTAACGCTCGGTCTGAGCGTAGTCAAGGATAGGATCCGAAGCTCGCTGAACCGCCCCTTTGGAGCTAGCGAAACCGTCGTAATCGCCGAGTCTGGATCCGATAGAGGCACACCGCGCGGGTGAGCCGGCGCGCGGGTCCGCCGCGCGCTTCGGCCTCTGGACGCCGGAGCGGACGGCATTCCACGCCGACGCGTGCTCAGCTCGTCGGCTTCGCGGACCGCGTCTTCTTGGGTATGCGTGGCGATCGCGCGGCGGCGTCGCCCCTTGGCGAGGTCGCTAGGCGTGGATCGCGCATCAGATTGACCCGTGTGCGGCGGATGTGCGAGCGCTGCAGGCTCTTGGCGTCGTCGGGGTCACGACGGGCGATCGCATCGAAGAGGAGCCTGTGCTCGAGGCGTACGATCTCCATCTCGCGCTCATCCAAGACGCTGAAGTACGCACGGCGAGAAGGTTGAGTCTGGTTGTAAAATCGCTCGATCAGCCGCAAACCGGTGGGCATCGGTGCCGCTTGGAACGAGCCGAGATGAAACAGCCGGTCCTCTAGTAGCCAGGTTCGCCAGTCGCCGCCGGCAGCCACCAGCCGCTTCATCGTCTGGTCGAGCTCGTGAAGATCGTCGTCGCTCAGAAGAGGGACGCTGTGGAAGAGGATCTCGGGCTCGAGCGCCTCCCGCAGTCGATACAGCTCGAGGCACTCCTCGATGGTGATGCTCGACACCCGGGCGCCGGCGTGTGGCACCTGTGTGACAAGTCCCTCATTCTCCAGTTGTCGGAGGGCCTCCCGCACGGGAATACGGCTCACGCCGTACTCCGCGGCAAGGACCTCTTGACGGATCCGCGCGCCTGGCTCGAGCGAGCCGTCGAGGATCCTCCGTCTGACCCCAGCGCAGACCTCGATACTGGCCGGTTCGTAACCCGTCTCGAAAGACCCGCCTTCGTCAGGAATCGAGTCTTCTGATCCGGGACCGGCGTCGACAGCTCGTCGAGGCGTCTGAGGGGTCGTGCGGAGCGTCATCACGCTGTCACTCGGAATTGAATCCTATCTGCATCCGCTCGAGCTGGCGCCTCTTGCCGCTTGAGCTGCTGGCTGCGCTCGCAGATCAGAGTCAGCTTCGACGAGCGCGGGCCGGCTGCCGGTGGCCTCCATGACGCTGGCTTCAGCATCGCGATAGGATCCAATCCATGTCAAGCCCGGATTCTGGCGCGGCGTTGGGTAGCCAGGCCGAGGTCCGCGGCGCGATACCTGGGCCCATGCAGCACGGGCTGCGGGTGTCGGTAGACACAGGCGGTACGTTCACGGACGTAGTGGTGTCCGATTCGAACGGTGCGCTGTCCTCGGCGAAGGGCCTGACTCGGTTAGACGATGCCTGGGCGGGAATCGAGGAGGCATTGGAGATCCTCTCGGCAGAAGGTGGGCTGACGGTCCGTGGCCTCCTCACAAACTGCACCGCGATCTCATACGCCACGACAATGGCGACCAACGCGATCCTGACAGGGTCTATCGCAAAGACCGCGTTCATAACGACCCAGGGCTTCCCCGACATCCTCACACTACGTCACGGTGGTCGGGCGGACCCGTTCGACTTCGCTTTACCGTTTCCGGACCCGTACATTCCGCGCTCGCTGACGTTCGAGTTACCGGGGCGGATCAACGCCCGGGGACTTGAGGTGAAGCCCTTCGAGCCCCCGGAGGCAGAGCGCATCTGTCATCAAGTCAGCGAGCTCGGATGCGAGGCCGTCGCCGTGTGCCTCCTGTGGTCTCACGTCAATCCTGCCCACGAGCTGGCGTTCGCGTCAGTGCTACGTGAGAGCGCGCCCGAAATGGCCATGACCCTCTCACACGAGCTCAATCCGGTTATCCGTGAGTACGCGCGGGCTTCCTCCACAGCCCTCGATGCGTCATTGAAGCCGTTCATGCAGCGTCACTTCAACACACTCACCGAGGCGCTAACCGGTGCTGGGTTTCGGGGGAACCTACTCGCCGTTACGTCCGCAGGCGGATGCCTTCCGGTGGAAAGCATCGTCGAGAAACCGATCTATTCGATCGCCTCAGGCCCTTCCGTAGCGCCCGTCGCAGCGAGGACCTATGCACGGGCAGACGTCAAGACGCCTGATGTAGTCGTGTACGACACCGGTGGAACCAGCTTCGATGTCACCCTCATCCGCCAGGGTCAGATCGCTACGAGCCGCGATCGATGGCTTGGGGATGAATTCACAGGGCACCTCTTGGGTATCTCGGCCGTCGGAGTGCATAGCATTGGCGCGGGCGGCGGCAGCATCGCCTGGATCGACGATGGCGGCCTGCCTCGGGTCGGACCGCAGAGCGCTGGATCGCAACCTGGCCCCGTTTGTTACGCACGCGGGGGTACGCGCCCCACCGTGACTGACGCCGCTCTGATCTGCGGATATCTCGATCCGGAGTACTTTCTCGGCGGCCGCTTGAGGCTCGACGTCGACGCTGCTCGCGCCGCTCTCGACACCGAGATCGCTCAGCCTCTCGGACTCAGCATCGAGCAGGCGGCGATCGCGGTCCTGGTCGTCGCTGATGAAGCAATGGTCGGCGCGATCAGAGAGATCACGGTCAACCAAGGTGTGGATCCGCGTGAGTGCCTGCTCGTGGCAGGAGGCGGCGCAGGCGGACTGAACGTCGTCAACATTGGCCGCGAGCTCGGCTGCGAGGTTGCTTTGATACCACGGTCGGCCGGCACGCTAAGCGCGGTCGGCGCGCAGTTTTCCGACCTGGTGGCGGACTTTAGTCGCAGCGCCGTGATGAGCACTATCGAGTTCGACACGCCTCGAGCAGAAGACACGCTTCGCGAGCTTGACGGCGCGATCGATGACTTCGTCAGCGGTCTGGCATCGAGCGGCGTCGTGGTGGGCACCATCGATCGCGACTTCGCCGTCGAGGCGCGCTACCCTGACCAGGTCTGGGATCTCAAGGTGCCGGTCCAATTCGCGGGCGGGCGTTTAGGGCCAGATGCCGTGGACCAAATTGCCACGCGCTTTCACGAGGTCCACCACCGCACGTTTGCGGTTAGCGACCAGAGCTTGCCGGTTGAATGTCAGCAATGGACGGGATGCGCGACCGTCCACCTGCCAAAGCCTTCATTGGCCATGCACCTCGGCGGCGAGCAAGACGTTCCCGACCGCGAAGCGCGCGCAGCCTGGTTTGGCGGCGAGCCGGTCGCTACCCGCGTTGTCACGGGGTCGGGCCTAAGAGCCGACGATGTCGTTGACGGGCCAGCCATCATCGAGGAGGTTACGACGACCATCGTACTGCCCCCCCGCTCCTCAGCGCGGGTTACGTCTGTCGGAAGCTATCTAATCACTACGTTCGGAGCTTGACGATGGCTATTACTCCGCGTGGCGTAGGCACTGAGATTGACTCGATGCTGCTGGCTGTCATCTCCAAGCGCCTGGATTCGGTGGTGAGAGAGATGACGCACACGCTGTTTCGGACCGCCCGCTCGGCCCTGATAAATACCTCTCGTGACTTCTCGTGCTCGATCACGACCGCCGATTGTGAGCTGCTCACCGCAGACCGGGGACTTCCAATTCATTGCGCCGGCAGCGATCTGCTTGCGGACGCGATGCATCGGTTCCACGGGGACACGATCGCCGTGGGGGACGCCTTCCTCCACAACGACCCATACAACGGAAACACACATCACGCCGACTACAGCGTGCTCGTGCCCGTGTTTTACGAAGGCACGCACGTGTTTACGGCAATCGCCAAGGCACACCAAGCAGACTGCGGCAACAGTCAGCCGACCACCTATGCGAGCTATGCGCGCGATATCTACGAAGAGGGAGCGCTGAACTTTCCGTGCGTCCGTGTCCAGCGCGATTATCAGGACAACGACGACATCATCCGAATGTGCAGGGCGCGTATCCGAGTTCCGGCCCAGTGGTACGGCGACTATCTGGCAACGCTCGGGGCTGCGCGCATAGGCGAGCGGCGTCTGCAGGCGCTTCTCGACAAGTATGGAATCGATGTGGTCCGGCGCTTCACTCGGGAGTGGTTTGAATACTCCGAGCGGCTCGCGATTGCAGCGCTCAAGGAGATGCCTGCGGGCACAGTTACCGGATTCGGCAGACACGACCCGGTCCCCGGTATGCCCGACGGCATACCTGTGACTGCCACCGTGACGATCGACCCGGATGCCGGGCGTGCCGAGGTCGACCTTCGCGAGAACATCGACTGTACCCCGACGGGTTTCAACGAGTCGGAGGCGTGCTCTCGGAGCGCTGCGATCGCCGCTGTTCTGAACGTGCTTCCCCGGTCGATGCCGCTGAATGCCGGGACGTTTCGTCGGATCGACGTAAGACTCCGCCGGAACTGTCTAGTTGGAATTCCAGGGCCCACAGTCTCGTGCTCCGTAGCCACCACCAATGTGGCCGACCGCGTGATCTCGGTTACTCAGGCTGCGCTGGCTGATCTGGGTCCGGAAGTGGGGCTCGCCGAAGGAGGCATGGGGATGGGGCCCGGCATGGGCGTGATCTCGGGCACCGACGCCCGCCGCGGAGGGGCTCCGTACATCAATCAGCTTTTCCTCAGCGTGTACGGAGGACCCGGGAGCCCGCGCCAAGACGGCTGGACGGCATTCGGTGTCCCCGTAGACGGTGGCTTGATGTACCGAGACAGCATTGAGATCGTCGAGCAGAAGTACCCCATTCTCGTCGACGAGCTGCGGCTCATGCAGGATTCGGAGGGCGCGGGAACCCATCGCGGAGCTCCGGGTAGCCGCGTAACCTTGGGACCAACCGATGGTCCCATGACCGTCGCGTATGTGACGGACGGCTTTACGAATCCGTCGCGGGGGGTACGTGGCGGGCAAGAGCCACTCCGGCACGACACGTTCGTGCGAACAGCGAGCGGCGACGAGATTGCAGTGCCGAAGATCGGGCAGGTCGAGCTCAACCCCGGAGACAGAATTATCGAGGTCGGCGGCGGCGGCGGCGGATTCGGCGCCCCTGACGCGCGCGATCCGGAACGCGTGATCAGCGACGTTCGCAACGGTCTGGTCAGCCGGCAGCGCGCCCGTGAGGTCTACAAGGTTGCGTGCGTTGACGGACCCGGACGCCAGCTCGTTGTGGACGAAGTCGAAACGCGCGAGCTTCGAGGGACTGTCGAGGAGTAGGCGCGGGAGATTCGGTGAGCGTTCAGGTGGTTGGTTGGGTGGGTGGTTGGCTGGGTTGGGGTCGCCGGGAGCCGCCGCGATGGATCCTCATGCCACTGCTACCCCGCGGGCGCGTCTACGACGTAGCTCTTCGGTAGCTATACGAGTCTCTGCAGAACCGCTCCGA
>Ga0302324_100029405_pt1 | contig 10413 bp, 11 predicted proteins | sample Palsa_T0_1_FD_201949 | JGI IMG/M metagenome (GOLD analysis project Ga0302324, IMG submission 201949) | Peat permafrost microbial communities from Stordalen Mire near Abisko, Sweden - Palsa_T0_1 | ecosystem: Environmental > Terrestrial > Soil > Palsa > Peat permafrost | place: Sweden: Abisko... | reverse complement strand
GGGGATTATGAATCCATCGCTCACGGGATTCCCCGCCCCTGTGACCATGCTGCAACATCAAAGCGAGAGGCTCGCGATCCCTTTCCGATCGCAGTTCCAGACAAATGCGTAGCGGCCGGGAAATACCCCAAGATCTTTGTTTTCCAGCGCAATTCCACCAACACGCACTTCGATTCCCTGCAGGATTTCGATTCTGGGCTCGACATGGAAAAGTCTCAGCCAGGCGCGAAGCAGGCCGGCGAGTGGCCAGGCCAGGCCGGCGAAATCGCCGAAATCCACCACATGTACCCGGCCGTTCTCGCAAAGCGCGTGTTGGGCCGCGCTAAGGGCTTGGCGCCATTGGGGAATCATTGAGAGACTGTAGGAAAAGACGGCGCGGTCGAAAGGGCGATCCTGGCTGAACAGCCCGGGCTCCAACCGTTCCGCATAACCCTGCGCGAGTTGGATGCGATGGGAAAAGCCCGCTTTCGCAACGATCCGGGCTGCCGTCTCCAGCATCTGCGCCGATGCATCGAGCCCAAAGAACTCGGCGCCGGGATAGAGTTCCGCCATGCGGATCAGGTTGCGCGCCGTGCCGCAGCCGATTTCGACCAGCCGCTCGCCGGGCCGAAGCGCCAGTTCTTCGATCAGCCGGTCGCGGCCCAGAAGATAATATTTCCTAGTAAAATCATAGACATGACGCTGATAACGATAGACGTCGTCCATCAATGCGGCGTGAGTCTCGCCCATGGTCAGGACAGAGGCCGGCGATGATAGACGTGAAAGCCGCCATAAATCGACGAGCGGTCGCGCGCATGCAGGGCGCTGCTCTCTTCTTCCAGATAGCGCCAGGGAGCCAGAAGCTCGGCCGGCAATTTGCGCGGCAGGGGCGAGTCGGTGCCGGCGGTGCGGAAGATCACCCGCGCGTCGCGGCTGTCCGCCGTGCGGTCGATTTGCCGCCACAGGGCGGCGAGCATCTCGGGCGTCATCCAGTCCTGCGCGTCGAGCAGCACGTAGCGGTGCAGCGATTGCGCCGGCTGCAGCGCCAGGAAATCGGTGAGCGCGGTGTGATGGATTTCCACCTTGTCGGTCCGTATGCGGACGACATCGTAGACCTCGCGCCTGAGATAGGCGGGAACGGCTTCGCGGTTTTGCGTATCGTAGCCGCGCGCGAAGGCCTGCCAGGCGAAATAATTGTCGCCGATCGGAAAATCGCAGGCGAGCTTTTCCACCCGCCGCCGCAGCACCGCGACCGGGTCGCCGGCCGCCACCAGCTCGTCATATTGAGCCGGCGGAATGCCCAGCGCGTAGAGCGAAATCGGCGATTTCGACAGGAATTTGATCGATTTGTAGTCGAACAGCGGCGCGATGGAGCGCTCGAAATGCTCGCGCTGCTCGGCTGTGTTGCGCGAGGTCACGATGCCGCCCAGCCGCTTGCCGTGCAGCCGCGCCACCACATGCAGGATGCCGATGAAGCGTCCGAGCAGGCCGTGGTGATAGAGGTTGCGCGAGAACATATCGATGCGTCGGCCGCGCAGCGGGATTTCCTTCTCCCAATAGCGTCGCGTCACCGGATCCAGCCGCGCGCTCAGGAAATCGTCGAAGGCCGCACGATTGGCCTTGTCGTTGGCGTGGCCGAAGAAACGGAAGAACGCCTCGTGCGAGGGAAGGTTGGCGAGAGCGGCGAGCTTGAGCCGGCTGAGCGCCACATGACTGGCATTGAGATCGATGGCGATGATCCGGGCCGGATCGGCGGCGAGGTAGTTGAGCACGTTGCAGCCGCCGGACGCGATCGTGATCAGCCTGTGATGGGGCTTAAGCGCCAGCGCCTCGAGATCGACCTCGGGATCCTCCCAGATCTGGTTGTAGACGAAGCCCTTGAACATCAGCGTGAACAGCCGCTCGAGCGCGCCGCGCTTGCTGGCGGCGGGCCGCGTATGGGCGGCGCGTTCGAGAAGAGTGGTGGACAAGCATATCCTCCGTGCGATTCGTTTGTTTAGGCGGCCAGTGCGACAATTCGGCGAATCGCGCGCGACGGCTGTGCGAAACATCCCCGCTTGCGCGGCGCCCACAGGCTCGACTATTGGAAACCATGAGCGGAACCGGAAAATCCCCCGTCGCGGACCTGATCGCGCTTCTCGATCTCGAAAAGATCGAGGAGAACATCTTTCGCGGCATCTCGCCGAAGGACCGCTCGCAGCGCGTCTTCGGCGGGCAGGTGCTAGGCCAGGCGCTGGTGGCGGCCGGGCGCACGGTGGAGAATCGCGTCTGCCATTCCCTGCACGCCTATTTCCTGGTCGCGGGCGATCCCAAGGTTCCGATTCTCTATGAGGTGGATCGCAGCCGCGACGGCTCGAGCTTCAGCGCGCGGCGCGTGGTGGCGATCCAGCACGGCCGGCAGATCTTCAACATGTCGGTGTCGTTCCAGATCGTCGAGCCCGGGCTCGAGCACCAGATCGACGCGCCCAAGGTTCCCGGCCCGGACGATCTGCCCAGCGAGGACGATTTCCGCCGCCAGATGGCCGACAAGATCCCGGAAAGCTATCGCGAGCATTTCCTGCGCCCGCGCCCGATCGAATTGAGGCCCGTGGACCGCGCCGACATCTTCGCGCCGCAGAAGCGCCCGCCGCGCCAATCGGTCTGGGTGCGCGCCACCGGAGCGTTGCCCGACGACATCGCGCTCAACCAATGCGTGCTCGCCTACGCCTCGGACATGACCCTGCTCGACACCTCGCTGTTGCCGCACGGCATCGGCTGGTTCGAGGACGGCATCCAGATCGCGAGCATCGATCACGCGATGTGGTTCCACCGTCCGTTCCGCGCCGACCAATGGCTTCTCTATGTGCAGGATTCGCCCAGCGCCAGCGGCGCCCGCGGCTTCAATCGCGGACTGATCTATGCCCAGGACGGCAAGCTCGTCGCCTCCGTGGCCCAGGAAGGGCTGATGCGGGTGAGAGACGGCGGTGTGAAGAGCTAGACGCTTTCGCGCGTTCAGCCCGTATAGGTGACGGTCGCGGATTGGCGCGGACGGGCATAGAAATAATCGCTCATCGTCGTGGTGCCGACGAAGATCTTGCCGAGCGGCGAAGTGTAGGCATAGGTCACCTGTGCCAGGATCACGCTGCAGGCGCCCTTGGCGCAGGCGCTGGCCGACATCAGGCCAGTCGGCACCGTGACGGCCGCGTTGGTCGCCAGCGCGGTCGCGTTTTGCGACTCGCTCCAGGCCACCGTGCCGTTGCCGGCGCCGTCGCTGACGATGCTCGACACCACGATGCCCGAGCCGCTCGACGGGAAGGGATAGGTCAGCTCGTTGGCGGCGCTGAAGATGTTGGAAATGTCGGAAGCCGAGACCGACTTGGTCTGGGCCACGAGATCGGCGACGCTGGAGGCAACGCTCGTCACCTTCTGCTTGCACTGCAGCGCATTGCACATTTCGATCGTGCCGACGAGCAGGGTGGCCATCACCGGTGCGATGAATGCGAACTCGACGGCCGCCATGCCGTTTCGCGCGCGCAGGAATCCGATCAGCGTTTTCAGCATGTGGATGACGAGGTGTAGGGCTCGCTGCGGAACGCGGCCGCGGCGGCCAGCAGATATTGCCCGTTCGGCATGTTCTCGAGCAGCGGCTGCATCAAGGGCGTTATGATCGACCACGGATAGAAGGCGCGCACCAGCACGACCTCGCAGGGCGACAGCGTGCTTGGATATTGCATCTGGCTGGTGTTCAGGCTGCCGTCGCCATTGGTGACGGTGGGATAGCTCGCCGTGGAAAACGTGGCGTATTGGCGGATGTCGATCTGGAGATTCGCGGTGCAGGTGCTGGCGCTGATCAGCCCCGAAATCTCGCCGCAGATCTGCGACTTGAACTGGGCCTCGCTCATGCCCACGGCCTGGCCGGTGCGCACCATGCGGGCGGCGTCGTCGGTGGCGTTCTGAAGCGCGGTGCCGGCGAAATAGATCACGCCGGTTTCGATGGTGCCGAAGATGAAAAGGAAGAACACCGGCGCGATCATGGCGAACTCGATCGCCGCCGTGCCGGCGCGCGAACGCGCGCGCATGCGCGCGAACAGGCGCTTCGTCCGTGCGAACGTTTCCGTATCGCTCATCTTTCGCCCAGCTTTCACCGCGCCATCCTAAACGCCGGCATGCCCCGCGGCGAAGAACAACCGGCCGGCGTGATGAAAAAGCGCTTAATGAAGGCTTGCCGCGGCGCCGCCGCGGACCGAAACGGGACAGTTCCGTATACGGATTGTAAACCCTGGCCGCGGCGGGCGCGCGCGATAAAGGATTGGATAACCAGCCGGCGAGAATTGGACGGCTTTTTGCCGCGGCGTGGCCGATGATGGGCCGCTTGAATCGCGCGGGGCGCGTTGTCGAATGTCTATTGCAGCGATGTGGCGTGCGACCCTCGCACGCGTGGCCGATTTTGCCCGCGCCAAGCGCGGCAATGTCGCGATGATCTATGCGCTGTCGCTGATCCCGATCACCATCGCGGCGGGCGCGGGACTGGATCTCGGCCGCGCCATGGTGGTGCGCGCCCGCCTCGCCGAGGCGCTGGATTCCGCGGGCCTGGCGGTGGGCGCCTCCACCGGGCTGACCCAGACCCAGATGCAGACGCTCGCCCAGCAATATTTCAACGCCAACTACACCGCCAACAACTCGTTCGGAACGCCGGCCGCGGTCACCGTCTCCACCACCTCGACTTCGGTGACGCTGTCGACCAGCGTGCAGATGCCCACCACGCTGATGAACGTCGTGGGCATCAGCACCATGAATGTCGGCTACTCCTCGCAAGTCGTCTGGGGTCAGACGAAGTTGTGGGTCTCGCTGGTGCTCGACAACACCGGCTCGATGACCGAGACAGACTCGACCGGCACGAGCAAGATCTCCGCGGAGAAAACCGCCGCCACCAATTTGATCGCCACGCTGCAGGGCGTCGCGGCCAATCCGGGCGATGTCGAGGTGGCGCTCATCCCATTCAGCAAGGACGTCAATGTCGGAACGAGCTATGCGAGCGCCGGCTGGGTCGATTGGACGAATTGGGGTTCCGCGCCGCCCAACTCGACGCCGAGCACCAGCATCGGTCCGGGATCGGCCTGTCCTTATAGCACCAACAAAAGTCCCTACGGCTACAGCTGCACCACCGGCCCGACCAATGGCGCCTCGACCACCAGCACGATCCCGTCGAGCGGCTCCTATAGCGGCTATATCTGCCCCGGCGTCGACAACGGCAATTACAACGCAGCCCAGGAAGGCCACTACTACAACGGCTGTTACAACAGCACGCCCACCCAGACGCTGGTGACGACGACGGTCAAGTCGACGCCCACCACGGTCAAATACAACTGCACCACGGTGAATGGCGGCACGGCGACCTGCACGCAAAGCTCCAGCTCGACGGGCTCGACGACGACCAACACGACGACGGCGACGGTCGCGGGCTATACCGGCGACAGCACGGTGACGACCAACAGCTCTTCCTCCAACACCACGGACGGCTCGCAGAGCTGTTCCTCGAAAAGCGGAAAGACGACCTGCACCTATACCGAGACCGTCGTCACCACCGCCTTGGCCACCACGGTCGTCAAGACCGGCGCCGCGCCCTACACCCACACCTGGGTGGCGAACGACCACAGCACCTGGGGCGGCTGCATCATGGACCGCACGCAGGACTACGACATCTCCAACACCGCGGCCACGAGCACGTCCACCGACTTCCCGTCCGAGAATGCGCAGTCCTGTCCGCCGGGCCTGATCTCGCCCCTGAGCTACGACTGGACGACGCTCGACAGCGCGATCAGCGCGATGACGGCGCAGGGCTCGACCAATCAGCCGATCGGGCTGGCCTGGGGTTGGCAGGCGCAAAGCCAAGGCGATCCGCTCGATGCCGGCGCGTTGCCGACCTACACCTCGCAAGTGATCATCATCCTCAGCGACGGCTTGAACACGCAGGATCGCTGGTCGGGCGACGGCTCGGACGAGGATTCCGGAACCGACGCGCGCATGAATCTGGTCTGCACCGCCGCCAAGGCGGCCGGATTCATAATCTACGCGGTGTACGTCGATCTCAACGGCACCCAGGGCAATTCCACTGTGCTGCAGAACTGCGCCACGGATACAAGCCATTACTTCGACCTGACCACCTCGGGCGCGATCATCACCACCTTCAACCAGATCGCCACCCAGATCACACAGCTGCGCGTGGCGCAGTAATAGAGAATCCACCCCTGCCTCGAAGGAGGGCGGATTCTTTCGCAATGCGAAACCGTATCAGGCCGCGACCGGTTGCTTGTCTTGCGTTGCGGCGGACAAGGGCGCCGTGACGCGCGCGCGCCTTTGCGCCTCGAGCACAATGCGGTCCGCGAGCAGGATCGCGGCACAGGCAACCGCGCCGCCGCCGATCAGATCGATCAGATGATGGCCGCCATGGATGGGCGTGGCGATCAGCACCAGGATGTTGAGCGCCAGCGCCGCCCAGCGCAGCCAGGGAATGTGGCGCGCATACCAGATCAGCACCAGCGCCTGCACCGTGTGATAGGAGGGAAAGCCGATGATGCCGCGCAGCTCCTTGGGCGAGATGAATCCGGGACCGTTCTTCAGCATCGCCACCAGGTCGCGGCCGTAATCTCCGTCGAGTGCGAGGCCGAGCTTGGCGGACACGGAAGCCGGCAGGTCGAACACCGAGAACGCGCCGAACGAGGGAAACAGCGTCCACACCGCGACTGCGATGAGAGCGCCGAGCGAAAGCGCGAGGCTGAGGCCGTAGATGTCGGCCGAACGCTGCTGCCAGCCCAGCACCAGGATCAGCAATACGATCTGCGGCATCACGGAGAGATAGGCGAAGCCGAGGATCGCCGTCGTCAGGCGGTGGTCGGCCGCGAGCGTCATCAGCGCCGGCCAGCTGAATCCCATCGCGTGATCGATCGCAGCCAGCAATCCGTCGATGCGCGGTCCCGCGACGGTGAGCGCCAGATAGCTGAGCAGGCAGCAGCCGGCGGAGAACACGATCAGGAAGGCCGAGGCCGCCAGCGTGGCGCCGAGCGCGGGCTCGCGGCGCACGCGGCTGTAGAACATCGCGGCCCCCGCCAGCGGCGGCACGAGCAGGAGCAGCAGCGCGTAATTGCGAACATCGATGGCGAAATGTCCGGCAATCACCCAAACCGCGTCTATGCCCACGATCGCCGCGGCGATGGCGAAGAGAACCCGGTTGAGGATCGTGTCCATCGCGTTTTTCGCGGAGCTAGGCGCGTGCCGCTTGGAAACGCCGCGTGGCCACGCGCACCAAGCCGCCTGCCGCCCACCAGAACACGAGCGCCAGGCCGGCGCCCGCGATGCCGTCGACCGCGTAGTGCCAGGCCAGATGGACCGAACCGATCACGACGAAGGCGGCGAACACGCTGAGCGCCGTTCCCAGCCAGCGATTGGTGCGCCAGCCCAGCAGCATCAGCAGCACCGCGACGCAGACGTGCAGGCTCGGCATCGCGGAGATGCCGGTGATCTCGCCATGGCCCGTGACATAGGAACGCCAAAGCGTGTCCTGCACCTGGATCGACCAGATAGGCCATTGCAGCGCGGTCGCGTGCAGATATTTCATCTGCGCCGCATAGGGATCAATCAGGCCCGGATGAAGCCGGCCGTAATAGCACGGGCCGGCGGAGGAGAAGATCACCGCCAGCACATTGCCCGCGAGAAACCAGGCGAAGGAGAAAGCAAGCAGGAACTGCATGCGAAGCGCGCTCGCGCGCTTGGCGAAGGCTTGCCAGAACAGCGCGGCGAACATCGTCAGGAACCAGCCGTCATAGGCGAAATTGATCGCGGTGGTGATCGGCGGGTGGCCGAGCAGCGGCTGGAGATATTCCCACGGCAGGCGGCCGAAGCCGAGCACGCGGTCCCATTGCATGAATGTCGTATCCCACGAGAAAGGATGGATCGCGGGGATCACTTCCTTCAGCGCTGCGAAGCTCATCATCAAGGGCGTCAGCGTCACGACGGAATGAAAGATGTTGCCGGCGCGATCCTCGCCTGTGAGAAAGTCGAGCAGCCACTCGCCCATCACCGCCAACGGCCGCGCCGGACGCTCGCGCCAGACGAGCACGGCGAAACGATGCAGCACGCCGAGCGAAAGCCCGATCATCAGGAAGGTCGGCACCAGCTTGAGGAAGAACAGGCTCGCATCCGGCGAAAGCGGCACGTGCCAGACCTGGCCGATCGCGAGCGTCGCGATGCAGAACGCGAAGGCGCAGACATAAAGCGGAATATGGTCGCGGAACGTGCGCGCGATGCTGGCGGCGCAGGCGGGCAACGCGCCGCGCGCGCCCTCGGAGAAGCTTTCCGTCACCATCGACATTGCGGCCTCGCGAAATGGCGGGACGGATCCGGCCGGAGAAAAAGCTTATTGCGGCGAAGCGGTCGCAGCCCCGTTGCTCGCCGCCTTCACGCCCATGTCTTCGTGGGTCTGGATCGCGCCATGCGTGTCGTCGAAATAGGCCCTGACGTCGCCGGGCACCGGCTGCGTCTCGCAATGCGCGGCGGTGCAGGTGTAGTTGTATTGCAGCGGCCCGCGATTGAGCGTGATCGCGCCCATGCGCCGGCCGAAGACGGTGATGTGGTCGTTGGCCACCTGGTGTCCGCTGGCGTCGAGCGCAATCATGTTGGTCTCGCCGAAGGTCTTGCCGAGCAGGAATCCGTGGCGCGCATCGACCATGTTGACTTCGGCGATCACCGTGTTGCCGACATAGACGGTCGCGATGGCGCGCGGGAAGCTGATCATGCGCACTTCGTCCATCGGCACGCTGACGCTGGCGGCGCAGGCGGGCGAGAATCCCGAGAGGGCAAAGGCTGTGGCGAGAAGAGCGATGCGGCGCATGGCGCAAATCCTTTTCGATGGTGCCCGCGAAACTAGGCCATGGGCGTAAAATAAGATTTAAGCCTTTGGGCGCAGAGATGAGCCGCGGGTCTCCGGCGCTGCCGCGCCGACGAACGGCAAACCGGGGATCCGAGCCGGAATTCGCGCCCGTGGTAAACCAATCGCAAATCCTAACCGTCGCACTTGAACCGTGACGGCGTTTTTGCCCCATGGCGGCACACAATCGCGCAATCGCGCGTGCGCGCTTTAAGAGCGCATTAAGTCAGGACCGCTAGTCTGTGGGCATGTCCGGGATGGGGCCGCCTGAAGATCGGCGCCGACGGACGGAATTTAGGGTGTCAATCAAGCGGAGGCTTCCATGAAGAATCTTGTTTCTCGTTTCGTGCGCGATGAATCTGGTGCGACGGCCATCGAATACGGCCTGATCGCCGCCGGCATCGCCGTTGTCATTATCGCGGCCGTGCAGCTCGTCGGTACCAATTTGAGCGGCACGTTCAACAAAGTCGCGACTGCGGTCAAGAGTTCCTGATCGCAACAATCCTGCTTTGGATCCGGTCGCCGCGGCCCTCGCGGTGGACCGGACCCGAGCACATGTCCTTGGCAGCGGCCGCCCTTGGCGGCCGTTTGCATGGCTGAAGGTTCCGGGATGCTCGCGCAAATCCTCGTCCTGGTTCTCATCCCCGGCCTGTTCGTCGCGGCCGCGTGCTGGGACGTGGCGAGCTTCACCATTCCCAATTCCATCCAGGCCGGGCTCTTGGCTGCGTTCGCGGTCGCGGCGCTGGCCTGCCACATGTCACCGGACATCTTCGGATCCCATCTGCTGGCCGGCTTCATCGGGCTGGTCGCCGGCTTCGCGCTGTTCGCGCTGGGCTATGTCGGCGGCGGCGACGCCAAGCTCTTTGCTTGCACGGCGCTTGCCTTCGGATTGCACGATCTGCTCGATTACGCGGTGGTCGCCTCGGTGTTCGGCGGCGTGCTGACGCTGTCGCTGCTGGCGGCGCGGAAGATTCCGCTGCCGCACATGCTCGCGGCGCAAAGCTGGATTCTGCGGCTGCATGACGAGCGCGAGGGAATCCCTTATGGCGTGGCGCTGGCGCTGGGCGCGCTCGTTCTTCTTCCGCACACGGAATTTTTCCGCCTGGCAACCGGCGGTTAACTCTGCGATTCGAACAGCATCTCGTTAAGCAATTCCAAACGGTTCTGTGGTCGGATTGGAGTCCAAAGGAGCCGGTCTCATGAATATTTCGCGCACGCTTGTGGTTGGCGGCGCCGTGGTGGCCGCCTGCGTGGTGGCGCTTCTGGTCCGCGGTCTTCTGGGTGGCGGCACGCCGCCGGTCAAGGCCGCCTTGCCGCCGCCGGTCACCACCAGCGACGTCCTCGTCGCTTCCAGCGATCTGCAACCCGGCACCATGCTCAGCCTGGGCGCGGTGCATTGGCAGGCGTGGCCGAAATCGGCGGTCGATGCGAGCTTCATCACCCGCGAGCAGATGCCCGATCTGGGCACATTCGTTTCGGGCGCCGTCGTGCGCGCGCCGATGGTGGCGGGCGAGCCGCTCACCACCACCAAG
>Ga0302324_100029404_pt1 | contig 10413 bp, 4 predicted proteins | sample Palsa_T0_1_FD_201949 | JGI IMG/M metagenome (GOLD analysis project Ga0302324, IMG submission 201949) | Peat permafrost microbial communities from Stordalen Mire near Abisko, Sweden - Palsa_T0_1 | ecosystem: Environmental > Terrestrial > Soil > Palsa > Peat permafrost | place: Sweden: Abisko... | reverse complement strand
TAGAGGCGTCCGGCAAGGTGCGATCCTTCGTGGCCAGGTTGGTCAGGCAGGTCGTGCTCGGGATCCACTCCGAGTCGTTGATGAAAAAGTCGTCGATCTCCTGCGTGGCATAGACGTGGTAATCGCCCAGGAATATGCCCTTGGTCACCCAGTTGAGCAGACCGTACGCGACCACCAGATCGTGCGTCAGGTAAGGGTTGCTGTCGAAGGTCTGAGTGAGGAACTGTTGTCCGTTAAGGTTGTAGATCGCGGACACGATGTTGCCCGAAGCGTCCTCTAACAGCGGCGTCAGGCTGCCGCCCGCGGCTGCGTCGGCGGTTGCCAGATCGACGCTCGCGTCGGCGATGGTGAGCGGCGTCGCCGTGTTCGCGTAGAAGAACACAGGCGCCGCCGCAGCCGTGAAGTTCGTCGAGTAAGTCGAGGTAGCCGGGATCTGCGTGCCGGTATAACTCAATCCAAAGTTCGGGTCAGGAAAATCGTACCAGTTTACCTGCCGCACATTGAAGGTCTGCTCGTAGTCGATCAGCGCCGTCTGCCAGGAGGGAATGCTGTAGTAATCGCCGCCATAGGCGAAGATCACGCCCTGGAAGTACCCGTGGCAGGCGCCATTGGACAGAACCGGCGCCGCCGACGAAACATCCACCACCGTGTACGGAGTGCCGACATAGCTGAGGATCTGCTGGATCGCCGGGAAGTCCGCGTAACCAGCGCCGGCATTGGCCTCCGCATTGTTCACCACCAATATGTTCAGGTCGATCGTCGGCGAGGGGCAGGAGATGGGCGCGGTCGTGGACGCCGTGATCCATCCCGTATCGGAGTCGAGATAGGCGGCGACGCTTCCGTAGCTGGCTGTAATCGCATGCGCACCGTTGTCGGTGGCAACGACCGTCGCCAACCCCGTGCTGCTAACCGTGACTTCCTGGGGATTGGCCGCCGTCCATGTAGCCAGGCTGGTAAGGTTTTGCGTGCTGCCGTCGCTGTAACTGCCCACGGCAGAAAACTGCTCGGTGGCGTTCAGACCGAGCGTGGCCCCGACCGAGGTCGTGCTCGTCCCGCAATTGGTGGACGGATACGCTCCCAGGCAGACTGCGATCGATTCCAATACCGCCGGAGTAACGGTCAGCAGCGTGTTGCCCGACACGCCACCGTAAGTCGCGGTGATCGTGATCGTGCCCGCGGCTTGCAGCGTGGCCAGGCCGGTCGCGCCACCGATGGCCGCCACGGTCGGCGTGCTCGGAGTTGACCCGGTTGCAGTCCAGGTAGCCGAAGTCGTTACATTCCCTGTAGTGCCGTCCGCATAATTGGCCGTGGCGGTGAACTGCAGAGTGTCGTTGGTTGTTTCGGAGGGAGGATCCGCCGTATTGGCGTCCCCCATGCCCACCGTCGCACTCGCCGGCGTAATGGTGACAGAGCTCAGGCCGATCACACTCAGACTGCCATCTCCAGTGATTGAGCCGGAGGTGGCCACGATGGGGACTGTTCCCGCGGCAACGGCGGTCGCCAAGCCGGCTGTTGCGCCGGAAGTGCCAACCGTAGCCACGGATCCAGTTCCGGCACTCCAAGCCACCGTCTGGGTGATGTTCTGAATCGAGGAATCCGAGAACGTTCCGAGCGCGTAGAACTGCTGCGTCTGACCCTGATGAATCGTGACCGCGGCTGGGGTTCCTGCCGCCGGTGGATTCGCTGGCGCGGTCGAGGTTACGACGATCGACACAAGCGCGGGAGCAGTTACGGTCAAAGGCGTATTCCCGCTGATCGTGCCGGAAGTGGCCGTGATCGTTACCTGCCCGGCTGCCGTACCCTTGGCTACGTTGGCGCTGGAGTTTCCGGTAAAGGTAGCCGCTCCGCCTCCTGAAAGCGTGACGGCGCTCCACGTTACTGAGCTGCTCAAGTTTTGCGTAGTGCCATCGCTGTAGGTTCCGGTGGCGGTGAAGGCCTCGGTTGTGCCGCTCGCTATCGATGCACCGGTCGGGGTGACAGCGATGGAAACGAGTGCAGCAGGACTGACCGTCAGTGTCGCGGCTGTTGTAGCCGAGACAAGAGCGTTTAACGAATTGGTCATCGACGCGCTAATGGCTGCGCTCGTGTTAATTGCCGCATCTGTTGTGGTAGCCAGGCCCGGCGTGGTCGTGCTCATGACAACGCTCGCTTCGGATGAACTCCACGTCACGCTCGATGTGATGTTCTGCGTCGATTTGTTCGTGAAGGTGCCGGTGGCAGTGAACTGTTGCGTCTTGCCCGCCGCAACCGTGGTCGTCCCTGCCGGAGTGATTGCAATCGACTGCAAGGCCGGGGCAGTCACAGTCACGCCGGTCGAGCCTGTCATAGTAGATAGGCTCGCAGTTATGGTCGGAGTGCCTGTCGAAACGGCGGTAATCAGCCCGCCAACAACAGTAGCGGTCGCGCCGTTCGAAGACCATGTGGCCTGCGAAGTGATATCCGCGGTGCTGCCGTCACTGTAGCTGCCAGTCGCATACACCTGCAGCGTCGTGCCCGTTGCCAGCGTCGGCGGCGCAATCGGTGTGGTGGAGGCCAGAGTGCCGGTCAGCGTGATACTGGTTAACGTCTTTGAGAGTGTGTAGAGTCCGCTAGCCGTTAGGCTGCTGCTGTAGTTAGTAGCCACCGCGATCGCCTCGATGGTGGTGGTCGCACTCACCGCGATCGGCTTGCTGTAGAGCGTAGAAGCTGTGCTGGGCGTGGTGCCGTTGGTGGTGTAGTAAATTGCAGCGCCGGGAGTGGTGTCAGACAGGGTTACGGATTGCGCTGAGGTGTAAGTCCCCGGCAAGGGGAGGAATGTTGGTGTCGTGGCCGGAGGCAATGCCAGGGTAATCGTAAATGTCTGGGTGGTAGCGAGTCCGTTGGAATTCGTGTAAGTAGCCACATAAGTGTTCGTGCCGGCGCTGAGCGGAATGCTGTTGATCTGACGGGCGGTTGAGGTGTAGCCGTTCGGACCGGTCCAACTCCATGTTCCGGTGAGGGGTTGCGGACCGAGGTTCACCACGGCACCGGCACCCACGGTTGCGCTGGCCGTCTGTTGCCAGGCTGCGTTGTTCACCTGAACATAGGGAGTGATCGGGGTAGGAAGCGCATAGACTCCGCTGGCCACAATGCTGTTGGAGTAGTTCGGCGCGACTGCGATTGCCTCGATGGTGGTGGTCGCACTCACCGCGATCGGCTTGCTGTAGAGCGTAGAAGCCGTGCTAGGCGTGGTGCCGTTCGTGGTGTAGTAAATTGCAGCGCCGGAAGTGGTGTCAGACAGGGTTACGGATTGCGCTGAGGTGTAATTCCCCGGCAAGGGGAGAAATGTAGGTGTCGTGGCCAGAGGCAATACGGTAATCGTAAAGGTCTGGGTGCTGGCGACTCCGCCGGAATTGGTGTAAGTGGCTACATAAGTGTTCGTGCCGGCGTTGAGCGGAATGCTATTGATCTGACGGGCGGTTGAAGTGTAGCCGTTCGGACCGGTCCAACTCCATGTTCCGGTGAGGGGTTGCGGACCGAGGTTCACCACGGCACCGGCAGCTACGGTTGCGCTGGCCGTCTGTTGCCAGGCTGCGTTGTTCACCTGAACATAGGGAGTGATCGGGGTAGGAAGCGTATAGACTCCGCTGGCCACAATGCTGTTGGAGTAGTTCGGCGCGACTGCGATTGCCTCGATGGTGGTGGTCGCACTCACCGCGATCGGCTTGCTGTAGAGCGTAGAAGCCGTGCTAGGGGTGGTGCCGTTGGTGGTGTAGTAAATTGCAGCGCCGGGAGTGGTGTCGGACAGGGTTACGGATTGCGCAGAGGCGTAACTCCCCGGCAAGGGGAGGAATGTTGGGGTCGCGGCCACCGACAATACGGTAATCGTAAAGGTCTGGATGCTGGCGACTCCGCCGGAATTCGTGTAAGTAGCCACATAAGTGTTTGTGCCGGTGCTGAGCGGAATGCTGTTGATCTGACGAGCGGTGGAAGTATAGCCCTTGGGACCGGTCCAACTCCATGTTCCGGTGAGGGGTTGCGGACCGAGGTTCACCACGGCACCGGCAGCCACGGTTGCGCTGGCGATCGCTTGCCATGCTGCTCCGTTTACCTGGATATAGGGAATGATCGGAGTCGCAGCGACTGCATAGAATCCCCTGGGCAGCGCGCTGTTGTTGAAATTAGCGGCGAGTGTGACCGTGTCAAAAGTCTTAGCCGCGCTTTCCGTGATCGGCCCGAACGTCGCGTTCTGAAGTGTCCTCGCATCGCCGGCGCTGGTCGGACCGCCGGCCACGTTGGCAGAGGAGGACGAGGTGTCAGATAAAGTCACAACCGGCGTTGTCGTTGCAGTCGCTGCCGTTGCGGAGACGACCAGCAAGAAAAGAAAAAGAACGAGAAGCACGCGAGTTGGCATGGGCGAAGAATGGAACCGCGGTGTCATACAGTCTCCTGCGAAAATCGGAATAGCCTGGCTCTCTCGGACCGTCATTTACTGCTAATCCAGAAAGCGGAAGGGCGGAATGGTGCTGGCGTGCGAATAATTGCGGATTGCTTTGTCGTTTCTGGACGTGAGATGGGATACGTGGCGATGCACTGCCCGGAATCCGGGGTCTCTCCTGACACCACCGATTCATCAATAACTCCGAATCGGCGATCTCCTGGCGCTTCATGGCGGGCACTCATAAGCCTCGTTTCATAGTCCCAATTCAAATAGCGACTAAGTCGCTTGCATGCTCATTTCTGGGTACAAATCGAGGGGAGGGATGGCGCTATGCGCCAGCGGATAGAAGTCTAGCGGTTCGACCAGGATTTGCAATGAGTCAACATCTTCTGGGAACAAGAGGCCCGGCAAGCGGTGACCCTATTCCGGCAGGCAGGAAAGCAGTACCAGGGAAAGAGTTCCCATGCGATCGTTGGGAACGGCATGCACCTACCGTTAAGGCGGGGCCACTAACATCGGGGAATCATCGATCAAATTCGCGGCCTAAGTCCAACCGGGTCTTCATATCCTATTTCTTTTTGGGCGGGAGATACTTCTTTTGTATCGAGGCTACGACCACATAGTTTGGGTCCCATTTCGTTGAGGTGAATTGTCGCGACTTTCGATAGCAGCTCGTAGGCATCGAGTTCAGACAGACCGTAGTCTTTGTGAATCCAGTGCACGAGTTCGGTAAAGGTGATGCGCACGGCGTCATCCAGAGGACGATAAGTGTCATCTAACTATGATTGCCCGACGCTTTTATAAAGGAGAATCGTATTCGCAACCAGTAGTTATCGGTTTCCTATGTTCTTGCGCGAGGCCGTACACTGATAATGATTTCCGGAAAAACGGAGCGACCGAGCATTGGAAAACAAGCAACCCGAGTCAGAGTCCGGGTCTGAGGAAGATCTTCGGATCGGACTCGCCTCAGAGATCACCCGTCGTGACTTTTTGAACAGCTCACTTCTTGGCAGCGGAGCGGCGCTCATTTCAGCGGTGTGTCCCATGCACGCCTTTGCCCAGGGAAAGCAGCCGAACGCCCGCTCGGATGCAGCATCGCCGGAGGCTTTCAGCGGTTATGGCGGCGTGGGCGATTATAAGGATGCGAACGGGAATACGCTGCCGGTAGTCGAATCCGCGCACCGGGTGCGCGACGGTTTTTATCAGCAGTTTCCCCAGGCTGCGGAGGACACGGGCGAGATCTTCGACCTGATTATCGTTGGTGGCGGCCTAACCGGGCTGATGACGGCGCACGAATATGCCAAGCACTCGGAAGGTCGGCAGCATTGCCTGATCCTCGACAATCACTCGGTCTTCGGTGGAGAGGCGAGGCAGAACGAGTTCGACGTTCATGGGTATCACCTGGTGGGGCCGCAGGGATCGAACGACTTTTATCCTCCCGAGGAGGGATCGAAGACACAACTCGATCAGTTCTTCACTGATTTCAAGCTGCCGCGAACTTACTCCTTCCAGTCATGGAATGCTGCCCTGAAGCCGTTGCGATTCTCCTACGACAACTACGCAAATATGGATGGACTCGACGAAGGTTATGTCGATGTCGGGTACTACTTCGATCAAAAGAGCGGGGCCTCAAAGCCTAACTGGATGCTGAACATCTGGAGCAATGACCTTGCGGGCACGCCCTTCAGCGAGCGAGCCAAGAAGGATTTGCTGCAGTGGCGGCACGAGTCCGGCAAAGCTGGCGAGGACGATCCGCGCTTCCTCGACACCATCACCTACAAGCATTACCTCGAAGTGGTGAAGGGGTACGATCCCGAAGTCACGAAGTTTTCACAACCGATGGTTGGTCTGCTTGGCGGAGTCGGCTCCGATGCTGTGGCCGCGCGCGTCGGTCACGGCCTGGTTTCCGCTTACCAAAAGGAACCGAGACGCACGCTGTCGTTTCCGGGCGGCAATTCAACGATGGGGCGGCATCTGGTCCGCGGACTCATCCCCGGCTCAATCGCCGGAGAGTTCAGTTTTGAAGGCATCATGAACGGCCGAATCAATTTCGGGGCTCTCGACAAGCCGGAGCAGTCGACGCGCATCCGTCTCGGATCAACGGTCATCCGCGTCGAACACGAGGCGCAGGGCAGCGCGCAGAATAAGGATGTGGTGGCCGTGACCTATGAGTCGAAGGGCAAGTTGTATCGCACTCGTGCTCGGGCGGTTGTGATGGCTTCCGGCGGATGGATCAACAAGCGCATTCTCGTCAGGATGCCGGATGAAATCCGCGCTGCCTACGATCAGTTCTTCTACGCGCCCGCTCTGATCGCCAATGTTGCGCTGACGAATTGGCGATTCCTCTATAAGCTGGGCGCGCCGGCCGTACGCTGGATGGACGATGGCACCATGTTCGGCTACTGCGCCAACATTCGGCGTGACATGGTGATTGGCGATTACAATCCTCCGCTCGATCCAGAGAAGCCGACAATATTGACCTTCTACATGGGTCTGTATAGTCCCGGGCACAGCGCCCACGAACAAGGCGTACTCGGAAGGATGCGGCTGCTTTCGACGAGCTACATCGATTACGAGCGCACGATTCGCCGTCAGATGACGGAGATGTTCGGCAGCCTTGGCTTCGATGCCAAGCGCGACATCGCAGGCATTATTCTGAACCGCTGGGGCCACGCGCGCGTGATCCAACCGCCCGGCTTCTATTTCGGAGTAAACGGCAAACCGAGCCCACGAGAGATCGTGGCTAAAGGCTATGGCCGCATCGCAATCGGGCACTCGGAACTGAATGGCGCGCAGAACTACACTGGAGCATTCCAACACGCCAAGCGCTGCGCCGACGAGGCCTGGATTTTAAACTCGTAAAAAGTCGCGGGAATTCGGGGCACGGAACAACATTTTTGCCACTTACTGCGGATGCGGGGAGTGCGGGAGTTCCGCGGACCACAGACCAACAGAACCAATGGCACCATTCAGTGGTTTGTTTTCCCAGCGCCAAGCATTTTCCGTGCAGCTTCAGCGCGACTTCGCTGCAACTTCAACGAAATAATGTGAGGTCGATGGCATTTCCCATCGCCTCGTGGCCAGCGGTTCCGGGATGCAAATGATCGCCGCTGTCATACGTCGGGGCCATGCGGGACGGGTTTGACGGGTCGCGCAGGGCAGCGTCAAAATCGATGATCCCATCGAAAGCCCCCGAAGTTCGGATCCACTGATTCACCGCTCCACGCTTGCTCTCGCCAGCGGCGGTCCAGGCAATGTGGCCTTGATAAGGAAGAATCGTCGCGCCGAAAATCTTGAGGCCACGGGCGCGCGTGCGGGCGATGATCTGTTTGTACCCGGCGATGATTTCCTCCGCCGTTACCTGGGTTCGGCTCACGCACAGATTGCTGCTCGCGGTCGGAGTGTCCGGTTGACCGATATCGTTCGTACCTTCGAATAGAATCACCCAGTCAATGCCAGCCTGCGCCAGAACGTCGCGGCCGAGTCTCGCCAACGCGTTTTGCCCAAAGCACGGCGAACTGGTCAACACCCTGTTGCCGCCGATACCCGCGTTCAGCACCGCCATCTCGGTGTGGTTGGCAAGCAGCCGTCGAGCCAGAACGTCTGTCCAGCGCTCGTATTCATCGGGCCGGGAAGATGCGCCGTCGGTAATCGAATCGCCGAGCGCAACGACCGCGCCTTTAACCCCGGCCGAGGCTTGCACTTCTACCGCGCTCAGAAAGTACCACGATCTTGTTGTCTTCGATCCCGCAACCTCCGCAAACGCATCGGCTGCTTCGTCGGCGGCAAAATTGCCGGCGCTCGAAATGTAATTGGTTTGAAAAGCCGACCCATGAACGGTGGCCGGTCCGGTATCGCCGGTCACAAACAAGCTGATCACGAGATTCTGCTCGGACCCAACGGTGAACATCACGGGATCACTCAAACCTTCTGCACCTTCGGGTATTGCGATCGATGGACTTCCCCCAAAAGTCACTCGTCGATTCGAGCGGGGAACCAACGCCGCCCCGTCTTTCTGCAGTCCGATAAATACCGCGTCCAACCGAAGCGCGTGCGTGCCAAAAGTATTCGAGAGCCGCAACCGAACCGCGCCGCCACCTATCGTGGTGTGCACAATCTCGCGGATCGTCTGATCGGAAAATGTCGGGGGCCGCTCACTGGCGGCATTCGCGGTGGTCCACGTCGTCACCCAAGGTTGGGCCGCGTCGCTGGCGGAGGCGACGACGGGGAACAGTCCCATCGGCAGGATCACGCTGAGGAGCGAAGAAAGAAGCACCAAAATTTTCATCATCGCCTCGGCGCCCGTCCGGTCGACTCGCGCGCCGGTGCTCGGCTTTTTCTTTTCTGCCATTCGCGAGATTATCGCAGAGAGCTTATGATTTTTGCAGCTCAACTCCAAAGGCGATTAGGTCGCTGGCATTTTTTAGGTCGTACGTATCTTCGGATACGACGCGGCGACAGTCGCAGAAGTCATCGAACATCTCGATGCGCCACGCCTGGTCGCGTTCGAGCGCGTTCTCTCGAGGCATCTGCGGTCGCCTCGTTTGGCCAACTTTGCTGGCATAGAGTTTCCTTCACTGGCTCGCAACAGAGGCACACAACTGAAGCACTCCCGCGGCATCACGGAATTTTAAGTTGATTGAATCAAAGATGGCTGATCGGCCGCAAGTCAGGGATACACTTTACCGGCCAGAACATTTTCAGCGATCGGGCACACTATTTGCACACCTCCCCGCAGGCTAGTGACTATAATTTCACTAGCGGGGCATGCGGAACAAACCACGTGAATACAAGCAGTGCTGAACTCGCCGAGACTGCACGCGATAATCCCTCTCGATTCGGATGCTCGACCGTCCGTCTATGAAGCCTTCAGCCGACCCCGACAAAAACCCCGCCCCGCGTGCTATGCGACGCCGTGAATTTTTGCTTTCCGCCGCCGCTGCCGCCGCCTTGTCTTCAAAATATCTCCCGGCACAATCCACTTCGCCCCGCTCCAATCCCGCCAACTCAACTCCGCTCCCCAAAAGTCTTCTCACTCCGAACGCCGATTTCTTCATCCGCAATCACTTCAAAACTCCGACCATCAACGAAGAAAAATGGACCCTCGAAATCGGAGGCGTGGTAACCAACCCAATCAAGCTCTCCTACTCCGATCTCTTGCTGGCGACATCCGTCCGCCGTCCGCTAACCACCGAGTGCGCCGGAAATCTCTCCGGAGGCGCCGGTGTGAGCACCGCCATCTGGTCCGGCTTGCCGCTCGCATCCTTACTCAAGCAAGCAGGCGTCCGAGCCGAAGCCACAACAATCATTTTCCACGGCGCCGACGCAGGAGACGCCGAAGGCATGCCGCCCGGAACTCACTACGCCCGCGCCATCCCGCTCGTCAAAGCGATGGACGAGTCAACCCTCCTGGCCTACGAAATGAACGGCACCCCGCTCCCGCCCGAACACGGCTTCCCATTGCGCGCTCTGGTTTCAGGCTGGTATGGCATGGATTCCGTGAAATGGCTGACCCGCATCGAAGTATCGCAAGAGCCCTTCAAAGGCTATTTCCAGCAACAACACTACGTCGCAGTGAAAGCCAATGGCGATCGCCAGATCATCACTCGCATGCGCGTGAATTCCAAATTCCTCCGCCCCATTGACGCCGAGGAAATTCGCACAAAGACCTATCAGATCGAAGGCGTAGCCTGGGCCGGAGAGGCCAACATCGCGCAAGTTGAATTGCGTTTCGACGCGAACGGCCCGTGGCAACCCGCCGAACTCGCTCCACCCCCAGTTCCCACGGTTTGGACTCCCTGGAGCCATGCCTGGAATATCCCACGCCCCGGCCAATATAAAATCGAAGTCCGCGCCACCGACGATCAAGGCAACACCCAGCCTCTCTCGCGCGATCCCGATCGAAAAGACGACTACGAACTGAACACCCCTCACCGCATCACCGTGACCGCCCGGTTTTAACAAGCTGACAAAAAACTCAACTTGCCCTTCGCTTTTGGGTCGGGCGCTTTGGG
>Ga0302324_100029400_pt1 | contig 10414 bp, 13 predicted proteins | sample Palsa_T0_1_FD_201949 | JGI IMG/M metagenome (GOLD analysis project Ga0302324, IMG submission 201949) | Peat permafrost microbial communities from Stordalen Mire near Abisko, Sweden - Palsa_T0_1 | ecosystem: Environmental > Terrestrial > Soil > Palsa > Peat permafrost | place: Sweden: Abisko... | reverse complement strand
ATATACTTCATGGCCGCTCTTCACCTCGCCAGCGCCATGATCTGGATGCGTTGAATGTCGATTCGTCCTAGGGTTTTTGGCCCGGCTGCCAGCCGTCGCGGGCCAGCTCGAAGCCGGCGAACTCGAAGGCCGGGGCGACCGTGCAGCCGACCAGGGTCCAGGCGCCCAAGCTCTCGGCCATCTGCCAGCAGAATTTCGGCACGACCGCCTGCGGCCGCTCGCCAGCGCCGAGATCGGCGCCCACTGTCAGGACCTCGGTCGAGCTTCCGTCAGTCGACAGCGTGAGGCGCAGCGGCGCGCCGGCATAGAAATGCCAGACCTCGGCGGCGTCGACCCGATGCCACCGCGACCGTTCGCCCGCCGCGAGCAGGAAATAGATCGCGGTCGAGGCGCCGCGCTGGCCGGCCCGCGCCGGATCCCGGAACGTCTCGCGGAAATGGCCGCCTTCGGGATGCGGCGCGAGGTCGAGCAGCCCGACGATGTCGGCGGCGGACAGCACCATGGGGATCACTCCGGGACGCGGGCCCTTTCGATAGCATCGACCGGCGGGGCCGTCATCCGTCCCGGTCTTCGGTCTGTGCTAGACTTCGGATCATGTTTCCCGACGTCGTCGATCTGCGCGATTTCTACGAAACCAGCCTGGGCCAGGTGGCGCGCCGCATGATCCGCCGGCGCGCGCGCCTGATCTGGCCCAACGTGAGCGGGCTCAGCCTGCTCGGGCTGGGCTATGCGACGCCCTATTTGAAAGTGTTCGCCGACGAGGCCGAGCGCGTGCTCGCCGTGATGCCGGCCTCCCAGGGCGTGCTGCACTGGCCGCGCGACGCGCCCAGCCTGGTCACCCTGGCCGACGAGGCCGAGCTGCCGCTGGCCGACTACTCGGTCGACCGCGTCATGCTGGTCCATGCGGTGGAGTGCACGGAGCAGCTGCGCCCGATGCTGCGCGAAGTCTGGCGCGTGCTCGCCGGCAGCGGCCGGTTGCTTGTCGTCGTGCCGAATCGGCGCGGCATCTGGGCGCGGATCGACCGCACGCCGTTCGGCCAGGGCCATCCGTTCACCCAGCCGCAGCTGTCGCGGCTGCTGCGCGACAGCCTGTTCACGCCGGTGCAGTCGGCGAACGCCCTGTTCGTGCCGCCGAGCCGCAGCCGCATGCTGCTCGCCTCGGCGCGCGCCTGGGAGCAGATCGGCGCGCGTTGGTTCCAGACCTTCTCGGGCGCGATCATGATCGAGGCCGAGAAGCAGATCTACGCCGCGACGCCGCTGCGCCGTCCGGCCCGGCTCAAGCCGATCCTGCTGCCCGTCGTCTCGGGCGCGCGCTCGACCCGCAAGCTCGGGACGTAGCCTAGCCCGACGACCGCGTCAGGCGACCATGCGGAGCGCGTAGACCAAGGTCTCGCCTTCGGCGTCGACCAGCGCGACCAGGGTCTCGTCGTCCTTCGGCGGCGCGTCGGCAGCGATTGCGCGATAGCTGCCGTCGGTCGCCAGCAGGACCTGGATCTCGCAATTGCGCGCGCGCGATTCGGACGCGGCATGCGCGAGCGCGGATTCCATGCGCGGGCAGGGCGGTACGGCGGCGCGACGGGTCATGCGCGGGGCTCCTTTGGGCTGACGGCCGAGTCATGGCGCCATCATACAGCCCGGAGCTTGCGCCAACCTTAAGTCGCGGGGCCGCGGCTCAGCAGAAACACGGCTTGCTCGCCGAGCAGATTGGCGAGCACGCCCTTGCGCTCGTGCACCCGCGTGCCGGTACGGTCGAGCGTCAGCGCCCGCTCGATCGTGACGCCGACCCGGTCTGCCAGCGCGACGAAGTCCGTGATCGTGCACAAATGGATGTTGGGCGTGTCGTACCAATCATGCGCGAGCGCGCTGGTGCGCGGCATGCGGCCGCGCAACAACAGCTGCAGGCGCACCCGCCAATAGCCGAAATTCGGGAACGACACGATGGCGTGGCGGCCGATCCGCGCCATTTCGAGCAGCACGCTGCGCGGATTGACGGTGGCCTGCAGGGTCTGGCTCAGCACCACATAGTCGAAGGCGTCCGACGGATAGTCGCGCAGGTCGGTGTCGGCGTCGCCCTGGATCACGGACAGGCCCTGGGTGACACAGGCGTTGACGCCTTGCTGCGACAGCTCGATGCCGCGCCCGTCGACAGCTTTGAAATGCACCAGGTAGTCGAGCAGCGTGCCGTCGCCGCAGCCGACATCGAGCACGCGCGAGCCCGGGTTGATCATGTCGGCGATCAGCTGCAGGTCGATCCGGATGGCGGCGCGCCTGGCGTCGGACGGGCCCCTTTCGGACGCCCGGGCGCCGTTCGCCCGCTTGTCGGCGGCGCCGGCGTCGCGGCGCGCGGTCGTCGGCTCGGTCGTGCTCACCACCGCTGGAGCCCCCGATGCTCGGCGCAGCCGTTGAGGAAGCCCGACAGCACGGCCCAGAACTCGGGCTCCTCGAGCAGGAACGAGTCGTGCCCGCGGTCGGTCGGGATCTCGACGAAGCTGACATTGGCGGCGACCGCGTTGAGGGCCTGCACCAGCGCCCGGCTCTCGGCGGTCGGGAACAGCCAGTCCGAGGTGAAAGACATCACGCAGAACCGGCTCGCGGTGCCGCGAAAGGCCTCCGCCAGCACGCCGCCATGCTCGGCCGCGAGATCGAAATAATCCATCGCGCGGGTGATGTAGAGATAGGAGTTGGCGTCGAAGCGCTCGACGAAGGTCGAGCCCTGGTGGCGCAGATAGCTCTCGACCTGGAAATCGGCGTCGAAGCCGAACGTCAGCGCCGCCCGGTTCTGCAGATTGCGGCCGAACTTGCGGTGCAGCGACATTTCCGACAGATAGGTGATGTGCGCCGCCATGCGGGCGACCGCGAGCCCGCGATGCGGCCGCCGCCCCTCGGTCAAATAGTCGCCGTTGCACCAGTCGGGATCGGCCATGATGGCCTGGCGGCCGACTTCGTGGAACGCGATGTTCTGCGCCGAGTGGCGCGCCGCGGTCGCGATCGGCACCGCCGAGAACACGCGCTCGGGATAGGCGGCCGCCCATTGCAGCACCTGCATGCCGCCCATCGAGCCGCCGATCACGCAGAACAGCTGGTCGATGCCGAGCCGGTCGATCACGCGGACCTGCGCGCGCACCATGTCGGCGATCGTGATCACCGGAAAGCTGAGCCCGTAGGGCTTGCCGGTCGCGGGATCGAGGTCGCGCGGGCCGGTGGTCCCCATGCAGCCGCCGAGCACGTTGATGCAGATCAGGAAATAGCGCTCGGGATCGAGCACCTTGCCGGGGCCCACCATGATGTCCCACCAGCCGGGCTTGCCGGTGAGCGGGTGCGGCTCGGCGACATACTGGTCGCCGGTCAGCGCATGGCAGACCAGCACCGCGTTCGAGCGGTCGGCGTTCAAGGTCCCATAGGTCTGATAGGCAAGCCGGAACGGCGCGAGAGCAACTCCGCAATCCAGCCCGAGCGGCTGGTCGGGCGGAATTTCGAGGCGCTGTCGGGGTAGCAGATCAGGGAGGAACGGTTTGGCCGGAGCGAGGCCGAGCGCGGCCGTGCCGGACGAAGCATTCATAATGGGCGGTTTCCACTCCCAGGGTGCTCTTGGAACCGAAGCGCAACCTCGGGCTTGGACGAGGCGGCTGTCAATGTTTACTTTACTTTCGGCCGCCAGATGTGGCTATTCCTATCGCTTCCCGCCGCCGGGCGGTGCCCCGGCGTGGACAGGACGCAACCAACCCGATAGCCGAACGGGGCCGATGCCGACCAAGGTCGCTCTGGACGAACTGCGCCGAGAGATCGACCGCATCGACGACCAGATCCACGATCTGATCGTCGAGCGGGCCGCGCTCGCCGGCCGGGTGGCGTCCGCCAAGGGGCCGAAAGCCGGCCCGGCCGGCACCATGTGGCGGCCGCAGCGCGAGGCGCAGATCCTGCGCCGCCTGATGGCGCGCCATCGCGGCAGGTTCCCGCGCGCCGCGCTGGTGCGCATCTGGCGCGAGATCATGTCGGCGATGCTGACTCTCGAGGGGCGCTTCGCGATCGCGGTGTGCGCCCCGGCCGGCCGCGCGGCCGGTCAGTCGCCCGGTCCATCGGGCGTCCAGCCCGACTATCGCGAGCTGGCGCGCGATCATTTCGGCGCCATCGCGCCGATCACGACCTATCAGGCGGCCGGCGCGGTGATGCGCGCGGTGACCGACGATCCCCACATCGTCGGCGTGCTGCCCTGGCCGCGCGACGAGGATCGCGATCCGTGGTGGCGCCATCTGTTGGGCGGTGACGGCCCGCGCATCGTCGCCCGGCTGCCGGCCGTCGGCGGCGATCCGGGGTCGAGCGCGCTCGCGGTCGCGCGCGCCGCGGTCGAACCGACCGGCGACGACCGGTCGTTCCTCGGCATCGAGACCGGCGACGCGATCAGCCGCACGCGGCTCCTGTCCTGCTTGACGGCGGCCGGCTGCGATGTCGGATTCGTCGCCACCGATCGCGAGCGGCCGGAGCCGCCGGTCGACCTGCATCTGGTCGAGGTCGCCGGCTATGTCGGGGCAGGCGACCGCAAGCTCGCGGCGATTCGCGAGGCGGCGCCGGATGCGATCCGCCGCGTCGTCTGGCTCGGCAGCCATGCCGTGCCGCTCGACGCCGACGACTCGGAAAACACGTGAGGAACGCCATGGCGAAGACAGCAAGTGCGGCGCCGGAAGCCGCGGCGGGCGCGCCGATCCCGCGACCCGGCATCATGGAGATCGCCGCCTATGTCGGCGGCGACAGCAAGATCGCCGGCGCGAGCAAGGTCATCAAGCTGGCCTCGAACGAGAGCGCGCTCGGGCCGAGCCCGAAGGCGATCGCCGCCTATCGCGCGCTCGCCGAGGAGCTGCATCGCTATCCCGAGGGCGGCTCGACCGAATTGCGCGACGCGCTGGGCGCGCGCCACGGGCTCGATCCGGCGCGCATCGTCTGCGGTGCCGGCTCGGACGAGCTGATCGCCCTGCTGGTGCGCGGTTATGTCGGCGTCGGCGACGAGGTCGTCTACAGCCGCCATGGCTTCCTGATGTATCCGATCGCCGCCAAGGCGGCCGGCGCGATCCCGATCGCGGCGCCCGAGCGCAACCTGACCGCCGACGTCGACGCGCTGCTCGCCGCGGTGACGCCGCGCACCCGCATCGTCTTCCTGGCCAACCCGAACAACCCGACCGGGACCTACATCACGACCGCGGAGCTCGAGCGCCTGCATGAAGGGCTGCCGCCCTCCGTGCTGCTCGTGATCGACGCCGCCTATTCCGAGTTCGTCGTGCGCAACGACTACAGCGCCGGCGCGGAGCTGGTCGCGTCGAGCGACAATGTCGTGATGATGCGCACCTTCTCGAAGATCTATGCGCTGGCGGCGCTGCGCCTCGGCTGGGCCTATTGCCCGCCGGCGGTCGCCGACGTGCTCAATCGGATCCGGGGGCCCTTCAATGTCGGCGCGGCGTCGCAGGCCGCGGGCTTGGCCGCGATCCTCGACCAGCCCGCGGTCGACGCCGCGCGCACGCACAACGACATCTGGCGGCCCTGGCTGGCCGAGCAGCTCACCCGGCTCGGCCTGACGGTCACGCCGAGCGTCGCCAACTTCCTGCTGGTGCATTTCAAGCATGCCGAGGCGGCCAACGACTTCCTGACCGGGCGCGGCATCATCACGCGCAAGATGGTGGCCTATGGCCTGCCGGAGTGCCTGCGCATCTCGATCGGCACCGAGGAAGAATGCCGCGCCGTCGCCGATGCGCTCGCCGTGTTCGTGAAGCGGGGATAGCAAGATGCAAGCCGACGCGCCGTTCCGGCGCCTGGTCGTGGTCGGCATCGGGCTGATCGGCTCGTCGCTCGCGCGAATCGTGCGGCGCGAGCATCTGGCCGAGCGCATCGTCGGCGTCGACATCGATCCGGCGGTGCGCGACACGGCGATGGCGCTCGGCATCGTCGACGAGGTCGAGGCCGATCCGGGACGCGCCGCGACGGGCGCCGACCTGGTGGTGATCTGCACGCCGATCGGCGGTTACGGCGCGCTCGCCCGCGCGATGGTGCCGATGCTGCCGGATGGCGCGATCATCACCGATGTCGGCTCGGTCAAGCAGGCCGCGATCCGCGACATCGTCCCGCATCTGCGCCCCGGCATCGCCTTCGTGCCCGGCCATCCGGTCGCCGGCACCGAGCATTCCGGGCCCGAAGCCGGCTTCGCCGAGATGTTCGACGGGCGCTGGTGCATCCTGACGCCGCTGCCTGACGGCGATCCGGCCGCGCTGGCGCGCGTCAAGTGGATGTGGCAGCGCGCCGGCAGCCGGGTCGAGACCATGGCGGCCGATCATCACGATCTGGTGCTGGCGATCACCTCGCACCTGCCGCATCTGATCGCCTACACGATCGTCGGCACCGCGACCGATCTCGAGGAGCATCTGCAGGGCGAGGTGATCAAATACTCGGCCGGCGGCTTCCGCGACTTCACCCGCATCGCGGCGTCCGACCCGATTATGTGGCGCGACATCTTCCTCAACAATCGCGAGGCCGTGCTCGAGATGCTCGGCCGGCTCTACGAGGACGTCGCGATCCTGCAGCGCGCCATCCGGGTCGGCGACGGCGCGACGCTCGAAAACCACTTCATCCGCACCCGTGCGATCCGCCGCGGCATCATCGCGGCCAACCAGGCCTGAGGTCGGTGCGGGGGCAGTCGCCGCCGCGTGTTGAGGATCGCGTAAGCTGTTCCTTTGCATCCAGGACGACTATATTGGTTGCCAGCCATCCGACCGAGGCGGCCATGAGCAAGACGGTTTCGACGATCAACATTCGTCAGCGGATCGGCGACATACTCGACCATGTCGCCTTACGGAACGATGAATTCATCGTTCAGCGCAACGGCAAGGCTTTGGCCGCCATCGTGCCTTTAGTACGGTTGGAGCAGATGCGTCGCTTTGCGCGGGCTCACGCCCTTGAGTTCATGGATAATCGGCGTGGCGGTGCACTGTCCAACAAGCAGACGGCCGAGCTCGCCGAAGCGGCAAGACGTTGGGCACGCCGGCGACCGACCCGATCGCCTGCCAAGCGCAAGTAGCGTTGCTCCGCGCCGTTCTCGACGCGAATATCTTCGTTAGCGCGCTGCTTCGACCGGAGGGTCCGCCGGGCCAAGTTGTCGAATGCTTCCTGCGCGACCGCGCATTCGACATCGTGCTCGCTCCGGCGATCGTGGATGAGGTTCTGCGGGCGCTTGCCTATCCAAAGATTCGCCGCTTGCTGCGCGCTGGCGGTGACCCAAACCTCTGGTTCGAGGATATTCTGGTGCTGGCAGATTTGGTCAGCGGCGAATTCCTCCTACCCCGCTTATGTGAGGATCCCGATGACGACAAGTATCTCGCCGCCGCGATCGAGGGCCTTGCCGAGTTCGTCGTTACTGGCGACCACCTGCTGCTAAAGCTCAAGAAGCACGCCGGCGTGCGGATCGTCGGACCTCGGGTCTTCCTGAACGCGATCGGCGTCTGAGACGCGCGCCTTTGAATGAGCGTTATGGAGACTTGCCGGATGCCCCGGACGATCCGCTGCGCGGCGCCTCAGCGCAGCCGCAGCGGCTCGAGTCGGGTCAGGCGCACCGGGCCGACATAGAGCCAGCCGTTCTGGCCGGTGATCGGCACGGTCAGCACGCGCTCGCCGTCGTCGCTCGGCGTCGCGATCGCGGACAGCAGCAATTTGGCCAGCTGGGCGTCGCGCGGATTGACCGAGCCGAGCGCGGTCAGCCGGTCGATCGCTTCGTCATAGCCGCGAATCGCCGCCGTCGCGGCGCCCATCGGCCGCATCTGGCTGTCGAGCGCCAAGGTGCCGTTGGTCACCATCGAGATGCCGGACGAGCCGAGCACGAGGCGCCGGATCTCGATGGTTCCGCCGTCGTCGCGCCACGCCGTCACCGCCTGGTCGAGCGGACCTTGTGGCAGCGCGCCCATCATCTCGGCATGCAGATTGGCCGACAGCGGCAGCCCGCTCGCCGTGCCGAGCGCTTCGCTAACCAGATTGTCGACCGCGAAGCCGAGATCGACCGCGACCGCCTCATGGTCGCCCGGCGGCACGCGATGGAGCTCCACCGTGACGGTCAGCTGGCTCGCCTGCGCACTGATCGGTGGCGCGACCTGGTGGAATTTCGGGCCGGCCAGCTCGATCACATACTGGCCCAGGTTCGGGTCGCCGTCGTGGCCGCCGGCGGCCAGCCCGACCCGCGCATCGTCGCAAAAGAGCGTCGCCGCGAAGAGAGCCGCGTCACGGGTCAGCACCAGATGGTTCTCGCCGCGGTCGCGCAGGACGATCCGGTTGGGCCGCCACGGCACGATCTCGGCGCGCACCGCGACGGCGTGCCACTCCCAGCCGAAGCCGCCGGCGCGGGGCGCCGGCGCGACGATCGCGGGGTCGGGGATCCGCACGGCGACCTTGGCCGGAAAGCCGGCGGGCGCGGGCGCGCCGTAGGTCACCTGCCAACCCTCGGCGCGGCGCGCGGCGGCCCAGCGATCGACGCCGTCGATCAGAAGCTGCGCTGCGACGTACCAGGCCACGGTCCAGGCCCCGGACAAGGCGACCACGACGAGCAGCACGATGACGAGGAAACGGCGCATACCGGCGGCACTGGCAAAATGTCGAGGGACGAAATCGGCGGGACGGCGGCGCCTGCAGCGCGGACGGTCCCAGAACGGCAAATAATCCGAATTATAGCGGCGTCCAGAGGTAGCCGCCCCGAAGAAATCGCGCCGCGGGTCGCCTTGCGCCGGCGGTCCGACGCGCTACACTCGCGCGCCCGCCATCCGCCCGCTCAGCGCGCGCCATCGTCGAGCCGACTCCTGGGATGATTTCGCCCGATCCGACCGCCGATCCCGCCCCGGGCTATTGGGTGTTCGGCTATGGCTCGCTGATGTGGGATCCGGGCTTCCCCCACGAGGCCGCCCATCCGGCGCTGCTGGTCGGCTATCACCGGCGCTTCTGCCTGTATTCGCAGCGCTATCGCGGTACCCCCGAGCGCCCCGGCCTGGTGCTCGGGCTCGATCGCGGCGGCAGTTGCCGCGGCGTCGTCTATCAGGTGGCGGCGGAAGCGGCCGCCGCCACCCGAGCCTATCTGTGGCAGCGCGAGCTCGACGACTACGCCTACGTGCCGAAGCTGCTGACCGTGCGCTATTCCGGCGGCACGGTGCGCGCGCAGGCCTTCGTGGTCGACCGGCGCCAGCCGCAATATGCCGGCGCGCTCGACGACGACACCGTGGCGCGGCTGATCGCCGTCGGGATCGGCCAGCGCGGCCGCAACCGCGACTACCTCGAGAACACGCTGCTTCATCTGCGGACGCTCGGTGTGCTCGACCGAGGGCTCGAGCGCCTGGCCGAGCGGGTGCGCGCGCTGCCTGACGGTGTGCCGGTGTCATGACGGCCCTATCGGTCGTCATCCCGACGCTGAACGCCGCGGCCTCGCTGGCGCGCACGCTCGACGGTCTGCGCGAGTGGCCGGCGGCGCAAGTGGTGGTGGTCGACGGCGGCTCGTCCGACGGCACCGTGGCGCTCGCGCAGGGGCGCGGGCTCGACGTTGTCGGGGCGAGCCGCGGCCGCGGCATCCAGCTGGCCGCCGGCGCGCGTGCGGCGCGCGGCGACTGGCTCCTGTTCCTGCATGCCGACACCGTGCTGGCGCCCGGCTGGCGGATCCGCGCCGAGACGTTCATCGAGTCGAGCATGGCGGGCGGCCGCGCGTGCGCCGGCTACTTCCGCTTCGCGCTTGACGACGATCGACCGGCGGCGCGGCGGCTCGAGCGGATGGTCGCCTGGCGCTGCCGCAGCCTCGGCCTGCCCTATGGCGACCAGGGGCTCCTGATCGCGCGCGCGTGCTACGACGCGGTCGGCGGCTTCCGGCCGCTGCCCTTGATGGAGGACGTCGATCTGGCGCGCCGGCTCGGACGCTCGCTTCTGCGCCCGATCGACCATCCGGCGATCACCTCGGCGGCGCGCTACCGGTCGGCCGGCTATCGCCGGCGCAGCGCCCGCAATCTGCTGTGTCTCGGCCTCTATTTCCTCGGCCTGCCGCCAGGCGCGCTGGCTCGCATCTATCGCTGACCGCAGGACCCTTGATGGCGCGCCGCGACACCTTGATCATCTTCGTCCGCCAGCCGGCGCTCGGCCGCGTCAAGCGCCGGCTCGCCGCCGAGATCGGCGCGGTCGAGGCGCGCCGGGTCTACGATCTGGTGGCGCGCCGCATGATCGCGCGGCTCGCCGGCGGGCGGCGCTGGCGCACCGTGCTCGCGGTCACGCCCGATGGCGCCGATTGGCGCGTCTGGCCGCGCCGGCTGGCGCGGGTCCCGCAAGGCGGCGGCGATCTCGGCCAGCGCATGGGCCGCGCGCTGCGCCGTCTGGCGCGGCCGCGCGCCGTGCTGATAGGCTCGGACATTCCCGCGGTGAG
>Ga0302324_100029398_pt1 | contig 10415 bp, 8 predicted proteins | sample Palsa_T0_1_FD_201949 | JGI IMG/M metagenome (GOLD analysis project Ga0302324, IMG submission 201949) | Peat permafrost microbial communities from Stordalen Mire near Abisko, Sweden - Palsa_T0_1 | ecosystem: Environmental > Terrestrial > Soil > Palsa > Peat permafrost | place: Sweden: Abisko... | reverse complement strand
GTCGTTATGCACGATGCAGCCGGCGTCGTTGCGATAGGACAGCCCGAGGATGTGCTCCCACGCGTCTCCGTCGGCGAGCGCCTTGATGGTGAAATCGAACTCGTTGCCGGCGACGAAATCCACCGCCTTGGAGGCGCTTAAGCTGCCCGATGGATCGACGGCGACCTTCGCCCCGATGAGCCCCGCCTTCAAACCGGGGTTGACCGCCTTAAGCGCCTCGATCGCCTTGATGTCCGAGGCGAAGGAGGGAGTTGAAGTGTGCACCACGACGAGGTCGAAGTCGCGCGCGCTCGATGCCACGTCGGCAAGCTTCAACCCGTGCGATGGCGCGTCGACGAGCTTGCTGCCCTCGACCAGCGCCGCCGGCTGTGCGAGCCAGGTCGGGTACCAGAACGATCGGACCTCGCGCCGCATCTGGTAGCGCGATCCGGCGCCACCGTCGAAGCCATCAAACGAGGGCGCCTGCAGAAATAGGGTACGCATCATGCCTTTGACTCCAAAACGGGACCAGCGTGCCATCGGGGGGCACTGGAGAGCGCCGGCCGCGCCCACTGACGAGGTCCCGACGATGCGGGCAAGTTAGACGGCCAAGGCCAGCAGCGCACGTGCCGGATCGAGCCAGCAGCGGCCCGGGTTCAGCCATAGAGTATGCTCAACTTGCCCCAGCAGGACAAGGCGGTTCGTGATTTCCGGGCACGCGACGCAGACGCTTGCGGCTCTTTCGCGAGGCACGCGTGTGCATTAACCTATTCCCCTTTGCCGCAAAGGGTCGCAAACCAGGGCGAGGGTGCTCCGCGTTCCCGGCGCATGTTTCCCTCTCACGCAATGGCGGAAGACGATGCGCAACGCCATCCACTGCACCAGAGTGCGCCCGCTCCGCGCGCGCATGCCATGGCCGAAAGCGAGTCTGGCGACGCTGGCGTGCTGCGCGGCGCTCGTCGGTTGCGCGAGCGTGCCCGCCGGCGAGGCCCAGGCGCCCGACGATCCGCTCGAGCCGCTCAACCGCACCGTCTTCAACGTCAACACCGCGCTCGACGACGCATTCATCCGGCCAATCGCCGAGGCCTATCGCACCGTCGTTCCGCCGTTCGTTCGCGACCGCATCCGATCTGTGATCGATAACCTGGCGGAGCCGCGCATTTTCGCCAACGACCTGCTGCAGCGGCGCGGCGACGCCGCCGCCATGACCCTCGCGCGTTTCACCGTCAACAGTATCGAAGGCCTGGGCGGACTGTTCGATGTCGCGACCGCGCAGGGCCTGCCCCGGCAGTCGGGGGATTTTGGTCAAACGCTCTATACATGGGGTGTGCCCGACGGCCCTTACCTCGTGCTGCTGTTTTTCGGGCCTTCGAACGTTCGCGACGCGGTCGGCCTGGGCGTCGACCTGTTCACCACGCCGCCGGCACTGGTGCTCAGCGGGCACACCGGCGAAATCATCAATTTCAGCGTCGGGACGGTGGGCGCCATGGACCTGCGCTCGCGCAATATCGAGACGCTCGATGAAATCAAGGCCAGCGCACTCGACTACTACACGCACTTGAAGAGCGTCTCCTGGCAATACCGCGAAAAACAACTGCACGAAGCGAGCCAGGTCAAGGAAGAACCGCAGGAACTGCAAGACCCCGGTGCCCCGGACACGGCCGCGCCGGCTCCCCACGCAGAGTGAACGACGCCGGCGAGGCCCACCACGCGGGAGCGAACGAGCGCCGCTTGCGCGGAACGGGTGCGATCGCGCACCGAAGCGGTGCCGCAGCGAAGCGCGGCTGCGGCCACGCCGTCTGCCAGAAACACTTCTAGATCATTGACTTGCTTCTATTGCCCGCATTGGCACGCTTGATGCGGGCGTTGCCCTGCTCAGCCCATGCTTCGCCTTTGCCACCGGCTTAACCTTCATGACCACTGACCCCATTGTGACCCCTTCTGGATTGCTCTATCGGCGTTGGTTCCAACTCTGCGTGGGTGTTGTCAGCATGATGGCGATCTCGAGTCCGCAGTATGTCTGGACCCTGTTCGTCAAACCGCTGCAAACCACGCTCAACACGAGCTTGGCGGTGATTCAGGTAACCTTCTCCGTGCTCATCGTGGTGCAAACGTGGCTCTCACCCCTGCAGGGCTACTTCATCGAGCGTTTTGGCGTGCGCAGTTTGTGCGCCATCGGCGGGTTGCTGGTCGCCACGAGCTGGATAGTCGGCGCCTACGCCGGCTCGCCACTCCAGCTCTACCTCACCTACGGCTTGCTCGGAGGCCTCGGCACCGGGATTATCTATATCGGCATCATCGGGCTGATGGTGCAGTGGTTCCCCGACCGGCGCGGATTCGCCACCGGCATGGTCGCAGCCGGCTACGGCTTCGGCGCCATCGTGTTCACCTTCCCGGTCGATTCCGCGATCAAGGCCAATGGCTACCAGAGCACGCTCATCACCTTTGGGCTCGTCTTTGGCGTGGTGTTGCTCCTTGCCGCGCAACTCCTGCGTCGACCGCCGGCCGGGTGGCTGCCCGCACCGCTCGCGGCGGGGGCGCGGACGGTGGCCCAAACCGGACGCCAGTATTCGCCCCGGGAGATGCTGCGCACGCCGATCTTCTGGCTGATGTTCTTCATGATGACGATGATGTCGACCGGCGGCCTGATGGTGACCTCACAGATTGCCGTGTTCGCACGCGAATTCGGCGTCGCCGAGGTACTCGTCTACGGGCTCGCGGCCCTGCCGCTGGCACTCACGGTCGATCGCGTGCTGAACGGGCTCACGCGTCCGATCTTCGGCTGGATATCGGATCGGATCGGGCGCGAGAACACGATGGCGCTGGCTTTTTTCCTCGAGGCCGGCGCGGTACTCCTGCTGCTTTCGTTCAAGAACGATGCGCTCGCGTTCGTGCTTCTCTCGGGCCTCGTATTCTTTGGCTGGGGCGAAATCTTTTCGCTTTTTCCCAGCACGCTGACCGACACCTATGGCACCGCGCATGCGACGACTAACTATGGGTTCCTGTACATCGCCCAGGGCATCGGCTCGGTGCTCGGTGGCCCCGTCGCGGCGCTGCTGCACGACCGGTTAGGCAGCTGGGTCCCCGTGTTCTACATCGTCATCGCGCTCGACGTGCTGACCGCCGTGCTGGCGCTCCTGGTTCTGAAGCCCATGCGTCGGCGCTGGTTCGAACGTGGCACGCACGAGTCGCCGCCGATCCGTCGCCTCGCGGAAGCGCAGCCCTAGCGAGCCCCCGGTGCGTCAGCCGGGGCCCCGCGCAGGATCCCCTCGGTCTTCTGCTGCAGGCTAAGGATGAGTGCGCTCGCGCCGCCGGACTTGAGGATGGCGGCAAACTCGGAGCGGCTTGTGGCGAGTTCGCTGATCGTGCCGGTAAGGTAGACGTCGACGACCTTCCAGCTTCCGCCCGAATCGCGCAGCAGGTAATTGAGCGCGATCGGCTGCCCGTTGGATTGCACGAGCTTGGTGTGGACGATGCGTCCGGTTGCGCGCGCCTCGCTTTCCGGCTCCACTTCGAAACGTTCGCCGGAGTAGCCATTGAAACGGGCGGCGTAGGTGGCGATCGTCATGCGCGAGAAGGCGTCGATCAGGGCCGTCTGGTCGGCGGGTGAAAAGCTGTTCCAATCCGGGCCCACCGCGATGCGGGTCATGGCCGCAAGGTCGAACGTGGCGCGAATCGGCGCGCTTAGGTGCTCATAACGGCCGTTGATCCCCAGTTCCTTCGCCTGCTTCATGACCGAGAGCAGGGAATCGTAGAAGGCGCGAATCGGCTTGACTGCCGCATCGACGGCAGAGCCCTCGGCCCACGCCGGGACGGCGAGCGCCGCGAGCAGGGCCGCGCCCGAGCGCAGCAGCCCGCGCCGCGTCGCAGCGCATGGCATGGACTCGCCTGATCGCCTGTCGGGAACCACGCTTGACCTGTGCATGACCGTATTGTAAGTGGTGCGTTGCCTCGAGGCCCAGATGTGCCCCTGCGCGCCCTCGAACGACAGATAGAATAGACCATGGCTGATCTGACTTGTTCCGATATCCTGGCCGGGCGTGCGCCGGACGATCGCGATGTCACCGTGCACGGTTGGGTGCGCACGAGGCGTGACTCGAAAGCGGGCATTTCTTTCGTCCACCTGTCCGATGGTTCCTGTTTCCACCCTGTCCAGGTCGTCGCGCCCAGTACACTGCCCAACTACGCCTCGGAGGTTCTGCGCCTGACGGCGGGATGTGCTGTCATCGCAAGCGGCAGGATTGTGCCGTCGCCGGCGAAGGGACAGCCCTTCGAGATGCAGGCAAGCGAGCTCAGGGTCATCGGCTGGGTCGAGGACCCCGACTCCTACCCGATCCAACCGAAGCCGCACACGCTCGAATTCCTGCGCGAGGTCGCGCACCTGCGCCCGCGCACCAACGTCATTGGCGCGGTCACGCGCGTGAGGCACACCATCGCGCAGGCAATCCACCGCTTCTTTCACGAGAGCGGATTCGTCTGGGTGAACACGCCGATCATCACCACCTCGGACGCGGAAGGGGCGGGCGAGCTGTTTCGCGTGTCGACCCTGGATCTGATGCACCTGCCGCGCAGCGCCGACGGCAAGGTGGATTTCACGCAGGATTTCTTCGGTCGCGAGGCCTTCCTCACCGTCTCCGGCCAATTGAACGTCGAGAGCTACTGCCTGGCGTTGTCCAAGGTCTATACCTTCGGCCCGACTTTCCGCGCCGAGAATTCCAACACCAGCCGGCATCTGGCGGAGTTCTGGATGATCGAGCCGGAAATTGCATTCGCGAACCTGGCCGACAACGCCGCGCTGGCGGAAGCGCTGCTCAAGTATATCTTCAAGGCCGTGCTCAACGAGCGTGGCGACGACATGGCGTTCTTCGAGGAGCGCATCGAGAAGGGTGTCATCGCCAAGCTGCAAGGCATCGTCGACTCGGAATTCGTGCGCATGGAATACACCGAGGCCATTCGCATTCTGGAGCAGGCGAAGCAGAAATTCGAGTTCCCGGTCAGCTGGGGCATCGACTTGCAATCCGAGCACGAGCGCTACCTGACCGAACAGCATGCGGGGAAGCCCGTGATCCTGATGAACTACCCGAAGGCGATCAAGGCGTTCTACATGCGGGTCAATGACGACGACAAGACCGTGGCTGCGATGGATGTGCTCGCACCGGGAATCGGTGAAATCGTCGGCGGCAGCCAGCGCGAGGAGCGGCTCGAGGTGCTCGATCGGCGCCTGATCGAGGCCAAGCTCGATCCGCAACACTACGGCTGGTATCGCGACCTGCGCCGCTACGGCACGGTACCCCACGCCGGCTTTGGCCTGGGCTTCGAGCGCACCGTCGCGTACGCGACGGGAATTTCCAACGTGCGCGACGTCATCCCCTTCCCCAGGACGCCAGGGAACGCGCGCTACTAGATTCGCGCTTCGGCAACGGCTGCGCCTGGGGTCGGCGTGCCTCCCGCGGCAGTGACTGATTGCACGGCGTTGCGAAAGGCCAGCGGCGACTGGATGCGCGTAAACGCCTCCTTTGTCCCGCCGCTGCCGGTAATGACGATGTCGCCGTAACCGAAGAGGCGCCCCATCAGACTTTGTTCCACGGCGATTGCCTCGATTTTGCCTAGCAGGAGTTCGATCGAGCGGGTGTCCATGACGCCGACCTTGGTCATGACGCGCTTGTTGGTCACGGCGAAGTCGGAACTTTGCCGCTTGATGAACGCGGCAAGCAGGAGGAGCGCCGCGATCGCCAGGGGAATCCAGGCATAGCCGCTCGAGCTGCCGCGGTCGAGCAACCAGGCGATCGGCAAGAGCACGAGCAGCGTAACGAGCACCGCCGGGAGAAAGAGCAGCCAGTGCAGCCGTGTCCGATAGACAACGCGTTCATCCGGCAGGAGATTGGCGTCGATGTAACTCATCTGTGCCGGCGGCGAGGGTCACCCGATGCGGGCGCAGGGCCTAAGGCTGGAACCTAGCTTAGCATGGGGCAGCCCAAGGCTTGAATCGACGCGATCTGCCCTCATAGTTCGCGTATGTGGATTCGTCGACGGCTCGCATCTTCCCCGATGACAACGCCATCCCGCCCCAACCTTACTCATGTCAGCGCCTAATTCGACCGACTGGATGTGGACCCGGGCCTGGGAGCTCCTGGCGCAGGCGGAGCGCATGCACCGCCAGTTCTTTCGCCTGGCGGCATCCGAGCGCCCGCAGGCGTCGTGGGAGCCGCCGGTGGACGTTTTCGAGGACGAGCGCGAGGTCGTCATCGTCGTCGCGCTGCCGGGCGTTCCCGCCGAGCGGATCGAGGTGACGAGCGAGCCGGGCGCGCTGCTCATTCGCGCCGAGAGCCCGTTGCCGTTTGCCGGCTCGCGCCCTGCGGTGCGGCGGCTCGAGATCCCTTACGGTTACTTCGAGCGGCGCGTGATGCTGCCCGGCGTGCGATTGGAAGCGGACACCCAGGAGCTCGCCCACGGTTGCCTGACGTTGAGGCTGCGCAAGATCGGTTAACCGCCATGAACGAAGAGACCAGCAACCATAGCGACACCCCTGCGGTCAACGCCGACGCCGCGACCCGCGTCGACAGCGCGGGCAGCAGTGTTCATTCGCGGCGCGAAGGCACCACGCGGCCGCTGCCGGAGGACGCGCTCATCATCGTGCCGGTGCGCAACGTCGTGCTCTTCCCCGGCATGGTGTTCCCGCTCACAGTCGGCCGCGAACGTTCGCGCGCGGCGGCGCAGGAGGCTGCCCGTCTGCAGCGTCCGCTCGGCGTTCTGCTGCAGAGCAAGCCCGAGGTCGAGGAACCGGGACCCGATGACTTGCACTGGGTCGGTACCACGGCCAACGTGGTGCGCTACATTACCGCGCCCGACGGCTCGCATCATGCGATCTGCAAGGGCATCCAGCGCTTCCGCGTGCTGCAGTTCCTGGAAGGCTACCCGTTCGCCGTCGCCCGTGTAGAGCTCATCGACGCCACGGACAAAATCGATGCGGACATCGAGGGCCGCGCCCACAGCGTGAAGGAGCGCGCGGTCGAGATCCTGCAGCTTCTGCCGCAGGTGCCCGAGGAGATGGTGGCCGCGCTGCAGGCGGTGGAAGGGCCGGCGCAGCTCGCCGACTTCATTGCCGGACTGATGGACATCAGCGCCGAGGAGAAACAGGCGCTGCTCGAGACCTTCGACCTGAAGGCTCGGCTCGACAAGCTGCTCGATCTGTTGTCGCACCGCATCGAGGTGCTGAAGGTGTCGCGCGAAATCGACGAGCGCACCCGGGAATCGATCGGCGACACCAACCGCAAGCATTTGCTGCGCGAGCAGATGCGCACGATCCAGAAGGAACTTGGCGAGGGCGACGAGAACGCCGCCGAGATCGCCGAGCTCGAGCAGGCGATCGGCGCGGCGCACATGCCCGAGGAGGTCGAAAAACAGGCGCGCAAAGAGCTCAAACGCCTTGCGCGTATGCCCGATGGCGCCGGCGAATACTCGATGATCCGCGCCTATCTCGACTGGCTGATCGAGCTGCCGTGGGGCGCCGACCCGCCGACGCCGATCGATATCGCCGAGGCACGCCGCATCCTCGACGAAGACCACTATGGGCTGGAGAAGATCAAGCGGCGCATCCTCGAGTTTCTCGCCGTGCGCAAACTCAATCCGGCGGGCAAGAGCCCCATCCTTTGCTTTGTCGGTCCGCCCGGCGTGGGCAAGACCTCGCTCGGACAGAGCATCGCCCGGGCAACCGGACGCAAGTTCGTGCGCGTGAGCTTGGGCGGCGTGCATGACGAGGCGGAGATCCGCGGCCATCGGCGCACCTACATCGGTTCGCTCCCCGGCAACATCATCCAGAATTTGCGCAAGGTCGGGACGCGCAATTGCGTGATGATGTTAGACGAGGTCGACAAGCTCGGCGCCGGCGGCTTCCATGGCGATCCGGCATCGGCGTTGCTCGAAGTGCTCGATCCGGAACAGAACTCGACCTTCCGCGACAATTATCTGGCGGTGCCCTTCGACCTGTCCGGCGTGATGTTCATCTGCACGGCGAACGTCCTCGACACCATACCCGGACCGCTGCGCGACCGCATGGAGATCATCCAGCTGCCGGGCTATACGAGCGCCGAAAAGCTGCAGATCGCAAGGCGTTACTTGGTGCGGCGCCAGCTCGCGGCGACCGGACTCACGCCAGAGCAATGCACGATCAGTGACCAGGCGCTGCTCCTGATCATCGATGACTACACGCGCGAGGCGGGCGTGCGCAATCTCGAGCGTGAAATCGGCAACGTGTTTCGCAACGTCGCGGTGCGCGTCGCCGAAGGCAGTGTAACCGAGGTGCATATCGGCCCGGACGATCTCGCGCCCATCCTGGGTCCGCGCAAATTCGAAGCCGAAGTCGCGATGCGCAGCGGCGTGCCCGGGGTCGCGACGGGGCTCGCCTGGACACCGGTGGGCGGCGACATCCTGTTCGTTGAGGCCGCACGCACGCCGGGCACGGGCCGGTTGATCCTAACCGGCCAGCTCGGCGAAGTGATGAAGGAGAGTGCGCAGGCCGCGCTGTCTCTGGTCAAGGCGCGAGCGAGCACGCTCGGTGTCACGCCCGAAGCACTCGAGAAGTCGGACATTCACATCCACGTGCCGGCGGGCGCCACGCCCAAGGACGGCCCGAGCGCAGGGGTGGCGATGTTCGTGGCGCTCTCGTCGCTGCTGACCGGGAGGAGGGTGCGCAGTGAGGTGGCGATGACCGGCGAGATCAGCCTGCGCGGCCTGGTGCTGCCCATCGGCGGGGTGAAGGAAAAAGTCCTGGCGGCGCTTCGCGCCGGTATCACCACGGTCATGCTGCCCTCGCGCAATCGCCGCGACCTCGAGGAGATTCCCGCTGACGCGCGTGCGAAGCTCGAGTTCGTGTGGGTCGACCAGGTCGACGAGGCGCTCGCTACCGCGCTCGCTCCCGCAGGGCCGGAGTAGCCCCAAGCGTCCGGCGCTTGTCCGCCTGCCGCTCTCGCCACGCCCGCAATGCCGCCTCGTATTGCTCGAGCGCGGCATCGTACAAGTCGAACACGCAGGGGTCGCAGCCACCGCGGCAGCAGTCCGCGCTCGTCGGCCGCGGCGGTGGGACAGGCCGCGCATCCGCTTCGGGCGACTCGGGCGTGGCGGCTGCCGAGGCTCGCCGCACGGGACAACGGTTCATGGGGGGCGAGCTCATCATAGCTTGAGCGGCGTGCCGTATCCGGTCAGCTCAAGATAGCCACGCCCCACCTCGCGTCCGGATTGTGTCGCGCGCACCGCGCCTTCCCAGTAAAGGGCGCCGGTGCTCGCTCGCGCATCGAGTTCCTGGTCGTCGAACAACGGTTCGAGCGCGTAGCTCGCGAGCGCCGTGTCGACGGTCATTGCGACCGGGTACACGATGCCGGTGCGTGGCGATCGCCATTGCCGCTGCGCCTCGAAACGGATTTCGTGCGGCTCGAAACGCCGCACGTGCCCGTCGGCCGCGCGCAGCGTCCCACCGGCCCAGATCGTGCTCCCGGCTTGGTCGCGGATGCGAAACGCCATCAGCGCCGCGCCGTCGGCCAGATTGATGCCGGCCCAGTCCCACCCGACGGCGCCTTCGGCCATGACCTCGCTCGACCATTCGTGATCGAGCCATGCGCTGCCGGTGACGACGACCGCGGCGTCGGCAACGATCTGGCCGCTGACGGTGAGCTGCGGCTCGCTGTAGTAGGCGCTCGACTGGCGCGGGTCCGGTCCTTTGCGCGAGAAACCGGCATCGCCTTCGAGCAGCGGCGCCTGGGTTGGCGTGAAGCGCAGATCGAAGGCGAAATCGCGCGCCGCGATTTGCGCCCGATAGCTGCCCAGCGCGCGCTTGAGGGACCAGTCGTCGATCCACACGTCGGTCGATGCCTCCGCCGCAGCGGCGAGGCCGAAGCCTTCGCGCGCGGCGCGCTCTTCGTAGCGCAGGCGACCGCGTCGCGGATCGGCCACGGCGGCATGCGCAAACAACAATTGCCGTGGCGCGAAACGGCTTGCGTTGTTCTCCGCCACCCGCGGTCGGGTGCGAAAAAAAGTAATCTGGACGCCATAAGGCGCACCGGCCGCGTCGTTGACGCAGGCGGTGAGGTACCACCATTCGAGGCGGTAGGCGGGGTGGCTGCCGAAGTCGCGCGGGAACTGCAGCGCCTGTCCGGGCAACACCGCGGGATAGTCGTCTGCGGCGATCGCGCCGGGCGCGACCAGAAGCGCGGCCGTGGCAAGAAACCGGCGCCGCTTCACCAATCGTCCTTGACCGCTTGCACCAGGTCGCCCCCGAGCGCGCGGCGGCCGGTCACGAGTGCGGTGAGGGTCGACAACACGAGCACGAGGAGCGCTGCCGCGGCGAGCGCGCTCCAGGGGATCGACATCGCCATGCCCCAATGGAAGGACTGGCGATTGACGACTTGAATCAGGATGAGGCTGATCACCGTGCCGAGGCAAAG
>Ga0302324_100029395_pt1 | contig 10416 bp, 9 predicted proteins | sample Palsa_T0_1_FD_201949 | JGI IMG/M metagenome (GOLD analysis project Ga0302324, IMG submission 201949) | Peat permafrost microbial communities from Stordalen Mire near Abisko, Sweden - Palsa_T0_1 | ecosystem: Environmental > Terrestrial > Soil > Palsa > Peat permafrost | place: Sweden: Abisko... | reverse complement strand
CTATTACGACGAGATCGACTGGACAGGACTGGATTTTCCCAAGGCGCAGTTCGACCTGTTGCAAAACGTCGACCGGGCTGCCTGGAGACGAGAAGTGATGGAGCATGAAGAGCTGTTTCTCCAACTCCACGACCATCTCCCTCCTGAAATGGTGTACGAGCGGGAGTTGCTTATCTGCCGCTTGTAACTCAGCGGCTCGCTGGAACTGCTACTCTGCGCTGTAAATTCGTTTACCAGCCGGCAATCTGCCAGGTTCCATCCGGTTCGCCACTCAGGTGAAATGTCTTCTGCGTCTTGTATTGCTTGGGATCGCCGTCCTTGGGATAGACAGTCAAGGTCTCGACGCAGGTCAGTGTCGGAGATTCAGACGAGCCTCCCAGCTGGCAACTCTCCACATTCGCCTCGAATCGCTTCGCCGCGTCGCACCAGGTCTGACCCAGATCCTGTAGCTTGCCCTGGTATATTCCGCTCAGCACACTCTGGCATACCTTGCGGCTCTTGCCGGAAGCTTGCGCAAACACGCTCTTGTAGGCATTCAGAGACGACGCCAGGGACGCCATGTCCAGGCCCGCGGGTTCCGCGTGAGCCCCCGCGCCAATCCCCGGCCGGACGAGCGCTTCCGCCTGCCGTTCCGATTGATAGACGGTCACAAAATACTCATCCTGGCGGCAATCGTTCGGCGAAGTCACCACCCGGCCGACGCCGAAGGCTTTGCTCACGCAAGCGTCGATTACCGTAGATGGAGGAGCTGGCGCGGCAAGGGCGATTGCCTGCCGCAACCCTGCGGGTCCGGCCAACGCACTCACCGCCAACGCGATGAACACCCAGCTTTTCCTTGTCGATTGAATCCCGAAAGAAGTCATTGTAAAACACCCTTCCCTCGCACCCGGAGAATTCCGTTCTCGGCTTGAGCCGAGCCTCGCTGAGGGGCTCGTCATTCGCCCCCAACGCGGGTGCATGCGATCAGTAGTGGTTGCCCAGCAGACATTGTGACGGAAAAACTCCTTATTCCCACCCGCCAGAGCCGACAAAACCGGCCCAGTACCACGGATGGGTGCTCTTTCCTTGGGCGCGGCGCTCCGCCAGCAGCTTGCGCGACGAGGCCCACACCGCATCCGCCGTGGTTGCATGACGGCCCAGGCGCTGAGCATACAACTCGTGCATGAATTGCCGCGCTGCATCGTCGTCCACCGGCCAGAGAGTCATGATGACGCTGCGCGCTCCCGCCACGCGGAAGGCGCGCTGAAGTCCCAGCACGCCCTCGCCGTCGTGCAGTTCGCCATTGCCGGTGTTGCACGCGGAGAGAACAGCCCAATCCACGCCGCTCAAGTCCAGCGAGGCGATTTGTTGCGCCGTCAGGATCGCCGTATCGCGGCTCGCATTGGCCCCTGCGAACACCAGCCCCGAGTGCAGCAGAGGATTGCCATTGCCGCAACTGCGGTCCAGCACAAACGCGTGGGTGGCAACATGAAGAACGCGATTCTGGCTGGCCTGCTCAATGAAACGGTTGCGCGTGGCCTCTGCTCCGGTCAGCAGAGCCGAGGGCTCGGCGCCATTCCATCGATGCCACGATTTGGCGATATCGGCGACCTCAATCCCGGTGCCAGGCAGCGTGTGGAATTGCAAACTGCGAAAATCCTCGCAGGGCACAGATGCGTCGCGCAGCCGCGACGCATCGCCCGCGACTGCGGCCAGTTCGAATTGAGGGCTGCCCACGGCCAGCAGCCCTGTCTTCTTCGCGCCCCCTTCACTCGGCGCCAGATCGCGCTCGCTGGTCAGCACGTGAATCACCGGGCCATGCTCCACCAGGTAGCCCGCGCCGCTGGGCAGGGCGCTGAAAGGAACCAGGTTCAATACGCCGTCGGGAACAACCAGCGCCAGTCGGGCGTCACCCACCTCAGCTCGCAGAGGATCCCAGATGCGCTTGCGCAGGGCAAGAGCCGCTTCTCGGTATACACGTTCATTGCGAGTAGAGCCGAGGCCGCCCCCATGAGCCTCGGCATCCGCCGCCGAACGGGCCTTGGCAACCGAATCCGCAATGCTCTTGCTCTCGCCCAGATCGAAGGCGGCAATCTTGCTTGAATCCGGATGGAGCACAAAGGCCATGTAAGATGGCGTTTCGGCGGCGGCCGGGTCCACCGCGTCCACAACACGCCGGCGATATTCGACATACGAAATCAGCACCGAGTGCGCCGGCAGGTTGCGCCGCACATCGTCCGTCGTGACCAGGTAAATTCGCTCATCGCTGCGCGCCGCTGCGCTGCGCTCAGCCAGTTCTCGCTCAATCTTTTCCATGCGGCCGCTGGCCGCGCTCACCTTGTCCGCCCGGGCGATCTTGTCCGGGCTGGAATTCTCCGCGGCCAGCAGATCGCTTCGCGCCTGGTTCAAATCTGCCAACAGGCGCGCCGTCTCCGGGTCGTTGTTCGCGTTCAAATTTCTTTGCCGCCGCGCCATCTCGTCGGCTACCAGCGCGCGCGAGCGAATCAGTTCCTGATAGATCTCTAGGTTGGAAAGTTCCGGATGCTTGAGAACCACAGAAATGGAGGTGTCCAGCCCATGGGCGCGGGTCGCATCGTATGCCAGCGCCTGGCGCTCCGGCAGCGTGCGCGCCTGCAGCACAAAGATCTCGCGGCCGATGCGCGCGCTGGTGAGCCCCTCTTCCATGGCGCGCTGAGCATTGCCTCCTTGCGCCAGCGACTGGGCGAATTGGACGTGGGTGGTAGCAGTGTTGTCCATCTGCTCGTACTTGTTTTTGAGTGAGAACTCATAGGCTTTCCAGGCAAGGGCAAACTGGCCGGTCCGCGTATAGAGTGCAGCTAGGTTGCGATTGACCTGCATCAGCCTCACGCTATCCGCACCGTAGAGCTTGGTCAGCATATCGATGGCGCGATTCAGATGCTCAGCGGCTTTGGGAAAGTTCTGAGCCTTCATGTAATTTGCGCCGAGATTGTTCTCGATGACACCGGTGTGGTTGTCGTTCGGGTCAAGCCGATAAGCAATGGCCAGCGACTCCTCCAATCCCTCGATGGCGCCGTTCACGTCGCCCATCCGGCTCTTCAAAGCCCCTAGGTTGTTGAGCGATGCACTCAACTCCGCGCTATTGGCGCCGGCGGTTTTACGCTCTTGCGCGACTGCGAACTCCTGGGCCCGGATTGCGCATGGATAGTCGCCCAGCTTGTAGCAGATTCTTCCTAAAGCGCCAGCAGCTGCGGCCGCTTCCGAAGAATCGGGAAACTCCTTTTGCGCAATCTCAAAAGCCTCTTCCGCAACCACGCGCGCTTCCGGTGCGCGGTTGAGCCCGGTCAGCACGTCCATTCGGATCACCAAGGCTCGCTCGTAAGCTTTGCTGCGCATCCCTTCGGTCGCCTTGGCAATCTCCACCATGCGGTCGATCAGTGCCAGCGTGCCAGCGTCCGCGACCCCCGCGTCAATTTGGAGTGAGACCAGGTCATTGATTGCCGCCGCCACTTCCGGTGTGTCCCCGGAATGCGCGGCCTCCGCGGCCTTCAGCGCCTCGCGCGCCTTGGCAATGCCGGCCGCCGGAGAACTGGCCGGCGCAGCTGTCTGTTGCCCGGCGCAGGGGACACACAAAAGCAAAGCGATGAGGAGGTACCGGGTCGCTCCATGTGCAATGCGCATCGTTTGGCTCATGGCAGAATTCCTTCCTCCGCGAAGTTGAACAGATCAAACCGGGTCCAGCTCTATTCCCAGCCGCCCGAGCCCACAAACCCGGCCCAGTACCACGGATGTGTGCTCTTTCCGGCGGCTTGATCGACAGATGCGGCGTCGATCTGGCTCGAGACAGGCGCGTCCAGCGCCTCGGCTACCTCCACCGTGTTGCCCGGATGCTCGGCTTCCGCCTTGCGCAGGAAATCGCGGCACTGGAGGATTTTGTCGTTACCGGGCTTCGCCCTCTCCGCTTTGGCTGCGGCAGCTTCGGCTGCGTCCGGCTCGCCGGAGGGAGGAGCCTGCCGGGCCATGCACGGCGCACCTGTCAGACCCGCGAGGCATAGTCCGAGCGCGTAGGCCCTTGCTCGATTCAAGGGAAACTCCGTGTGCCTGGTTTCATGCCTCACACGCATCCTGCTGGTTTGGTCTGCGGCGCAGCCGGCCTGGCGGAATCACTCCGATTCCGGGGGCTTCACATCAGCGAAGCTTGTTCAACTCCGCGCGGGCCCGCGTTTCAAAATCGCCATGCAGGGAAACCGTACGCGTCAGGTATCGGCGCGCCGAGTTGGCATCGTTGCGCTCCAGCGCCACCTGCGCCAGGTAGTACAAGGCCGCCTCCTGCTGGGGCGAATCGCCGGCATTGGCCACGGATTCCAGAATCCTGGTTGCTGTGCCCAGGTTCCCGTTGCGCATCTGGCAGACGCCCATGAAGAATTGCGCGGCCAGCGAATCCTCATCCTGCGCCGGCACCTGCGAGAGAGCCTTCACCGTGCTCTGGCAATCCTGGCGCGTATAGGCCTTCATTCCCTCATCGAAATGAGGATCGCCGGCTTGTCCGCGCAGGTTGGACGCCTGAAAAGCCGGCATGGTCAAATCGGCGAGCCGGGAGATTGCCCCGGCAGCCAAAGAAGGCTGCGGCGAAGGCTTCGCAGCCGGAGTCGCCGGCGCCGCGGCAACGGCCTGCTGCGGCGGCGATGTGTGTTTCACCCGGAAGGTGAAAAAGCCGATCACCAGCATGGCGGCAATTGCCGTAAGCGCAGCCACGCGGATCGGCCAGGGAATCGGCGCTCTCGCAGCTTTGCGCGGCTCGTTGCGGAGCCGCAGGGCTACCGCCTGGAGCGCCTGGACCTGGGCCAGGCAGGCGGAGCAGTCAAAGTAGTGCTCCTCGAACTGCTGCGCTTCATCTTCAGGCAGAGTTCCCTGGATGTAGCGCTCAAGGTATCGGTCTGTCAATGTTCCAGTACATTCGGTCATGTTACTTTTCCTACAACAATGTGGTCCGATAAATCGTTTTGTGACTGGCGGCGCACAAAATCGATTACGCGGCGGGTAGCGCGCAGCTTCCGCTGCCGAACGACATCCGGGTTCAACCGCAGCCGCTGGGCAATAACGCCAGGCTTAAGCCCATCTACAAGAGTCATTTGCAGGATTGACCTATCCAAAAGGTCGAGGCTGGAGATGGCGCTCATGGCCAGGTTTTCCCGCTCCTGTTCCTCCACTCTGGTCGTGTCCGAGGACAAATCCGGCAGATTCTCAGGGAATTCAAGCGATTCCGGCGTGCGCGCCGAAGCGCGAAAGTGGTTGTTCACCCGGTTGCGGGCGATGGCGATGACAAACGAGGAAAGCTTCGCCGGCTCCCGCAACTGCCCCCGCCGCAGGGCGCAGATTGCTTCGATCATCACTTCCTGCAGAAGATCGGCAGACACATCGGGGTTGCGAGTGCGCGCCAGCAACATGGCCTTGACGGGGCGCAGATACCGCGCGGCAAACGTCTGCTCCGCTTCACGGTCTCCATCCAAGATGGCCCGTACCAGCCGCTCATTCTCTTGCCCGGCCTCTTGGATCAACGAGCCTGGTTTGCCGCTGTCGTCGATGCTCATTTGCTGTTCGCTTCAACCCAAGGCGAGTGGTGCCATTCTCTCACAAAACGCCGCCGCGGGTGGAAGTTACGGAGGAACCCCAGGGCGGTCGTCCTAAAGGGTTACGACTGATGCTTCAAAGTTGGCTCAGGGAGCTACGAGAAAGTAAATCTACCAACCCTCCAGGTGACCCAAAACCAGGTTGGGGTTGACTTAAGGAGTTGTGATTCGGGAAGAAAGTCTGCTTAAACGGTTAGGAATTGGTGTTGTAAAAGGAATGCCCTATCCTGCGGCCCATCCGTGACGGCTCCGGTCTGGCACGTCTCAGGCATCTCTCCCGAAGACGGCCCGAGTGCTCAACTGACTTGGCAATGATCGGTCAGATTCACCGCGCGTCAGCCGATTTCCCACTTGGCCACGCCAACATTCACCGATTTGCCGCTGAATGCTGCTTCACTTCCGCCATCATCTGTTCGACTTTGTCTTTTTCTTCGTAGTTCGGGTTGGCCGTCAGCAGTTTCTCCCAATCCGCAATTGCGCCCGCGGCATCCTTCTTCCCCTGCCACTTGACCAGGCCAAGGTTGAAAAGCGTATTCGGATTCGTGGGGGCGTAGCTGAGCGCCTGATTGAATTCAGCAATCGCCGCGTCGGCGTTCCCCATATACCATTCGGCCGTCGCCCTGTCGGTGCGCACGGCTGCGTCGGAAGGCCTGGCCTTGAGGGCGCGCCCATAATAGTCGACTGCGATGGGATACTGCTGCGCGTCGTAGTATGCATTGCCAACGCTGGCCAGCAAATCGGGATTGTTGGGCTCCGACCTGAGTTTATCCAGCAGCGGCGCCGCCTGCGCATCGGCCATTTCCTTCAACCGGGCGGGGCTGGGCGCAGGGGACGCCGGCCCGCCGCCCATCGCCGCCGGAGCAGGGCCGATGGTTGCCTTCGAGGCTCCAGGGAGCGCTGGACTTCGCGATGCGCGGATGCTCCAGCCTCCGGCGATTCCCGCCGCAAGGCAGAATACCGCCAGGACCATGGCCTGCTTCTTTGTCCATTGCACAATCGGAATTCCATTTGGGGCTCTCATTGCTCCGCGCTCCTCATTTCCCGTGCTGATCGCCTAGAGTCGTCAGCACATCGGCCATCAGTTTTTGAACTTGCGCTCTGCGCTCCGAACTCATTTGCGGATTCGTCTTCAACAACCGCTGCCAGGCGGCCACAGCACCCGGTCCGTCCTGTTTTCCCTGCAACCGGACCATGCCCAGGTCGAAGAGCGCATTGGCGTCCTTTGGGTCATAGCTCAACGCCCGGTTCAGTTGTGCCAGGGCCCCATCGACATCGCCGCTCCGGTAGAGGCTGGTGGCCAGCTTGGTGCGAAGGGCAACATTCCTGGGGTCCACCTGCGCTGCCTTGCCATAGTAGTCAGCCGCTTCCTTGAACTGGTGAGTGGTGTGGTAGATCGCTGCCACCTGCATGAGCTCGGCGCTGTTGTTCGGATCGCTCTTGAGCTTCTCCTTGAGCGGCGCCGCCTGCTTGTCGGCCATCTCCTTCATCTCTTGCAGTGTGGGCATGTGCCCTGCATGCGGCGAGGCAGGCGCGCTGTTCACCGAGCCCTGTGCGCGCGTGTCGTTCATCTGGTTCGTTTTGCCTGCACCAGGCATCTGCCCCGCACTCGCCTGTTTCTCGGAAGCCGTCGCCGCGGCGCTTTCCCCAGGTTGTCCTGGAGCCGCCGGCCACTGCGGTCCTCCCGGCAAATACCCGATTGCCAGGCCGGCCAACAGGCACGCCAATGCCATCCCGTAAACATACACAGACCGCACGGTTGGACTTGCCGTTGGTGCAGTCGTTCCTTGGTTAGCCATGCCGTAGTCTCCCAGGAGGTTGGAACTGCTCATGATTAAAACTCTCCAAAATGTCGACGCTGAAACGCTGAAGACTTGATCGGCCCCTGCTGCGAGGTTTCCGCTGCCCTCTGCGTCCGTGTGTTTGCAGCTTCAAATGAGCGTGCTCACAGAGTTATTGGAGCAACCGGCGTCCCCTGGGAATGTGACGCAGGTCACACCCACCGCGATTTCAAACACACCCTGTGACCGGCGTCACGGAGAGTGACATTTGTCACCTGAAAATATGGGGCCATGGCGACGAGGGCTTGGCAACCCCTTGCAAAAGGCCATCCAGGGTCAAGAGAGTGACGGTTCTCACGCATGAAATCGCATGAAAACGACACACGGGGATTCAGATTACTTCGGGGCTTGTCACCAACGTCATTGTGCGGCGGCGCACAGTGCCCGGCGGCGACTTCCCGGAGACACCTCAATCCTTCATCTCAGAAATTGCCAAGAATGCATTCCAAGAAATCTCTCACGAGATGCGGCCAGGAATCGGCCCATCCCGCGGCAACGGCATTTGTCAGGCACATGGTCTCCCTGAAGACAGAGCTTGAAAACAACACCAGTGCGGTCGACTAAGGTCGACTTCACGGTTTAGGCGAGCAGCACGAAGTGAGCACTAGGAGGCTCTACCAAAATGAAACGCATTTTTCTTATCGTCCTGATGTTTGTTACCGCCGCGGGCTTCGCGGCGGCCCAGATCCAGGCGCCGACGTCTGACGTCCTCGGCGCTCACCTCAACTACGGTCGCGGTTGCGCCGGCTGTCATGCACCGCACAGCGGCGCATACGGCAACGGCGCGGCCAAGACCGCTGACGCCGGCGCAGGCAGCCTTGCTCTCTGGGGCGAGGATGTCGGCAGCCTGTACGGCAAGCCGCTTACATTTGCTGGAAACACCATCGAGACACTGCCGGCCAGCCTTCAGGCCGGAACCCCTGACGTGACCGGAGTGCTCATGTGCCTGAGCTGCCACGATGGCAACTATGCCAAGGGCGCCATGATGAAGGGCACAATCTATGAGACGCTGCCCGGCACCTACGGAGCCTTCAACGCAGTTCCGACCCTGCTTGGAAACGATCCGACCGGCCCCAACAACTACCTCAACGATCACCCGGTGGGCCTGAATGCCACCGTCAGCTGCGGCGGCCAATACAACTGGGATTGCACCGAGACCAACGGCGTAATCATCATGAATGGCGCCAATTCCAGCCAGTTCGTCCAGAACTACGGCTTCTTTGTCAGCCTCAGCGCTTACAACAACACCGCCGTGGTCACCTGCACCAGTTGCCACAACCAGCACCTGATGAACGTGGTGAGTGTCGGACCCGTGACCACCAACAAGACGACCGGCGCGATCTCCGGATCGGGCCTGCCGGCCGGCAATTACGCGACCATGTTCTTTATTCGCGCCCCCTACAACCCGGCAAGCGGCACCGCCGGCAGCAACCAGACGGCGCAGTTCTGCCGCCAGTGCCATGGTGGCGAAGCCAACGAGTCCAACGGCTCTCACAGCATCCCAACAACGTTCTAATCGGTTTGCATGAACGGGGAGGGGGAATGCAATTCCTCTCCCCTTTTTTTCGGAATCAGGAGGTCATTCATGAAACGCATACCCTCAATCTGCGGATTTCTTCTCCTCGGCTTTGCGGCAGCCGGCGCGCAGGTAGCCTCGCATGCGCCCACAGTCTTCTCCAATGCACCCGCGTCAACGCAAGTCCCCGCCAATGCGATGGTCGCGCTAACTGCGGCGGGAAAGCCGGTTGTGCGCATCAATGGTTCGGTGCTCACCGACGTCGACCTGGTGCGCGAGGAGTACTCGATTTTCCCCTATGCTCGCCAGCACAATGGGCTTCCCAAAGACCTGGCTCCACAGATTCGCGACGGCGCCATGAAGATGCTCATCTTTGAAGAACTGGTCTACCAGGAGGCGCTGCGCCGGAACATTGCCGTGCCCGCCGCCAAGATGCAGCACGCCGAGGCAGATTTCCGCCAGCAGTTCGCCACGCCTGACGAATTCAATGCGCTCTTGCAGAGCGAGTTTCACGGCTCCCGGCCGTTGCTCCGGGAAAAGATCCGGCGCTCGCTGATGATTGAAGCATTCCTGAAGACCGAGGTGGATAACAAGAGTGTGATTACCGAGGCCGAGGCCCGAGCCTATTACGAAAAGAATCCAGTCCGCTTCCAGCATCCGGAGTCGTTTACATTCCAGACCATCTCCATGCTCCCTCCCCCGAACGCAACTGCGGCCCAGTTGAAGGAGGGGCCGGTGCGGGCGCAGAAGGCCCTGAGCCAGGCAAAGGCAACCAAGACTGCCGAGGAATTCGGTCTGCTGGCGGAAAAAATCTCTGACGACGATTACCGCGTGGTGATGGGCCAGCACAAGCCCATGGCCGTCAGTGAACTGGCACCCCAGGTTGTGAAAGCGTTGGCGGCCATGAAGGTGGGCGCGGTAAGCGATGTGATTCAAATCGAGCAGGCCTACACCATCGTGCGTCTCGGCGACCACACGCCAACTGGCAAAGCAAAGTTCGAAGAAGTGAAGGCACAACTGGAAAAGGAATTGCAAAAGAGTAAGGAAAACGGGCTGCGTGCCGCGCTGGACAAGAAGCTGCGGCAAAACGCAAAGATCGAGGAGCTGTAAGGCTGCGGAAAGTCGATTGAATCGAAGCCGAATCAAGGAAGAGATGCAGCCGGCTTCGGCAGAAAGCCGGCATGGCTGAACGGGAAGCATGAAAGCATGCCTGAACTCATGGAAATCAAGGTGGTCACACGGTGTGCTGGTCTATTCGAATCTCGAGGTCTATGCAGGCAGGGCTTTTGCTGCTGACAATGCCTCTTGCCGCACAGGTCAAAGTGGGCGAACTCAGCTCGAACCTGAGCGGAACCATCGCTCCGGGCTATTCCGCCGACTACGGGAACATGACCGGCTCCGACCACAGTTGGGCGGTCGGAGGCACGGCCAACTACTCAGGTTCGTTCTACAGTCCCAGTTTTCTATCGTTCAA
>Ga0302324_100029391_pt1 | contig 10417 bp, 7 predicted proteins | sample Palsa_T0_1_FD_201949 | JGI IMG/M metagenome (GOLD analysis project Ga0302324, IMG submission 201949) | Peat permafrost microbial communities from Stordalen Mire near Abisko, Sweden - Palsa_T0_1 | ecosystem: Environmental > Terrestrial > Soil > Palsa > Peat permafrost | place: Sweden: Abisko... | reverse complement strand
CGCGTCGAATGGCGCAATGCGCGCCGTCGGCGCCAACGGCCCCACCAGCCTGGCGCTCGCGAAGAATGTTGTTCTAACCTTGCCCGGGTTGGATCTTCCCCTGCCCAGCGTAACGGTGCTGGACGCAGCGGCCGGAATGCATTCGTTGGGAAGGCAGTGGGATGGACTTCTCGGGTACGACGTCCTGAGCAGGCTGGTGGTACGCGTGGATTACGCGCGCAAGGAGATTACGGTATTTGACCCTGCATTTTTCGTGCCGGAAAAAACCGCCGCCTCGCTCCCCCTAACTTTTCTGGGAAACTGGCCGCTCGTCGAAGCCAAGGTCCTCCTCCCGGGACGCGAGCCCATCGAAATAAAGTGCTTCATCGATACCGGCGCCGGCGGGCTGATGCTGTCCAACGCATTTGTCGCCGCGAATCATGTGCTAGATATGGTGGACAAAACGGCATCGAGCTCCATCTTTGGAGCCGGAGGCGAATCCAAGAGGCTTACCGCGCAAATCGACGGACTCCAGCTCGGTCCCTATCTTCTGCACGATCTCACTGCCGGTCTCTCACCGGATACAAAAGAAGGTGCGCTCGCGAGTCCCGATATCGGCGCGATGGCGGGCGGCGAAATCCTGCGGCGTTTCACCGTGACGTTCGATTATCCGCACCACCGCATTCTCTTGCAGCCGAACTCCTTGTGAAACGCCCCACGCTGCCTAATTTCTTCATCGCCGGAGCGCCCAAGTCCGGTACTACTTCGCTCTATCATTATTTGGATCAGCATCCTGAAATACACATGAGCCGGATTAAGGAGCCGAATTACTTTGCTTCCGAGATCCGCTTGCAAAACTTCAGCGAATGGCTGCGGCCCCGTGCCGAGAACGATGGACCCACGCTCCGCGCCTATCTCGACGGTCCCATGCGCGAGAAGCGCTTTGGCGGAATGGTGACGGAATGGTCCGATTATTTGCGATTGTTTCGCAAGGCCGAAGGTCAGAAGGCCATCGGAGAAGCCAGCGTTTGCTACCTTTGGTCGGGCTCGGCGGCCGCGAACATTCGCCGCACTCTCCCGGAGGCGCGCATCATCCTGGTCCTGCGCAATCCGATAGAAATGGTCTTCTCCATGTACCTGCACAACATGAGAAGTGAAGGGACGCGGCTCTCGTTTCGAGAAGCAATCGAGAAAGGGATCCAGCAGCGCGGCGGAGCATTCGATATTTTCCACCCGTTTCTGGATATGGGGCTTTACCACCAGCAGGTGAAACGGGTTCTCGACAATTTTCCGAAAGATCAGGTCCGCATTTACTGGTACGAGGAATATAAAACCAAACCGCTGCGGATGCTGGCGGACATCTTCCGTTTCCTTGAAGTGAATCCGCTTTTCCGCCCCGACGTGTCGAAGCGATATCTCGAAGCCAGCGCACCGCGCGTCACTCTGGAACCCTCCGATCGCGCCTGCTTAAGCGAATTCTACAAAGAGGACGTCGAAAAGCTGGCCGACTTGCTGGAACACGATCTCTCCAGTTGGTGCGGCCCCGCGCGGAAACCGAACCGCGACCGCAAGGAAGCGTAACGTACGCCGAGGCTATAATGAATGTTCGATGAACATCACCAGACGCGAATGGGCGCTGGCCGCTGCCTGCTGGGCCGAAGTGGCTCGCGCGCAGACCAATCAGTCGAACCTATTCGCATGGTTCAACCCAGCCGACGCCGCTGAAATCAAAGCCATTGCTTGCCAGATCATCCCCGATGACAACACGCCCGGCGCGGATGCCGCGGATGTGATTCTGTTCATTGACCGCTCGCTCGCCGGCTTCGATCAGGACAAACAGGACCTTTACCAGCATGGCCTAGCCGAGACCGAAGCCAAACGCGCGGAGCTGTTTCCAGGTTCCACTTCCATCGCGAGTCTCCCGGACAGCCAGAAAATCACACTCCTGAAGGCCATCGAGAAAACCGACTTCTTCCAGCAGGTCCGGCTTCACACCATTCTCGGATTCTTCGGCCAACCCATGGGATCGAAGTTCCTCGGCGTCCAACACCAGATGCACTTTGAACCGCCGTTTGGTTACTACGACGCGGAGGCCCCGAAATGAGCATGGTCCAATTTCGTCCAGCCGACGCCGTGGATTTCATCGTAGTCGGCATAGGCGCCGCGGGCGGCGTCATGGCCAAAGAGCTTTCCACCGCGGGCTTCCGCGTGGTCGCGCTGGAGCAAGGACCGTGGCGGCATGAAAAAGATTTCAAGCACGACGAAGTCGGTGTGATGTTCCGCGCCGGGCTCACCAACAATCCCAAAAAGCAGGTCAACACATTTCGCAAAACGCCGGCTGATCCCGCGGTACAACAGCAAGCTGTGGAGTACGGCTGCATGGTGGGCGGCGGATCGGTGCACTTTACCACGAATTATTGGCGATTCCATCCGGAAGATTTTCGCGAACGGTCGGTACAAGGGGCGGTGCCGGGCGCCGATTTGCGGGACTGGCCGCTCACTTATGAGGATCTTGAACCCTATTACACCAAAGCCGAGTGGGACCTCGGGATATCCGGCTTAGGCGGCTCGAATCCATTTGACGGACCCCGCTCGAAGCCTTATCCCCTGCCACCGATGCCGGTAAAGTCGTCCGGCGTTTTGTTCGAGCGTAGTGCGAAAAAGCTCGGCCTGCATCCGTTCCCCGCGCCGCTGGCAATCATTTCGCAGCAGTATAAGGGACGGCCGGCCTGCGTCCATTGCGGGTATTGTGAAGCGTTCGGATGCGAAGTGGGCGCTAAATCCAGCACGCTGGCTGCGGCCGTTCCGGCAGCAGTGAAAACCGGCCGTTGCGAGATTCGCCCGAACTCGTATGTTCGCAAGATCGAAGCCGGAAAAGATGGAAAAGTAACGGGCGTCATCTATTTCGACCCAGACGGCCGCGAAGTTTTCCAGCGCGCCAAAGCGGTTGTGGTATGCGCCAACGGCTCGGAAACACCCCGGCTGTTGCTGATGTCCAAATCGAATGCGTTTCCTGAAGGCCTGGGAAATACCCATGGGAACGTCGGAAAGTACCTGATGTTCGACAGCGGCGGCTTCGCGTTCGGATTGTTCGATCACCCCTTGAACGAATATAAGAGTGTGGTTGCAACGCGCGTGCTGCACGATTATTACCGTTCCGATCCGAAGCGCGGATTCTACGGCGGCGGAGGAATTGACAGCCGCATGGATTATTATCCGGCCGGCTTCGCACTGGCGGGAATGCCGCTGGATGGGCCGCAGTGGGGCTCGGAATGGAAGCGCGATCTCGCCCAGTATTACACCCACATGAGCGGCACGCTAGCGCATGCCAGTTGTCTCGCCGTGGAGCAGAACAGCATTTCGCTGGACGATAAGGTGAAGGATGCCTGGGGCCTGCCTGCCTTGCGCGTGACATTCAAAAACCATCCCGATGATTTGAAGGTCGCCGATTTTCTGATGGAGCGCCAGAAGGAAATTCTACTGGCCGCCGGCGCGAAGAAAGTTTGGGCGGATCAGACCACACTCGGAGAAATCACGTATTCGCGCCACCTGATGGGAAGCTGCCGCATGGGCGACGATCCCAAAATCAGCGTGGTGAACAGGTGGAACCGAGTGCATGATGTTCCAAACCTATTTCTAGTGGATGGCAGCAGCCTGGTGACCTGCGCCCGCCAGCAACCGACCGCCACCATTCAAGCATTGGCGTATCGGCTGGCCCACAATCTTCAGAAACGTGGAGCAAGTCTCTGACTTGCCGGTCACTGCGCTCGAACCGTCGGATACTTGATCCCCAACTGCTCCAGATAAGTTTTGTACTTCTTCGAGTCATAATAGAACTGCTTCATCAGCGGACGATAGATGGCCATGCGTTTTTCATTGAGCCAGATGGCCGGTTTATCTTCCGGACGCAGCAGCGGCGTGTACTGGATGTCTTTGGTCTGGACGTTTTTGTAGTAATCCCAGGCCTGCTGCACCAGCTCCTGATGCAGCAAAAGATCCAGCATGGTCATGGCCTGCACTTTGGCTCCGGCCACCGCGCCTTTGTGGGCAATGGGAGTGGCCATCGCGATGGCATCGGCCCAGTTGTGCCCCGGCATGTTCGGAATATTCGATGGATACCACAACGTGACCGTGGGAACGTTCCAGGAAATGTCGCCGATGTCGTCAGACCCGCCGCCCATGCGCTCTTCTTCCTTAGGCGGCGGCTTCTGATCGTCAATCTTGGTGACCAAGCCTTCTTCTTTCACCTTTAATTCTTTTTGGATCGCTTTGGCCAACGTCTGATCGTCTTCCGTCCATTGCGGCAGCCCAACCTGCTTGATGTTCGCGTACATGGCTTCGGCGATCGGCTTATTCATGTGCACCGGCCAAGCCGCGCCTAGAACGCGCTCGGTAAACGAAGTGTTGGTCATCAGAACAGCACCCTGTGCCATCTTGTCGCCGACCTCCCACAATCCTTTGATGTGCGGATAGTCCAGCTCACGGAAGTAATACCAAACAGCGGCCGTGGGCGGAACCACGTTGGGCTGATCGCCGCCGTCGGTGATCACGTAATGCGAGCGCTGCTGCAAGCGCAAATGTTCGCGCCGGAAATTCCATCCGGCGTCCATCAGTTCCACCGCATCCAGCGCGCTGCGGCCGCGCCAGGGAGCACCCGCGCTGTGCGCGCTTTCCCCTTTGAACAAATACTCCACGGAGATCAGGCCGCTCCCCAGCGTCTCGCCCCAGGGAGCGTTGAATTTGCTGCTGACGTGCGAGAACAGCGTCACGTCGACATCCTTGAAATATCCGGCACGCACGTAATAAGCTTTCGATCCCAGCAGTTCTTCGGCGACGCCCGGCCAGATTTTGAGGGTGCCCTGAATATGCTCGCGCTGCATGAGGCGTTTCACCGCCAGCGCCGCGACGATATTCACGGCCTGCCCGGAATTGTGGCCCTCGCCGTGTCCAGGAGCGCCTTCAACCATCGGGTCGTGATATGCAACGCCGGGTTTTTGCGAAGCCTGCGGGATGCAATCGATATCGGAGCCAAGCGCGATCACGGGCTTCCCGGATCCCCAAGTGGCCATCCAAGCCGTGGGGATTCCCGCCAGGCCCCGCTCCACTTTGAAACCTTCCGCTTCCAGAATGCCGGTCAAGTATTTCGAGGTTTCGAATTCCTGAAAGCCAAGCTCGCCGAAGCTGAAGATGGTATCGATCATGATCTGCACCTGATCGTGCATGCCCTCCACCTGGCCGGCGAGGTCGGCCTTCATGGCTTTTTCTTTGGCTGAGTCGGCAGGCCCGGCGATGGCCAGGCTGGTGAGGGCGATTGCTACCAGAAGCGTTCGGGTCGGCATCCGGGCATTGTAGCAGGGGCGTCAGCCGAAGCGTCAAAAAAGCCGGTGGCGAAGGTGCAGGTTCTGGTAAAATAATAATTCGAAATCAGCATAATTCTCGGGCGGTCCAGCCCTGTGTTTTCAAGGAGTTAAAGCTTGGCAAATCCGGAAGATCCGAATACCCCGCAAACGCCTCCAGGCGGCGGGTCGCAGATGCCACTGGGCGGCGACGGCAAACAGAACATAATCAACATCAATATTGAAGACGAGATGCGTCGCTCGTATCTGGATTACGCGATGAGCGTGATCATCGGGCGCGCGCTGCCGGACATTCGGGATGGATTGAAACCCGTACACCGGCGGATTTTGTACGCCATGTCGGAGATGGGTTTGTCGTTCAACCGCGCCTATCGCAAGTGCGCGGGCATCGTGGGCGAGGTGCTGGGCAATTACCATCCGCACGGCGATATTCCCGTCTACGATGCATTGGTTCGAATGGCGCAGAGTTTTTCGCTGCGTTATCCGCTGATTGATGGGCAGGGCAATTTCGGTTCGGTGGATGGCGATCCGCCGGCGGCATACCGGTACACGGAAGCCAGGCTCTCGCGGATTGACACGGCGCTGCTGGAAGATCTGGACAAAGAGACAGTGGATTTCCGCCCCAACTTCGACGAGCGGCGCGTGGAGCCGGAAGTGCTGCCGACGCGGGTGCCGAATCTGTTGATCAACGGGTCGTCTGGAATCGCGGTGGGCATGGCCACCAATATTCCACCGCATAATCTGACCGAGATTATCAACGCCACCATACTGCTGGTTCAAAAACCGGACACGCATGCCGGCGAGATCGTAAGTCTGGTGCAAGGTCCGGATTTTCCGACGGCCGGATTCATCCTGGGGCGCCAGGGCATCCTGGATTACTTCACCAAAGGCCGCGGGACGCTGAAGCTGCGGGCGAAGGCTGCCACTGAGGCATTCGGCAAGGATCGCGAAGCCATTGTCGTCACCGAGATTCCGTATCAGGTGAACAAGGCCAGGCTGATTGAAACGACAGCCGGCCTGGTGAACGAGAAAAAAATTGAAGGCATCTCCGAAATACGCGATGAGAGCGACCGCGACGGAATGCGGATTGTGTTCGAGCTGAAGCGCGGCGAGCAGGCAGAAGTGGTGCTGAACAATCTGTATAAGCACACGCAGCTCCAGATCAATTTCGGCGTGATCATGCTGTCCATTGTGAACGGGCAGCCGCGCGAACTGGGGTTGGTAGACGTTTTGAAGCGGTTTATCGATCACCGGATCGAAGTGGTGCGGCGCCGCACGGACTTTTTGCTGCGCAAGGCGCGCGAGCGCGAGCATATCCTGCTGGGATTCAAGAAAGCGATTGAAAATCTGGATGCGGTGATCCAGTTGATCCGCGCTTCCGGCAATCCGAAGGAGGCGCGCGAGGGTCTGATCGCACGTTTCGAATTCACCGAGAAACAAGCCCAAGCCATTATCGAAATGCAGCTCCAGCGCCTGACCGGCATGGAGATCCAGAAGATCATCGACGAACTGGCGGCCATTCAAGTGGAGATCGCCGAGTACCTGGAGATTCTGGGATCCGACAAGAAGCTGCGTGGGATCATCGTGCAGGAATTGAAAGAGGTACAGAAGGAGTTCGGCGACGAGCGCCGCACGCAAATCATCGAAGACACCGGCGAGATTCACCTGGAGGATCTGATCCAGGTGGAGGATGTGGCGGTAACGGTGACGCACGGCGGCTATCTGAAGCGGACGGCGGTGGACACCTACCGCCGGCAATCCCGCGGGGGCAAGGGCCGCATCGGGATGGGGACGCGCACCGAGGACGTGGTGGAGCATCTGGTGGTGGCGTCGACGCACGCCTATCTGCTGGTGTTCACGACCAAGGGGCGCGTGTACTGGCTGAAGATTTACGAGATTCCGGATGCCGGCACCACGGGCAAGGGCAAGCATGTATCGAGCTTGCTCAATCTGCAGCCGGACGAAGCAGCGAAGACATTCCTGTCGGTGAAGGATTTTGTGGCTGGACAGCACATCGTGATGGTGACCAAGCAGGGCGTGATCAAGAAGTGCGAACTCACGGAGTTCGACAATCCGATGTCGCGCGGGATCATCGCGGTATCGCTGGATGACACCGACGAATTGCTGGGCGCGCGGCTGACCAACGGCGAGAACTACATTTTCCTGGGAACGCATGACGGCAAAGCGATTCGGTTCCACGAAAAAGAAGTGCGAGCGATGGGACGTCCGGCGCGCGGCGTCCGGGCCATGGATCTGGGTGAGAGCGATTATATTATCGGCGCGGAGGTGGTGGAGAAGGAAGGCCTGATCCTTTCGATTTCGGAACATGGTTACGGGAAGCGCACGCGGCTGGGCGATTATCGCCTAACGGCGCGCGGCGGCAAGGGAGTGATCAATATGAAGGTAACGCCCAAGATCGGCAAGGTGGTGGCGATTCTTTCGGTGAAGGAAGATACCGATTTGATGATCATTACTAAGGATGGCAAGATCATCCGGCTGGAATCGGGCGAGATCCGGCAAGCCGGCCGATCGACGCAGGGGGTGCGGCTGGTGCGGATGGAGGATAGCGATGTTGTTGCCGCTGCGTCCGTGATTCCGGACGAAGCGGTGCCGGCGAATGGGAATGAGGAAGGGCAGTTGCCGCTGCAGTAGGGGCGGGGCTGGGGGCCCCTTCCGTGGCGCACGCAAGAGTGCGCGCTAGGGGTGCTTGAAAACTGCCCGGCGGGTGGAGTCCAGGCCTTTGCGCAGGGATTCGGCTGGGAGTCCGTGCACGATTGGTGACAGCAGGTGTCCCATGCCGAAGGGAACGTCGCGGGTTAGGCTGACGGATTCGCATTCTACTATTACGCCGCCGTCGCGCTCTTCGTAAAACCAGTAGCCGTACAGTCTCCACAACAAGCCGCGGTCTTTGCCGACTGGGAGTTCGCGTTCGCCGGGCGATCCGGAATCGGTCACTTCCGCGATGCGGGTGCTGTAGGCGCGGCTGTAGACGCGCGTCGCGTCCAGCGTGACGAAGTGGATTTCGTGCTCGGTGTTCAGGACATCCGTCAGAAAGAATTTCGATTTCACGATCCGCATGTAGACGCTGAAATCGTTACCGGTATGAGACCGGACTAGTGTACTGGCCACTTCCGGCTTGTAGATTTCGGCGTGGCGCGCATAGTCCTGAGCGACGGCCAGGACGGCGGTGAGACTGACGGATGGGACGAACACGGCCCCGATCCAATCTTCAATCAAGGCGCTTTTGATTCCGACAGTGCCGTTGCCATGGGCCGGCTGGACTAGAATGGCTCCTTTTTGTAATTGACCTCGCTGCGGCGAGGTGTCGGACCAGAGGAAGCCTTCGCCGTGCCAGCGGCGGTCGAGCTGAGTTTCCAGATTGGAAATATATTTGTCGAACGCATCTGCGGTTTCTTTTCGAAGCTCGACGGCGTGGATGTTTCCCGGCGTGGCGAGCAGAATAGCTGCCAGAACCCGCCGGTGCAGGCGACGTTGCCGCATTTGAGTGCTCATCCAGCATAACTCACCGGCTACTGTGTGTAACTTCGGACTGGCTCCGTGTCAAAATTTCGCCGCAGTCAAGTCGGATTTCGGACGATTGGTCCGTTCGCTGGTGTAATTGCAACAACATCGGCCATACGGTGGATTGGCAGAAGGCGTGCTTTTGAAGAGTCACGCAGGGCCCCCGATGAAGCTGGAAATCCAACAGAGAGAAAACGAAGGAATCTTGATCCTGGATCTCAAGGGCAGGCTGGTACTAGGTCCGGAGGATTCGGCGTTGCGGCAGCGGCTGCAGGCACTTGAGGAACGCCACAACGTTATCGTGAATCTCAAGGACGTTTCCGACATCGACTCCACTGGGCTCGGGACTCTGGTGAATTCTGCACTGCGGTTTCGGGAAGCCGGGGGCAAGCTGGTGCTTTTACACCTCAACGACTCCAAAGGAAGGCTGCCGGATATTCTGAAGCTGAATGCGGTGTTTGAAACATATCGGGATGAGGTGGCGGCCGTGAATAGCTTTTTCCCCGACCGTGCGATTCCGCGTTACGATATTTTGGATTTTGTGGAGGAGCAGGAGCAGAAGGGGTAATTGGCGGAAACCGGCTCCCTTACCGTCGCGGTTCGGTAGCGCTCACGCCGCGGTATTGGGCTTCTTCAAAGATGGAGAATCCGCTCAGGTCGGAGTTGGCGTAGTGGATTCGGCCTTGCGGTTTTAGCCAGCGCCGGCGCTCGGCGGAGAATATGAACCCAGGAACTGGACGGATCATGGCGTGGCCCAGGCGCATGATGTCCATGTGACTGACACATTGCCGGATGTCTGGGTGTGCGCGAGAGAGATCGTCGAGAATCGCCTCCTTCCAGTAGTTCCAATCCTTTGAGAGAAGCAGCGCACGTGCGTAGCGGGGCGTGTATTCGGCTAGTGACCAGTAGAACGTCCAAACCGTCCGCTCCGTATGAGTTGCCAAGCTCATGTGGGTTGCGTTGACGTAGCCGAGAGCCGGTGAATCGTAGATCACGTTGTCCCAAGCCGGCTCAGCGCCTTTTTGGTCCGGGATGCGCTCCAGCGTGAGGTTCGCGGTGAGCCAGGGCGAATATTGGAATCCCACGGCGGGCGGCGCGCCTTCAATAATGTATTGCGCAAGAAATGTGGGCGCGGCGAAGATCACTTTTTCGGCGATGTATTCGGTTTCTTCGGTCAGGACGTGCAGGTCGCGCGTGACGTGATAGACAACCGAGCCGGTGTGGATGTAGCGGCTTAGCTTTTTTATTAATGCTTGAGCGATCCAGCCATTGCCCTCGGGCCAGGTGAGCGGGCCTTTCTCTTCCGGATCGCGGGAGGCGAAGTAGTGGATGCCGGCCCACGCCGATGTATCTTTGGCTAACGCGCCGTAATCGTCACGGCAGGCGTAGTTGATATACCAGCGCAACGAGGGTGAGTCGAAGCGTTCGTTTTCCAGCCAATCCGCCATCGACATCCCGTCGAGCGGGGAGGGTTTTGCGCCGCGCTCCATGGGGATGGTGAATTCGCCCGAGGCGCGGAACTGGTTGATCTTTTCGTTGAAGCGGCGGTATTGGTCGTG
>Ga0302324_100029387_pt1 | contig 10418 bp, 7 predicted proteins | sample Palsa_T0_1_FD_201949 | JGI IMG/M metagenome (GOLD analysis project Ga0302324, IMG submission 201949) | Peat permafrost microbial communities from Stordalen Mire near Abisko, Sweden - Palsa_T0_1 | ecosystem: Environmental > Terrestrial > Soil > Palsa > Peat permafrost | place: Sweden: Abisko... | reverse complement strand
GCACCGCATGGCGCTGCATTTCGCCGACAAGCATCACGCGCTGTTCCTGGGCCGCGGTGCCATGCACGCGATTGCGATGGAGGGGGCTCTGAAGCTCAAGGAGATCTCCTACATCCACGCCGAAGCCTACGCCGCCGGCGAACTCAAGCATGGTCCGCTGGCGCTGGTGGATTCCGACATGCCGGTGGTGGCGGTAGCGCCCAACAACGATCTGCTCGACAAGCTCAAGTCCAACCTCATGGAAGTGCGGGCCCGCGGCGGAGAGCTGTACGTGTTCGCCGATCCGGACTCCGGCGTCGAATCCAGCGACGGCGTGCACGTGATCCACATGCCCAAGCACGTGACGGAATTCCAGGCGCCGGTCATCTACACGATCCCGCTGCAGCTGCTGGCCTATCACGTGGCGATTCTCAAGGGCACCGATGTCGATCAGCCCAGGAACCTGGCCAAGAGCGTGACGGTGGAATAAAATTCCGTTAGCAAATAACAATAAAGATGCGCCTGGGCTACAGCCGCATCCATCGATGCCGCGTTACTCCACCGTAAACGGCACCAAGGTTGAGAGCGTTCCATCCGGAGTCGTGACCTGAACGATTCCGCTAGTGGCCCCCGCCGGAACGGTGGCGTTGATGTGACTGTCAGCCGCCGTAAAAGTTGCCGGCGCGCCATTGAATGTCACCGCTGAGGTATCGGCCAAGCCGTAGCCCAATATCTTGACCGCGCCACCGGGTTCGGAGGATGCCGGTACTACATTCACGAAGGTCGGCTCATTCGGCACCGTCAAGCTGTATACGACGCCATTGCCTGGATTACCCCCTCCCGCTATGCCGTACATAATGCCGCTGGTCGCCTGCACTAATTGAGCTACCGGGCTGCTCCCGTCGAAGCAGTCCTGTTGGACGCAGAATTCATGCAGGGTGGTGAAGTCACCGGCGGTCGTGATGCTGAAGAGCGTCCCGCCACTGTGCGTTCCTCCAAAGGGAGTGTTGCCGTATAGCAGGCCATCGGATGCCTGAATCAAAGCGCTTTGCGGGGCTTCACCATCAGGACAGCCCGACTTGGCGCAGAAGCTGTGCAATTTTTTTATGCGGTTGCCGGGTGTTGTAAAGGAAAAGATGGTGCCGTCGTCTGCCGCCCCGCCGTTGAGAGCGGTCCCATAAAAGACACCATTGGTACCAAGCACCAGTCCGGCACTCGGGTGCGCGCCCTGAGGGCAGCCATCCTGCACACAGAAATTGTACAAGGTGGTCAGCTTGCCGACTGAGTTGATATCAAAAATCGTTCCGCAACCGTACTCGCATTGGGGGCCGCCCGAGCCCGTGCCGCCACTGTTAGCCGTCGCGATGTAACGTCCCTGCTGCACCTGGATAAATCCGCCCTCGGATGAGTCGCCTGCCACGCAGCTGTCGACGCAGAAGCTGTAGATGGTAGTGAGCTTTCCCTGCAGCGTGATCTTGAAAACAGTGCCGCAACCAGTCGGCTGGCTACCGTCGTTGACGCACGCCGATCCCGTACCGCCATGCGCGGTGAAACCGTAGATCGCCCCATCGCTGCCTATCAGCAAATTGCCTTGTGGTTGCGATCCGTCCGTGCAACTGGGCTGCGAGCAGAAACTGTAGAGAGTGGTCAGTACGCCGGCGGCTGTCAGGCGGAAAACACTACCGCAGGTCGATATGGCTTCTCCGTTGCAGTCGATGCTGCTGTTGGCTCCGCCCTCAGCAGTTATGCCGTAATAATTGCCATCCCGGCCCAGGATCAGGCCGCCTGGTGCTTGTCCATCGGCACAATTGGGCAGCGAGCAGAATATGTAAACCGGTGTGTACTTGCCAGCCGGAGTCATTTTAAAAATGCTCCCGCCACCTCCGTACGTGCCTTCGCCGTTGCCTGCACCCCAGATATTCCCATCCAGACCCTGGATCAACGGACCGCCGTTACCGAGCGAGCCGCCCTCTGAGACGAAGTTGTAAAGCACCTTGTAGGTCTGCGCCGAGGCTTCGTGCGGCAGGAATGCGCACACTGCGAGCGCCATCAACGTGGATGTCAAGCAACGGAGCGTCTTGGTGCGCGGCCTCATGATCTATCTCCTTTTTGTCCCTGCCGTGAATTGTACGCCGGGCGACGCCGGCGGCCCATATTCCGGGCTCTTCACGAGCCATCTCATTTTTTAGGGTCTTTACTCCCAAGCGAGGGCGCTTCAGCTGTGGTCGGCATCATGGATCGCGAGAATCACCTTGCCCTCGGTATGCCCTTCGCGATTGAATTGCTGCGCCGCGGCGGCCTCGGCGAGCGGATAGCTCTTGTCGATGTGGACCTTGAGCTGCCCCGCGTTCACAAGCTGTACCGCTTCGCGTAACAGCGTTCCGATGCTGACCGGTCCGCCGAGGACCGAGCCGCCCGGCGGACAGGTGATGCCGCTCTCCGCGCAGCGGGCGGCCGTGTAGTCGTGACTGCCGACGCTGGTGAAGGTGCCCAATCCGAGTGGGGATAGTCGATCACGTCGGTGACGCCGATGCTCTTGAGATACGCGGTATGCCGCGCCGAGGCGGTGCCGATGACCTTCGCGCCGCGCGCGAGCGCGGCCTGCGCCGCCGGTGATCAGCACGCGCTCTCCCCGATGCACCTGGGTCTTGAGGGTGGTGACGCCCGGGCCTACCGCAACGATCCAGCCGGCCACGTCGATGCCGGGCACCAGCTCGCCGCTGCCGAGGAAAGGACTTAATTTTGTGCCTACAAGTGTCTTACTGTCTCGTTCCCAAAGATTGAGCGCGCCGTAATTTAGCGGGCAGTGACACCACTCCCATGCGGTGAAACTTCGCGCGTTCGACTAATCCGTCGACAGCGAAGGACTCTGACCTCGCGAGCATTTCTTCAAGTGCCACGCGTATCTCCATGCGTGCCATTGGCGCGCCAAGGCAGGTGTGGATTCCGCGCCCGAAGGCCAGATGTCGATTGGGTTTGCGGTCCAGTAGGTACCGTTCGGCTTGAGGAAATGCGCTCTCATCACGATTGCCCGCAGCCCAGAACATGCCTATGCGATCGCCGGCGGCGATGCAGCGGCCTGCGAGGGTCACTGCCTGCTTGGCCCATCGCGGCATTTCCTGAACCGGCGTGTCGCAGCGCAGAAACTCCTCGATCGCGGTAGGAATCAATGCAGGATCTCGGCGCAGCTTATCCTGTGCTTGCGGATGCTCGGCCAGATACAGCAGGCTGTTGCCAATCGCGCTGGTAGTGGAGTTATGACCGGCCGAAATCAGGATGCGCAGCGTGCGAGCGATCAAGTCATCGTCCATTGCCTCACCAGCGCATCGCGCAGCCAGCAGCGCGCTGGTAATGTCTTGGTCGGGTGCCATGGGTGTACGGCGCCGCTGCTCGATCATGGTTGTGGCGAACGCGATGATCTTCTGGTGGCCCGCTCGCGCCAGATCGCGATCGGCCTCATGGTCGGAGTCCATCAGCAGTGTGTTTTCCGACCAGGTCTTTATCTCACGCCAGTGCTCGTCGGGAATGTTCAGCAGCGCGCATAGGCCGATCGCGGGCAGCGGATAAGACAGTTCCTTCGCCAGATCACCGCCGCCGCGCGCGAGCAGACTTTCGATGATCTCGGCAGCAAGCGCGCGTACTTTGCTTTCCAGGATCTGAATGCGCTTGGGCACGAAGAATACCGCCAGCAGGCGGCGGTATTCGCCATGCAGTGGCGGGTCGAATTCCAACGGCGGCAGCGGTTTATCGTAGCGGGATGCACCAGCGTTGGAGAATCGTGCGGGATCCGTGGCTGCAGCAACGATGTCATCATATCGAAGCAGATCCCACTGTCCGCCGTGCCTGGCCGCGAAGGCTACCGGACAGCGCGCCCGCACTTGCGTCATCTGCGTGAGCCGAGCCTCGACGCTTTGAGGTTCAGCTGGGTCCCAGTCAATCGGGCGTTCTGACACGTCTTGCGCTCCAAGGCCTCGTATCATTGTCGGCGAAGGTGCTCGCCCGCGCTAACACGCCGCGCCTCTCGCGCCTATATCCAATTCATTTAATCCCGACGCTAGCCCTGAGTGCCGCGCCGATTTCAATCACCAATCCATGAACCGCTTGCTCCCCTGGAGTGGTCGACTTGCCTCGCCGCCGATACAGGTGAATGGTCCGTTGCGGGGCTGGCTGAATGAACTGAGAGATTGCCACCGTGCCTGCCGCAAGCGCCTCGCCGATCGCCGCCTGCGGTAGCAATGTGACACCCAGATTCTGTTGCACAGCGCGAATCACCATGGGTAATGAGTTGATCTCGGCAACAATGTTGGGTTCGAGGCCTGCCTGCGTAAAGACTGCGTTCAACAAGTCGCGGATGGCGTTAGGAGAGGACGTGACTATCCACGGCAGGGCTGCGAGCCGGCTCAGATCATGGGGCACCTCCTGCAATGGCGGCGCGCGCACCAGGAATAGCTCTTCCTGCAGCAACACTTCTTCCTCAAGATCGGGATCTGCCAGCCCCACCGGAGACACCGCCATGTCCAACACGCCCGCCCGCAGCCGTGATGCCAGTCCAGCAGCGCCATCTTCGATGATCTGCAGCAGCAATCGGGGGTGTTCAGCTCTGACTCGCGCGAGCAGTACATTGCCGATCGATGCGCCGTAGCTGGGCGGCATTCCGACGGCTACGACGCCGGCGATGGTATCTGCGGCTTCATTCAACTCCAGTTTGAGGCTGCCTAACTGACGCAGGATCACCTGGGCGCGCATGTAGAGTCTGCGCCCGGCCTCGGTGGGCGAGACCCCGGTGGACGATCGGTCTAAGAGACGCACTTTGAGCTCGCTTTCCAGAATCGCCAGTTGCTGGCTCAAAGCGGGTTGAGCGATGCCGATGATCAATGATGCGCGGTTGATACTGCCGGCATCAACGATGTGCACGAAATACTGGAGTCGTCGCGTTTCCAAGGCCGGCGGAGCTTATCATTGCGCCGATCTTCTTCTAAAGCGTCGTTTTCGCCCTTGTCCAAACGATCAGACGGGTCAAGCCGTAGGGGTGCCAGAACTCGCGCTGCGGTTCTGCGGATAGGCCGAACATCTGTGTGCGCTCCAGCAGTTCCCCGAGGGCCACCCTGATTTCTTGTCGAGCCAGCCCGTTGCCGATACAGACGTGAATGCCGGTTCCGAACGAGAGATGGCGGTTGGGCGCGCGATGGAGCTGATATTCATCCGCATTTTCAAACTTATCAGGATCGCGGTTTCCCGAGGCAAACGCGAGCAGCACTCGCTCCCCCGCCTTGAGCGCCTGACCGTGAAGCTCGGTGTCCTTGGTCACAACTCGGGGCATCTGGATCACCGGCGCCCGCACACGCAGGATCTCCTCGATTGCATCAGCAATGCCGGCCGGATTCGCGCGCAACTGCGCCTGGGCCTCCAGGTTCTGAGCCAGATAGTGCAGGCAAATGCCCAACGCACTGGTGGTCGAATCGTGACCCGCCGCCAGCAGTAATCGCACCATCCCGGCAATCAGTCCTTGTTCGACTGGAGCACCGTCGATCTGGCCGGAAAGCATGGCAGAAATGAGGTCGTCCTGCGGGTCGCGAGGATTCGATTTGCGATCGGCGACTGCCCGATAGCTGTAGTCCCACAGATAGGTATTGGCGGATTCGTAGGCCTTGATATCGCCCGGATCTTTCGAGCCCTGAAGAAAGGACGCTTCACTGCACTCCTTGATGCGCTCCCAATCACCGATCGGCTGATTCAGTCTCGCCAGCATCACCTGTGGCGGCAGCGGGCGCGCCAGGCCGCGCGCAAGATCACCGCCGTCTGTCTCAAGGAGCGCGCTGACCATCGAAGTCGCGAGCCGGCGTGATATTGGTTCGAACAGCGCTAGTGCCTTGGGCATGAAGAACGGTTGCAGCAAGGCGCGAAATTGCCGATGCTGGGGTGGGTTTGATTCGAGCGGGGGCCGCGCCTGCCCGGGCCAACGGAGCGGCTGCGCGAAGGTTTCCGTGTCACGTGCGACTGCGACGATATCCTCGTAACGCGTGACCAGCCAACCGCTACGTAACGCGCCGAGTTCACTTTTCTGCAATGCGACCGGGCATGTTCGCCGCAGCTGCGCGTGCAGGATCTCCGGATCTTCGACTACCGATTTATGGAACGGTTTGATGACGTCGGGCTCGAAGGTCGATGCGGGTTTACTTCGTTCGCAGATCAGCCAAACGAACAGCGTGAAGACTGCGCCAAGCAGCAGCATTGACGCCAAGGCATACACCGGTGCTATGAATGAACCGGAATGTTGGCGAATGACCCCGATGAAGTAGGGGACGAGGACGCCGGAGGAATTGCCAATCATGTTTATGAAAGGCACGCCAACGGTTGAGTTGGCCCTCCCCAGAAATATTGGCGGGATGCTCCAGAACACACTTTGAGCCCCGCCGAGCCCGAGACCACAGAGAATCAAAGCTGACAAAGCCACCGTAGAGTTAGCGCTCGACACGGCAATACTCAGACCGACCGCCGCCAATACCAAGGCGAGGCCGCAATGCCAGAAGCGCTCCAGGGTTCGGTCTGAATGGCGGGCATTTAGCACCGTGCCGAGCCCTGAGGCGATCCAGGGCGTAGCGGCGATGAAGCTGATCTGAAGCGTGCTGCCGCCAGTCAATTGCCGAATGATTTGCGGCAGCCAAAAGGCCACGCCATACAGACCCGCGAGCAAAGCGAACCAGGTACCGCCCGCTAGCCAGACGCGAGGATCGCCGATCAGCCCAGATGGATGCGATCGAGGCTCTGAGACGCAGCTCGAGTGTTCGCGTTCCAACTCCGTGTGCAGCCAGGATTTGGCGTTGCTGGACAACCAACGGGCGTCTTTCGGGTCATCAACAAATATCAGCAGGCAGGCAAACGCCAGAACCACCGTGACCGAGCCTTCCACCAATGACATCCAGCGCCAACCGGCAACGCCCAGTGGGTTGGCTTGTTCCATCAACCACGCGCACAGCGGTCCACCAACAATCATGGAGATTGGCACGGCGAGCATGACTGTGCCGATCGCTGCCGCGCGATGACGCACAGGCATCCAGGTGGCGGCTAAATAGATCACGCCCGGCGCGAAGCCAGATTCAGCAAATCCCAGCAGCGTACGTACGATGTAAAAATCGGTCGGCGTTCGAATGAACGCCATGACGGTCGCGATGCTCCCCCACGCCACAACGATACCGAACAACCATCGCCGCGCGCCCCAACGCTTGAGCGCCCAGACGCTCGGGGCCTGAAAGAGGATGTAGCCGAGAAAGAAGCAGCTGATGCCCAGACCGTAGCTGCTGGCGTCAAGACCGATCTGCTTGTTCATCTGCAAGGCGCCGAAGCTGATATTGACGCGATCCAGGGAGTTCAACAGCAGCAGTAGGGTGAGGGGCCAGATCAGCCTGAGCTGAATCTTTCCTGCGATGCGCCATGCGGGCTCAACCATCTGATTCCTTCCGGCCCTTCAGGAGCGCATAGCCGCCCACCAGGAAGGTTAGGGGAGCTCAGACGCCACGCATAACAAGTACTTCAGATACCGACATAGTCATATCCGTTAACGCTCTGGGGACGGCCCAGCCGCGCCGACAGAAGACCTTTCATGGTTTAAACTCGCTCCGGGAACTAATCGCCCTCCAGGCGATCACAAATCTTGTCCCCGCAAACCACTAAAATCTGATAGGTTCGCACGCTGCAAAAGCAAGCCTCCCGAGTAATCCGTCCCCTTCCAGCGCATCATCGGGGCGGTCAGTGGCCGTTGGCAGGAAGTGGCGGGTTATGCCACGGCGATCTACTATTCAGTGATGGAATCCTGCAACGCGAACCAGTTCAATCCGCTCTCCTATCTGACGTCGTACGTGCTGTCTGCTGCGCGGGCGATTTGCCTGTAATCTTATCTGTCGCCATACCGACTTGACGGGCTTTGCTATGCGCCATCTACTGTCACTGCCGGTCATCGGACTCGCCACTGTACTGTCGGGATGTGGCGGAAGCAGTTCGAATTCAACCACCGTTACCGCTCCGCTGACCTATTCGATCGGCGGCAGCGTTGCGGGTCTTTCCGGAACGGTCGTACTGCAGGACAACGGCGCTGACAAGCTGTCGCTGTCGAGCAATGGTTCCTTCAGTTTTGATGTGACGTTGCAACCGAACTCGCCGTACGACGTAACCGTGGCCACGCAACCGGCCAACCAGGTCTGCTCGGTCAGAAACGGCAGCGGTACGGCCACGGCCTCGGTCACGAATGTCACAGTGGTGTGCAGTCTGAGCTCGACTGCCACGGATGTATGGACCTGGGTGGGTGGCTCAGAGTTCGTGAATGCCCCCGGCGTCTATGGCACAAAGGGCACGGCGGCGGCGAGCGATACGCCCGGCGCGCGCGTGAAGCCCATCGCATGGACCGATGCCGCCGGTAATTTCTGGCTGTTCGGCGGCAACAGCGCCGGCAACATTGCCATGCTCAATGATCTGTGGGAGTACAGTCCCACCGCGGGACTATGGGTATGGCAGGGCGGCTCAGACGTCGTGGGCGCCGCCGCCTCATACGGTTCGCCAGGCGTGCCGGCGGCCAGCAATAATCCCGGTGCGCGCGAGGGCGCCGCAAGTTGGAGCGATGCGGCGGGCAATCTCTGGCTGTTCGGCGGCGACAGTCTCGCTGCTCAGAACGCGGAGCAATTCAACGACCTTTGGCGCTACGACCCGACCACAGCTCTGTGGACCTGGGTCGGCGGCTCGAACACTGCGGCCAACGCGGGCAGCTACGGCACATTGGCTGTAGCCGCCGCGAGCAATCTGCCGCCGGCGCGTACCGATGCGATCAGCTGGACAGACAGCGCGGGGATCTTCTGGCTGTTTGGCGGCGCGCAGCTCAAATCGAATGGCAGCTATCTCGCTGTATTCAACGACCTCTGGAGCTACAACCCGACCACGGCTTTATGGACCTGGGTCGGCGGCTCCGATACGCCCAATGCGGTGGGCGTGTATGGCGTGCAGGGGACCGCGGCCGCCGGTAACGTGCCGGGTGCCCGTATGGGTGCCAGCGCCTGGTTGGATGCCAGCGGCGATGTCTGGCTGTTCGGTGGTTTGGGCCTGGCCGCGGGCGGCCTGGCTCAGGAATACAACGACCTGTGGGAGTACACGCCTGCCAACGGCCAGTGGATGTGGGTCGGCGGCTCCGATGCGGCGAACGCCGCGGGTGTGTATGGCACGCAGCGCGCGGGCACCCCAGGCAACGGCCCGGGCGCGCGGGTCTCGGCCGTGTCATGGAAAGATCAGTCCGGAAATTTCTGGCTGTTCGGGGGATACGGGTATGACCAGGGTGGCAGTCTCGGAAATCTTAACGATCTGTGGGAGTACAACCTCGACGCCGCTGTATGGACCTGGATCGGTGGTTCCTCGGCGATAGCCGCAGCTGGGACCTACGGCATACAGGGCGTTCCCGCCACCACCAACGTTCCCGGCGCGCGCCAACAGGCGGTCGGCTGGCTCGACAGCAGCGACAACTTCTGGCTGTTCGGCGGCTTCGGCTTCGATTCATCCGGCGCGGAAGACGACCTGAATGACCTGTGGCGCCTTTCGCAGAGCCCCTGAGGCCCCACCGTCGCGACGGGGCCTACCAAAGAGAGAAATGCCCATGAAAGGGAGATCGAGCAAGCTGCGACTTACACTGGGCGCTGCCGTACTGGGGCTGGTAGCCTGCGGCGGCAGCGGCAACTCCTCCAACGGCTCGAGCTACACCATTGGCGGCTCGATCAGCGGTTTGAATGCCGGCAGCGTCGTGCTGGCCAACGGCACCACCACCGTGACCATCCTGGCGGGCGCGACCACCTGGGTTTTTGCGAGCTCCTTTGCGGCGGACAGCAGCTACGCGGTAACGGTGCTGACAGAACCCGTCGGCGAGCTGTGCGCAGTAAGTGGCGGCACCGGGGCTTCGCTCCCCGGCAATCTGAGCGATGTCACGGTGGAATGCAGCAACTATGGGCAGTGGATCTGGGAAGCAGGCCTGGACGCGGTCAATGCCGCCGGGGTCTACGGCACGCAGGGCGCTGCCTCGGTCAGCAATCTGCCGGGAGCGCGCTATTCGGCGAGTTCCTGGACCGACTCCTCAGGCAACCTGTGGCTGTTTGGTGGGGCTGGCTATGACTCAAGCGGCGGGGCAGGAAGTCTGAACGATCTGTGGCGCTACAGTCCGAGCAGCGGACAGTGGACCTGGATCAGTGGCGGAAACGCAGACAATGCTGCCGGGGTCTACGGCACATTCGGCACGCCTTCGGCCAGCAACCTGCCGGGAGCGCGCTATGCGGCGAGCTCCTGGACCGACTTGTCCGGCAACCTGTGGCTGCTCGGCGGCTATGGCTACGACTCAACCGGCACTGCGGGCAGGCTCGACGATCTGTGGAAGTACAGTCCGAGCAGCGGACAGTGGACCTGGGTCGGTGGCG
>Ga0302324_100029385_pt1 | contig 10418 bp, 10 predicted proteins | sample Palsa_T0_1_FD_201949 | JGI IMG/M metagenome (GOLD analysis project Ga0302324, IMG submission 201949) | Peat permafrost microbial communities from Stordalen Mire near Abisko, Sweden - Palsa_T0_1 | ecosystem: Environmental > Terrestrial > Soil > Palsa > Peat permafrost | place: Sweden: Abisko... | reverse complement strand
AGATTCTCCATTTAGTGGGTCAGGACGCTATTCCGCTCCACAGGCGCAAGGAAGCGATTCAGAATCGCGGAGTCGATTTCGCGTGGTCATCGGAGACATCGGCCAAGCTGAAGGCGGCCGGGGCTCCAGAAGACTTGATCGAGCTCGTCAAGAGCAAGGCCAAGCCCGAAGCCGTTCCGATTCCCAAGCCCGTTCCGGCGGGCGCACTCCGCGTCAATTGCGCCCCGGCCGAATGCGACGTCAGCTTCAACGGCGTCTCACAAGGCTCGACTTCGGGTGGAGTTATACAACTCGCGGGCCTGGCGCCCGGTAACGCCGTGATCGATTTCAGGAAGACTGGGTATATAAGCCGGCAAAGCACGCTGGCCATCGAGGAGGGTAAGACGGCTTCCGTTTCCGCCACGCTCGATCCCAACCGCGAGACGCAAGAAGCTTTCGGGGCTGCTCTTTTTCAGAAAATCATCCAAGCCGTCGGAGGCGAGGAAGCGGTCCGGCAGCTTAATACCGTGCAAGCCACCGGAAGCGTCATCATTTGGGGCCATGACGGGACCAGCGTCCGGTGGAGCTTGCTGATGCGCAATCAGCCGGAGCGGGCGTTCTTTGAAGCCAAGGCGGGAAACCTGGTCCACGAGGTCATATTCACGGGCAGCGAGTTCAAAGCCAGTAAGAGCCTCAAGGGCCAGGATGCCCTGGAACTGCCCGCCGATTTCGGATTCATTCGCGAAAATCAACTCTCGGCGCTTATCGGCCGGCTCCGTAGCCCTCAATTCAAAATGCTGGCCGGCCACGCCGCGCCAATCGAAGGCGAGGAGTTCAGCTTGTTCGCCGAAACAGGCACGGAGAAAATCTCCGTCGGATTGGATGCTCAATCGCGTCCACAGCGCGTGCGGATTACTACCGAGACCGGAGTGGGATCGGTCTTCATCACCTATTCCGAATACGCCGAGTTCGACAAGGCCTGGTATCCAACCAGCATGCAGATCAAACCCGACGGACGTCCTCAGGGTATCGAACTGCACTTCGACAAGGTGGAACTGCACCCGATCCTTAAAGACGGCGACTTCAAGCTGAAGACGCACGGTCTCGGCAATCTCTGGAATTGAGCCTGGTTTCCTACTAATTCCAGTCGGACAGAATGGCCGGTGGTAAAATCGTGCATGCGCCGAGCCCGCCTATCGTTCGTTCTCCTGGCCGCAGGCTTCGTAATTCTAGCCGACGACTTTCCGTACCGCCAGCCTCCCAAGGCGGTCGAGGAAGTTCTGAAAGCGCCCGCGACTCCTGTCCCTTCCGTCAGCCCGCAACGCGACGCGGTGATCTTCCTCCAACCGCTGCGCTATCCTCCCATCGCTGAAGTCGGCCAGCCGATGTTGCGCCTGGGCGGGATTCGGATCGACACCAACACCAACGGCTTGCATTTGGCGCCCTACTACTTGTCGTTCGCGTTAAAGAGGCTTCCCGACGGCGGCGACATCCGCATCGCCACGCCCAAGGACGCCAAGCTCGGCGCGCCGATTTGGAGCCCGGACGGAAAGCAGTTCGCTTTCACCAACACCACGCTCCGCGGCATCGAGCTGTGGGTCGGATCGTCGGCGACGGGCAACGCGCGCAGGATCGACGGCGTCAGCATCAACGGCGTGCGCGTGGGTGGCGGCGGGCCTGGCAATACCGCGACCCTGGCGTGGCTGGGCGACAATCGTACTTTGATCGTAAGCCTGGTGCCGGCCGGGCGAGGCGCGCCGCCCGAGCAGAGCGCCATACCCAAGGGACCGCATGTGCAGGAAAGTCTCGGACACGCGGGTCCGGCCCCCACTTATGAGGACTTGCTGAGCACGCCGCACGACGAGGATCTGTTCGATTACTACGCCACCGCGCAGCTGGCCTATCTCGACGCCGCCTCAGGCCATCTGACACCGCTCGGGAAGCCGGGAATCTATATGACCGTGCGGCCGTCACCCGATCAAAAACATCTGCTGGTAGGCTGGCTGCACAAGCCCTATTCGTACCAACTTCCGGCCAGCGATTTTCCCCAGGAGGTCGCGGTTTGGGATCGCGCGGGTAAATTGGAATACCAGGTGGCCAGCCTTCCATTAGCCGATCACGTTCCGCTGGCGGGCGTGCGGACCGGTCCGCGGGCCTATCAATGGCTCCCCGACAAATCCGCGACGCTCACCTGGGTGGAAGCGCTGGATGGCGGCGATCCGCGCGAGAAGCCGCCGCACCGCGACCGGATCGTGAAGTTCGCCGCGCCATTCAGCGGCCAACCGAGCGAGGTCTTTGAGACCAAGGAGCGATACCGCGGGATGCAGCCGCTGGCCGACGGCAAGGCGCTGGTGGACGAGTACGAGCGCGTCCACAGACTTGTGCGCACTCTCGAAATCGATCTCGACAAACCCGGCTCGGAAGCGCGCGTCATCTTCACTCGCAATGAACGCGACGCCTATCACGACCCCGGCACGCCGGTGCTGAAGACGTCCGTCGACGGGCGCCGGCAGGTGATTCAGTCGGGCGACGAAATCTATCTCTCCGGCCAGGGCTCTTCACCCGCCGGCGACAAACCTTTTCTCGACCGCTTCAATCTCACGACGCTCAAAGCCGAAAGGCTCTTCCAATCCGGTAGCCGGTACGAAGAAATCGTTGCGATGCTGGACGATCGCGGCGAGCGCCTGCTGATCCGACGCGAGAGTCCCACCGAATCGCCGAATTACTTTATCCGCGCCGGCCAGGATTTGAAAGCCTTAACAAATTTCCCGAATCCGACGCCGCAGACTTTAGGCATCAAGAAGCAACTGGTGACGTACAAACGCGCGGACGGCGTTCCGCTTTCCTTCACGCTCTATCTACCCCCGGACTACCGTCCCGGCACGCGACTGCCGGCCGTTCTTTGGGCCTACCCGTACGAGTTCAGCGACGCCGACACCGCCGGACAAGTGACCGGACATGCCGCGCAAGCGTTTACGCAGCTTAATTATCATCAGATGTTCGTGCTCGACGGCTACGCGCTGATCGACGACGCGGCCATGCCCATCATCGGCGACGCCGAGACGGTCAACAATACCTACATCGATCAATTGGTGATGGACGCGCAGGCCGCCGTTGACAAGGCAGTGGAAATGGGAGTGGCCGATCGCGACCGAATTGGGGTCTTTGGACACAGCTACGGCGCCTTCATGACCGCGAACTTGCTGGCCCATTCCAATCTGTTTCATGCCGCGGTGGCCGAGAGCGGAGCTTACAATCGGACGCTGACGCCGTTCGGATTCCAGACCGAGCGCCGCACTTTCTGGGAGGCGCCCGACGTGTACATCAAGATGTCGCCGTTCTGGTTCGCCGACAAGATCAAAACGCCGATTCTCCTGACGCACGGCGAGGCCGACGACAACACCGGCACCTTTCCGATTCAATCCGAGCGCCTGTATGCCGCGATTCGGGGAAACGGCGGAACGGTGCGGCTAGTGATGCTACCCGCCGAGGCGCACGGCTACCGGGCCTTAGAAACCATCGAGCATGTGCTGTATGAGGAGATGGCCTGGTTCGACAAATACTTAAAGCAATCCGAATAGAAAGTCGAACCTTTTGAGACGTAGCTTCGTCTAATCATGTATGAAGACCAAGAAACAGGCGGAAATCGCGTATCGGCGCGCCTTTCAAGTCTTCTCCGAAAAGGCGCAGCAAGCTCAGGCATTAACGGCGCGCTCGGGCCAAGATCCCGAGGTAGTGGAGACGGCGCTTATCGAGATGCAGAGGGCCCATCTTGCCTACGAAAAGGCCCGCGATGTCTGGGTTAAGCATCTGCTGGGATGCCCTGAGACCCGACCTCTTCCGAATCCGTTACCTCACAGCCTGGATGTGCCTGCCATCGCGGAATTGCTTTGGGAAAGCGCCGGGCGTCCCGAGGGCACCGCTGCCGAGGACTGGCGCAGGGCCGAAGAGATCATCGAAAAGGCCTCTGCTGTCGTCGCGGCGTGACGTTTAGGCGCCGCAACATTTCTTAAATTTTTTGCCGCTGCCGCAGGGACACGGATCGTTGCGTCCGGGCTTCGCGTTGCTCGCCGGCGCCGGCTCTTCGGCGGAATCGTCCTCGGAGAACGCGGACTTGTGGCCGGCGAGCATCAAGCGCTGATCGATAGCGATCTTCACCAGCTCGGTCTCGTCCGCGTTCAAGCCGCCGGCGATTTTGTCGATCTTGTTCAGCAGCGCCGTCGCGCGTCCAGGCGACGTCTCGCCGGGCGATGCGAGCGCGTAAGCGAACAGCGCGTCCTGGCGATGCTCCTCATCGTCGAAGAGCGGCTCGAGGCGAGGCGTCTCCGACGACAATTTCAAATAGCCGACGCCCCAAATGGCTTGACGCTTGATCTCCGGATCGGAGTCCGCCAAATGCCGGGGAGGATAACCGGCGAAACGATGGTCGAAACTGCGCGCCATGGCCTCGAGCGCGTGGGCGCGGCCGCTCGGGTTTTCATACAGGGTTTCGATGGCTTGGAACACCACGGCGTTGTCGGACTGGCTGGCCAGCGCGATCGCCGCGCCGCCTTTTTCCTGGACGGTAGCATCCGGATTGCGCAGGACTTCCAGCATGGCCCGACGCACCTCGGGCTCGTCGTTGATTTCCGATAGCGCCTCCCAGCACGCTCCGCGAACCGCCGGTTCGGGATCGCTCTTGGCCAAGTCCAAAATCCTGGCGCGCACCGCGGGTGGAGGCTCGGAGTTGTTATAACTGGCGGCCGCTTCTGCGCGCATGCTCGCGGAGCCGCGCTCCAGCATTGCCAAGCGATCCTCGTCGCTGAGAATCTCGAACGCCGGCGATTCCTCCGCCGGGTAGTTCTCCCAGATGTCGAACTGCTTCGGAGCGTCCACGGCTTTCTCGATATCCAGCGCGAGAACATCGATTGCGGACTGGATGAGTTTCCGCTGATTGGCGTCTTCCTCCGGCGCCTTCGCAAGAGCCGCTTGGATGGCCGGAATGGCTGCCGGGTCGCCGTAAATTTCCAAGGACATCGTGGCGTTCAAGGCATCGTCATCGAGTCCGCGCTCGAGGGCTTTGAGAATTCTGGGATCGCGGACGCCCAAGACTGAGAGGACAAACGGCAACTCGCCCGGGTCTTCCAGCTCCTGGAGAAGCTCCAACAGCGGGTCCACGGCCGAGGACCCGAGTTCGGCGATGCTCTCGACTAATTCATCGGAAACGTCCTCTGGATTCCGACGGATCAGTTCGACGTAGTACGGCATTGCATCCGGCGCGCGGAGGTAGCGGAAGATGTCCAGCAACACCTCATCCAGGTCGACGGCGTCTTGGGTGTGGTCTTCCGAAGCGAAGCCCAACAGATCGGAAACGGAGCGCTCCGGACGATCGAGCAGGGCTCGCAAGAAGCGATGGTCAACGCCAATGTATCCGCGCGATGCCGCATCGAGCAGCCGCCGCGGGGGGATCTCCGAGTATCGCTCCGGATCGAGGATGAGGTCGCTAGAGGGCGAGCTATTCTTCCTTGACTACGTGGACGGTAATTTCCGCCGTCACGTCGCGGTGTAGCCGGAGCGGGACTTTGAACTCGCCCAGAGTTTTGATGGGCTCGTCGAGCGCGATCTTGCGACGCTCGATGGCGTAGCCCTGCTTTTCGAGCGCCTCGGCCAAGTCCTTGGACGTAACGGATCCGAAAAGCTGGTCGTTCTCGCCCGCCTTCTGCGCGATCGTGATGCTGACGTTGCCCATCAGTTTGCCCAACTCGGAAGCATCCGCCGACAGTTTCGCTTCCTTGCGCAAATGAGCTTGCCGCTCTTGCTCCACGATCTTCTTATTGGACTCGGTGGCGGCCACGGCCAGACGCTTCGGCAGCAGGAAATTGCGCGCGTATCCCGGCGCTACTTTCACCAACTGGCCGCGCGCGCCCAGCTTGTCGACATCTTCTCTTAAGATAACTTCCATGCGGATGGTCTCCTTAAATCGCGGTCGCGAACGGGATCAGGGCGATGTTGCGCGCCTGCTTGATAGCCTGGCTTAGGCGCTTCTGGTGGGGCGTACAAACGCCCGAGATGCGGCGGGGCACGATCTTGCCGCGTTCCGAAATGAAGGACGAGAGTAAACGCACGTCCTTGTAATTGATATCGTCGATTCTTTCGACGCAGAACCGGCATACTTTCTTGCGCCGGAAATATTGCTTCTTGGTCGCGAGCGCTTTGTCGCCGCCGGTCGGCCTTTGCGACGCGCTAATGGGTCGTCCGCCTCTGGTTTCAGCCATGTCTTACTCCTTCTCCGCCGGCGCTGCCGCCACCGGTGTTGCGGCCACCGGCGCCGGCGCTCCGGGCATGGGAGCGCCCGGTCTCGGTCCGGCCGGTTCAGCGGCACCCGCCATAATATGTTCAGCCGATGGTGCACTGGGCGCCAGGCTGGGCGCGGGCTTGCGGGCGGCGCGCTTATCGCGAGCCTTCTTACGCTTCGCGATCTTCTTCATCTTTTCATCCACGCGCACGGTCAGGAATTTCACCACCGAGTCCGTTACGCGCAGACGCCGTTCGATTTCCCGCACGGTTTCCGGCTTGGCGACGAACTGCAGCAACACGTAAAAGCCTTCGTTGCGCTTTTGAACGCGGTAGGCGAGTTTGCGGACGCCCCATTTCTCGGCTTTGTCCACGTTTCCGCCGTTGCCGGCGATTAAGGCGGTCAACTGTTCGATCAACTGATCGATTTCTTCCTCCGGCGCATCGGGCCGGAGAATAAACAACTCTTCGTAGATCCTCATTCTTCCTCATTTAAGCCTGGGGCGCGACGATTGAATTTCGTCATGGACTTTTCGACGCCTTCAGCAATAATGGATTCCACTGCCTGAGACGCATAGTCCAGCAGCTCATCCAATTCCTCTTGGTGCGCGCGTTTCAACTTCGCGAGCACAATTTGAGCGCCGTCCTTTTCACGACGGCCCCCATGAACCCCGAGTCGTACCCGGGGGAACTGCATCGTTCCAAGCTCTTCGATCACCGACTTCACACCGCGATGGCCGGCGGCGGAACCATCCGGCCTGATCCGCACCGAGCGCCAGGGCAGGTCGAGTTCGTCGTAAATCACGATCAGGTCGCGCGGGTCAATTTCGTGCTTCGCCACCAATCCCCGCACCGACTCGCCGCTGACGTTCATAAACGTCTGCGGCTTAGCGAGCAACACGCGCCTGCCCGCCATCGTTCCCTGCCCTACCAACGCCCGGGCATCCTTGCGCGTAACCCGGATCTTGTTTCGTTCGGCCAACCGGTCCACCACCAGGAAACCGAGATTGTGCGCCGTGTATTCGTACTCGTCGCCCGGGTTTCCGAGGCCCACAATGAGCTTCTCGACCTGGTCGGCCATCCCAAGGTCCTAGCCCTTTTTCTTGCCCTTTTCCGGCTCCGCGGCTTCGTCTTCTTCCTTCTTGCCTTTCTTGATCACTTCGGGCTCGGCGGGAGTGGCCGCGGCGGCTTCCGGCCCGGCTTCGGCGGCGGGCGCCACTTCTTCCGCCTTCATCGCCACGCAGTGGGCGATCACTTGATCCGGCGAGCTGACCAGCCTGAGCGAACCAGACAGAGGAATCTCATTGGCGCGCAGATTCTGGCCGATCATCAGCGGCGATACATCCACGGTGAACGACTCAGGAATCTCGTCGGGGAGGCACTCGATCTCCACTTCGCGCGTGATGATTTCCAGCAACCCGCCTTGCAACTTAATTCCCTGCGCTTCTCCGATGGTATGGACGGGAACCGTGACCACGATCCGCTTGGTGAGATCGATCCGTTTCAAATCGACATGCAGCAGATTCTCGCGAACCGGATCGGTCTGCCAATCCACGATCATGGCCGGCGTATCTTCGAGGCCCTGAATGGACAACTTGAAAATCGTGTTCTTGCCGCTTCCGGTGTGCAGGATCTTGTTTACTTCCGCCGGGTTGACGGACACCGCGACGGCCGACTTGTCCGCGCCGTATAAAACTCCGGGCGCGCGGCCCTTGGCCCGCAGGCGGCGGGCTTCGTTCTTGCCGCGGGATTCACGCGGCTCGGCGCTTATGATCACTTCGTTTTTCATCTGGTCACTCCGGCAGGCGCGGGCCTGCGTCTTCTCCAATCAGCTTTCAAAGTTTGTTTTCTAAAGGAATAAAGTGCTTACCGAACCGTCCTCGTGGATGGATTGAATGGCTCTGGCGAGCAGCGGCGCCACCGAGAGCGTCTTGATGCGGCCGGACCGCACGGCGTCCTCGCGCAGCGGAATGGAATTGGTCACCACCACTTCCTGAATCTCCGACTCTTCGATACGCTGCACGGCCGGTCCCGATAGAACCGCGTGCGTGGCGCAGGCGGTGACGCTGAGCGCGCCCTGTTTGAGCAGCGCTTCGGCGCCCTTCACCAACGTCCCGGCTGTGTCTATCAGATCGTCCACAATCAAGCAATGTCGCCGCTCCACGTCGCCGATGATGTGCATCACCTCGGCCACATTCACGTCCGTGCGGCGTTTATCGATAATCGCCAGCGGGGCATTCATATGTTTAGCGAAAGCGCGCGCGCGCTCCACGCCCCCGGCGTCCGGCGAAACCATGGTCAAGTCCCTGCGTCCGATCGAATCGAAATACTCGATCATCACCGGCGCGGCGAACAGGTGATCGACCGGAACGTCGAAGAAACCCTGAATTTGCGCCGCGTGCAGGTCCAAAGTAAGCACACGATCCGCGCCGGCCGTTTGGATCAGATTGGCAATCAACCGGGCGGAGATGGGCATGCGCGGCTTGTCCTTGCGGTCCTGCCGCGCATACCCATAATAGGGTAGCACTGCGGTGATGCGCTCCGCTGAGGCGCGCTTTAGAGCGTCGATCATCAGCAGGACTTCCATCAAGTGGCGATCCACCGGCGTACAGGTCGGCTGCACTACGAACACATCCGCTCCGCGAACGTTTTCCAGAATCTGCAGCCGGATCTCGCCATCCGAAAATGGTTCCACCACCGCGGCCCCCATCGGGCATCCCAGGGAGGCGCAAATCTTCGCCGCTAACACGGGGTTGGCGTTGCCGGTGAAAATCTTCAATTGCTCGAATCTCATTTTGCGTACCGGTCTTGCGGCGGCCATAATTCAGTACTCAATTCGCTTCCAACACACGCCGCCAGACGACGGCTCCAAAGCGCCCGATAACGGCGCCGACTCACAATCGAGACGGAATGAACCTGATTTCCGGCGAGCTCTTTTCGGAACCAACGCTGGGCCCGGTCGCGGGCGTCGGGGTCCTCAAAAATCCCAAAAACGCTCGACCCGCTTCCGCTCATCAGCGCCGGCCGCGCCCCAAATTCCAGCAGCTTCCCCTTAAACGATTTTAGTTGAGGATGTTGCCGGAACACAACCGCCTCGAAATCGTTGACGCAGTGGTTCGAGTCTTGCCAGGTAACCCGCTGGAAATCGTATAACTTCGAATCCGTCATCTTATCCTTCGGTTTGCGCCGGAGAGCGGCGTAGGCGCCCGCGGTGGACGAATGAATTCCCGGCGTGATCAATAGGACCGGGCGGCTTCGAACGTCGGGCAGCGGATAAACCTCGGTGCCCCGCCCCAAACCAATCGCGGTTCCACCCAGCAGGAAAAATGGAACATCGCTTCCGAGATGCGCCGCCAGTTCCGCAAGCTGGTCGATCGGCAACGGCTTGCCCAGCAAAGCCGGAAGGCCCAGGAGCACTGCGGCGGCGTTGCTCGATCCTCCGCCCAGCCCGGCGCCCAGCGGTATGCGTTTTTGCAAAACGAACCCAACCTGGCCGCTGGTGTGCGTAGCACGCAAAACCTCATGTGCTGCCCTGACAATGATATTGTCCGGGATGTTAAAGTTTGACTTTAATTCGATCTGCGTGCGGCCGGGCCGGTATTCCATGTCCAGAGTGTCGGCCAGCGAGATGGTCTGGAAAATGGTTCGCAGCTCGTGAAATCCGTCCGGACGTTTGTAGAGGACGCGCAGATCCAGATTGATCTTCGCGAGCGAGCGAACGCGCAATCGCCGGGTCATTAGTAGTGCAGCAACGAGAAGACGTCGTAGCCGTTGAGTTTGTCGCGCCCTTTCAGGAAATCGAGTTCGAGCATGAACCCCAGCCCTGCGACCTGGCCGTGCAGCATTTCCACCAATCGAGCGACCGCAGCGGCGGTGCCCCCGGTGGCGAGCACGTCGTCGATGATCAGGACTCGCTGGCCGGGTGTTATGGCGTCCTTGTGGATTTCGAGCACGTCGGTGCCGTATTCGAGCGCGTACTCGATGCGTTCGCGCTCGGCCGGAAGCTTCTTGGCTTTGCGGACCGGAATGAATCCATATCCCAGCGCGTAAGCCACCGCCGGCGCGATGATGAAGCCGCGCGCCTCGATCCCCAACACGACGTCGACGAGCGTGGAACGGTAGCGCCGCCCGAGCGAATCGATTACATCTTTGAATCCGGCGGGATC
>Ga0302324_100029384_pt1 | contig 10419 bp, 8 predicted proteins | sample Palsa_T0_1_FD_201949 | JGI IMG/M metagenome (GOLD analysis project Ga0302324, IMG submission 201949) | Peat permafrost microbial communities from Stordalen Mire near Abisko, Sweden - Palsa_T0_1 | ecosystem: Environmental > Terrestrial > Soil > Palsa > Peat permafrost | place: Sweden: Abisko... | reverse complement strand
AGCGATGGAATTGAATTTCATGACATCCTCCTTGGGGCTCCTTGCAATGGAACCCAACTGAATTTGTCTCTCAAACTCTCAACGCTTTGGCTTTGAGTTTGCTCGGACGCACTACCTATTGCATGCTGCGGACCAAACGCGAATGATCGGCGGTGCTTATGGGAGCTCTTGTATTTTCAATAACATGCGCGTGGGCGGCCCGGGCCGGGGAGGGGGAGCGGTAGCCGAACGGCTACCTGCGCGGAGCCGATCAGTTCCGGCAGCGGTGAGGTGGATTTGTTAGCTGCCTCTGGGTCACGTTCGTCGGTCCCGAAAATTCAGGAACACTTACGCAACGGCTTCCCTCAAGAGCGTCGCAACGGTATTACATCGGCCGGAGTGTCATATTGCTTCGTAGGTAGGCCAGTTGCCGCTCTTGTTTTGTCACTCTCAGTGTTGAGGAAACAAATCTTATCGTGGGTTTCCCTCTTTGTTTTACTGGTAATGGTCCACTCCGCATCACGGTAGAACGTGCGATCCTTTCCCAACAGTGTTTTCTCGCGTACGGTCACATACACCTCAGCGCCGTCATCGAGTGCCTCAGCCCAAATATCCTCCACTGTGTAGTAGGTTCCGCCACCTCTATTTTGCATATAGTTCTGCCTCGCGAGATTGCAGGCAGCATCGGGGCCTCCGAACCGTCGCGCGATGAGATGGCCGGCATGGTCCCCTGAACCCTTGGAGATAGCTTCGTGTGCTTTTCTGCTGCGCTTTTCGGCGTTCGGTTTACCTAGGAATCCTTGGGCGACTTTGATCGTATATTTGGGCGTTTCCTCCGACCAGAATCGCAGTCTTCCGTAACATTGCGCCTCGGTCTTTCTCAGGATCAAATCCGGCATATCGCTTCCTCCTCATGAATGCGTCAACCTGATCTGCTTCTCCACCTAAACCTGGTCCATTGTAAGAATCTCGGCCCCGATCCGCCCGCTTTGATCCCTGAACCCCTTTTGCAGCGGCTGGAAGATTTTACTCCGCTGGCACGCTAGGGGCGTCCGCCCTTTTCACGGGACGAGTTTGGATGGTGGGTAAAGCCAACATCGGCGCCCATGGATCCGCCAACCGGCACTCAACGAGAGTGGGATCGTGTTCGGGAGGGTTTATTTGCCGCGGGGACACCGCCGGCAAGTCGAAAAAAAAGTGTTCGGAGTGGTATCTTGGATCGGCACGAAGCCGGCTTGTACCATCCTAATAAAGGATGCCAGGAGACCCAGTCAGATGGCGCCTACTCCGAACACGACCGGCCCCGAGGCAGGACAATCACCCTGGTTGGGAATCGTAAAGTTTCTCCTATTGGCCATCTTGATCGGCCTCATCTTTCTGCTTGGCGAGGAGATGGTGCGCCACCGCTTCTTTCGAGGCGGGTGGGTCGACCAGCACGACGTACTAAAGCCTTAGCAGGCGCTCGTGGTAACACCCCAAAGTTAGCGGCCCCACATTTCTTGCGCGAATCCCGATGACCCCGAACCGCGAGCATTGCACGCGAATCCGGCCAGGCGTATTATGGGCGGCCAATCGGCAAAGCCACCCATTGCCGCCTGCGTGCACGAGCTTCCGATGGCGAACGTCGATTCTTCGCCACGGTTCCAGGCAAAGCGAGGTCAGATGAGATTGAACAGGATCTTTCCCCTCGGAGTAGCTGCCATCGGCCTCTTCACCTGGCTCGTCTTCTCCCTGAGCGCCACTCGGGCAGCGCCGCTCAAAAAGGATTACATAAGTGGAACCGTCACCAGCTCCGCAGGACCCGAAGCCGGCGTGTGGGTAATCGCGGAAACCAATGACCTGCCCACCCACTACATAAAGGAAGTGGTGACCGACGACCACGGCCGCTACCTGATACCCGCTCTCCCCAAAGCAAAGTACACCGTATGGGCTCGCGGTTACGGGCTGCTCGATTCGCCCAAAGTGGAAGCCGATCCAGGCAAGCGAGTCAATCTGCAACCGGTCATCGCCCCGGATAACAAAGCCGCGGCCCCCTACTACCCGGCCAATTACTGGTACTCCTTGCTCGAGATGCCCGCGGAAACGGAATTCGCGGCCCCCACCGAAACTGGCATTAGCCCCAACATCAAAAGCCAGGCGCAGTGGATCCATCTGATCAAGACTGACAGCTGTGAGTCCTGCCACCAGCTCGGCAACCAATACACGCGGACCATCCCTGCCATGTTCGCCAATCTCACTCCGCCACAAGCCTGGATGCGGCGCCTCCAATCAGGGCAAGCCGGCCCAGCGATGATGGGCGGCCTCGCGCAACTCGGCCCCAAACGCGCAACTGAGCTGTTTGGCGATTGGACCACCCGCATCAAGAACGGAGAACTACCGGCCGAGACGCCTCCGCGCCCGCAGGGAATTGAGCGCAATGTCGTGATCACCCAGTGGGACTGGGCTGATCCCACAGCCTACCTCCACGACGCAATCTCTACCGATAAGCGCGATCCCAAAGTAAACGCCAAGGGACTCATCTACGGCTCCCCTGAAGAGAGCCGCGATTATTTGCCCGTGCTCGATCCGGTTCACAACACCATAGGCAGGCTTAAGGTTCAGTATCGCGATCCGGATACGCCTGGCCAGCCCAAGCCTCTGAATTCCTCACCCGTCTGGGGCGATGAGGCCATCTGGGACAGCCACACCACTGTTCATAACCCGATGTTCGACGAACGTGGACGCCTATGGTTCACTGCTCGTATCCGTGGCAGTGACAATCCTGCATTCTGCAAAGCAGGTTCCAGCCTGATTTCGGCGCAGCTCACTCCGGTTAAAACCTCGGGACGCCAATTGGAAATGTACGACCCCGCGACCAGGCAGCTCACCATGATCGACACCTGCTTCGGCACCCATCACTTGCTCTTTGCCGAGGATGCCGACAACACTCTGTGGACCACCAGCGGAGGTGGCGGCGGGGTCGTGGGCTGGTTGAATACAAAAATGTGGGACCAGACACACGATGAGGAGAAGTCACAAGGCTGGACTGCCTTAGTACTCGACACCAACGGTAACGGCAAGCGCGATCCCTATGTGGAAGGCGAGCAGAAGGTCGCGACCGCGCCCAGCGGTGAGAGTCTGGGAACCTCGTCCGCTCTCAACGCAACTCCCGATCCCAACCATGACACTCGCCTGAACGCCGCCTTTTACGGTCTCGGGATTGGTACCGACGGCATGATCTGGGGCTCGGTGCTCGGTTTCCCTGGGGGAATCGTGCGCCTGAATCCAGGAACGAATCCTCCGGAGACTACTCTGGCGGAGTACTACGAAGTCCCGTGGAAAGATCCCAGGGCTCCGGTCTGGGGCTTTTCCCCGCGGGGAATGGACATCGACCGCAATGGCGTTGTCTGGGTTGCGCTGGCCAGCGGGCACCTGGCAAGCTTTGACCGCAGCAAATGCAAAGGACCACTCAATGGGCCGGCGGCCACTGGGCGTCAGTGTCCCGAAGGATGGACGCTCTATCAGACACCCGGGCCGAAGTTCAAGAACGTCACCAGTTCCGGCAGCGCTGACTCCCATTACTACGTCTGGGTCGATCAGTTCGACACCCTGGGCTTAGGCAAAAACACGCCCATCATCACCGGCAATTCGTCCGATTCGTTGGTCGCCTTGGTCAACGGCAAGTTCACCATACTGCGCGTGCCTTATCCCCTGGGGTTCTACGCCAAAGGAATGGATGGGCGCTTCGACGACCCCAGGGCGGGATGGCAAGGCAAAGGAGTGTGGACCACCTGGGGCACACGCACCCCCTTCCACAGTGAAACGGGGAAAGGGACCAACCCTAAAGTAGTCCACTTCCAGATTCGACCGGACCCGTTGGCAAACTAACTCGTTACATTCGGCACCCATCGTGCCGGCAATTTAAGATCAACTTGAGATCAGCTGTCGACTGGTACATTGATCCCAGTCGCTCAAGTGTTAGGGTTGTAAGTGCTGGATTGCGATGAAAGACGAGACCACCGAAGAGCCCGAAAAAGTTCCAACCGACTGGGCCGAGCTTCGCGTTCAAGCCGATAAGCTTGGGATCAGCCTGAGCCAACTCCAGCAACAGAAGCGCGAGCAGGAACTGAGGCGTGCAAGAAAAAGACGGCCCGCGGAAACCCCGCAAATTAAACCAGACTGAACCGCAGCTACGAATGCCGCCATTTGCACTTCGCCAAACGATGAGCTATCCTCCGCCACATGAAATTAACCCAGTATCCTGCACTGCTGTTCATGGGCGCTGCCTTGGCCTCTATCCCGACGCTCCCATCAGCGGTGCTTTACGACAATGATCAGGTGAAGGTCGCCCGGGCCCTTGAGAAAGCCCAGGTGCAGGGAAAGTTCCATCAGCACCAGATGAACCGAGTGATGGTCTACCTCCAGCCGGGACAGCAACGATTCGAATATCAGGACGGAAGGCCAACGGCCGTGTCTAACTTCAAGGCAGGTGAGGTAATCTGGAGTCCACCCACTGGAATGCATGCGGGAACGGTCCTCGATCATGACTTCAACATCATCGAGGTCGAGTTGAAGACGCCGGGCACAGATAAGCCGATCACGAGCGATCACGATCCGCTCAAAGTAGATCCCGCCCACTACAAACTGGAGTTTGAAAACCCTCAGGTGCGGGTTCTGAGACTCAAGGTTCAGCCGCACGGAACCGTTCCGCTTCACACCTATGCCACGGATCACGTGACCATCTTCCTCACCGATCAGAATTCTCACATCAAAGACTCTAGCGGCAAGACGGAGACCGCGGAACACAAGGCAGGGGACGTTGTCTGGGAAACGCCGGCAACGCAGGTGGAACAAAACATCGGCGCCCAGCCATTTGAAGCAGTGACTGTCGAAATCAAGAAGTGATCACTTGGCCGTGCCGCGAACCGCCGCAACTATGCGGCCGATGGTTTCACTATCTCCTGATCAATACCAAGCAGGATCGCTATGTTTCCGAGGAGTTTGGCGTGAGTCGCACGTTTGCCAGTGGATACAGGCTGTTTGCTGCTTATACGCACTCCTCGGCTCGCACCAATGCGGCTCTCGACTATGTACCTACCGTCTCCCTGCTCGGTCCTCAGCAGAACGGTCCGCTGGCCTGGGATGTGCCCAACCGCGTCATTTCCTGGGGATGGTTGCCTTTACTCTTACCGAAGCTCCAGAGAAAAACGGGCTTTAGAGTCTGCGTGAGAACCTTCAGCGAAGGATAGATAGATCCAAATCTTCGGAAATGCGTACGTTTCTGATAGTCACTGCTCTCATGCTTTGTATCAGGGCACGACTTTAGTCGGGCCGTAAAAGCTCAACAACGACCCGGGCTTTAGCCCCTGAGGGTACGTCTTTACAGGGTAAAGAAGAACTTTAGACGAAGGGCACGGCCGTAAATGTTTGCGCTGATGAGGGCCTTTTAGGCCCTGAGGTACGTTTTTCCTTTCCTATCCCTACAAATCGTCCTCTTCCGCAGCCTGTTAACCTCAGCCGGGCTCCTTCCAATACAGGCTGGCCCTCTACGAGGCACAGTGGTACACCAGATGGATGCATTGGTTCCGTCTTGCGGTCGTTCTCAGTCTCGTCGGCACTATCAACGTCATGGCGCAGGACAGTCATCCCACGACTGCGTGGAAAGCTGGCCAATTTGTCATAGATACTGCCAGTCTGGTTAGCCGCTCCGACATTGTCTTAGGCCAGCCCAACGCTGCGCCCCCCGAAGCCATGCCGATGGGCAACGGACGCCTCGGCATTGCCGTCTGGTCGGCTGAGGGATTCACCGCGCAGCTAAACCGGGCCGACACCCTGCCCCATCGCGATTCGCCTGGCCAGGTGATCATTCCCGGCCTCCGCGCGCTCACCTCGGCGAAGGATTTCACCGGCCGTCTCGATCTCTACAACGGAACCCTCATCGAGCACGGCGGTGGCATGAGCCTCACCGCCTATGTTCAGGTATTTACCGATACCTTCGTGGTCGACGTAACCGGAGCCGACCCCAACGTCAAGCAGACGGCTGAACTAAGGCTCTGGCCGCCCCGCATGCCCGAAGCCACGGCCTCCGCGAAAACCGCCATGCTCGCACAAACCTGGGTCGACCACTACGGCCCCGGAGCATCCGGGGATACCTTCGGTGCCCTGGCTGCCATCACAGCAACGGGCCGCGAGGTGTCCGCAACCGTAAGCAACTCCCGCGCAGTAACAGTAAGCTTCAAACCTGCGCTCGATGGACACTTCCGGGTGATCGTTGCCTGCCCTCACTACAACGGTGCGGCGACCAAACAGGCCAGCATCGGCGACGCGTTGATCCACTCCGATCCCGTGGAACACACTGCCTGGTGGCACGCTTTCTGGCAACGCGCAGGCCTCATCAAACTCACCTCCGCCGATGGTTCCGGCGAGTACATGGAGAACCTCCGCAATCTCTATCTCTACACTGCCGCCGCCGAGAGCGGAGGTCTCTTCCCTGGGTCACAGGCCGGCATCGCTGATCTTTTCTCCGCTGTCCAGGATGTTCACCACTGGGATCCCGCCGCCTTCTGGCACTGGAATCTTCGCATGCAGGTGGCTGCCAACCTTGACGCCGGAGTGCCTGAACTAAACGCACCGTACTTCCGCCTCTACCGTGAAAACCTCGCCAATATTAAGGACTGGACCCTGAAACACATGGCTGGCCGTCCCGGGATCTGCGTACCCGAGACCATGCGCTTCAACGGTCCAGGAGTTGAGTACGAACCCGATTGGAACTCATCCAAGCCACCGGTCATCGGCCTGAACTGCGATGCGAGCTTTCACCCTTATTACAACGCTCGCACCCTCTCCACGGGTGCTGAAATCTCGCTCTGGATCTGGCGCCAGTATCTGGCGACCGGCGATCGCCAATTTCTCGCAGCGAATTACCCAGTCATGGCTGCGAGTGCCCAATTCCTGCTTGCCTACGAAACCCGAGGCGCCGACGGAAAGATGCACACGCATCCCTCGAACGCGCACGAGCAGCAATGGGACGTCACCGACCCCACCACCGACCTCTCCGCGAGATCAACTCTATTTCCCGCAGTCATCGAAGCGGCGGGGGTGCTGCACACCGACCCCACGCTTGTTCAGCGACTCAAGACCGAACTCGGTCAGATCGCTCCACTACCGCAGGCCGAAAAAGCAATCGCCACCGGTACAAAACAGCCCGCGATTGCTGAGTCATACACTCCGGGCGCTCCCCAACACAACGAAGAGAATACTGGGCTCGAGCCGGTCTGGCCCTACGACCTGATCGGTGACGACTCTCCGATGCTCGCCCTGGCCCGGCACACTTATGCCACCCGCCCCTACCCCGTTCATCAGGACTGGAGTTTTGATCCGGTCCAGGCGGCACGTCTTGGCCTGAGCGGGGAAGTTCGTTCCACCCTGATCGCCTTGACCGAGCGTTACCAGAATTTCGTGAACGGCTTTGCCAATTGGGGCGGCCCCGCCGGCGAGTTCTACGTCGAGCAGGAAGGCGTCGTAGCCCTCGCCCTGGCAGAAGCGCTGGTGCAGGACTACGACGGCTTGATCCGCATCGCACCAGCGGTGCCCGAAGAATGGAATTTCGAGGGCAGGGTGTGGGTTCGGCATCGCACTCGCGTCGACGTGCAGGTCCGCGCAGGCGTGCCCACCACTGTCGCCATCGAAGCCGGAGCCACGGAAACCCTGCGTATCCGCAACCCCTGGCCGGGTCAGCGACTGGAAGCGATAAATGCGCAGGGAAAGACCGTTCTCAGCAGCGCCGACGCCACCCTTCGGCTGCCCGTAATCAAAGGCGAATCGTACTTGTTTAGGCGATCTGGCACGGCCCAGACCTTCGCTGCCATTACCGGCACTCCAGCGATGCAATACAGGAAGCTTGGCCTGGTGCAAATCGGAAAATAGGATGAACTGCCTTAATCCTTAGCGCGAGGGAACTCTTCGATGTGCGACTCACCCTGAGGTCCCTGAGGTACGTCTTTCCTGCCCGGCCCCGAATTTTTCCGCAGCCTCTTCAGCCGTGTCCCCATGAGCCTGCGGCTCACCCAAGGTGATGAAAACCACTTGGATTCGCCCATAATGATTCTAAGGGGTTTAGAGGTGGTTTTCGACTGTGCCGTAAAGGGTGTAGCCGACGAGGGCTTTAGCCCCCTGAGGTACGCTTTTCGAGATCGGGTGAAGCCATCTCTTTCCACGGCTGAGTTCGCCACAGAGTCCCGGAGGGACGGCTGAACTTAGCCCAGGACGCAGTCCTGGGTGGAGATTCGAGAGACGACAAGTCCCGTAGAGCCTGCCCTGAGCTTGTCGAACGGGGACGACTGGAACTTACCCGGAGGCGATCTCAGAGCACCTCCATCTCGACATATCCGCGATTTGAGAATCCTCGATTCGCTGCCCGAATTCAGGACCATGTCTCAACTAACGTTTTCAGTCGTCCCTGCGGGACTGGGTCGTCCTTTCGAATCTGACCCAGGACTAACGTCCTGGGCTAAGATCAACCGTCCCTGCGGGACTGAGTTTGGAAATGGAGCTCTCACGCAGACTCTTTAGCCCCCTGAGGTACGCTTTTCAGCCTCGCCCATCCTCAAACAGAATTGTCATCTCGACCGGAGCGTACCCGGATTTCATGCCACGCAGCACAGGACGCGGCATCGTTTGCTGCTTTCATTAAGGAAAGCAGCATGAATTTCGCCAGCGCCACCAACCTCAACAGGAAATCCGGGGCAGCGTAGTGGAGAGACCTGCGGTTCCTCCCCCGATGGGAAAGCGTCTCTCGAGGAAGGGCACGGCTTCAGCCGTGCCGAAACAGGCCAATCTGATGAGGGCTTTAGCCCCTGAGGTACGTCTTTCCGATCGTTCTTGAAGAATTCTCAGCCGCGGAAAGAAACGACTTCGCCCTGCATGTTTCGAAAAAGCGCACCCCACCTAAGAAGTCCCTTTTCAGAAAAAAAACATTTGACAATCTCTTAGTGTTGTAGTTAAGTAGAACAGTAAAGCACAGGCCGCACCGAAAGGACAACAAATGAAACCGCTTCGATTTCTACTCTCAGCCGCTCTCATCGGACTTTCCACCTTGGCGGGCGCCCAATCCGATGCGCAAAAGTCCTTCAACCAATTGAAATCCCTGGCTGGTTCCTGGGAAGGCACCGTGGACGGAAAGCCCATACAACTCTCGCTGCGTGTCACTTCCATGGGCAATGCGCTCATACATGAAATGAAGATGGCTGGAAGACCAGACGACCCCATCACCATGCTGTACGTCGACGGAGATCGCCTGCTTCTGACCCACTATTGCGACGCAGGAAACCGCCCTCGCATGGCGGCCACCATGACGCCGGACGGAAAGACCGTGGACTTCCATTTTCTCGACGTCGCCAACTTCAACAGCAAGCAGGGCGGATATATGCAGCACGCAGTGTTCACCACCCTCGATGCCAACCACCACACCGAGGACTGGACGTTTCTAATGCAGGGAAAGCCGATCAACGCACATCTTGACCTGCAGCGAACGAAATGACTGGAGCCTGTTTGTGGCAAGGAACTTTTGGGAAACGCAATGGATCCTGAGTGGAATGACGGTCAGCCGATTTACCGCCAGCTGCACGACCGTGTGGTCGCGATGATACTCGACGGAGTTCTTAAAGAAGGCGATCCACTCCCGTCGGTGCGCAATGTCGCCGCGGAATATCGCGTCAATCCGCTCACGGTGCTCAAGGGCTATCAGCAACTGGTAGACGAGGGACTGGTCGAGACCAAACGAGGGCGGGGCATGTTCATCAACGAGGGGGCACGCAGCTTGTTGCTGCAGGGCGAACGGCAGAAGTTCCTGGGCGAAGAGTGGCCCAGGATTTACGCCACCATCCAACGGCTTGGCCTGAATCCAAAAGAACTGCTGCAGGCCGGCGCCAATGGCCAGTCGTCCCCAGGCGCTAAGAATGACGCTAAGAAAGAGGAGCGCTAAACCATGGCATGCATAGAAGCACACGGCCTGCGTAAGGCCTTCGGCGCGAAGATTGCGTTGGACGGCATAGATCTTCGCGTGGAAGAAGGCCGCATCCTCGGACTCATCGGTCCCAACGGCGCCGGCAAGACCACCGCGCTGAACGCCATCCTCGGCCTCGTTCCCTACCAGGGGGAACTGAAAGTGCTCGGACGCGACCCCTGGACCGAGCGTGAACGGCTCATGTGCGATGTCTGTTTCATTTCCGATGTGGCCGTCCTGCCACGCTGGATTAGGGTTTCCCAGGCGCTCGATTATGTCGCCGGCGTGCATCCGCGATTCGATCGGTCCAAGGCGGAACATTTTCTGGCCAAGACCGCCATTAACCGCGCCAGCAAGGTCAGGGAGTTGTCGAAGGGCATGGTGGCTCAACTGCACCTCGCCCTGGTGATGGCCATCGACGCGAGATTGCTGGTGCTGGACGAACCAACACTCGGTCT
>Ga0302324_100029383_pt1 | contig 10419 bp, 8 predicted proteins | sample Palsa_T0_1_FD_201949 | JGI IMG/M metagenome (GOLD analysis project Ga0302324, IMG submission 201949) | Peat permafrost microbial communities from Stordalen Mire near Abisko, Sweden - Palsa_T0_1 | ecosystem: Environmental > Terrestrial > Soil > Palsa > Peat permafrost | place: Sweden: Abisko... | reverse complement strand
CGCTGGGGTACGCGGGCTCCGCCGCGGCGATGTACTGGCTGCTGCGCAGGCACGGGGCAACCGTGCTGGCGGGCGGCCTCGGCGGCGCCCTCTACGGTTTCTCGCCCGCGCTGCTTGACTCGGCCGTCAGCCACTACAACCTCCAGTTCGCCGTCCTGCCGCCGCTGATCATCGAGGCGGTGCTGAGGATTCTGGGCGGCAAAGGCAGGCCGCTTGCGGTCGGTGCCTGGCTCGGGGTGCTCGTCGCGGCCCAGGTGTTCATCGAGGAAGAGGTGCTGGCCGACCTCGTCATCGGCTGCCTGCTGCTGGCGGTGGTGCTGGCCGCCAGTCGTCCGCGAGCGGCGCTGCCGCGGCTGCGGGCGGCCGCGGCCGGCTTCGGGACGGGCGCCGTGGTCGCGCTGGCGATCTGCGGTTACGGCCTCTGGATTCAGTTCCACGGCCCGCTCACCGAACACGGCAGCCCCTATCCCAACAGCAAGACCGTCAACAGCGTCGGCGCGTTCGTGAACCCCCAGGCCGGGCTGGTCTTCCACACCGCCTCCAGCGCGGCCTACGCGGTCGGCCATGGGCTCATCGGCTCGGAGTACCTGGCCTACCTCGGGTGGCCGCTGCTCCTGCTCCTCGTGCTCATCATCATCCGGTACTGGGGCGACCTCCGGATCCGGGCCGCGGGCGTCGTGTGGGCGGTGCTGGAGCTGCTGTCCCTCGGCGGCGGCTCGGTGGTGCTGCCGTTCCACTGGCTGCAGGGACTGCCGCTGCTGGTGGAAATGCTGCCCGACCGGCTGTCCATCCTGGCTGACGGCGCCGCCGCGGCGGTGCTGGCCTTCGGGCTCGACCTGGCCCGCGCCCGGGCGTCCCGGAGCACGGGGTTCCAGACCACGGAATTCCAGAACACGGCGTCCCGGAGCGCGGCGCCACCCGGGACCATGGCGTCCCCGGCCGCGGAACCGCCGGCTATGGCCGGATGGATACGTCGCGCCGTCCCCGTCGCGGTGGCGGTGCTGGCGCTGCTGCCGCTGTTCCCGCGCCCGGCGGCGGCGGTTCCCGCCGCTGCCGTCCCGGCCGGCTGGTACACCGTGTTCACCCGGCTGCGGCTGCCCCCGACCGCCAGCGTGCTCGTCGTCCCGGTCCCCTACTCGCATCAGTCCTCGGCGATGCGCTGGCAGGCCACCACCGGCCAGCCCGGCGAGCTGATGGGCGGCTGGTTCATCGGCCCCGGCCCGGACGGCCACGCCGTCACCGAGTCCTACGGACCGCTCTACGTCAGCAAGGCGGTGATCTGCCTGGACGCACTGTGGAAAGGCAGCATCCCCGCGAGCCGGTGCAGCATGGTCCCGGCCGCCCTGGCCTTCTGGCATCCCGCCGCCGTCGTCGCCGAGACCAGTCCCGGCTCGCCGCTCGGGCGGTACCTGATCAAGCTGCTCGGCCCGCCGTCCACCCGGGACGGTCAGCTCCTCGGCTGGCGCTCGTGAACCGAGGGCGGTGAGCGGTCCGCGCTGTACGCCGACGCTGGTCAGCGGGCCGAAGACGGGTGAGTTGTAGGGTCGGGGCTTGTGACTGACGTGGTTATTCGGGCGATTACCGGCGACGACGACATGGCCGCCCAGCTCGACCTGGGGCAGCGGGCGTTCGGGGTCTACTCGGCCGGGCAGCGCGCCTCGTGGTCCTATGTCGCCGGGCTGCGGGCCGGGCAGGGGCTGTTCCTGGGGGCGTTCGCGGGCGGCGAGCCGGCCGGCGCGGCGATGATCCACGACCTGCGGCAGTGGTGGCTGGGCCGCGCCGTCCCGGTCGCGGGCATCGCCTCGGTCAAGGTCGCGCCCGAGTACCGGGGCGGCGGCATCGGCCGCCGGCTGATGACCGCGGTGCTGGACTCGGTCGCGGAGCGCGGCTACCCGCTGTCGGCGCTGTACCCGGCGACGATGCCGATTTACCGGTCGCTCGGCTGGGAACTGGCGGGCGGGAAGTACCAGGCGACGGTCCCGGCCCGCTCGCTGCGGACGCTGATCGCTCCGGACTCGGCCGCGTCGCCCGGTGCTGCGGACGCCGGCGAAGCGGGCGTCGGCGACGCGGGCGCCGGCCGGGGCCGGACGTCCCCGGCCCAGGTCCGCCGGGCCGGGCCCGATGACGCCGCCGAGGTCATCGCGGTGATCGGCCGGGCCCACCGGGCCGCCCGCGACGCCGGCCCGCTGACCTGGGACGAGGGCCCGACCAGGCAGTGGCTGAGCCGGCCCGACCTGTACTCCTACCTGGCCGGCGACGACGGCTACGCGGCCTACCGCTGGGACGGTGACGGGCACGCGAACCTGCTGGTCGAGCGGGTGCACGCCGTCACCAGGGAATCGCTGCGGGCGCTCTGGTCGGTGATCGCCTCGCACTCCTCGGTCGCCCGCACGGTCACCGCGCTGACCGCGCCGAACGACCCGTTCTGGTGGCTCACGGCCGAACGCGACGCCACCATCAGCAAGCGCTCGATGTGGATGCTGCGGGTGGTCGACGCCCCGGCTGCGATCGCCGCCCGCGGCTTCCCGCCCGGCGTCTGCGTCAGCGTGCCGCTCGAGGTTCACGATCAGGCGCGCCCCGCCAACTCGGGCCGGTGGCAGCTGACGGTGGCCGACGGCAAGGGCGCGCTGGTCTCAGCCGGGGCGGCCGGCCCGGCCGCCGGTCCCGGCGGCGTCGCGGTCCCGTTCACGATCGGCGCCCGCGGCCTGGCGGCGCTCTACGGCGGCACGCCGGTCGGCACGCTCCGGCTGGCCGGCCTGGCATCGGGCGGCACCCCGGACGACGACGCCGCCCTGGACGCCGCCTTCGCCGCCACGGCCTACATGGTGGACGACTTCTGATCACCCGCCGCTCAGTCATGTATACCGATATATCGGTATGCATACGGTCTCGGGGCCGGCGTGAATACGGCCGATAGGATGGCGGCATTGCCTGACGAGAGGTGCGCCCGTGCCTGACAAGTTCTTCCGCAGCGTGCTGCCCGGTGAACCGCGCGAGCTGCCGAAGATTGACTCGAGCGTGGCCCACATCGCCCGCGTCTACGACTACTGGCTGGGCGGCAAGGACAATTTCGCGATCGACCGGGAAGTCGGCCAGAAGGCATTGCAGGCCCATCCCGAGACCGTCCTGTCGGTCCAGGCCAACCGGCGGTTCCTGGCCCGCTCGGTGCGCCACCTGGCGGCCGGGGAGGGCATCCGCCAGTTCCTCGACGTGGGGACCGGGCTGCCGTCGGCGAACAACACCCACGAGGTCGCGCAGGCCGCCGCCCCGGCCGCGCGGGTGGTCTACGTCGACAACGACCCGATCGTGCTCGCGCACGCCCGCGCGCTGCTGACCAGCAGCGCCGAAGGCGAGACGGCCTATCTCGACGCCGACCTGAAGGACGTCGACGAGATCCTGGCCGGGGCCGCCCAGGTGCTCGACTTCAGCCAGCCGGTCGGGGTCATGCTGGTCGCGGTGCTGCACATGCTCCGCGACGAGGAGGACCCGCAGGGGGTGGTGGACCGGCTGATGGCGGCGGTCCCGGCCGGCAGCTTCCTGGTGATCTCGCACCTGGCCAGCGACATCCAGCAGGAGGCGATGGCCGAGATGGGCCGCCGCCTCAACCAGGCGATGACCCAGCAGTTCACCATGCGCAGCCGGGCCCGGGTCACCGCCTTCTTCGACGGGCTGACGCTGCTCGACCCGGGCGTCGTCCTCACCCACCAGTGGCGCCCTGACTCGGAGGCCGAGGCCGCGACCCCGGGCGTCCTCTGGGCCGGCGCCGCCCGCAAGGACTAGGCCCGCCCGCAAGGAGTTAGGCCCTGTCGCCGCCCGGCAGCGCCGACACGCGGCTTTCTGCGGGATTCCTGCGCTATGACGCGGTAGTGTTCCTAGCGAACAGATGTTCGCTGGCGGACGGGAGCGCGCGATGACCGGGTGGACGTGGTGACCCAGTACGCGCCGCGGCCGCCGTCTCGGGTTTTCGGCATCGACCCCGGCCTGACCAGGTGCGGGCTCGGCGTGGTGGAGGGCGTCCCCGGCCGCCCGCCCACCCTGGTCGCCGTGGGGGTGGTGCGGACCGACGCTGACGAGCACATCGCCGCCCGGCTGCTGGCGATCGAGGAAGAGATCGAGCGCTGGCTGACCGAGTCCCGGCCCGACACGGTGGCCGTGGAGCGGGTGTTCAGCCAGCACAACGTGCGCACGGTGATGGGCACCGCGCAGGCCGGGGCGGTGGCGATCGTCTGCGCCGCGCGACGCGGTCTGCCGGTCACGCTGCACACGCCGAGCGAGGTCAAGGCGGCGGTGACCGGCAGTGGTCGGGCCGACAAGGACCAGGTGACGGCGATGGTGATGCGGCTGCTGCGGATGTCCGCCCCGCCCCGCCCGGCCGACGCGGCCGACGCGCTCGCGCTGGCGATCTGCCATCTGTGGCGCGCCCCGGCGCTCAAGGCCAGGCAGCCGCCCGCCCGCCCGGCCAAGCCAACCGCAAGCACAGCAAGCACAGCAAGCACAGCAAGCACAGCAAGCACAGCAAGCACAGCAAGCACAGCAAGCACAAGCGCTGAAAGCGCAACCCCCGTAGTCGGAGGAGCAAGGTGATCGCGCACCTGAGCGGCAGCGTCGCCGGGGTCAGCCCGGACGGCGCCGTGATCGACGTCGGCGGCTTCGGGCTCCGGGTGCAGTGCACCCCCGGCACCCTCGCGTCGCTCAAGCTGGGCGAGCCCGCCCGGGTGGCGACGTCGCTGGTCGTGCGCGAGGACTCGCTGACCCTGTTCGGGTTCGGCACCGACGACGAGCGGAACGTATTCGAGCTGCTGCAGACGGCCAGCGGCATCGGCCCCCGGCTGGCGCTGGCGATGCTGGCGGTGCACTCGCCGGACGCGCTCCGCCGCGCCGTCGCGGCCGAGGACATCAAGGCCCTGACGATGGTCCCCGGCGTCGGCAACAAGGGCGCCCAGCGGATCATCCTCGAGCTCAAGGACCGCCTCGGCGCCCCCGGCGACCTGTCCGGGGCCGGCGACGGGGCCGGGTTCGCCCGCCGGGCCGAGCCGTCCTGGCGCGACCAGGTGCAGTCGGGCCTCGTCAACCTGGGCTGGTCGGCCCGCGACGCCGACACCGCGGTCGACGCGGTCGAGGCCGACTCCGGCGACCAGACGCCGGACGTGGCCACCGCGCTCCGGGCCGCGCTGCGGAAGCTGTCGCGGCAGTGACGGACGGCCGCGACGCGCTCACCGGGGCCGAGGAAGCCGAGCTCGAACTCCGTCGTCGGGCGTGGGACGACGACGGGGACGCCGTCGACAGCGTTGTCTCGCCGCTGGCCGACAGCGACGAGCGGATGATCGAGGGCGCGCTGCGGCCCAAGCGGCTCGACGACTTCGTCGGCCAGCAGCGGGTCCGGGAGCAGCTCACCCTGCTGCTGCACAGCGCCCTGCGCCGCGGCCGCCCGCCGGACCACGTGCTGCTGTCGGGGCCGCCCGGCCTCGGCAAGACCACGATCGCGATGATCATCGCGGCTGAGCTCGGCGCCCCGATGCGCATCACCAGCGGCCCGGCGATCGAGCGTTCCGGCGACCTCGCGGCGGTGCTGTCCACCCTGCAGGCGGGCGAGGTCGTCTTCATCGACGAGATCCACCGCCTCGCCCGCCCGGCCGAGGAGATGCTGTACCTGGCGATGGAGGACTTCCGGGTCGACATCGTGGTCGGCAAGGGCCCCGGCGCCACCGCCATCCCGCTCGACATCGCCCCGTTCACCCTGGTCGGCGCGACCACCAGAGCCGGGCTGCTGCCCGCGCCGCTGCGCGACCGCTTCGGCTTCACCGGGCACCTGGACTTCTACCAGCCCGAGGAGCTCGGCACGATCGTCGCCCGGTCGGCCGGGCTGCTGGGCGTGCGCATCGAGGACGGCGCGATCGAGGAGCTCTCGCTGCGATCGCGGGGCACGCCGCGGATCGCCAACCGGCTGCTCCGCCGGGTCCGCGACTACGCCGAGGTCCGCGCCGACGGCCGGGTCACCAGGGAGCTCACCAGGACCGCGCTCGAGCTCTACGAGGTGGACGAGCTCGGGCTTGACCGCCTCGACCGCGCCGTCCTCGACGCGCTGATCAGAAGGTTCGGCGGCGGCCCGGTCGGCCTGTCCACCCTCGCCGTCGCGGTGGCCGAGGAAGCGGAGACGGTCGAGGTGGTGGCCGAGCCGTTCCTGGTCAGGCACGGCCTGCTGGCGCGGACCCCGCGCGGCCGGGTGGCCACCCCCGCGGGCTGGGCGCACCTGGGGCTCACCCCGCCCCCGTCGGTCGATCTCCGCACACTTTTTGGCTAAGCGGACACGCGAAACGCCAGCGCGGGCGGCCACTCAGCGTCACTGGCCCGTGAGCGAACACGTTTGGACGTAACGATCACGGACGGAAACCCCGTAGGGTGGTTATGCGTTATTCATAGCGCCGCTACACTGCGCAGGTTGGCAGTGCCTGTCACCGTAATGACCGGGGCCAGCCAGCTGAGCGGAAAGTCAACCGGAAGGATGCCCCGATGCTGGGGAAATATGATCTTGCTGCCACTGCGGCTAAGAGCAGCGGCTTCAACCCGTCCACGCTGATCCTCATCCTGATCGTCGTCGTGGCGTTCTACTTTCTGATGATCAGGCCGCAGCAGCGTCGCAAGCAGCAGGCCGCCCAGAAGTCGAACAACGTGGAGCCGGGCGCCCGCGTGCGCACCACGGCGGGCATGTACGCCACGGTCGTCGACACCGACGGCGACGACGTGATCCTCGAGGTCGCGCCGGGCGTTGAGGTGCGCTACATGAAGCGCGCGATCATGGAGGTCGTCAGCCCCGGCGAGCCGGTCGACGAGACCGAAATGGACGCCGACGACGTAGCCGAGGACGCTGACGTCGACCACGACGAAGACACCAACGAAGTGCACACCGACGCCGACTGGGAGTCGTTCGCGAGCGACGACGTCGCCGAGACCGGCAGCTCCACCGGCAGCACCACCGCCAGCACCACCAAGGACTAGCGGCACCCGCCCCGGCGACCTCAACCAGGCAGGCGATAAGTGGCACCCCCAAGCAGAAGCGGCTCACGACCGGGCCGCGCGCTGGCTGGACTGGCGGCGCTGATCTTGATCATGCTGATCTCGATCCTCGGCGCCCAGACGTTCAGCCCAGGTAACTGGCATAACCAGTTCAAGGTCGCTCTCGGGCTCGACCTGTCAAGCGGCACCCAGGTGGTGCTCAAGGCAGCGACCCCGGGTGGCGCGGTACCGCCGGCCTCGGAGATGCAGGCCTCCGTCGGGGTCCTGGAGAACCGGGTCAACGGCACTGGCAACTCCGGGGCGCAGGTCCAGACGCAAGGCGCCGACCAGATCACCGTCACGGTGCCTGGCAAAGCCGCCACCAGCGTCGTCAACCTGATCGACACCACCGCCAAGCTGGCCTTCCGGCCGGTGCTGCTAAGTGAGGCGTACACCGGGGTATCGACCACCCCCGCCACCAAGCCCAAGGCCGCCGCGACCGCGACCCCGTCGGCGACGCCAAGCGGGACGGCGAGCAGCACCGCCACGCCCGCCGCGTCGCCGACCCCGTCCGTCAGCTCGACCGCGAGCGCCACCGCGAAGGCGTCCACCTCCGACGTCTCCGCCCAGCTGGCCAGCCCGAGCGCCACCGCCACGACGTCGGCCAAGGCGACGGCGACGACGACGACGTCTCCGTCCGCCACCACCAGTCCGACGGCGAGCGCCACCCCGAGCGCCAACCCGGGTGCCACCGCCCCGGCGACCACCACCTACGGTGACCCGTCGGCCGTCAGCGCGGCCACGATGAAGAAGTTCGACGCGCTGGTCTGCACGCCCGGACCGAACGCGAACACCGTGGACGACAACTGGAAGAGCACCGTCCCCGGGTACACGGAAGACGCCTCCCCGTGGGACAACGCCAAGGACCAGACCGTCTCCTGCGACGCGTCCGGCAACAAGTACGTGCTCGGCCCGGCGATCGTGCAGGGCACCGAGATCAGCTCGGTCGACGCCGCCCTGGACACCTCCAGTAACCAGTGGGTTGTCAACATCACCCTGAATGGCCCGGGCACCACCGCGTTCGGCGCCTTCACCACCACCCAGTACGGCAAGTACTACTCCGCGGGCCAGGCCGGCAACGAAGACGACGCCGTGCTCGACCAGCTCGCGATCACGCTCGACGGCGACGTGTCGTCGGCGCCGGAGACCGACGGCGCGCTCACCTCGGGCTCGTTCCAGATCTCGGGCCCGTCCGGCACCGGCTTCTCCCAGGCCGAGGCGACCGAGCTCCAGAACGTCCTCAAGTTCGGGTCGCTGCCGCTCACCTTCCAGCTGCAGAGCGAGCTCTACATCTCCCCCCAGACCGGCCACGCGTCGCTTGACGCGGGGCTGCTGGCGGGCATCCTCGGCCTGATCCTGGTCGTGATCTACCTGTTCTACTACTACCGGGGGCTCGGCATCGTGTCGGTCTCCAGCCTGGTGATCGCGGCGATGCTGGCCTACTTCTCGGTCGTGCTGCTGTCCAAGTACCAGAACTTCACCATGTCCCTGTCGGCCATCGCCGGCCTCGTGGTGGCGATCGGCATCACCGCCGACTCGTTCATCGTCTACTTCGAGCGGCTCCGGGACGAGGTGCGGGACGGCAAGGCCCTGCGCCCGGCGGTCGAAGCCGGGTGGAAGCGGGCCCGGCGCACGATCCTGGTCTCCGACACGGTCTCGTTCCTGGCGGCGGTGCTGCTGTACCACTTCGCCACCAGCGACGTCCAGGGCTTCGCCTACACCCTCGGCCTGACCACGATCATCGACGTCGTGGTGGTCTTCCTGTTCACCAAGCCGATGGTGACCCTGCTGGCCGGGACGAAGTTCTTCAGCAGCGGGAACAAATGGTCCGGGCTCGACCCTGAGCGACTCGGCGCCAAGACGCCGTGGCGTTCCGGTCGGCGCACGGTCCGCACGACTCGGACCGCCGGGACCGGCGCCGGGCGACCCAGGACCGGCAACTCCTCTACCACCTCCAAGGAGGCATGATGGCGGGCTTCGGCGGTATCGCCGGGAGGCTGTACCGGGGCGAGGTCTCGATCGACTTCGTCCGCCGTCAGCGGATGTGGTACACCATCTCCGGCCTGATCCTGCTCGTGTGCGTGATCGCGCTGCTGGTGCGCGGGCTGAACTTCTCGGTCGACTTCAAGGGCGGCTCGACCTTCCAGTTCCCGTACACCACCAGCCAGGGCAGCCAGACCGCCGTCCAGGGCCAGATCTCGGAGCTGGTGAAGAACAACGGCGGCGGCGACGCGACCGTCCAGATCGCCAGCTCGCCGCTGCTCAAGTCGCAGTGGCTGGTGACGACCAAGGCGCTGCCGACCTCGCCGGTGAACCTCACCGTGAAGATCGCCGACGCGCTCGAGCAGCGGTTCAACATCCCGGCGTCGAAGATGACGCCCAGCTTCGTCGGTCCGACCTGGGGCAGCCAGATCACGACCAAGGCGCTCGAGGCGCTGATCATCTTCCTGATCGTGATCGTCGGCTACCTGTCGATCGCGTTCGAGTGGCGGATGGCGATCGCGGCGTTCGTGGCGCTGCTGCACGACATCGTGATCACGATCGGCGTGTACGCGCTGACCGGGTTCCAGGTCTCCCCGACGACCGTGATCGGCCTGCTGACCATCCTCGGCTACTCGCTCTACGACACGGTGGTGGTCTTCGACAAGGTCCGGGAGAATACCGCCGGCCTGCTCACCTCCCAGCGCTCCACCTATAGCGACGCGGCCAACCTGGCGCTCAACCAGACCCTGGTCAGATCGATCAACACCTCGATCACGGCGCTGATCCCGGTCGCCAGCATCCTGTTCATCGGCGCGGGCCTGCTCGGCGCGGGCACGCTGAAGGACCTGGCGCTGGTGCTGTTCGTCGGCATGTTGTCGGGCGCCTACTCCTCGATCTGCATCGCCACCCCGGTGCTGGCGGACCTCAAGGAGCGCCAGCCCGAGTACAAGGACCTGGCGGTCAAGGTCAAGCGGCGCCTGGCGGGCGGCCGTCGCGCCGCCGACGCCGGCAGCACCGCCGCGTCGTCGGCGGTGGCAGAGGCCGGTCCCGCCGCCCCGGCCCCGGCCGGCCAGCAGCTCGACGCCTCAGCCGACAGCGACGGCGACAGCGCCGACGACGACGGCGTGACCGTCCCCCCCGCCCCGGCTCGCGCCGCCGACGCGGCCGCCGGCGCCACCCGGCCGGCCAGCGCCGGCGCCGGCGCCGGCACCGGCGGCAGCCGACCGCAACCGCGAACCGGCGGCAGCGCCCAGCGCCGACCCGGCGCCAGGAAGAAGAGGCGGTAGCCCACCCGTGTCGGACATTGCCGACCTCATCGCGGCCCACGTCCGCGACGTACCCGACTACCCGCAGCCCGGCGTGCTGTTCAAGGACATCACGCCG
>Ga0302324_100029382_pt1 | contig 10419 bp, 7 predicted proteins | sample Palsa_T0_1_FD_201949 | JGI IMG/M metagenome (GOLD analysis project Ga0302324, IMG submission 201949) | Peat permafrost microbial communities from Stordalen Mire near Abisko, Sweden - Palsa_T0_1 | ecosystem: Environmental > Terrestrial > Soil > Palsa > Peat permafrost | place: Sweden: Abisko... | reverse complement strand
TTGTCACCGAGATCGAAGAGGCCATCAGTATGAGCCCTGAGGCGGCGGCAGGCCTTGAGCTGGAGATCACCGAGAGCCTGATCATGGAGGACGTCGATCACAGCATCGTCAGCCTGCTGGCAATCCGCGCCATGGGCGTGACCATTGCCATCGACGATTTCGGCACCGGCTTCTCCTCGCTCAATTACCTGTTCAAATTGCCCGTCAACACGCTCAAGATCGACCGCGCATTTGTGGTCGACATGATTTCGGGAGCGGGTGGGCTGACACTGGTCTCGGTCATCGTCAATCTGGCGCATGCGCTGAAGCTCAAAGTGGTGGCCGAAGGCGTGGAGACGGAGGCGCAATTGCGTCAACTGCGGCTCCTGCACTGCGATGAAATGCAAGGCTATCTATTCGGCAAGCCGGTGCCAGTCGAGATCTTCGAAACGAAGTATCTGACGCCTGCCGATGGCCTGGCGCTGGATGCCGCGCGGCTGCGCGTTACCTGAATTTGCTGAGCCTGAGCGGTGTTACCGCGGGCTCAGCACGGTGAGCTCGGTGCGTCCGAGCAGGCGTCTAAAGCCACGATCAAACGTGACCAGGTGGCTGCCGAGTGTTCTGACGGCGGCTGCGATCCAGGCGTCGGTGATGTCATTGGCGGCTAGTCTGTGATCGCGGCTGAGCTGCCGAAGCGTCGGCCACTCGCGTCCGAGTTCCGGCATGTCGATGCCGGGAATGGACAGTAGCGAGTCGATATACGCGATGGCCTCGTCGATGGGCGTCGGCACAACGAAGATCTTGGGATTTGTTGCCAGACGCAAAAACCCGGCAGCGACCATCGGTAGAATTTCAACGTTTTGCCCAGTGGCGCATCCGGCGATTGCCAGAGCCAGCCAGCCGGATGCCGGTTCGTGTTGAGGATGGTCGGTACGAGAAGCGGCCAGCAGGACGTTGAGGTCAGGTGCCATCGTCCGCCGCGTCGAGCAGCGATCGATTCGAAAGCGGATCGATACCCTGAGCGAGCCCGCCTTGGCCGATGTGAATCGCTAGTGCCTTGGGCAGTATGTCTCTAGCTGAACCAGGACGCCGGAGCCGCAGACGCAGGCCTTCCTCGATCAATGCGGTGAGGCTTTTACGCTCGCGTGCTGATACAGCCTTCGCCTTGACCAGCAGTTCATCGTCAAGATCGAGTGTGGTCTTCACGAGCCAATCATACAGAAATCTGTATGCAAGATCAACGGCATCTTCGAGGGCTCAGAATGCGTCTAAGCGATTGAATTACATCACTTAAGAAAATGGCGGTACCCGCAAAGTGTGCAACTGACTCCTTATTCTAGTAAGGGGCTCAAGCGTGTTGGGCGGGTGTAATCTGCGTGCGATGAATAAGGGGAAGACGGCCTGGGTGGAGCGGCTGTTCGCGCAACACGGGACAGCCCTGCAGGCATTTTTTCGCCGACGGATCCGGGTGGCGCCCGACGCGCCGGACCTCGCACAGGAAGTCTATGTCCGCATGCTGCGCCTCAGTGACACCGATGCCATACGCAACCCTGAGCTGTATCTGTTCACCGTGGCCAACAATCTGGTCAAGGAGAACGGGGTGCTCGAGAAGCGGCGCAGCGCCTGCGAGGATATCGACGATCTGGCGGTGCAGGAGCAATTGGCCGAACTGCCGCAGTTCGATGGCGAGATCGATACTGAACAGCGCTCGCAGCGGCTGCGCGAGGTGCTGGCGCAGTTGTCACCCAAATGCCGCGCCACGGTCATTCTTCAATATCGCTACGAGATGAGTTATCAGCAGATCGGCGAGCGCCTGGGCATTTCCACACACATGGTCAAGAAGTACCTGAGTCAGGCACTGGGCCACTGCCGGCGACGCATGGAGCGTCTGAGATAGAAGCATGGGCAACGAGAATCACGCGGTTCGTTCCGCGATCGCACAGGAGGCGCTCGATTGGTTCGTGCTCAATCGTGGCCGAATACTGTCGGCCGAACAACGTGCCGCATTTGGTGCGTGGCTCAAGTCCTCGCCCCTGCACGTCGAGGAATACCTCAAGACCGCAGCCATGTCGCGCAGTCTGCACCAAGCGGTCGATGCCATGGATATCGGCATGGATGCATTGATTGCTGAGGCGCGTGCCGAAGAAAACAGCGGCGTGATATCGCTTTGGAACCGCAGAGGTCCCGATGTTCCCGAGCCCCGAGCGCGCCGGCTGCTTCGACCACGACAAGCCCTGGCCATGGCCTGCGCCGTGCTGCTGGTGCTGGTGGCGGCGGTCTGGATGCAGCGTGACGGTCAGCGCTTCGGCGTGGCCAGGGAATTCGTGACCGCGCACGGCGAGCAGCGATCCTGGCTGCTGCCTGACGGCACCGGCCTGAATCTGAATTCCGATTCCGCCGTGATCGTCCGTTACAACAAGCGCGAGCGGCTCATAAAAATGGAACGCGGGCAGGCGCTGTTCCGCGTCGCGCACGAGAGCCAGCGGCGCTTTCGCGTGGTCGCAGGAGATGCCGGCGTGATTGCGGTGGGCACGCAATTCGATGTCTGGCGCAGACCCGATTCGACACTGGTCACAGTGGTGGAAGGAAAAGTGGCCGTGTTTACCGGTGAGGCGCCATTACCGGCGCTGGCCGTGTTGCCGTCGCAGGCGCTATCGGTCAGCGCCGGTGAACAGGTTCAGATCGACGATCATTCCAGGCTGGCGCGATCTGCGGCGGCCAATGTGCAACAGACGGTGGCATGGGTGCAGCACCAAATAGCGTTCGACCGGCGCCCCCTCGGCGATGTGGCCGAGGAATTCAATCGCGATGGCGGCACGCCCATCGTCATTCAAAGCGAGCGCCTGCGCGCCATCCCGATCACCGGCGTCTTCAGCGAGTACGACACTGACTCATTCGTCGCGTTCATTTCGCGGCTTGATGATGTGGCGATCGAAAGAACGCCCGACCATATCCTGATAGTCGATAAAGTTAAAAAGTAGTACCCGAGCTCCGGCCCGTCCCCTCTTTCTCTAATGAGGGCCGCGTAACAGCGGCCAGACGATCGAACAAATGAAACATGGGGGCGTGCGCGCGAAGCGCCAGATCGCATTTTTTTGTGCCGTGCTCAGTCCATGGCTCAGTGCCACTGTGCAGGCGCAATCCAATGCCGCCCCCGTCACCGCGATCGCCACGCAGCCATTGGATCGAGCCCTGGCGGCGTTCGCGAAGCAAACGGGGTTGCAGGTGGTGTACGTGTCCGGGGCAGTGAGTGGTACGACTTCCAAAGGCGCGCCGACGGGTCTGACCCCGCGCGAGACGCTGAGCCGGCTGCTCGAAGGCACCGGCCTGAGCTTCGAGTTTCTGAACGAACGCACGGTGCGAATCTTCGCGATAAAACCTGCCGCGCATTCCAAGGACGATCCCGGCCCCCCCACCTTGCCCCAAACCGACACGTCCAAGCCGCCTGACGGCGCGCGCGACAGTGCCAGCAATTACAACGGGGGAGATGAAGTCATGGTGCATAAGGGACTGGTCAGCCGTCTTATTGGGTTGTTCGCGTTGTGCGGGTCGGCGGCCTACTCCAATGCGGCCTGCGCGCAGCAGGCGGCATCGGCCGATACCTTGGAAGAAATCGTGGTCACGGCCGAAAAGCGCGCCGAGAGTCTGAGCCAGGCGCCTTTGTCCGTTGCCGTGGTGTCGGGCGCCGTGGCCGCGCAACAGGGCGACGTGCAGCTGTCGGAGGCGCTGGCCAAGGTGGGGGCCGTCAAGGTGCTCGAAGGACAGGACGGTCCGACCTTCTACATCCGTGGTGTGGGCACGGGCGTACCTTCCAACGTCGGCGACCCCGAAGTCAATTTCAACATCGACGGCGTATATCAGTCCGAGCCTCAGTTCAGCCATGCCGGCTTGTACGACGTCGATCGCATCGAAGTGCTGCGAGGGCCCCAGGGTACGCTGTACGGTCGCAATGCGCTGGCAGGCGCCATCAACATCGTTACCAACGATCCGACCTTCGATTACGGCGCCAGCGCGTCGGTGGGTTTCGGCAACTACGATCTGATTCAGACCCAAGGTGCGCTCAATCTTCCGCTCAGCGACACGCTCGCGATGCGACTGTCCTTCGGCAATGAATCGCACGAGGGTTATCTGACCAATGGCGCCGACGATGCCGACGTGCAGTCGGAACGCATCAAGCTGCTGTGGAAGCCCAGCGAGACTTTCTCACTGCTGTTGGCCGCGGACCTGACTCACGAGGGCGGCGAGGGCGAGGGCGAGGTGCAGGTGGATCAGCCGCCGCCCGGTTTTCCGACCGGAACCAACGCTCTGGGCAATTCGGTGACCTCGTCCAATCCCTGGACCTCGCCGGATCCATCGGTGTCCTCGCGGCGCGCGGATTTCTGGAATGTCCGCGCGCAGGCCGACTGGGATCTAGGCTTCGGGGTGCTGACTTTGCTGCCGGCCTATCGCAACTACACGTATAAATGCTCGGAATGCTATCGCTCCGAGACCGACCAGACGCAGACGGCGGCCGAGCGGCAGACCACTACCGAATTACGCCTGGCCTCGGAGGCGCAGTCGTCGATCAAATGGCTCGGCGGTTTGTACTTCCTGAATGCGGAAAATCCCGAGACCGGTTATTCGCTCGGGCCGGGCGCCGATTCGTTCAGCATCGCCAGCGGCAACTCGGTCAGCACCCAGGCGCAGACGCACTTCAACTCGCAGTCGTACGCAGCCTTCGGTCAGGTGACCTACCCCATCGTCGAGGCATTGCGGGTGACCCTGGGCGGCCGCTACACCGAGGACAAGAAGTCCGAAACCGGATTCGTGTCCTCGGAGGCCGGCGGCGTGATCGCCAACTCCACGGGCCTGTTCACCACCGAGAACTCGTGGAATGCATTCACCTACAAGGCCGGCCTTGAATATGATGTTCGCAGCAACTGGATGCTGTATGGCAATGTCTCGAGCGGCTACAAGGCCGGCGGCTTCTATCAGGGCGCCGCGCCCGATTCATACAATCCCGAGCATCTGACCGCCTATGAGCTCGGCTCCAAGGGACGCTATCTGGACGGTCATCTGGAGATCAACGCCGATATTTTTTACTACGACTACAAGAACTATCAGATCAACTACATCGGCTTCATCAATCCGGCGAGCGCCGGCATTTTCGGCATTCTGACGGCCAATTCGGAAGGCGCGACCTCGTATGGCGCCGAGATCGAGGCGCGTTACCTGGTCAGCTCGAACGATCAGTTCGATCTGTCGGTGGATCCGCTGCACGCGCGTTTCAAAACGCTGGTCATTGCCGGCATGTTCGGCGGCAACTACACCGGCTTCACCTTGCCGTTTGCACCTGAGCTGTCGGTGAATGCGGGTTATCAGCATTCCTGGTCATTGCTCAACGGTGCCAGGCTCACGGCGCGCGCCGAGACCCACATCGAGTCGGGCAGCTGGGTCACGTTCAGCGAAGTGGCCAATACCTATCAATCCGCGTACACGCTGTCGAATCTGTTCCTGACTTTCGATGCGCCCAATCGCAAATGGAGCGTGTCGGCGTATGTGAAGAATCTTGAGAACAAGCCGGTGCTGGCCAATGGCCAAAGCGGGCCGGCGATGCTGGAGACCGTAGATCTCGGGCCGCCGCGCACCTACGGCATGCAGATATCGGCCAAGTTTTGACGGAGCAAAGCCATGCGTGATCGACTTCTATCCGCCGGACGCGTCCTGCTGGTACTGGGCAGCCTGCTGTGCCTGAGCGCGCGAGCCCAGACGCCGCAGCCCAATGCCGCGCTGGAACGCCGGCTCGCGCGCATGGAAGCCATACACGATATCCAGAACGTGCTGGGCTACTACGAGGAATATCAGAGCGCGTTACAGTTCGATCTGGTGGTGCCCTTGTTCGCGCTCGATGAGCCCGACGTGCGCTGGGAGCCGGGTCCGGGGGCATGGATCGGGGCGGCGGATGTGCGCGCGGCGCTAATGGCGCAGCAGCACCAGGAGGGCAACGCTCAGTGGGCGAAAATTCACGCCGGCGAGATGCATGTGCACGGTCTGCAGACGCCGATCATTGTGATTGCCGACGATGGCCGCACCGCCAAGGCCACCTTCGACTCATCGGGTCTCGAGACGCTGTCCGGCATAGGTCATAAGCCCGATGCGCGCTGGGCCTGGCTACGCTACGGCGTGGATTTCATCGACACACCGCAGGGCTGGAAGATCTGGCACCTGCACGTGTACGGCCTCATCTTCAGTCCGTTCGCCAAGAGCTGGGTCGACGCGCCGGGCTTTCCGCCGCCGCCCAAAGCCACGGATGTCGGCGGCGAGTGGCCCAAGCCGACGCGGCCGCAGGGTGACGTCTGGATATACACCGGCCAGGGCACGCCGCCACTGCTGCCACGGCCGCCGGTGCCGTACCGCACTTTCAGCGAGACCTTCAGCTACTGAGCAGATCGCCTCAGCGCGCGGCGCCCCTGAGAATGCGCAACAGTCTCTGTTTGGCGGTGCCGCCATCCAGATCGCTCAGAACTCTGATCTCTTCGGTCGAGGCCAAGGTTTCAACGCAATTTCGTCCGTTCTGCTTGGCCTGATAGAGCGCGGCATCGGCCAGCCGCAGCAACCCCGACTGACCCTTGCCGTGGGGCGGCGTGACGGCGCCGCAGCCCACGGATACGGTCACGCGCTGCCAGGAATTGCCGGGATGATCGATGCCTAGATTGAGGATGGCGGTGCGAAGTATTTCAGCCAGGCCGCGCGCCTGATCCAGTCCCGTGCGCGGCAGCAGCACGCCGAACTCCTCGCCGCCAATGCGCGCCACCATGTTCTGCGGCGCATCGACATGTTGGGACAGCACGCCGGCTACGGCCCGCAGGCAGCGATCACCGCCGCTGTGGCCATAGAGATCGTTGAACTGCTTGAAGTTGTCGATGTCGATCATCAGCAGCGCCAACGGCGTGCGCGAGAGCGTCGCGCGCTCCCACTCCTGGTCGAAGCGCTGATCGAAGGCGCGGCGGTTGGCGATCTCGGTCAGTCCGTCGACCGCGGCCAGCACCGACAAGCGCGCATTGCTGTCACGCAATTCGTCGGCCATCCTGCGGCGCTCCATGAGCACAATGGACGCCGGAAACAAGGCCACCATGTGAAAGCCCAGATAGATCTGCAGCGCGACGTCGCGCCCGACCAGCAGGTCGGCAGGCCAGAGGCCGAACGGTCCGCGCGCATGCGTGGTGAAATACACCGACAGCAGACACACGGCAAGCACCGCAATCGCGGCACCCGAGAAGGTCAGCAGCAGGTCCACCAGTAGCAGCACCGGATACAGCAGGAACAGCAGCGGATAGCGGCTCACGGAAAATATCAGCGCAGTGCTGATCAGGGCCAATGCCAGCACGCCGAGGGTTTTAGGCAGCGCGGACCGTTGAAACAGGCTGCGCATCTGCGCCGATCGCAGCGACAAGGCCAACGGCATGGTCATGGCCATGCCCAGCGCATCGGCCGTGGCCCAATTGTTGAAGGCCGACAGATATTCCTCGCCGTTGATGTAATGAAACAGCATGGCCGCGATGACGCCCGAGATGCCGGGGCCCACAATCAGTGCCGCAATGAATCGCAGAAAGATATGCGGTGTGCGCAGCCAGTCGTCGAGGGTGGAGAAGCGCGGCAGCAGGCTTGCGCTCAGCAGCACTTCGGTTACGGAGCACAGGCGCTGCAACACTTCCATGCCGGGGGGAATCTGCTGTAATTCCCCAATCCCCGTGCCGACGGCCACGCCGAGCATCATGGGGAACCATTCGCTGCGCGGGCGCATAAGCAGTACCGCGATGGTCACGCCGTTGAGCGGCCAGACAATGGTCCAGCCGTCGTTGAAGGCGAAGTTGTTGAGCGCAATGTCGGCAGCGCAATACAGCAGCGCGAAAATCAGTGCCGATTTGGCGCCCTGGAGCCAGTGTCGCAGAGCCGGTTGATCGGCATGGCCACTCGTCAACACGTCAGTTCCACTGTCTTAGGCAGGTCAGCTGCGACCATACGGGCAGTGTATTGAGTTCACTGTACGCTGCCCGCGATTGCGTCCATTTTTTCGGGCCACAGCGTGACGTGCGTCGCATACCGCAGGCGTAATCCATGGATAAAGGCTTGACCGCTGGTCCTGGGCCAGGCAGCGCCGATCGGCGTCGCCGATTGCTGACACATTCGAGCAGGCCCCCAGATTTAACTAGCGCCAGTTACGCCTCGAGCGACGCTATGCGCTAAAATCCCGCGCATGACGGCACGCAAGGCGCTGGTGGTCGATGATTCGCGATCCGCGCGCGCCTTTCTGACCCGCATACTCGAGCGCTATGAACTGTCGGTGGACGGGGTCGAGTCAGCCGAGCAAGCCATCGAGTATCTGACCCGTCAGCGGCCGGATGTGATCTTCATGGATCACCTGATGCCCGGCATGGACGGCTTCCAGGCCGTGCAGGCCATCAAGAACAATCCGCTCACGGCCACCATACCGATCATGATGTACACCTCGCAGGAAGGCGAGTTGTACTTAAGTCAGGCGCGCGCCCTGGGCGCCATGGGCGTGTTGCCGAAGCAGACCAAGCACACCGACGTGTCCAAGGCGCTGGATCAGATCGGGCTGCTCGAGCAGGGGCGCGAAGGCGACATCGTCGTGCTGCCCGTCCCCGAGCCGCCGGTTGCGACCACGCCGCATTCCGATGCCACGGATCGCATCGAGATCGCAACACCGCGCAGTGCGCCGACCATCGAGCGCCGCGCCGGTACTCGGCCAAATCTGCCGGCCATGCCGCCGGAACTGCGCGCTATTGTCGAGGCCATGGTCGCGCACCACATACGCGATCTGCAGCGCTTCGTGGCCGAGAACAACGAGACCCAGGCCGACCGAGTGGTCGGCGACGTGCGTATGATGCTGCAGGATCACGCCGACGCGGCCCGCATGCGGCCGCCGCCCGAACCCCGCGGAACCGGCGGCTTCTGGCTCGGAGCGCTGGGCTTGATCGCCGCATGCGTGTTGGGATGGCAATGGCAGCAGCAACGCGTGGCCTCGATCGCCATGGCGGCAGAACTGGCGCAATCGCAGCAGCAGCTCAACGCCGCCGAGCAGGATCTGGCGACGATGCAGGCCAACGATGCCGCGGCCGCCGCTGCCACCGTGCCGGGCGAGAGTGCCGCCGGCGGCGCCGGCGCCGGCGCCGGCGCCAATTCCACCATCGAGCCCGTGCCCTACGGCGAGACTCCGCTGGCGGGCTCAAGACTCGAGCGCATTCAATCGCTGCTGGCGCGGCTCAACGCACAGGGATTTCAGGGCGTGGTCGAGATTCGTAGTATTCCGGGCCGCTTCTGCATGATCACGGGACCCAGCGCCAACCTGGTGCTTGCCTCCGACCTGGTTCCGTACGCCAAGTGCGATCAGATCGGCAATCCGCGCGAGGACAACGGTTCGGTCAGCCAGCGCCAGTCGGTGGCATTCGCCAACATGATTGCGACCGCGCGCGAGAACGCCAACGGCAAGATGGATATTCAGATCGGCGCGGGCACGGCCGATGAGACCATCACGCCCTATCCGCCAGTCAGCGACGGGCTCATGGCCGGTGATTGGAACCGGGTCGCGGCCGCCAACAATCGTGTCGAAGTGCACTGGCAGGCCGCGCGCTGAATTCCGACGACGCGAGCCCCAGCGATTCAGTCCATACGTTTCGCCCGCCGAGGCTGCTGCGCAGCAGCCATCTGCAGTCGATACTGGGCAGCGTGCCGCCGCGCTTATGGCTGATCCGGCGGCGCGCGGCGGCGCTGCTCGCGAGCACCAAGGAACTGTTGCTCGATTGCGGCGCGGGCGTGCGGCTGCAGGCCTTTCATACCCCGCAGGGACAGGGCCGGCGCTCCACCGATGGCCGGCGACTCGCGGTGCTGCTGCACGGCTGGGAGGGCAGCGCCCAGTCGCCCTATGTACTGTCGGCGGCGGCACTGCTGTTCGAGCGCGGCTTCGGCGTGCTGCGCCTGAATCTGCGCGATCACGGCGCCACGCATGCACTCAATCGCGAGCTGTTCCATTCCTGCCGGCTGCCCGAAGTCGTGGGCGCGATCAATGCCGTCAGCGCTTTGTTCCCAGCCGCGCGGCTGTATCTGGGCGGCTTCTCGCTGGGCGGCAATTTCATGTTGCGCGTGGCGGCCGATGCGGCTGCACCGGCAACGCTGGCCGGCGCGGTCGCGGTCTCGCCGGTGCTCAATCCCGAAGTAACGCTGCGCGCATTGGAGACGGGATTGCTGGTGTACCGGCGATACTTCGTCAAGCGCTGGTCGCGCTCGCTGCGCGCCAAGCAGCGCGCGTGGCCCGCGGTGCACGATTTTGATCTGCTGTTGCGCTATGCGGATCTGCGCCGCATGACCGCGGAGCTGGTGCAGCGCTGCACCGATTTCGGCAGTCTCGAAGCATACCTTGAAGGCTATGCCGTAACCGGC
>Ga0302324_100029381_pt1 | contig 10419 bp, 10 predicted proteins | sample Palsa_T0_1_FD_201949 | JGI IMG/M metagenome (GOLD analysis project Ga0302324, IMG submission 201949) | Peat permafrost microbial communities from Stordalen Mire near Abisko, Sweden - Palsa_T0_1 | ecosystem: Environmental > Terrestrial > Soil > Palsa > Peat permafrost | place: Sweden: Abisko... | reverse complement strand
TCCACGCCGATCGGCAGCCGATGCAGCGACCCCTCGTGCGCTTCGAAAAACTCCCAGCCCGGCAACGCTGCGAGAAAGCGCGCCGCGTCCCGGCGTCGCACCCCGACGTCCAGATCCTTGTGTGCCCGTGTTTGTGTCCCGACGAATAAATCGAGCGCCCAGCCTCCGGCGATCCACCAAGGCGCATCGACGGCGCAGAGGATGCGCCGTGCCGCGGTTGGGTCGATCGGATGCCAGCTGGCCGGCTGCGACAGGGTCATTGGACTCATGTGCGTTGGATTGTAGCGTGCGGGCTCGACGGGCTCGACGGGCTCGACGGACACAGCGGGCGCGGCGGGCGCGGCGGGCGCGGCGGGTCGGGGTCTCTTCAGTCGAGCAGCGAAGCGAGCACCCCGGGCGCAAAACGCGTGTCGATGAAATCCGCAAGTCCGTCGAGCGTGTCCTCGAGCGTCGGCGCCTCCGCGCCGAAGAGCGCGCGGACGACCGCGGCGCTTTCAAATAGCCCGTGGGGGTAGAGTGCGAGCAGCCGCCCGCTCTGCCAGCCCGCGCCGTCTGCAAGCACCGCGCGTGGCGCATGCCCCGATTGCGCGTTCGCCTCCAGGCGTGTCGTACCGTGATGAATCTCATAACCCGTGAAATTGATTCCCTGCAGGGGCGCCCAGAAGCCGCCCAAATCGTCGAAGGTATAGGCGCCGTGGCGATAGCGCTTGGCCGGCGAGAATTTGGTCACGCAGGGCAGAAGTCCCAATCCCTGCGCCGAGCCCTCGACGCTGTGAGGATCGTCGATTGCGCGTCCGAGCATCTGTAGACCCCCGCAAATCGCGAGCGTCGGCTTGTCGGCGGCTATGTGGGCGGCGATCGCGGCATCGAGCCCAAGATCTCGCAGCCAACGAAGATCGGCGGCCACGTGCTTCGACCCCGGCAACACCAGAAGATCCGCCGCAGCGACGCTCTCGGGTTGCCGCGCCCAGCTGAGCGAGAGGCCCGGCACGCGCCGCAGCGGCGCGAACTCGTCGAGGTTGCTGATGTAGGGGTAGGCAACTACGACGACCGATAACCCCGTGCCCGCCGGCCGCGCGTCGAACACCCCGTCTTCCTCCGGCAGCCCATGGTCGCGCCAAAAGGGCAGCACGGCGAGCGTCGGCACCCCCGTCAACTCCTCGAGCGTCTCTGGAGCGGGCGCGAGCAGGCGCTCATCGCCGCGGAACTTGTTGAGCACGAATCCGCGGATCAGGGTCCGATGCGCGGGCGGCAGGAGCTGCACCGTACCGTACAGATGCGCGAACGCTCCGCCGCGGTCGATGTCGCAGATCAGGAGCGTCGCGGCGCCGGCGGCCTCCGCGATGCGCATGTTCACGACGTCGCTGTCCATGAGGTTGATCTCCGCGGGAGACCCGGCGCCTTCAATGACGAGCACATCGTGCTGCGCCATGAGCTCATCGAGCGAGGCTCGGATGATCGGCCACACATGGCGGGCGCGGGTATGCCACTCCATGCGCGACAGATCGTCGCGGCGCTCGCCGAGCACGATCACTTGCGATTGTGTGTCTGCTTCGGGCTTGAGCAACACCGGGTTCATGCGCACGTCGGGGACCGCGCGGGCCGCAAGTGCCTGGAAGTACTGTGCGCTGCCCATCTCTCCGCCCGCCGCGACGCGTGCGTTGTTGCTCATGTTCTGCGCCTTGAAAGGCGCCACCTTGAAGCCTTGACGGGCATACCAGCGCGCAAGAGCGGTTGCGAGGAAACTCTTGCCCGCACCGCTGGTCGTGCCGCAGACCATGACGGCGCGCGCCGTCATGGCGTCAGACCGCTGAACAACGCCGCGACGGCCGCTCGGCAGGAGGGGAAGTAAGCGTGGAAATAGGAAGCCGTCAGTGAGCCGCGGCGATAGATGGTCTCGCCCGGCGCATTCCCAGGGTACGCACGGGTTTGGGTCGAGCCCTCGAGGGGCGTCTCGAAGATCGAGTAGTGAAACGTGTGACCGCGCAACTCGCCGAACGCGGTGCCCCACGCTTGCAGCCCCAGGGCCGCGAGCCGCGGCTGCATGCGGGTGTATCCTGCAAGAATGCCGGCCATGGGCCACTGCCGCCCTTGCGTGTCGCCGAGCGATTCCGCGAGCGCCATCATGCCGCCGCATTCGGCGAGGATGGGAATCCCTGCTTCGTGAGCTCTGCGAATCGAGTCCTGAAACTGGCGCGCGGCGGACAGCGGCGCAGCGTGCAGTTCCGGATAGCCGCCCGGCAAGAACACCGCGTCCGCTCCGGACGGCACCGGCTCATCGGCAAGCGGTGAGAAGAAAGACACGCGCGCCCCGAGCGACTCGAGGCACTCAACGTTGGCGGGATAGAGAAAGGCAAACGCCGCATCGCGCGCGATGCCCACGAGTCGACCCGCAAGAGGTTTGCCGTCCGCGGCTGCGCCGGGAAATTCAATCGATGGCGACGCCGGGGGCGACGGGGTACAGGTGCCCGGGGGTTGAGGGCGGGCGGCGTCCCGAGTCGCCCGATCCCACGCGCGCTCATCGATTCTGATCGAGCGGCCGAGGGACTCGAGCTGCGCCTCGATTTCCGCACCGTCTTCGGGCGGCAACAGGCCCAGATGACGCTCAGGGAGCGATGAGGGAAGTCGCGGCAAGGTCGCGACGAGCGGCACCTCGCGCAGCGCCGCCGACACCAGGACCGCGTGGCCCGCGCTTGCGACGCCGTTCGCGATGACGCCGGCGAGACGCACGGGGCCGAAGTCGCGCAGTCCCATCGCGACGGCGCCGACAGTCTGCGCCATGGCGCTCACGTCGATGACGGCCAGTACGGGCAGATCGAAGCCCCTAGCAAGATCCGCGGAGGAGGGTGTGCCGTCATAGAGTCCCATGACGCCTTCGATGAGAACGAGGTCGGCCGCGCTGCGCGCCGCGCAAAGCAGCCGCCGGCACTCCTCCTCGCCGACCATCCACAGGTCGAGCACGTGCACCGCTTGCCCCGCGGCGCGCTCCAGGACGAGGGCATCGAGGAAATCGGCACCCGTCTTGAACACGTGCACGCGCCGGCCCTGTTGCCGGTGATGGCGCGCAAGCGCCGCCGTCGCCGTCGTCTTGCCCTGTCCCGAGGCGATGGCGGACACCAAGAAGGCCGGCGCGTTCACGGCTGACTCAAGCCAGCTGTACGAGCGCCGCGACCGCGACGGCCGACCACGCCGCACGCCCGGCGATCTTGAGTCCACGCGGGACATCGTGCGGTCCCGCGGCGCTGGGCCCCGCCGGCGACCAGACGATATTCAAGGCCTTGTACCCTGCGGCACCGGCGCCTCGAGCGCCGGGCGCCACAAATGCACGCCTTGATGTTCCACGATGTTCACCCGAGTCTCGAACGCGGCCGAGAGCCAATCCCCGGCGAGCGCTTCCCGCACCGTGCCGTGGCCGACGACTCCGGCGTGGCCGAGCACGATCACCCGGTCGGCCGTCAACGCGAGCGAGAGATCGTGGATGGCGCTTACCACGCTGACGCCACAACGCAGCGCCTGGTCGCGCAGCAGCCGGGCGACATCCTCCTGGTGCGGCGGATCCAAGTGCGTCGTCGGCTCGTCGAGCAGGAGCACGGACGCCTCGACCGCGAGGACGCGGGCAAGATGCACCCGCTGGCGCTCGCCGCCCGACAACGTGGACAGCCGCCGCGGCGCCCAGGCGAGCGAGCCCGTCGCCGTCATGGCACGGCGTATGGCGGCATCATCGTCGGCTTGCCGGTGGGCGAGCCAGCCGCTGTGCGCGAACCGGCCGAGGCCGACGACCTCGGAAGCGGTGAGATCGGTGAGCGGCGCGGTTTGCGACAGCCACGCAAGCCGGCGCGCGCGCTCGCGCCGCGGCCAAGCCTGCAGCCGCCGGCCTTGAAGAAAGATGGCTCCGGCCCGTGCCGGCTCGAGGGCGGCAAGAGCTCGCAGGAGCGTCGACTTGCCGCAGCCGTTCGGCCCGACCACGCTGGTCCAGCTACCGGGCGGGATCGCAAGCGATATGCCCTCGAGCACGACGCGCGAGCCGTAACCCACGCGCAGGCCCTCGCAGGACAGCGCGGGCGCGGTGGCCGCGATGACCTCGGAAGTCGACGCCTCAGGCATTGCGGCTCCGACGCCAGAGCAAATACACGAGGTAGGTCCCGCCGACACAGGCGGTGACGGCGCCCACCGGCAGCTCGGCGGGCCGGATCAGCCAGCGGCTGGCGAGGTCGGCGGCTTGCAGCAGCGCGCCGCCGCAGAGCGGGGCGCCGATGAGGAGCTGGCGATGATTCACATTGAGCGTCTCGCGCACCAGATGCGGTGCGACCAGGCCGACGAAGCCCACCACGCCCACTTCGCCGACAGCGGCCGCGGTCGCAAGCGATACGATACCGAGCAGCGTGAGCCGCAGCACGGGCAGCGACAGCCCCAGGGATTGCGCGGTGTCCTCTCCCAGCGTGAGCGCATCGAGCCCGCGCGAGAGGAGCACGGCCGGCACGATGGACAGGCAGAAGACGATGCCGAGCAACCCGGCCGACGACCAGCTGATGAAGGCCGTACTGCCGAACAGAAAGCTCTGCATGCTGCGCCAGATATCGGGCTTGGTGAGCAGCAAGAGCTGCGTGATGGCGCTCAACAAAAAGGCGACCACGACGCCCGAGAGCAAGAGACTGCGAGTCTGCAGGACACCGCGCGAAAGACTGATGGTGAGAAGCGTCGCGCCCCCCGCGCCCAAGCACGCCGCGCCGGTGACGCCGAGCTTGCTCGCCCACGTGAGGCCGCCGATCGAGGCATCCGCGGCGATCAAGCTGAGGGTCACGCCGAGGGCGGCACCCGAGGCCGTACCGAGCAGATACGGCTCGGCGAGGGGATTGCGGAACACGCCCTGCGCGATACCTCCCGCGAGCCCGAGCAACGCACCTGCAAACCAGGCGCCGACGCTGCGCGGCAAGCGGATTTGCCACAGCACCACGCTCGACTGCGCATCGGGCGCGAGAATCCAGCCGAGGGAGGTCTCGATACTCGAAGTGCCGATGAGGAGACTGCCGAAGGTGAGCACCAGCGTGATCGCGACACAACCCAACAGCCATGTCACGAGCCGATTCGCGCCGCGCGCGTCCTGCGGTGCCTCGCCGAGATCGATGAGCGCGCGGGGAGTGCTCATGGCGCGACTCGCTCGAGGCACGCCTCGAGCGCCTGCATGCCGTCCGCAACCCTCGGACCGGGCCGCTCGATCATGTAGCGGACTTCGGGGGGAAAGGAACACACGCGCTGCTCCTTCACCGCACGGATCTGGTCCCAGCCCGGCCGTTCGGCAAAGCGCGGCAGCTCCTCCTCCGTCACGATGATCACATCGGGGTCATGGCGCACGACATACTCCGGATTGATCCGGGGGAAGGGTCCGAGGTCGGCCGTCACGATGTTGCGCGCGCCGAGCCGGGCGAGCATCTCGCCGATGAAGGAGGCGGCGCCCGCCGCATAGGGCGCGCGATCCACCTCGACATAGACGGACGGTCCGGGGCCGCGACGGTGCGAGTGTGCGGCCTCGCTCACCGTGAGCACCCTGCGATCGATCTCCCGGTTGAGCGCCACCGCTCGATCGGGCAGACCCAGAACTTCGCCGATCGAGGCGACTGTATGCGCGATGGCGGCGAAGGTTTCGGTATCGAGGGCCACCGCTTGCAGACCGAGCTGCTGCAAGCGGCCGGCGATTCGCTGCGAGCGGCTCAAGAGCACCGTATCGGGCCTCAAGCGCACGATCTCCTCGACCTCGGCATCGTCCAAGCCGCCGGCCTTGGGTAACGAGCGTACCTCTGCGGGCCAATCCGAGTACCGGTCGGTGGCCACCAGCCTGCCGCAAGCACCGAGCGCGCACACCGTTTCGGTGAGCGAGGGGAGCAGGCTCACGATGCGTTGCGCGGGATGGGCAAAGCGCACTTCGCGTCCCGAGTCATCGCGTATCACGATATCCCGCGGCGGCACGGGCGACGATGCGGTAGTGTCATCGGCCGGCACTGCGGTGGATACGCCGGACAGCGACGCAAGCAGGATCGTGGCGGCGACGATCCGCGCGGGGCCGCCGCGGCACGCCATGCCGGCGAGCGGCGCTATCACGGGGGCACACCGGGGCCGGATATCCCCGGCGACTCTTTAACGGCGAGCGGTAACCCGGCCACCATGAGGATCACCCGATCGCATCGAGCGGCGACGCGCTGATGCAGAACACCCGCCTCATCGCCGAAGCGCCGCGCGAGAGCGTTTGCCGGAATGATGCCGAAACCCACTTCGTTCGAAATCAGTACGCAATCTCCGGCGAGGGAAGAGAGCGCATCGAGCAGAGCCTGAGTTTCCCGCCGCGAGGCGTCCGCGTCTTTCCCGCAAACCAAATTGCTGAGCCACACCGTGAGGCAATCGACTATCACGAGGCTCTCGGGCGAGACCGCCCGACGCAGCGCCGCGGCGAGCGCAAGAGGCTCCTCGACGATGCGCCAGCGCGGGTCTCGATGGCGTCGATGCGCCTCGATGCGTGCCGCCATCTCCTCATCCCGCGCCTCCGCGGTGGCGATCAGGGTGACCGGCCGAGCCTGACTGCGTGCGAGCTCCTCCGCATAGCGGCTCTTGCCCGAGCGCACCCCGCCGAGAATGAGCATCCTGCCGATCGCGGCCGTCATGGCGTGCAGAGCTGCGAGGCATCGATGCCCAGGGCGCCGATGTCGACGGTGTCTATGTCGAGGCGGTGAACCGATCCGAAAGGCACATCCAGCGCAAGCTCTGGGCCGAGCCGGCGAGCGCCGGCAAGTGCGACCCGGATGAGACCCGCGTGTGTCACCCCGATCACGGACGCGCGACGCTCGACAATCCCCGTGGTGACGCGGGCCGCCCAGCGGCGCCATCGCGCCGCGACCATTGCCGCCGATTCGCCGCCGCCGGCGCGATAGGTCCACACCTGGGCCGCCCACGCGTCGAGCTCGACGCGTGGCACCGACTCCCACGGTCTGCCTTCCCAGGCGCCGAAATGCATCTCATGAAGCTCCTCGGCAATGCCGGGCTCGCGCGGAGCGGCGAGCTCACGAGCGAGGCCGAGGCACCGCGGCGCGGGACTCGTGAAGATCGCCGCGTTGCGCAAGATGTGGGCGGGAATATGCGAGCGAAGCGATGCGGCCGCGGCGGCGAGCACGTCCGGATCGACGGGCACATCCGTGCGGCCGTAGCAGATTCCTTCGGATCGGCAAGGCTTCGGGTGGCGGATCAAGTAAATTTCCATGGGGGGCTCAGACCGTGCCGTGCGCCGAGTCGACCATGGCGAGAGCGCCCAGCAAGAACCCGAGCTCGGCCAGCTGCTGGACCGCGCCGAGACAATCGCCTGTGTATCCTCCGATTCGGTCCCGGACGTAAAGACCGCTCGCGACCGCGGCCGCCGCGGCGGCACTCGCGCCTGCCCCGAGGGCGGCCCAGTCGAGCGGAGCACCGCTCCGCCCATAGAGCCAAGCGAGCGGGGCAAGCCCCAAGAATCCAACGACACCGCTCAGGAGCCACTCGCCGCCGCCCAGGCGGCCGGCGAAATCTTTCGCCTTCGCCCCTTCGTCCGTGCGCACATAGGGAAGGAAGGCGATGAGTCCGATCGCGCACCAGCGGCTCAACATGTGCGAGGCCACCACGCATTGCACGAACACCGCGCTCGGCAGCGCGAGGAGTGCCGTCCATTTCAACCCGAGCATGAGAAACAACCCGATGGCGCCGAAGGCGCCAATGCGCGGGTCCTTCATGATGGCGAGGACGCGCTCCTTGGATGTGCCCCCGCCGAAACCGTCGCAGGCGTCGGCGAAGCCGTCTTCGTGAAATGCGCCGGTGAGCAGCATCGAGAATCCCATCATCAGGCCGATCGACACGCTCGGGGGCAACCGGCGGCTCGCGATCCACCAGATGAGAACGTTTGCGAGCCCGACCAGCACGCCGACCAGCGGGAAATAACGCGTCGACTGCGAAAGCCAGCTCGGATCGAACTCGCGCAGCCGCGGCGTCGGCAGACGTGTGAGAAATTGGGTCGCTACTAACAACAACCGCAGTTGATGGCTCATCCTATTTTTTCGCTCACTCCCGCGCCCTCGAACGTCGCCATGTCCGTGAAAAGCGCGACGGCCGCACGCACCACCGAGAGGGCGAGCGCCGCACCGCTGCCCTCACCGAGCCGCATGTCGAGGTCGAGCAGCGGCTTCGCGTCGAGATATGCGAGCAATTTCCGGTGGGCCTGCTCGTGCGAGCAGTGCCCGAAAACGCAGTAGTCGAGTGCGGCGGGCGCCATGCGCGCGGCAAGCGCCGCGGCAACCGTCACGGTGAAACCGTCGATGATCACCAGGTGCCGCCTTTCCGCCGCGCCGAGCACTGCACCCGCGAGCATGGCGATCTCGCACCCGCCGAATTCGGTGAGCAGCTCGATGGGGTCCTGCGGCGGTGCACGCCGCGCGCAGGCCGCGCGCAGAATGTCCTGCTTGCGCAGGAGGCCGGCATCGTCGAGCCCGGTGCCGCGTCCGATGCACTCGTGGAGCGGCACACCCGTGAGTCCGTGCATCAGGAGCGCGGCCGCCGCCGTGTTGCCGATGCCCATCTCGCCGAGAACGAGCGTGTTGCCGTCCGGCGGAACGACGCGTTCCACCACCCTGCGACCTTGATCGATCGCCGCGCGACATTCGAGCTCGCTCAAGGCGGCCTCGACGGTGAAGTCACGCGTGCCGCGGCGCACTTTCGCCTGGATGAGACGCGGATGTGCCTCGCAATCGGCGTCTACGCCGGCGTCCACGATCCAAAGATCCATGCCCTGCAGTCGTGCGAGCACGTTGATGGCGGCGCCGCCTGCAAGGAAGTTCTTGACCATCTGCTCGGTGACGGCGCGCGGATAGGCGCTCACACCGCGGTCCGCGACGCCGTGGTCGGCGGCGAATACCACCGCGACCGGTCGCGTTATCGACGGCGTCAGCGTCCTTTGCGCGGCACAGATCTGTGCCGCGAGAGGCTCGAGCCGGCCGAGCGCACCCAGCGGCTTCGTGAGCGTGTCGAGACGACGATACGCCGCGGCGAGCACCGCCGCATCGGCCTTCGGAATTGCCACCAACATGTCCACCTCGTGCGCACCCGCCGTGCGTGATAAAGGATCGAGGTGGAATCGTGGGAAACACCGGCCACGACGCCGCTGATTCCGCACTGACGTCGCCCACCGCAACCTGTGCCGCCGCGTCGCAGGTCGGTCTACGGGCTCGTGAACTCCAGTACCGGTCGAGTCGCCTTCCCACGCCAAAGCGCAGTGGCACGAAGACTCGCCCTATTCACTCACCGTTGCGGGGGCAGCGCCGGATTCCTCTGTTAATAGAGTCACCGACTTCCCGTTTCACCCGTCGCCGCTCGGCGGACGGACTCCTGCGCGCAGGCGCAAGTCTGCTCGCGAACGGTATGTTCCGTCAAACGGCGGGGTTGGTCGGCGGCGGCCTAACGTGCAATGATTCGCACCGCTTGGCACAACGCCCGATCCGGGCGCAGACGAGCGCAGTGGAAGCTCCATGGACGACTTTACGCACGAAGAGATCGAAGCCCTTTACAAGGTGATGGCCGCGCGGCGCGACATGCGCCATTTCTCGAGCGAGCCGCTGCCCGCCGAATTGCTGCAGCGGCTTCTTATCGCGGCGCACCTCGCGCCGAGCGTGGGCCTGATGCAGCCTTGGCGCTTCATTCGCATCCGTGATCGGCGTTTACGCGAGCGGATCCATGCGTTGGTCGACGAGGAGCGCGCGAGGACCGCTGCCGCTCTGGGCGAGCGCGAAGAGGAATTCATGCGCCTCAAGGTGGAGGGCATCCTCGAGTGCGGGGAGGTCCTCGTGGCGGGGCTCGCGCCGGACCGCGACAAGCACATATTCGGGCGGCGCACGATGCCCGAGATGGATCTCGCGTCCGTCGCCTGCGCGATCCAGAACATGTGGCTCGCCGCCCGGGCGGAGGGAGTCGGCATGGGATGGGTGTCGCTGTTCGAGCCGGAAGCATTGCGCGCGCTCTTGCGCATGCCCGAAGGAGCCAAGCCGGTGGCGGTGCTCTGTCTCGGGCGCGTGCCGGAGTTCTACCACCGCCCGATGCTCGAGATGAACCGGTGGGCGCTTGGCGGCAGCCTCGAGAGCGTGTTGCACACCGATTACTGGGGCGGCAGCGACGACGGGTAACGCCGTGTCGAGCATGCTCCGGTCAGAGTTTGGCGCGCAGCCCGGCGAACGCTGTGCGGCCATATGTTCCGTACAGATAAACGGTCTCGTACCATTTGTCGGTGGCGTTATCGACCCGCGCATAAAGCTCGAGCTTATCGGTCATCTGATAGGACACGCGCAAGTTGAGCAGGGTGTACCCGCCCAGGCGCACGGTCGCCGTCGGGAAGACATTGAAATTCTGGTCTAAGGTGGG
>Ga0302324_100029380_pt1 | contig 10419 bp, 8 predicted proteins | sample Palsa_T0_1_FD_201949 | JGI IMG/M metagenome (GOLD analysis project Ga0302324, IMG submission 201949) | Peat permafrost microbial communities from Stordalen Mire near Abisko, Sweden - Palsa_T0_1 | ecosystem: Environmental > Terrestrial > Soil > Palsa > Peat permafrost | place: Sweden: Abisko... | reverse complement strand
CGTGGAAAATGTCCGTCATTTCTGCCGGGAGATCAACCGTCGCGGTTGTTTTTCCAAAGTTCACCAGGATATAGATCAGTTTACCGTTGCCCGAACGAGGGTATACATCAACGCCGTCGGGCACGGGGCCCAAGGCGCGTGTAACGCTGCTTGTTTTGATCATCCAGTTTGCGGCAGCTGCCATGGTCTTGGTATCGAGCGACGCTCCGATATAAGAAATACGGCCTTTTCCCACTCGACGGGTAATAGCCGCGGGCTGATCGTCCAGCCAACCGTTGCTCTTGCCATAATGCAAAAGTATTTCGGTATCCGAGGTCCTTAGGCTCAGTTGCTCGGCCCATAGATTGGCATACTGCCTGACGGCCGTCGATGTTGCCTGACCAAAATCTCCCAGCACCTCGACCGGTTGTTCCAGCGCGTAATACTGTTCCACGCGGCCGCCGAGCAGATCAGCCAGCGGACCTGGCTGTCGCTGCGGCCAAAGGCCATTATCTGCATCTTTCATTCCGCTACGATCTCCAAGCACCAGGTGCCCGCCGCCGCGCACATATGCAATCAATTTTTGTGCAGTTTCTTTGGAAATTACATTGAGCGCGGGCGCGACGACAAGCTTGTACTGAGAGAGAGGCACATCGGATGAAACAATGTCGATCGATTGCGCATAACCGCGCAATGGACCGTAATAGCGGAGCAGTTCCTCCACGGGATCGAATTCGGAGTTATGCCGTTGCCAGTTGATTGCCCAGCGGCTTTCATAGGAATGCAAAATCGCTACTTCGGAGTGCACCGCGGTCCCCGCCAGTGCCGGGGCGGCTTTGGCAAACTCTTGTCCGAGTTGGGCTACTTCCGTATAGAGAGGCGCAGGAGTTCCATCGGCTCCGACCAGCGTGCCGTGGTACTCTTCCTGGCCATTCAGGGCGCTGCGCCATTGCCAGTAGCTCACCGCATCGGCGCCGTGGCCAATGTCGTGCCAGGCCATGGCCCGTACTTCTCCTTTATCCAATCCGTTGTTCACGGAGGCCCAGTTGACGAATCCCGGTTGCGTTTCCATTACCCAGAAGTTCTGGCCCAGCAGGCCGCGCGTTAAATCGTGGGCTGCTCCATTGCGGATCGGGTCGAGATGCCCCTGCCCGACATAATCATCCCACGAGGCAAGATCAAGGTCCTGCGAGACGGTGTAGTGGTCGTATCCGTCGAACCAGCCCATCATGTTGGTCGTGATGAATTGGCGTGCATCGACATGCGGACGAATCGCGTCAATCTGATTTCTCTGATAGCTACGCCATGTGTCGCTCACGAACCGCTTCCAGTTGAGCAACAGCCCTGGATTTCCGTATCTGGTTTCGATTGGAATCTGGTCCCAAGCCGTGTAACTTTCGCTCCAGTAAGCGGTCGTCCAACGCGCGTTCAGCGCATCCAGCGTCCCATAGCGCGACTTTAGCCACTCCTGAAACCGCTGCCGGTCCTTCGGCCCGTAAGATTCGCTGGCATACTCGTTGTCGATCTGCCAGCCAATCACATTTCGATTGTGGCCAAACCGGTCAGCCATTCTGAAAGCGATGTCGTGTGCCAATTCGCGGTACTTGGGATTCGACCAGTTGAACTGCTGACGGTTCCCATGCTCGTCCGGGCGGCCATCTTCATTGATGCGAAGAGTCTCGGGATATTTCTGCGTCAGCCAGGCGGGCGGCGCGGCAGTAGGCGTTCCGAGCACAACCTGAATGTGATGTTTTGCTGCCAGTGCTACTGCCCGTTCCAGCCAATCAAACTTGTATTCGCCTTCAGCCGGCTCCATGGTGCTCCAGGCGAACTCACCAATGCGAACAAAATGAATGCCGGCATTCTCCATCAGCTCAAGATCGGCGTTCCAGCGGGCCTCCGGCCATTGCTCCGGGTACCAAGCGGTCCCAAGCCAAAGCCGAGTTTCTAATGCTGAGGATGTGGCCGGACTGGCAGCCTCGGATGTTACGGCCGAAACGGCAACACTGAGGCACACTGCAACCGATGCTGAGAGATACCAGTTCCATTTTCCGTTCCTGAGCATAGTCACCGTGGCCCCTCCTTGAGAGAGTCAGGATACGACGCGATCGTCAGCGTAACGCCGCCGTATCTCTGCGACCAGGCTTGCGTGCCTGCCATTGCCGCGAAGACCGTCGGTTTGCCCTCACCCGGCAACCGTGGCCTCGAGAAATGGCGATAAAACGCGCCGAGCGCCGGATGACTCGAAAGATGAGGGTGTTCGTCACGACGAAGCTGAGTTCGGCCTCTGATGCGGCTGGGCATCGTGAACTCCTGTTCTACGGTTGGAAACCGTCTGCTATCCACTTAGCGAACAATTCAATGCGCGTTTGAGGCCACGGACCTTCTCCTCTTGGAGGTGGAGGTGGCATTACCGGGCCACCAATTCCGCGAATACGGTCGTAGATCGCCGCTGAGTGTTTCTTGACATCTTCATAGTTCGCAAGGTTGAATGCCTTGCTCATGGCGTGAATGTCTCGATCGGTAAACAAAGGGCGAATGTCCGCTTCGAAGCTCGTCAGTTTCGTCATTGCACATCACCTTTCTTATTTCCTTCAAAGATCCGGAACCCGTGCGGCCGAGAAACTCGCGTGCTGTTTTTCCGTCGCCGGCGATTTGCTTCCTCGGCACGCCACGAAACGCTGCGAGAGAATCAGAGAACCTCAAAAGAGGCTGTCAATGGGACCGTCGGGCACTCGGCCACCTGTGCCGATCGCGATGATCCGGTTTATCCAATCGTACTTCGGGGTGCTGGTCTCGAACAGGGACTCATCCTGAAATAATAGCTCAGTGGGTGCGCCGACAAAACCGGTGGAGGTGACAGTCCGCCGCGCAGCTGAATTACAAACATTTGGTGCAACGGGGGGCAATGTGGTCCAAGGCGAGGAGATGGTGAGGTTGCCGAATATTAGCCGCGGCGCGATGCAACGGCTTCTCACACGCCTACCTTCCCTTCCCCACAGGAGGAAGCGATCAAGTCAAATTCACTTGCGACGTTCGCAGGGTTGCGCGGCGACCAGACGACTTAGACCGTAGAGGGCATTGATGCGACGGATCGATTCCGAGTTCAGCTGAGCACTTTGATCACCCTGCGTGAGTTGCAAGTATTCATTTCGTTGGGTTCGGAGGCTATTGCCACAGGCCGAGTCCACATTTTGACAGCGAGTCCCCATCTCGACACATCAACCGCTGCAGTAGATCGACGTATGCCGTTAATCGAATGAGAACAGGCCTCGTCGACGAATTCGCAGGCGATTTGACCGTTGGCGTCGTTTGGAAGAGGACATGCACTGAAATTGAATGGAGATTTTAATATGTCCACAACCATAAAAGACCTGGCACAGGGACCCTCGATCTCGGCAGTGATGATCCCCGACAGCGGACCGGCTCGAGAAGCGACAGAGTTGGTGCGTGACACCGAGTCTGCGTTGCTGTTCAAGCACTCGAGTCGTGTGTATGATTTCGCCTCGCTCGCAGGGAAAAGGCGGGAATTGAAGTTCGATTCCGAACCGCTTTTCATTGCCGCGATGTTCGACGACATGGTTTTGGCTCCGCGGTATAGCAGCAAGTCAGACCGGTTCGAGGTGGACGGTGCCAATACCGCGCGGGCGTTCCTGCGCCAGCACAATATTCCTCAGCTCGAGATCGACACTGTTTGGACGGCGATCCGACTGCACACCACGCCGGCAATTCCGCGGTACATGCAACCGGTGGTTGCGCTGTTGACCAACGGTGTGGAGATGGACGTCCTCGGAATTGCCTGCCCGGAATTCTCCGACGCCGATCGCGAAGCGGTCATCGCCGCCTGTCCACGCACCGAGCACTTTGAAGAGGACATCATCCCGACCTTCTACGACGGCATCAAGCACAAGCCGGAGACGACCTTCGGCAATATGAACGCGGATATACTCGCGGACAAGGATCCAAAGTTTCAGCGCATGAACTTCTGCAGCGTCATCCGCGGTTCGCAGGGAAAGGGCTGAGAGATCCGTCGCACTCACCGATCGGGCGAGACCGATCTCCTCCCGTAGCGTGGTGTTCCACGAAAGGATATTTCGATGCCGTTGCTCAGAATCGATGTGATCGAGGGCCGCAGCCAAGCAGAGTTGAAAGAATTGCTTGACGCGATTCACTCCGCGGTGCTGGCCGCGTTCAAGGTGCCTGAACGGGATCGATACCAGATTGTGCACGAGCACAGTGCGGCAGAAATGAGCATTGAGGATACGGGACTGGGCATACCGCGTACCGATCGGGTGGTTGTGGTGCAAGTGACGACGCGGCCGCGAAGCCGGCTTGAGAAGCAGAATTTCTACCAGCTGCTTTGCCGGGAACTGGCTCGGCGCTGTGACATGGAGGCATCGGACGTAGTGGTTTCAATAACCCAGAACAACGATGAGGACTGGTCTTTCGGAAACGGCCGAGCCCAGTTTATTACAGGAGAACTTTGACCTCTGAAGGCGGCGATCACATTCGGGCGCTTTCGAAGTCACCGCAGGTAACGAATATGAGCACAAGAAGAGACTTTCTGAGTATTACCGTCAAAGCATGGTCTATAACCACGGCCGCCGCCCTGCTGCCTGAAAGTACATCCGCGCAGCGCGAGGCAAACGAAAGCAGGAGCACGAGCATCATGAAAACCAACACCAGCAACGGCAGCAATCATGCGCATTACAAACCGCCCTTCCGATTCGGGTTGGGAGGGGTTCCACTGGGAAATGAATTTGCGGTAGTGACTGATAAAGATGCGTACGCGATTCTGGAAGCGGCATGGAGCGCGGGTATTCGCTATTATGACGTTTCTCCCTGGTATGGCCTGGGTCTCGCCGAGAGACGGTATGGCAACTTTCTTCATAACAAGAAAAGAAGTGAATATGTCGTCTCATCCAAAGTGGGCAAACTGCTAAAGGCATCGAGGACAGCCAAGGATAATGGTCTGTTCCCTTTCTCGCCATCGCCCAACGAGGTAATTTTCGATTACACCGCATCCGGCGTGAGGCGTTCGATCGAGGATAGCCTGCAACGACTTGGCATCGATAGCCTTGACATCGTATTTGTCCATGACCTTTCTTCGGACAATAAGTTACTGCCGACGAGTTGGCAGGAACAGTTCGACATTGCGGTGAAGGGTGCGTTTCCAGAACTAACGGGAATGCGGGAAGAGGGCCTGATCAAAGGCTGGGGAATCGGCGTTAATACGCCCGAACCGATTTTGCGGGTGCTGGCGGAAGCCGATCCGGATGTATGTCTCATGGCATCGCAGTATTCCTTGATCGATCATAAGAATGCGCTAAACCAGCTTTTTCCTGCCGTCCGAACAAAGAACGCATCTCTGGTGGTTGGTTCCTCGCTGAATGCTGGATTCATCTCGGGGAGCCCTCGCTACAACTATGGAAAAGAGTCGTACAAAATACCCACCGGATTTTTGGAGAAACGAAAAAAACTGCTCGAGGTAGCGGCAAATCACGGAGTCGATCTGCGCACGGCGGCGCTCCAGTTCTCCGCGTCACCGGACGTGGCCACCGCTTTAGTGGTTGGCGCCAGCAGTGAACAGCAGATCCTCGCGGACTATACCTCGATGCAAACCAGGATTCCGGCCGAATTCTGGGCTGAACTGAAAGCCCAGCAATTGATCGAGCAAAATGCCCCAACCCCGGCCTGAGAGGTTGAGAATGAACATGTGAAAATACGCGCATACCAATTGGATCTTTTCGCGGAAAACGGACCGCCTGGGCGAGAAGCCGTGGAAAGCGCGGGGTAATGTCTTTATCGACATGTACTGAATGGTAACTGAATGGTGACCGGCGGCTGCAGAGGACATACCGGAATAAGGTCCATCTCCCAATTGGGAAGCCAGCCGAATGTTTCACTCCGGCGGAATCGAGGCTCCGCTCAACACGGAGGTCAGTGACTTCGCCTGGCGCCCCGGGCCATCGCCAAACCATAGAATAGAAACCATATAGATCTCCCAACATTCCCTAAAACGTTAGTTGCCCCGATCTTTGGGCAGTTTTTGGGCGAGTGTGGGATTGGACGGTCCCTGGCAGCCTGGGCTTTGCCGCCCTTTGTCCGCACCAATCTTCGTTCTTGACGAACCCCGGTTTCCGGCTATACTCGTGCAGTCACAGACCTTCCGGATTCTGGCTTGAGGGGGCGCAGAATTCGAGGGGGTGGATTTGTCGCTGTTGGAGACCGCCACTCGTCCCCCGGAGCCAGTGTTCCCGCCTGCAGCAAATCCTTTTTTCCCGATAGTCCGATCGAACCGGTATTTGCCGAGTGACCTTTACTTAGGGGGGAAATGAGTATGCTCCGCTCCGTCAAGTGGCTTGCGGTTGGGTTCACGGTCTGGATGTTCGCAACCTTCAACGCCAAAGCAGCCGTCGGATTCCAGCCGGTTTCACCCGCTGAACTCAAAATCACCAGCGAACCACTAGCGCCTGGGGCGCCCGCCGTCATTCTGTACCGTCAGGTGGATCGCGACGACAATGGCCGCACCTCTCACGAAGACGACTACCTGCGCATCAAGATTCTCACCGAAGAAGGGCGAAAGCACGCCGACGTCGAGATCCCATTCTTCAAGAAAACCCAGGATGTTGTGAACGTCAGGGCGCGCACCATCAGGCCCGACGGCTCCATCGCGGAATTCGACGGCAAACTTTACGAGAAGGAACTGGTCAAGGGCAGGGGACTTAAATATCTCGCAAAGACCTTTACTCTTCCCGACGTCCAGGTGGGTAGCATCATCGAGTACTTCTACACCATCGACTTGGGAGAGAACATGTTGTTCGACTCCAATTGGATTCTCAACAACGAACTATTCACCAAGAAGGCGCAGTTTTCCTTGAAGCCCTACAACGGCACTTACCAGCGGTTTAGCCTGCGCTGGAGTTGGAACACTCTTCCTCCCGGCTCGGAGGCTCCGAAGGAAGGACCGGACCACATCATACGCATGGCAGCGGCCAATATCGCCGCCTTCCAGACGGAGGACTATATGCCTCCTGAAGATGGATTGCGCTCACGCGTCGATTTCATCTATGAGGAAGGCATCCTCGAAAGGGACCAGGAACGCTACTGGAAGAAGATCGGGAAGCAGCGCAACGCCCAATTGGAAAGCTTTATCGACAAGCGCAAGGCCATGGAACAGGCCGTGGCGCAGATCGTCTCCCCCGGCGATTCGCAGGAGGTCAAACTCAGAAAGATCTATGACCGCGTCCAGAAAATCCGCAACCGCTCCTACGAAGTGAGCAAGACCGAGCAGGAGGAAAAGCGAGCCGGGGAAAAAGCACCGGACAACGTGGAGGAGCTGTGGAAGCGAGGCTACGGCTATGGCTCGCAGCTGACCTGGCTCTTTCTGGGATTGGTCCGAGCCGCAGGTTTTGAAGCTTATGGCTGCTGGGTCTCCGATCGCGAGCAGCATTTCTTCAGTCCGGCTACGATGCAAGCCACAAAGCTGAACACCAATGTTGTGCTTGTCAAGCTGAACGGAAAAGATCTCTATCTCGATCCCGGAGCCGAGTTCACGCCGTTCGGCCTCCTCACCTGGTCCGAAACCGGAGTGCGCGGCTTGCGCCTGGATAAGGACGGTGGAACCTGGATCGAAACCATTCTCCCCCAAGCCTCCGAGTCGCGCATCGAGCATATCGGCAAACTGAAGCTCTCCGACACCGGCGACCTCGAAGGTACGCTCACCGTCACCTACGTCGGCCTCGAAGCCATGTACCAGCGCTTGCAAGAACGAAACGCGGACGAAGTGGCGCGCAAGAAGTCCCTCGAGGAAGGCGTGACCACCGAGATTGCCATGGCCGCGGACGCGGAACTGACCAACAAACCCGACTGGACCAGTTCGGAGACACCACTGGTTGCCGAGTTCAATTTGAAGATTCCAGGTTTCGCTTCCAATGCCGGCAAACGTGTGTTAATTCCGGCCGCCATCTTTACCGCCGGCGAAAAAGGGCTTTTCGAACATGCCAATCGTCTCTATCCCGTCTACTTCGACTATCCCTATCAGAAACTGGATGACGTGACCATCGAACTACCCGCGGGCTGGCAGGTCGGCAGTGTGCCGCCGGCTCAGGATCAGGATAAGAAATTGGTCACCTATGACCTGAAGGTGGAATCAGGCGCAGGCACCTTGCGTCTGTCGAGAAAGTTGACCATTGACTTCTTGATGCTCGAGACCAAGTACTACGCCGCGCTCCGCAACTTCTTTCAGGCGGTGCGAACCGGTGACGGCGAGCAGATCATTCTGCAGCCAGGGGACATCCATGCCAGCAATGAGTAGAGTAACGAAGCGAGTGAGTATGACCCTGGGTACCCTACTACCAGAGGCTCTGGTCAAGGTACCGGGGTCCTCCGTGTACCCCTGCACACCGGGTGGTTCACGCCTCTTGCCGGCACAAGGTGAGAGATCCCCAAAGGCGCGCGCCCGACGCGCGCTTCAGGCATTGCTAGTTGCTCTCTGTGTAATAACGAGTGTGTCGAGAGCCGCGGCGGGCGATGCTCCCGCATGGATGCATGCGCTCGTTGGCGTCCCGCTGCCTGCTTATAACGAGAAGGCCGACGCCGTGGTCCTGTATTCCGAGACTAACGTCACGGTTCTCTCGCCCGATGAAGTCAGGACTCACGTGCGCGAGGCCTATAAGATTCTTCGGCCCGAAGGCCGTGAGCGTGGCACGGTGCATATCCTTTTCTATCCAGGCCGGAGAATCACCAGTCTCCATGCCTGGTGCATTCCGGCACAGGGTAAGGACTATGAGGTCAAGGAAAAAGAGGCGATCGATGCTTCCGCCACCGCAGGCTTTGAAGTCTTCTCCGACGTAAAGGTCAGAATCCTGCGCATTCCTGCCCCCGACCCCGGCAACATCGTGGGCTACGAGTATGAAGTCGAGGAGCAACCCTACTTCCTGCAGGATGTCTGGCGATTTCAGGGAGAAGACCCGGTGCACGAGAGTCACTACTCGCTGCAGATTCCTCAAGGCTGGGTTTTTAAAACTTCCTGGTTCACCCATCCCGAGGTGAAGCCCGATGAGGACCACAACACCCTGCAATGGGCCGTCCGCGAGGTGCCAGAAATTCGCCGTGAGGCGGACATGCCACCACTGAGTGGCGTGGCCGGCAAAATGATCGTCTCATTTTTCCCCGCTGGCGGAACCGTTGGGAAAAGTGAGATTGCGAGCTGGGAAGGCATGGCAGGCTGGTACGGGAATCTGATTAACGGTCGCATGGATACGTCCAGCGCGATCAAGCAGCAAGTAGCCACTCTCACCACCGGGAAACCCACGCTCGTGCCCAAGATGCAGGCCATAGCCAGTTTTATGCAGCACGACATTCGCTATGTGGAAATCAAGTTGGGCATTGGTGGCTTTCAACCCCACGCCGCTCCGGATGTCTTCGCGCACCGCTACGGAGACTGCAAAGATAAGGCCACTCTCATGCGCACCATGCTGCGCGAGATGGGCGTCGACTCCTATCACGTCCTGATCAATACCGAACGCGGATCCGTCACCCGTGAGACCCCTGCTCACAACCAGTTTAACCATGCGATTTTGGCCATCAAGCTACCGGACGATCTGAAAGATTCCTCCCTCATTGCCGTGACCCAAAATCCAAAGCTGGGGAGGATCCTGTTCTTCGATCCGACCAACGAAATAACCCCATTCGGCCAGATTGGAAGCTACCTGCAGGCGAATTACGGTTTGCTCGTGACCCCCGAAGGCGGAGAACTGGTGGAGTTGCCCCAACAACCGTCGGCGATGAACAGCATCGAGCGCGTGGGCAAGCTGACTCTCGACCCCAACGGAATGTTGAAGGGCCAGGTCGAAGAGATACGGCTGGGAGATCGGGCCTCATCAGAGCGCTGGCGGCAGCGCACCGTCACCAAGAATGAAGATCGGATCAAGCCCATCGAAAGCCTGCTCGGGGCATCCCTTTCCGGCTTTCAAATCGAGCGAGCGAGCCTGATCAACATGGATCGGACCGACCAGCCTTTCGGCTTCAGATACGCTTTCAGCTCCGAAAATTATGCGAAGGTTGCAGGCGACCTCATGTTGGTGCGCCCGCGCGTTCTCGGAAACAAGGCGTCGGGAATACTGGAGACCAAGGAACCGCGCAAGTTTCCGGTCGAGTTCGAAGGCCCTATGCGCGATACCGACACTTTCGATATCGCGCTCCCTCCCGGCTACGCCGTAGACGAGTTGCCCCCTCCCATGGACGTGGATTACAGCTTTGGCAGCTATCACAGCAAGACCGAGGCCAGCGGCCAAACTTTGCACTACACCCGCACCTTCGAGATCAAGGAACTGAGCGTTCCGGTCAGCAAAGTTGACGAGCTGAAAAAGTTCTATCGCATGATCGCGACCGACGAGCGCAACACCGCTGTGTTGAAACCCGTAGCCGCTGCCAAAT
>Ga0302324_100029375_pt1 | contig 10420 bp, 8 predicted proteins | sample Palsa_T0_1_FD_201949 | JGI IMG/M metagenome (GOLD analysis project Ga0302324, IMG submission 201949) | Peat permafrost microbial communities from Stordalen Mire near Abisko, Sweden - Palsa_T0_1 | ecosystem: Environmental > Terrestrial > Soil > Palsa > Peat permafrost | place: Sweden: Abisko... | reverse complement strand
AGGCAGTGAAACGCGGCGGAACGAATGAAAATCGCCGTGGATCGGCAGTTGCCCGCCAATTATGCTGCTGGAAAACGCTGAACGCATGCATTTGGAACGCCAGGTAACGCTGGCACGAGTCATATTTGCGGCTCTGGCGCTGGTGGACCTGATTGAATTCAGGGCACCAGAGCCGAGCGCGTGGATTGCGCTTGGGCGTATCTCCATACAACTGACGGCGCTGAGTGTCCTGTTCCTGACCTTGTATTTGTTGTTGGCGCTAACGATCCTGTTGTACGAGCGCGGCACGTCGCTTGCGAAGTTCGAGTTTCCGCTGATTATCGATTTTGCGGTGCTGGCTTGCTTCCTGTTTCTTACGCCTTCGGTGGTGGCGTGGTGGTTTCTATTTTTGTTCGTGGTTTTCGCGTTGTCGACGCGCGGGAAGTCGCGTGCGATGCTGGGGCTGGTATGCGTGGCGACGGTGGGGATCATCCTACGGATCGCGGCGACGGAATCGTTTGCGATGCGCAGCGTGTGGCATTGGCTGTCGATAGGCCTAGCGACGCTGATTTCCGGGCTGGGCATGGGCTTTCTGGGCGCGCGCGAGCGCGAGCACCTGGAACGCCAGCAATTTCTGGAGAAGCTGTCGCAACTGCTGCAATTCGACCGTGGATTGACCGAATCAGTGCGCCAGGCGCTTGGCGAAATTGCGCTGACGTTCCATTGCGAACAGGCGTGTCTGGCGATTCGAGATGAGGAATTGGAGCGCCTCTTCGTATGGAAGATTCATCCCAACGAGCGCGAGCCGGTGGGGCCGGAAACGCTGGCGCTATCGCGTTCCGAGACGTTCCTGACCGACTCGTTCGAGGTTTCGTTCGCCTGGGAATTCGAAGATCAAGGCGCGGGGCACGGATTCGGGTGGGACCGGCGGACGCGGCAGGCGATCCGGCAATTGACGGCGCCTCCCAATTCGACGCGCGAGGAGTTCGCGGCGCGGGCGTTGATGGCGGTGGCGATCGATGCGGCAGGGCGGCCGGCAGGGAGGGTACTGCTGCTCAATCCCAAACGCGTGGGAGGATCGGCGGGGAAATTCACGGCTGGCGACCTGCGCTGGCTCGAACAGATCGTGCGGCACATTGCCGGACCGCTCGAAAACGTGTTCTTGATGCGGCACCTGCGGGCGCGCGCGATCGAATCGGAACGGAGCCGCATCTCGCGCGATCTGCATGACGGTATCTTGCAGACTTTACTGAGCTTAAATATACAGCTGGACGTGCTGCGGCATAAGTTCCCGTGGGCCCCGGAACAGGCAGGTACGGAACTGGAAACACTGCAAAAAACCGTGCAGCAGGAAAGCGAAGAGTTGCGTAGGATGGTGACAGATCTTCGGCCGCTGCGAGTGGAAAGCGCTGATATGCGGGAGTTGATGTTGGGATTTGCGGAACGTTTCCGCAATGAGTCCGGGCTGGCGGTGGATTTGTTCATCGAAGATCGAAGTTTGCGAATGCCGGACCGAATTTGCCGGGAACTTTTTCAGATTTATCGTGAGTCGCTGAACAACATAAAAAAACATGCGAAGGCGAGTCACGTCGTGGTAAAACTAGGCCAAGATGAGGCGAAAGTGTCGATGGTTGTTGATGATAACGGCCAGGGCTTCAGTTTCTCGGGAAATTTTGCCAGCGAGGACCTCGATCGACTCCGTCTGGGGCCAATTTCGATCAAAGAGCGAACACGAAGCGTAGGGGGAACGCTGACGGTGGAATCGAATCCCGGGCACGGGGCGCGACTGACGGTAGAAATCCCACTGAACTAAACGAATCAATGACGAAAGCGAAACAGGTGATTCGCATCCTGGTAGCGGACGACCATGCCATCTTCCGGGATGGCCTCCGCAAGCTGCTGGAAGCCGCCGACGAAATTCAGATTGTGGGCGAGGCTTCGAACGGCGTGGAATGCGTGAAAATGCTGGGCAAGCTTAAGCCGGACATCCTGCTGCTGGATTTGCGGATGCCGGAAAAAGACGGCCTGGGCGTGCTGGAGGAAGTGAATTTCGATTCGCTGCCGACGCGCGTGATCGTGCTGACAGCCGCGGAAGACGATCGCGACGTGGTGCGGGCGATGCGGCTGGGGGCGCGCGGCGTGGTGCTGAAGCAATCCGCCAGCGACCTGCTGGTGAAAAGCATTCGAAAAGTGTTCGACGGGGAAATCTGGCTGGATAACCGGATGACGGCTGAAGTGATCGATGCGTTCAAGAAGTCCGCGGAGTCGGGACAACGGCGCGAGAAGCCGCTGCTAAGCGACCGGGAAAAGGAAATCGTGCAACTGGTGGCGCAGGGTTTCCGCAACCGCGAAATCGGCGAAAAGCTTTTCATCAGCGAGCAAACGGTGAAGAATCACCTGCACAATATTTTTGACAAGTTGGGTGTTTCGGACCGCCTGGAACTGGCGCTATACGCAATTCACCACCGCTTGATCGACCAGGCGTAGTTCGGCGCTGCCACTTTTTTCCCCTCGCTTGCTTTTTACATCGAAGAGAGATCCTTCGTCGCTGCGCTCCTCTGGATGACGGCCAAAGGCGGATTTCTGCCGGCGAGGGATCATGGCGCGCCTTTGGCGTGGTTGTTTGGGTAGCGGCGGTGGCTACGGAAAGCCCCCACTGCACTGGGGGGCGCGGAATGGGCACCCTTTCACCCTTCGCGGCGATTTGGTGTGGCCGCAAGAAGTAGGAATCGAAGAGAGATCCTTCGTCACGCCTTCGCGATCCGGCCGCTTCGGCGCGCGGGCGCGCCGCTCCTCAGGATGACGACTCAGCGCGGACGATTTACCTGATGTGCAATCCGCATGGCGGCGCCAGAAATTTCTGAACTTCCGCGCTTTCGGCGACGAAAGCATTTAGAATAATCCGGGAGCACGGAGATTTCATGGCCGCGGCGGCGCAAGTTCCAGTTATCGAGAAGATCCCGCGACAAATGTCGCGCGAAGCGATTCTGCTGCTTTGCGTTTTGAGCCTCATACTCCTGTTCTCGTTCACCGCGTTCGTTTCCCGCATGTACCACAAGAAAGTGCACATGCTGGCGGACGACTGGTACGCCGCGGGCGAAGAAGGTTTGAAAGCCGGCGACGTCAACACCGCGCTAACGGACTACCGCAACGCCATGGTGTATTCCCCGAACAACACGAAATTCCAGTTTCACCTGGCGGGGGCGCTCGCGGCAGCGGGGCGCTACGATCAGGCGCGCCCGTACCTGCTGGCGCTGCTTTCGGAATCGCCGGGAAGCGGCGAAGTGAATCTGCAACTGGCGCGAATCGCGGTGCAGAACAACTCGATGCCGGACGCGCAGCGGTATTACCAAGGTGCGATTTATGGGGAATGGCCGGGCGACGCGATCGCCACGCGCTGGCAAATACGACGCGAATTTTGCGACTACTTAATTTCGAAAGGCGCAATCAATCAGGCGACTCCGGCGGTTATCGATCTCGCGGAAAATACGCCGGAGGGCGACGCCGCCCGGCTAAAAGTCGTGGGACAACTGCTGCTCAGCACGCGGCAATGGTCGCGCGCGCAGCAGTTGTACCGTTCGCTGCTGGGCATCGACCGCTATGATGAAGAGGCGCTGGCCGGAGCGGGGAGGGCGGCGTTCGAGCTCGGCGAATTTGCGGAGGCGCTGGCCGATTTCAACCGTCTTTCGCCGGAACGACGCGACCAGCCCGATATTGCGCCAGCGCGGGACATGGCGCATCGTGTGCTGGCGATGAGTCCGTACGCGGCGGGGCTTTCGCCGCAAGCGAAGGCGGAGCGGGCCGCGAACGCGTTGTCCATAGCGGGGGCTCGCGCGCAGAGTTGCGCGGGTCAAACGGGCGTGTCGCTGTTCGAAACTCCGCCGCGAACGGAATTGCAAATTGCCTACGCGACGAGCCAGACGATGGCAGCGAGCTGGGGCTTGCGCGATCTTCAGAAATTCCCTGACCGGCTGGAATCCGCCATGCAGACCACTTTCGAGATCGAGAACGCCGCGGCAAAAGACTGTGGCGAGCCCGCAGGCGACGATCGCGCGATCTGGCTGCTGGGGCGGAGCCGCACCACGGTGAATCGTTGAGCGACACGGTTACAACTTCACTTCCCGAATTTCCGGATGGCCCGGCTTCTTCCGTGCCGGAGCCGGCGAGCGCGCCAGAAAGTGCACAGGCGCCGGCGAAGGCGCGCGTCCGTACGCGGTGGGAAGCATGGACGCAGGAAGTCTTTACGATGCGGGAAGACCGTTTCTTCCTGCTGCTTGCGGTGCTGATCGGAATTTTCAGCGGGCTGGCGGTGGTGTGTTTCCGGCTGGCCATCGAATGGACGCAAGTTACGCTGCTTGGCTCTTCCCTGATTCCTTCGTTTCCACGCGTGGTGATCGCGCCGGTCGTGGCGGGGCTGGTGGTGGCGGTGCTGGCGATCCGGGTATTCCCGGCAGTACGCGGCAGCGGAGTGAACCAGACGAAATCGGCGGTTTACATTTCGAACGGATACATCCCGTTCGTCACGGTGATCGGGAAATTCATCACCTGCGCGCTGGCGATCGGGAGCGGGCAATCGTTGGGACCGGAAGATCCCTCGATGCAAATGGGGGCGGGAATCGCTTCGTTGATTGGGCGCAAATTGCGGCTATCGACCGAAAAATTGCGGCTGATCGCCCCGGTGGGCGCGGCGGCTGGCCTGGCGGCGGCGTTCAACGCGCCGATTTCGGCGGTCTTGTTCGTCATCGAAGAAGTGATTGGACAGTGGAGCGCGGGCGCGCTGGGGGCGATCGTGCTGGCCGCGGTTTCGAGCGTGGTGACCATGCGCGCGTTTCTGGGCGCGGATTCTTTGTTCCGCGTGCCGCCGTTTCGCGTGGCGGGCGCGTTTGAGATGCCGGCGTACGTGGTGCTGGGCGTGGCCGGCGGTTTCGCGTCCTTGTTGCTGTTGAAATGGATTGTTTATGCGCGCCCGAAACTGATGGCGCTGCCGCGTTGGACCAACTATTTGCAGCCGGCTGCGGCGGGATTGTTGATCGGACTCATCGGGATACGCTTCCCGCAGGTAATGGGCGCGGGTTACGCGATTGTGGACCAGGCCATGCACGGGCAATTCACCTGGAAGCTCTTGCTGATTCTCGCCGCGTTGAAACTCTTGGCGACCGGCTTTTCGTTCCTGAGCGGGACTCCGGGCGGCACTTTTGCGCCGACTCTTTTCATCGGGGCGATGCTGGGCGGAGCGGTGGGAGCCATCGAACACCATTTCTTTCCAAGCCTCACGGGCACGGTGGGTACCTTCGCGCTGGTGGGCATTGGCACGCTTTTTGCGGGATTTCTGAGGACACCGATCACTTCCGTGTTCATGGTCATCGAGCTTTCGGGCAATTACACCGCGATCCTGCCGGTAATTATTTCGACGATGGTGGCGTATGGAATTTCGCGGGCGTACCAGACCGTGCCGCTGTTCGATATTTTGGCGCGCCAGGACGGCACGGTTCTGCCATCGCTCGAGGAGCGCCGGGAAATGATGTCGCTCGCGGTGGAAGACGCGATGCGCACGGATAGCGTGGTGCTGTGCGAGCCGGGCGAATCGATCACCGAGATTGCCAGGCGCGCCGAAGCGAAGCCCAACGTGGCGCTGCTGCTGCGCATGAGAGCCGGGGAATGGTGGCTGCTCGACCGTGAGGATGTAATGAGGCTGGCGCCGGACGCCTCGCCGACGGTCACCGCGATTCGCGCAAAATCGAAGGGCCCAGTGCCATACCTGTTTCCCGACCAGACGCTATCCGAGGCGCTGGCGGTGATGGCCGACTGGCCCGTCTTGCCTGTCGCGAATCGCGCCAATCTGGCGAAGCTCGAAGGGATTTTGACGCTGGAAGACACGCTGACGGCGTTCCGCAAGACCCCCAAGGAAGACTAACTTGGCGGCATCCGCCATGCGCCCGTCGCGGACGGAAAAGAGGATTCGCCGGATTTACAGGTCGGTTCGATTGGTGACGATGTTGCCGTCGGCGCCGCTGGTCAGGGTCAAACTGTTTTTGCGCAAATCCTGATAGACCTCGCGAAAGGACTGGAAGAGGGACGTCTCGTGGTAGGCAACGCCATGCGAGGCGCAGTAGGAGCGAACTATTTTTTGAACCTCGCGAAGCCTGTTTGCGGGAATGGTGGGGAAGAGGTGATGCTCGATCTGACAGGTCAGGCCGCCGGTACAGTAATCGATTCCGGGAAGTTTCTTGATGTTCCGGCTGGTGAGGACCTGCTCGCGCAGGAAGTTTACGGCCTTGGCGCCGTCGAGCAGAGGCATGCCCTGGTGATTCGGCGCGAATATCAAAGTCAAATACAGGCCGAGGAACATTTGTTGGGCGACGAAGAACAGGATGGCGTGGGGCCAGCCGAGAAGCAGATAAAGCAGGCCCAGAAACCAGCACGCATGGAGAATGAGGAGACCCACCTCAACGACGGGATGCGCGACTTTGTTGCGCATGAGGAAGCGGACGCTGTCGACCTTCAGCACAAACGCCTCGAGCAAGGACAAAGGGAAAAAACAGAAATGCTGGTAGCGCACGGTGAGGCGCGCCAGGCCGTGCTTGGTGGCCGCCTGGTCCTTGGTAAAGGCGAACAGAGGAATCTCGACGTCGGGATCGGCGGTAATGTGGTTCGGGGAGCAATGATGAGAATTGTGCTTCTGGAGCCACCAGCTGTAGCTGAATCCGAGCAAGAGGTTGGAATGAATGAGGCCCAGGACTTCGTTTCCAGACGGGCCGCTGAAAATTTCCTGGTGGCCTGCGTCGTGCACGATGAAACCGAGCTGCGCAAACACGAACGCGAGGAACGCGGCGTTGAAAAGTTCGATCCATGGATTATGGAATGTTTTTATCAGCAGGAACGCGGCGCCGAGCAAAATGAAGTTGAGAAGCATCTTGCGGACGTAATAGGCACGCTGTTTCGCCAGTAGCCCACTGCGCCGTACGAGAGCCTGCAGATCACGAAATTCATCGCCAGCGGCCGATTGCATAGTTTCCTTTAAGCCCACGAACAACCCACAGCATCAGCGCCTCGCGTCCCGCGGACATTCGAAGGGAATCGAGTGCAGCGCCGGCAGACTCGGGTTCAGCTGTGAAAAAAGTTCAGGCTGACTCGGTGGAGACTTCCATCATAACGAATACCTGGAGTTTGTCACCGTGTAATTGTCACTATTGGTGCCATCCGAAGTTACCCGGCAGCGGAACCGTCGCTGATGCCGACCAGCTTGCGAAATTCCGGGTCGTCGTGAAGGCACACGAGGTCGGAATCCTTGGCGGCCCAGTTCAAATTTCCATAACCAGCGGTGAGCGCTTTCCGGAGCGTCTCCAGGGCCTCCGGTTTTTTCCCGAGGACTCCATACGTGCAGGCGGCGTTGTAAAGAGTGTTCGGATCGCCGGGCCGCAGGGCGACAGCGGTTTGCAAATGACGGATGCTCTCGTCAGCATCTTGTGAAAAGCTGGCGAGCTGAGTTGCGAGCAGGATGCGCGCGCGGACATCTTCCGGGACCAGCTCCAATTGCTGGCGAAGAACTTTGCACATGCGCACGCGTATGCCTTCCGACTCTTTCTTGTGGCCAAGGCGTTCCTGCGCCTGATGGTAGGGGATGTAGGTATTGTAATCGTCGCCGTTGGATTCGAGCGCCCGCTCGGTAAGCGCCGCCGCTTCCTCAAACCGGCCAGAGGCAAAATAGGCGCGACCAAGAATATTCCACGAGCCCTCGCAGTCGGGCTTTCTTTCGATGGCGCGCCACGCCAGCATCGCGGCCTCTTCGTACTTCTTTTGGGCGTAACACATACGGGAACGCGCGACGAGAACCTCGGGCAGGTCGGGAGCGAGGGCCGTGGCGCGGTCGCAGGCGGCCAATCCCCGTTCGATCCATTTCGGGTTCTGCTCGCGAACTTCGTAGATCAGGCCGCACAGATGCGCGATGCCGCCGTGCGCCAGAGCGAAATTGGGATCGAGCTCGATGGCCTGCTCGAACATTTGCAAGCCGTAGTCGATATTCTCACGGCGCGTGTAGCTTCGTCCGCGGAGGAAAAAATCGTAGGCCAACGGATTTTCGGTGGGCTTGCGGGCGATGGTCTTTTCTTCCTGCGGGGTGAGGGTGATGCGCAAGGCCTGGGCGATGCTCCGGGCGATTTCTTCCTGAATCGCGAAGACGTCTTCCAATTGGCGGTCGTAGCGTTCGGCCCACACGGAATGACGGGTGGAGGCCTCGACGAGCTGCGCGGTGATGCGCACGCGGCTGCCGGAACGGCGGATGGAACCTTCGAGCACGTAGGCGGCTCCGAGCTGCTGGCCGACTTGCTGGGCGGTGACGGGCTTGTCGCGGAAGGCGAGCATCTCGGAGCGCGGGAAAATTTGCAATTGCACGATTTTAGAAATTTCGGTGACCACGTCCTCGGTGATGCCGTCGCGAAAGTATTCGTCCTCTTTCGCGCCACTTTGGTTTTCGAAATACAGCACCGCGACAGATTTTCTCTTTTCTTCCACGACATGCGCGCCCGAGCCCGTGGTGCTTTTCTCGGCGGCCGGACGGCGGCTGGATTCGAGGTCGCGGCTGAGGCGCTTGAGGTCGGCGCGCAGTTCGGCGGCGGTTTGACAGCGCAGGTCGGGATCTTTTTCGAGCGCTTTGCCGAGAATCGTTTCAAAGGCCAAGGGCAGCGCGGGGTTCAGCTCTTTTGCGGAGGGCGGAACCTGGTGCAGGATGCCATCGAAGATCAGCGCGGCGGTCGCGCCGGAAAACGGAAGCGAACCGGCGGCCATTTCATACAAGACGACGCCCAGTGAAAATAAATCCGAGCGCGCATCCAATTCCTCGCCGCGCGCCTGCTCCGGCGACATGTAAGCGATGGTGCCTATGGAGCTGCCGGGGCTGGTCAACTGGTGTTCGTCGACCGAATTGGGCTGGGTGCGCATCGAAGTCACGCCCGCCGATTCAGGGACGGGCTGATTTACCGGCGTCAATTTCGCCAACCCGAAATCCAAAATCTTGGCCTGACCGCGCTCGACCAGGAAGATGTTCGCGGGCTTGATATCGCGATGGACGATTCCCTTGGCGTGGGCCGCGTCCAGACCGCTGGCGATCTGGATGCCGAGTTCGAGAAGCCGGGCGAGATCGAACGGCTTGCCGGCAATGCCGTGTTTGAGGGTCTGGCCTTCGAGCAATTCCATGGCGATGAAGGGGCGGCCCTCGAATTCTCCGATATCGTAGATCGTGCAGATATTGGGATGATTCAGCGATGAAGCAGCTCGCGCTTCGCGGCGGAAGCGCTCGACGGCTTGAGAATCCTGGGAAATGTCATCGGGCAGGAATTTCAACGCGACGTTGCGGCCCAGGCGCGTATCTTTGGCTTTATAGACGACGCCCATCCCGCCGCCACCCAATTTTCCCAGCACATTGTAGTGGGAGATGCTGCGACCAATGATTGAGGAGGCGTCCGCCATGGGACACGAAGTTTACCGCAGCGCTTTCCCGCAGGCAAACCACGCGATCGGAATTGGACTTTTATTCATTTTCCTGGTGCGCGCTTTCGGAGCTTCCGCGACGGCGAACGAGGTGCGGCGGTGCGCGTGACAAACTTGTAGGCCACACCCAGCAGGTCCCGCAGCACCTCGGGATTGACGCGAGACAGGCGAACGAGCACGCCGGTATATCCGAGGTAGTGATCCGTGACGTAGTAAACAGCCGGGTCGGCAGCGAGCAGCTCGGCGCGGTCATCAAAATCCATGCGAACAACGAGCGAGGCTGGTTCGGCCGAGCGATGAGAGGGGACGCAGGCCAGCAGTTTCCCATGGATCTTGAGGGCCGGTAGCCCCCACATTGTGCTCTCCTCCACGCCGGGCAAGGTGAGGCCGATCTTCCGCACGGTGTCGAAGTTGATTGTGTTTCTGGGCATCGGTTCGGACGATTCCTGACGACTCGCTGCTCTTCTTTGGCTCGGTATCCGCATCGCAAGAGGCTCTAAGAAGGCGAGCCTGACATTCTCATGACGATTCGCAGGTCTGGACGGCGAGGCTTCATGAGCAAACTACCGGAATATCCGGCGACAGTAAAGCGTACCCAGCACGACATTGCGGTGAGCCTGGAAGCACGCGTCGAGGCGCCCCGACGATTGAAATCGCACGATTTGCCAGCAAAGCCGCGATATGTCTAGTACCCCTGTACCAATTTGAGGGGCTGTAATTGAGGCTTTAGGCCTATTGGTTGGAGTTCGGCAAACCCCTACTCTACATGCGTATCCAGGGAGGTAGTGTCCTGTGGCATCAAAAGAGCGACGTGCAACGCGGCGTTTTCTAATGCGTCTGCCGCTTACCGTCCGATGGACGGATGAAAGCGTCGTTGGCGAGGCCGCAACGGAATCACGGGAAGTCAGTTCCCGAGGCCTCTATTTTCACTTGCCCAAGGGATTGAAGAGCGGCT
>Ga0302324_100029374_pt1 | contig 10421 bp, 6 predicted proteins | sample Palsa_T0_1_FD_201949 | JGI IMG/M metagenome (GOLD analysis project Ga0302324, IMG submission 201949) | Peat permafrost microbial communities from Stordalen Mire near Abisko, Sweden - Palsa_T0_1 | ecosystem: Environmental > Terrestrial > Soil > Palsa > Peat permafrost | place: Sweden: Abisko... | reverse complement strand
AAATACCGGCGCGGCCGAAAGAGCGGGGCCATGGCGTCCACCTGAGACTTCAAATGGCGCAGGCTGGCCTGGGAGATCTCCTTGGTAAGGCCATGCAGGCTGGAGAGTTTCGACGGTTCCAGGTCGATGGACATGCGGTAATGGTTACTATATCAGAAGCCGCGAAAAGGCCGCTCACTCGGGCTTAAGGCTATTACTTCGAAGCCGTGGATGTTTTAGGAGTGGTCAGGACCCGCCAGCGAAGAGTAAACGAATACGGGCGGGCGCTGATCTCTTTATTCGTTAGGACAATGCGGAACGCCTGGCGGCCGTCCGAGTCGGCGCCGAGGTAGGAGCTTTCGATTACGGGAGTCTCTTTGGTTTTGCTCTTGCCCTTCTGGGGAATGCGCTTTTCGTCGCCGAGGTTCTCGAGAGTACATCGCATGTCAACCAGCCCGGCGGCGGTGTTTCGCGGCGCGGGTTTATTGAAATAGGAACCGACGTCGGTGGGATCGCCGCCGCTCACGGCGCGGACGAAGAGTCCGGTGTGTTTGAACACGAATTCGCTTTGACTATTCGGCGGGAGCTCGGCGGTAACCTTCAGCCAGCCTTCGGCGGCAGTAGGATCGTAATCTTCCGCGCGTTTAAGCGTTAAGACCGTGTATCCGGCTAAAGGAATGGTGGGAACCTTGTCGTCGGGGATCAAGAGCCGCACCAGTTCGTCGCTGGCGCCGGCTTCATGCAGGACGTGGGCTTCGGATTCGCTGATCTCCAGGTCCTTGACGCCGCGGACTCGGGCCTCTTGGAGCGCGGCGGGTGGTGTAAAACCCCATTTGATGAGGTTCTTCAGCTCGTTCTCGGTCATGGGCGACAAAATGCCCGCGCGGCAGTCCTGACATCTTGCGAAGCAGGTCAGGATCAGGGACGCGATTTGGCGGGGATCGCGCTTTCCTTGACCGGCGGCTTGCAGGATATCGCCGAGTTGCTGAGCGCCCAGGGGAAAAGCGATTCCCCGGATTTGGATCTGTTCGGTTAACAGCGGAACCTCGATGAAATCGGGGTTCGCCAGGCCTTGGCGGACGGCCTCCAGAGTCACCGGTCCGGGCGAAGGGGACTGGCCTGCCATCGACCGGAGCACGAGGAAGGACAGGAATACCCAGCGGACTCTCATTGTTTCTGCGCACCCTTATTTAGCTTTAGCTCTCTTTCAAGGTACTGCCGTTTGAGTTCGTCCCTCTTGGCCTTGTCCGCGTCGGACGGTGATTCTGGTGGTGGCGGGGGGATCGGGGCTAGCGGGGTTTCCTTAGGGGAGCTGGGCTTTGCGATCCCGGCAGGCTTGGCGCGCTTCCACGGCCCCAAATAAGCGTAGATCGCCGGCTGACCGCTCGGCTCCGCGCGCAAGGTCCCCCAGGGTCCCGACTGCGCTTTGAAAACGACGGTTTGGCCGGGTTGCAAGGGGAACGTGCCGGCCGCTCCCAGCGGTTCGGATTGATCGCCGACGGTTTTCGAGACACCGCCGGCTACGTTGATGGTCTGATACGTTACGGCGCCGTCGCTGACGGCGGCGACCATGCCGAGGACATCGCCTCGGACCACGGGCTTGCCCGTCGAGATGGTCGTGTCTTTGACTTCGAACCGAACCTCCACGTTCGCGTCCGGCGTCGACCATGCAACCGCGTGAGGGCCGTTGTGCCATTCGCCGGTCACGTCGCCGTCCGCGCCGGGGGTCTGGTCTTGTCCATCGATCTTCAACGAGCCGGCCGCCCGGGGCAATTTCAGACGGAAGGCGGCTGGCAGAGCGTCCCACGGCACGGTCAGCGTCTTTTGCGGTTCGGACGAGGGATCGATGGTGAAAGAAGTCGCGGCGCGGAAGCCGGGCTTGGCCGCGCGCAATTGATAGTCGCCGGGGTCCAATCCCGCGATGGAGGATTTCAAGGTCACATCGGCGCCATTCTTGTCCTTGATGGTATATTCGCCGGCGGCGGCGTTCGCGACCGCTATCTTGACGGAGCTCAGGACGGGCTTTTCCTGCGAGATGACTCGTTTCGAGGAGAGGTTGCGGATCAGCAGAACCAGTCCGAGAACGACGATGGCGAAGCCGATGAAGGCCCAGACGAGCTTCGGCATTCGCCCGAGGAAGCCCGCGCTCGCCCGCTCTTCGGAGGGCTGCGGCGCGGGAATCGGGGTGTCAAAGACGGGCGGCGTGGACGGCGTGGACGGCGTGGAGAACAACGGGGCCGGCTCTTCATGGCGGACGCGTTCTTCGATTTCCGATATAGGCTTGCTGAATTCGGCATCGCCTTCATATTTCGCGAACAGCTCGGTTCTTCGAAATAAAGAATCGAGCTCCGGGCCGCTGGTTTGGCGGGACTGCTCGACCAGTTCGCTCAACTCTTTCAAATCGCGAGCGCGAAGCTCTTCGCGATCGTTGGCGGCCAGACTTTCCTGAAGCTGGCCGCGAAGCTGGATGAGCCGGCTCTCGCGCGGGTAGCGGGCGCGGACCTTGTCCAGCTCGGCGATCGCGTCTTTATTAGCGCCGTGACTTTGCAGTTCGCGAGCGCGGGAGAGCCCGGCGGCGACTTCTTCCTCCTGGCGACGGTCCTGAATCAGCGTGGCAGCGCTCCTGGCCTGCACGTTGCTCGCGTCGAGTTCGAGGGCTTCGTGGACCAGGGCTTCGGCCGCGCGCCAGTCGGCGTCCATGCGAACGCCGGCGTCCTTCACCAGGACATCCAGCAAGCGGCTGCGGACCAAGGGATTCAGACCGTCCAAACGGAAAGCCTCGCGCAGCAGTTCGAGACCCTCCGCGGTTTGTCCGTTGCGGTACAGCTCCTGGCCCTGGTTGGCTTTTTCTTCCGCATCCGATGCGCGGGTCTGGAGGTCTTCGGTTCGCTTGGCGAGCGCGGCCAGTTCCTGGTCGCCGGGAAACTCGACTAAAGCGTCGGCAAGGAGCGCGGTCGCCTTGGCGTAGTTGCGGATGCTGTGCGCCTGTTCAATCTGAGTGACCCAGTGGGCCTTCGAATCGGCGCGGACCTGCTGTTCGCGGCGCTTGCGAAGACGGTCGATTTCGACGTCGAGGCCGGGGTATTGGGAATAGATGCTGCGCAACATTTCCCACTGGCCGAGGGCATCGGAGAACTGGCGCAGCTCCTCGCTGTTCCGCGCGCGCCCGGCGATGGAATCGACCAGGTCCCGCCGCGACCGGAATTGCTGCAAGGACTGAGCAAAGCGCGGTTCCGCGGGGTACTTCTTCGCGGCCTCTTCGAGGATGGAAACTTTGCGGTTGAGGTCGGACTCGGCGGCGACCTCCTTTTCTACGTTCGCGACAAAGGCCGAGACTTCCTGGCGTTCGGCCTGTTCGATGTCGTCATGAAGGACCCGAAATAGAACGTTATTGGGAAACGCCGCCAGGACCTGCTCGCAAATGGCTCGCGCTTCGACGAAATTATGATCGTGCAGGTGACGGCGCGCTTCGGTTTCCTGGGAGCCCAGCTGATCGCGCCTCGAACGAACCTCTTCGTACAGTCTTTGATACTTGGCTCCCTGGTCGGGGGAAATGGTGGAAGGAGCGCGCCGGTCGAGATCGAGAACCCGTTCGAGCTTGGTGAGCGCGGAGTTGATATCGCCGCGCTGGTAGGCGTCGAGGGCCGACGCGTAGGCGACCTGCTTCTCCTGGCCGAGGCGGGCATGTTCGTGCTCTCGGCGCTCGACTTCGGCGAGAAGGGCGCGCGCGCGGGCCTCTTTGGGGCGGATATCGAGGACTTTTTCGAGCGCCTGGCGGGCGTGAGCGTAGGAATGATTCTCCAGATGCTGGCTGGCAAGAGCCATCCAATCCTCGATCTGGGTGGCGCTGCGTTTTCGTTCGATGCCTCCCTTCAGCGTGAAGGCATCCATGTTGGCGGGATCGAGGTCGAGAATTTCCTGGACTTTTTGGAGCGCCCGTACGTATTCGCCCTGCTCCAGGCGGCGGCGGGCGGTTTCGAGCAACTGCTTGATGGTGCGCTCCCGCCGGGACTTGTCGATGCGCTTGCGCAGTTCGCCGATTTCGGGGGATAAATAACTCTCCGATTCCAATTCCTTGACGATTTCGTCGGCGTCGTCGAGATCGTCGGACTCAAAAGCCTTGCGTGCCTGCTGCAAGCGGGGAGCGATTTTCGCCGCGTCGAAGATTTCGATGGTCTCGCCTCGCAGGGCTTTCTGAAGGCTTTCGGAGAATTCCCGAACGCTCGAAAAGCGGTGGAATGGCTCTTTCGCCAGAGCTTTGTGGATCACCTGACTGACGGCGGGGCTGACTTGCGGATTAAATTCGGAAACGGGCGGCGGGATAAAGCGCAGAATCGCCTGCCGCAGATCTTCCTGGCCGGCTGCGAAAAAAGGATGGCGGCGAGCCAGCATCTGATAGCACACCACGGCCAGCGAAAACTGGTCCGATAGCGGCGTGGGCTGCTTCATCATCACCTGCTCGGGCGCCATGTAGGACGGAGTGCCTTTGAGACCGGTGATGGAGCGAAAACTGGTCAAGTGCGCCATCCCGAAATCGATAATCTTCACGGTGTCGTCGGGCAGGACGAAAAGATTACTGGGCTTCAGATCGCGATGGACCAGGCCGTTTTCATGCGCGGCTTGCAGGCCGCGGCAAACCTGGCCGATCATTTCAAGACAACGCTCCACGGTCAAGCGGACGCTCGATTCGTCGATGAGGCGCTGTAAAGTCACTCCGGGCAATAACGGCATGACAAAATAGGGCCGTTTAATGCCTCCCTCGTCGGTGTCGCCAATGTCTAAAATCTCGATGATATTGGGATGGGTCATGCTGGCGAGAACGGCGCGCTCCCGCTCGAACATTTCAAGCGCAACTTTGTCTTGCGGATCGCGAATGGTCTTGACGGTGACCTCGCGTTTCATCACGGGATCCCAGGCTTGATAGACGATTCCCATCCCGCCTTCGCCTAAAATCTCGCGAATCTCGTAGCGCCCGGCTTTCATTTGTGGCACCGTCTATCATATCGGAGTTTCGCCTCGTTTTCCTCGTACAATAGAGATCATCGTTTGGCAAGTTAAAGGAGAAAAAGCTGTGACCCCTCGTCCCATCCACCCCGGGGGTGCTTCTCGCAATTTGGGCGTAACCCTCCCCCTGCTTTGCGGGGCCATGGTGGCGCTTACCGGAGCGATTGTGTATGTGCTCTACCAGCTCACCCAGGTCCACATGGAAATGGACCGCAGCCGCCATGAGACGGCGGAATTGCGGCGCGAGCTGGCACAGGCGAGCGATCAACTGCTGGCTGAAATTGGCAGAGTGCGGGAGACCTCGACACAGACCAACAAGAGCTCGATCGAGTCCTTGACCAAGGAGCTGGCGGAGGCGCAACGGCAATCGCGCGCGCTGGTGGGCCAGGCCAAGGTCGAAGGCACGAAACACGTCGAGGAGCTGACCGCGAAACTCGCGAAGATGCAGGAGGACCAGGAAAAAAATGCGAGCGCGGTGACCGACGCGGTGTCTAAGGTGCAGACCGACGCCGACGCCACCAAACTGCGCGTCGGCGAAGTATCGAGCGAAGTGGGCAACGTGAAGACGGAGCTGAAGGCGACTAAGTCCGAGCTCGAGAAAACCGTCGCGGGTCTACGGCGTACCGAGGGCGACCTGGGAATGCAAAGCGGGCTGATCGCGACCAACGGAAAAGAGCTGGCCGCGCTTAGGGAGATCGGCGACCGGAACTATATCGAATTTTCCCTGCCCAAGGAAAAGGCGGCGCGCAAGCTGGGCGATATCCAGGTGCGCCTGAAGGCCGCCGACCCCAAAAAGGGACGCTATTCGATCGATGTGATCGCGGACGATAGGGTGGTCGAGAGGAAGGATAAGAGCGTCAATGAACCGGTGCAGTTCATTCTGACGCGTTCGCCGTATCCTTACGAGCTGGTGGTGAATGAAATCAAGAAAGACTTGATTTTCGGGTATCTGTCGTCGCCCAAAGTCCGGCAGGCGCGAACTCCGTAACCGCGCGGCGGAGCTGCTATGGTTCTCTCGATAAGTTTTGTGGCCACCCCGGGGGGTGGTTGATTCCACCCCTCCCTTTGGTCGGATACAATGTGTTGATGCTTAGACGGGGTGAAGAGGGCGATCCTTTCGTGGGTCAGGCCGTGCCTCAGGGCAGGCAGGCGCGGACCGCGCCGAATAGGTCCGCAGCTTCGAAACAATAGAGGCTGGAGACTGCGGGGGAGGCATTGATGGCAGCGATCGGATTCACGCAGGCGGACCGGGGGTTACGGATCGACACGCCTTTGAAAAAGGACGCGCTCCTGCTCCGCAGCTTTTCCGGCCAGGAAGCCGTATCGCAACTGTTCCGGTTCCAGCTGGAGCTGCTTTCAGAAGACGACAACATAACCTTCGACGACATCGTCGGCAAGAACGTGACGGTGCATATTCAAACCGTCGATTCCGAGCGCGGCATCAACGGATTCATCAGCCGGTTTTCGCAGGGCAGCCGGGATGAGCGCTTCACCTACTATCGCGCGGAAATGGTGCCGTGGCTGTGGTTCCTGACGCGGACCGCGGACTGCCGGATTTTCCAGAAAAAGACCGTCCCCGACATTATTAAGCAGATTTTCAGCGACCTGAGTTTTCAGGACTACGCGTTCCGGCTGCAAGGGACCTTTCGAACGCGGGACTACTGTGTGCAGTATCGCGAAACCGATTTCAACTTCGTCTCCCGGCTGATGGAGGACGAAGGGATCTGTTATTTCTTCGAACACAGCGCGGACGGCAAGAAGCATATTCTGGTTCTCTCGAACGACGGCGCTTCGCACAATCCCTGCCCGGGGCAACCCAAGGCCGGCTGCGATTTTAGCGCAGGCGGACGGCGCGACGTGGATATGATCCACGAATGGCGTCTTGAAGAAGAATACCGTCCGACCGCGTGGGCCCATACCGATTACAACTTCGAGACGCCCAGTACCAGTCTGATGGCGACGGTCAAAGAAGCCGGCAAATACGAGGTTTACGATTACCCGGGCGTCTACCCGAAGAAGGCCGACGGGGACGGGCTCGCGAGGACCCGGCTCCAGGAGACGCTGGCGTTCAAGGATCGCGCGTCGGGGAAATCCAACTGCCGCTACTTCACCTCGGGCTCGATCGTCGAAGTGGAGGACCACTATCGCAAGGACATGAACCAGAAGTGGATGCTGACGGCGGTGTACCATCAGTGCACGATCGGTGAAGCGTACGGTTCGGGCGGCGCCGGCGAGGGCTTTTTCTACAGCAACACGTTCGAGTGCGTTCCCGCGAGCGTACCGTTCCGTCCGCCGCGGCTGACTCCGAAGCCGAGCGTGCAAGGTTGCCAGACCGCGGTGGTGGTGGGTCCATCGGGCGAGGAAATCTACACCGAGAAATATGGCCGGGTGAAAGTGCAGTTCTTTTGGGATCGGGAAGGCAAGAAGGACGAGGATTCCAGTTGTTGGATCCGCGTGTCGCATCCGTGGGCGGGGCGGGGATGGGGCAGCGTCAGCATCCCGCGCATCGGGCAGGAAGTGATTGTCGATTTTCTCGAAGGCGATCCGGATCAGCCGATTATTGTTGGGCGCGTTTACCATGCCGAGAATATGCCGCCCTACGGGCTGCCGGCGGGCGCGGTGGTGAGCGGCATCAAATCCAACAGCACCAAGGGCGGCGGCGGATATAACGAAATATCCATGAACGACACCAAGGGCAAGGAGATGGTGACCATCCACGCCCAAAAGGACATGTCCACGACGGTCGAGCACGACGACACGCAGACTGTGCACAATAACCGGGTGATCGGCGTGGATGGAACGCACACGGAAACCATTAAGAAGGACACGACCATCCTGGTTACCGAAGGCAAGGAAGTCAACACGGTAAAGCAGGAGATTCTGATCACTTCGCAGAGCTCCCATATTTACGTGACGGCATCGACGGAGATCAAGCTCGAAGTCGGCGCCAGCAAGCTGCTGATGAAAGCCGACGGGAGCATCGAGCTGAATGGCGTTAACCTCGCCATCAACGGATCGCAGAAAGTTAAGACGCATGGAGGCGAGGTCAGCTCGCAAGCGGATACGCAACATCAGATCAACGGCGCCATTGTGGTTTCCGACGGATCGGCGACCAACACCGTGCGGGGCGGCATGGTGATGTTGAATCCGTGAGCCATGGCGACGGCGACGGCGATTCGGGAGGAATACAAGGTTGTTTCCGGGAAAGACGACCGGCGTCAATTTGTCTTTTCGCTGTTGGTCAAGCGGACTTATGACATCGGCGCCGCGCAGAGTCTGGTTCGTGCGCAGAAGGCCAGACCGATCCACTTGATCGACGTCTATTACCCGCCCGCGGACCCGGCGACTTCGAGCGTCCAGTTTGAAAACGACATGGCGCCCTTCAAGGTTGCCACCGATGTTGTCGTGATCGGGAAGGTCTACGCACCTGGCGGCAAGGCGGTGCATCAATTGGATGCGTCCATCGAAGTGGGTGCGGAAACGGGTGCCTCGCACAAGACGGTGCGGGTTATCGGCGATCGCAAGTGTATTTTTCAGTCGGGAGCGACGCCCGCTTTCACGGAGCCGGTTCCGTTCACGACCATGGATCTCCGGTATGAACGGGCGTACGGGGGAACGGATTCGAAGAGCATTCCCGACCTGCCTTTCCCGTATCCCAGAAACCATCTCGGGACCGGATTCGTTTTGAACAACACTGCCGAAGTTATCGAAGGTCTGGCCCTGCCGAATTTTGAGGATCCGGAAGATTTGCTGACGCCGGATCGGATCGTGGTGGGCGAGCCGGAGCGGTGGTCGGGACAGCCGCTGCCGCAGGGGTTCGGGTGGTTTCAACGAACCTGGTATCCGCGCTCTTCTTTCGTCGGAGCGGTGCCCGGATTTATCGAGCCGGATACGCCGCTTCGCGAAGAGGCGCTGGGCCTGGTGCCGAAAGGGCAAATTGCGCTGGCGCGGCAGTTTCGATTGCCCAGCTTCGATGTGCGGTTCAACAGCGGGGCTTCTGCGGGACTGGCGGTGCCTTTTCTAAAGGGCGGCGAGCCGATACGGCTGACGAACTTGTCCGCGGAGGGGACGCTTGCGTTTACGCTGCCGGCGGACGCGCCGCGAATGATCATGGATATCGGATTCGGCGAGCGCGAGTTGGCGCCGTTTTTGCAAACCGTGTGTTTCCGGGCCGAGGAGCGCCAGGTGGATCTGGTATGGCGCGGCTCTCACGAATTTCCGGGGATCGACTGGCTGCCGGAGATGACGCGGCTGCACGTCGAGGTCGGAGGCGCACAGTGACCGCAGTGGACGCTTCGAGAAAGGTTCAGAAGACCGTTCTGCCGGGGCAGTCGCCGGACGGGCAGTACATTTTGAGCGTGCTGCTGAAGCGAACCTATTCTATTGTTCCGGGGAAAGCGTGCGAGCGCGCGGAGGCCGATAAGAAGGTTCTCACGGCGGATCAATTCTGGGATGACCCGATGAATTCGTCAGTGAAGTTCGAAGGCGACTTCATTCCCTACAAGCCGGCTACGGACGTGGTGCTGAATGGCGTCGCGTACGCTCCTGGAGCGCGGCCGACGCACTCGATGGTCGCAAGCCTGTCGGTAGGGGACTCGCGAAAAGAAATTTTGGTGCTGGGGGATCGCACGGCGCAGTACCGGGACGGGGGAATGCCCGCGTTTACCGATCCGGAGCCGTTCGAGACCATGGAATTACGATATGAGCGCGCCTACGGAGGGCCCGACATCTATTCCGATCCGAAGCTGCCGTGTCTGTACCCGCGCAATTTGTTCGGACGCGGATTCGTAGTCAAGAATCTTTCGAAAACTGTGGAAGACCTGCCGTTGCCTAACATGGAACATCCGGCCGACCGGCTGACTCCGGAACGGTTGTGCTGCGGGCACTTCATGCATTGGGAGCGCCAGCCGATGCCGCAGGGCTTCGGATGGTTTCCGAAAACCTGGCAGCCGCGCGCGTCGCTGGCCGGGGTCATGCCGGCGGATCGCGCGGTCGAACAGCAGTTGCGCGCCGTCTACGCTCAGTTCGTGCCGGCGCACCAGCGCGAGTTGTACGAGCAGACCAAATTGCCCGACATGGATTTCCGGTTTTTCAACGGCGCCTCGGCGGGTCTGGTATTTCCGTTTCTAAAGGGCGACGAGAAGGTCCGGACGGTGAACTTGTCGCCGGAGGGAGAACTGAGTTTTGAGTTGCCCGGGGATCGTCCGCGCATCGGGCTCGATATCGGCATGGGAATGCAGGAGCCCGCGGTGGTGCTCCACACCGTCATGATTCGGATGGAAGAGCGCGAGGTGGATCTGCTGTGGCGCGCCGCCTGCCCGTATGCGGGACCGGATTGGCTTCCGCAAATGCGCAAGATGGAGGTGCTGGTGGAATGAACAGCAACTTCATGCCGGTTATGGGGGCGGTGGTGTTGCTCGGGGTGCTGGTCTACTACG
>Ga0302324_100029372_pt1 | contig 10421 bp, 7 predicted proteins | sample Palsa_T0_1_FD_201949 | JGI IMG/M metagenome (GOLD analysis project Ga0302324, IMG submission 201949) | Peat permafrost microbial communities from Stordalen Mire near Abisko, Sweden - Palsa_T0_1 | ecosystem: Environmental > Terrestrial > Soil > Palsa > Peat permafrost | place: Sweden: Abisko... | reverse complement strand
TCTATGTCTTGCGCGTTGACGCGACGCTGGAACTCTACGCCACCGAAGGCTTGAAGCGCGACGCGGTCCACCAGACCGTGCTGCGCTCCGACGAAGGCCTGGTCGGCCTGGTCGCGAGCCAGGCCAGCGCCATCAATCTGTCGAACGCACAGGCGCATCCAGCCTTCTCGTTCCGGCCCGAGACCGGCGAAGAGATTTATCATTCCTTCCTCGGCGTGCCGATTCTGCGCGCCGGCAATACGCTTGGCGTGCTGGACGTGCAGAACCGCGCCCGGCGAACCTATTCCGAAGAAGAAGTCGAGGCGCTGCAAACCACCGCGATGGTGCTCGCCGAGATGATCGCCTCCGGCGAACTGTCGGCGATGGCGCTGCCGGGCGCCGAGCCTGCGGCGCGGCGCTCGGTGCATCACAAAGGCGCGGCGCTCAGCGACGGTATCGCACTCGGCCATGTCGTCCTGCATGAGCCGCGCGTCGTCGTCACCAATTACATCGCAGACGACATCCCGAAAGAGATGAAGCATCTCGAACAGGCGATCGAGACATTGCGCAGCAATCTCGACGAAATGCTCGAGCACGGCGATGTGGTCGATGGCGGCGAACATCGCGAAGTGCTCGAAGCCTATCGCATGTTCGCGCACGATCGCGGCTGGGTGCACAAGCTCGAAGAGGCGGTGGCAACCGGACTGACCGCCGAGGCCGCCGTCGAGCGCGTGCAGTCCGATACCCGCGCCCGCATGCTGCGGCAAACCGATCCGTATTTGCGCGAGCGCCTGCACGATCTGGACGATCTCGCCAACCGGCTGATGCGCCAGCTTGCCGGCCGCGATCATGCGCCGTCGCGCGAGAGCCTTCCCGAAAATGCCATTCTGGTCGCGCGCTCGATGGGCCCGGCGGCTCTGCTGGACTATGATCGCAAGCGCTTGCGCGGCCTGGTGCTGGAAGAAGGTGGGCCGCAGTCCCACGTCGCGATCGTTGCACGCGCGCTTGGTATTCCGGCGGTCGGTGAGATCGACAATGCCACCGGTGTGGTCGATCCGGGAGACGCCATCATCGTCGACGGTTCGACCGGCGATCTGCATGTGCGGCCGCTGCCGGACATGGAAGCGGCCTATGCCGAACGGGTGCGGCTGCGGGCGAGGCGGCAACAGCAATATCAGGCGCTGCGCGACCGGCCGTGCGTGACCAAGGACGGCCAGGAAATCACGCTGATGCTCAATGCCGGATTGAGCGTCGACCTGCCGCATATCGCCGACACCGGCGCGGCCGGCATCGGCCTGTTCCGCACCGAGCTGCAATTCATGGTGGCGCCGAATTTTCCGCGCAGCACCGAGCAATACCTCCTGTACCGCGCCGTGCTCGACGCCGCCGGCGACAAGCCCGTCACCTTCCGTACCCTCGATATCGGTGGCGACAAGGTGCTGCCCTACATGCGCAACGTCGAAGAGGAAAACCCTGCATTGGGCTGGCGAGCGATCCGGCTCGGGCTCGACCGGCCCGGACTCTTGCGTACTCAGATACGCGCGCTGCTTCGCGCCGCCGGCAACCGCGCGCTCAAGATCATGTTCCCGATGGTCTCGACGGTGCAGGAATTCGATCAGGCCAAGGAGCTGGTCGAACGCGAGCTGACCCATCTTCGCCGTCACGGCCATAAACTGCCTGACCAGGTGGAGGTCGGCAGCATGGTCGAGGTGCCGTCGCTGCTCTACCAGCTCGACGAATTGCTGGAGCGCGTCGACTTTCTGTCGGTCGGCTCGAACGATCTGGTGCAATTCCTCTACGCTATCGATCGCGGCAACGCGCGAGTGGCAAATCGCTTCGACGCCTTGTCGGCTCCGGTGCTGCGTGCCCTGAAAGACATCGCCGAAAAAGCCAACGAACACAAAAAGCCGGTCACGTTGTGCGGTGAATTGGCGTCGCAACCGCTTGGTGCCCTGGCGCTGGTTGCCATCGGCTATCGCGCCTTGTCGCTGACGCCGTCGGCGATCGGCCCGGTCAAGGCGATGCTGCTCGACCTCGATTGCCGCAAGACCGCCGCGTTCCTGTCGCCTCTAATCGACAAGCCGAGCCGCGGCATGAGCATCCGCACGCAGCTTGAGAAATTTGCTGCCGACAACGGCCTGCAAGTATAAGCAGCCGGAAGATGTTACCTGACCAGAAACTCAACGCACTCGTCGTCCGCCAGGCCGCGCTTGAAAGCGAGCTGGCGTCGCCGTTGCCGCCGGAAACCTTCGTCAAGCTGTCGCGGGAATTCGCCGAGCTTTCGCCGGTGGTGGACGTGGTGAAATCCTATCGCGAGATCCAGCGCGAGCTCGATGGACTCGTCACCCTGATCGACGATCCGGCGACCGATCCGGAAATGCGCTCGATCGCTCAGAGCGAAAAGCCCGAACTAGAAGCGCGCTGTTCGGTGCTTGAGGAAGAGTTGCGTGTCGCCCTGCTGCCAAAGGATGCCATGGACGACCGCAACGTCATTCTGGAAATCCGTGCTGGCACTGGCGGCGACGAAGCGGCCCTGTTCGCTGGCAACCTTTTCCGCATGTATGAGCGATACGCCGCCAATCACGGCTGGAAGACCGAGATCGTCAGCGCAAGCGACGGCGCTATGGGCGGATACAAGGAAATTGTCGCCGAAATCAAAGGCCGTGGCGCCTTCGCCAAACTTAAATTTGAATCCGGCGTCCATCGCGTCCAGCGCGTGCCTGATACCGAAGCCTCAGGCCGTATTCACACCTCGGCCGCAACCGTCGCAGTTCTTCCGGAGGCGCAAGACGTCGACGTGTCGATCAACGATGCCGACCTGAAAATCGATACCATGCGTTCGAGCGGCGCCGGCGGCCAGCACGTCAACAAGACCGAGTCGGCGATCCGCGTGACCCACATTCCGTCAGGCATTGTGGTGATGATGCAGGAGGATCGCTCGCAGCATCGCAACCGCGCCAAGGCCATGGCGGTGCTGCGCACGCGACTTTACGATTTCGAGCGCCAGAAGCAGGACGCGGCGCGCGCCGCCGAGCGCCGCGGCCAGGTCGGCACCGGCGACCGCTCCGAACGCATCCGCACCTACAATTATCCGCAGGCCCGAGTGACCGATCACCGCATCAATCTGACGCTCTACAAACTGCCGCAGATTCTCGAAGGCGAAGCGCTTGGCGAAATCATCGATGCCCTGGTGACACACCATCAAGCTGAATTGCTGGCCGCCGAAGAGGTCCATTGATGGGCCGCAACACCGCTACAATCCTTGACCCACAAAGTGTGGCCGAGACCCGACGCGTATTGGCCGCTAAATTTCGTGCAGTCGGTATCGAGTCAGCCGACCTCGACGCTCGCATCCTGATTGGACAAGCTCTCGGTGCAGATCAAACGGCGTTGGCCTCGGATAGCACGCGCTCAATCACCCCGGCGGAACAAGCCATGATTGACGCGCTTGCGCGGCGTCGCCTTAATCGCGAACCGATCGCGCGCATCGTCGGACAAAAGGAATTCTGGAGTCTGCCGTTGCGGCTCAATTCCGCAACACTGGTGCCGCGGCCGGAGACCGAAACTGTTGTTGAAGCCGCACTAGCCGCGATCGATGCTCGGGGCTCGCGTTCCCGCCCGCTTCGCATCGCCGATCTCGGCACCGGCTCGGGTGCGTTGGCCCTCGCGCTGCTCTCCGAATTGCCTCACGCTTTCGCCGTAGGGACGGATTTGAGTATCGATGCCCTTGTGGCCGCCCGCGCCAATGCCCGCCGTCTCAACCTTAATCGCGCAGCATTTGTAGCCTGCGATATGGCGCAGGCCTTGCACGGCCCGTTCGATCTGATCGTATCGAATCCACCCTACATCGCATCCGATGATATCGCCGGCCTCGATCCCGAAGTGCGGGTATACGATCCACGTCTCGCGCTCGACGGCGGACAGAACGGACTAGACGCTTATCGAGCAATCGCAGCTACAGTCCCCGCGCTTCTCGCGCCCGGCGGCGCTCTTGTTGTTGAGCTTGGCATCGGACAGATGGAACCCGTGACCGCATTATTTGCCGCAGCAGGGCTTGCACCGGTTCCGCCCCGCCCCGATTTGAATGGTGTGCCGCGCGCCCTTGTTGGTATGAAAAGGGCATGAAATTGAAGCATTGGACCCCGGCAAAAAAGCGCTTGGAATGTCTGCCGGAACCGACTAGCTTGCCGGCACGGAATCGGCCCAGGAAATGGTGCCGCGCTGCCTTGAAGGCCCGAAGTACAAATTCCCGGAGACTCGCTCCCGGAGATTGGCTGCAGAGGTCGGTAGCGCAGGCTTAGGTCAAAGAGCGAAAGCCGCAACAGACAGCCGGATGGACGGCAAACAGGATCGCTAAGTTTTTAGAGCAAAGGGCAACCGAAACTTTCATCGGTTAAGCGCGCATTCGCTTCTAGCGACCGCGTGCACGGCGAGGGATATGAAACATTGCGGCTGTACGAAGTGAGGGCCGCGCTGCCAAGGATTCGTGATGTCGGCGACAACGGGCGATCATGGCAGACGCCGTGATGCGGTGGTGTCGTATGATTTACGGATCTCGCCAAGTTTAGTGAGCTGGGCAATTCGACGAGCAAACAGGGGTTGGTGGAACAGCAAATCATGAGAAACGGTCAGAATAATAAGCGCATGCGAGGTCGCAACCGCGGTAAAGGCGGTGGCCACCACCATCATCACCAACAGAATCCATTGTCCCGCATGTACGAGTCCAACGGACCGGACGTGAAAATTAGAGGCAACGCCTCCCACATTGCCGAGAAATATCTTCAGCTCGCGCGCGATGCGCAAAGTTCCGGTGATCCAATCGCCTCAGAGAGCTACTACCAGTACGCTGAACATTATTTCCGCCTTATCGCAGCCGCGCAGGAGAACCTGCGGCAGAACCAGCCTTCCTACTATCAGCAGCAACCGGGACAGCCCGGCGGAACGAACGGCAGTGACGATTCGTTCGACGACGAGGGTGACGATCAGCCGAATATAAGCGGCGAACCCTACGCGCCGGCGCCCCAGCAGCAGCCGTTCTATCCACAACAGCAGCCGCAGCAACAGAACTTCCAGCCGCAGCAGCAGAACCACCAGCCGCAACAGCAGAACTACCAGCCGCGGCCGCAACAGAATTTGCAGCAGAACGACGATGAAAGCGTCGACCGCTTGCCTTCGTTCATCACAGGCAGCCAAGCTCCTCAGCAACCGCAGCAGCAATACGCGCCGCAGGGCCAGAGCCCGAATGGCCAGAACGGTAACGGCAATGGCGGTTACGAAGGCCAAGCCGACCGTTTCCCGCTGCATCGCCGGCGCCGCCGTCACCGTAGCGGTCCACGCGATAACGCCACGCAAGGCGACGCGCAGGGCGATCAGGGCAGCGCCGAAGAATAATTGTCGCAATACCCAAAGCGTAAATGGCCGGGCTTAGCCCGGCCATTTGATTTTTAGGAATCAACTCACTGCTCACATTCCGCGCGGCGCTTTCGCCAGCCGCACCAGGAACCACAACGGCAACACGATCACTGCCCCGAGCAGAAAATACTGCCAGAGCCAGCGCACCGTATCGAAGCCCATATTCCAGATGTGCAGGATCAGCCGGCGCACTGAATCGATGATATTCCAGGGGTCGAGACCGATCGCAGCCAGAACTACGCCGACCAAAATCGACATCAAGATCAAACGCCCAATCACAGAAAGCGGCGGCCCACCGAAAAAGCGGTGCACGTAATCCGGTGACCTGCGAGATTCCAGCGATTCCTGAGACATCGAAACCTCCCGTTCCGGGTCAGTTAAGAGCTTATTTTGTCTCGCGCAAGCGGCCGGCAGATGACATTGCCTCGGCTTCGCAAGAGAGGCTAAGTTGCGGGCGCCCAAGCACAGTTTTGGGCAAGCCCTTAAGGATATTTCATGGCCAAGGTGGAAGACCGCGCAGCCGCGCCCAGTGCGAGCCTGAACGACGATATTGGCGAGGAAATGCGGCTTCGCATGTACCGTATGCAAGTCGAGCTCCGCGAAGCCGAACAGCGCGCATTCGATCTCTTTCTGCAAAACCTGGTCAAGGGCACCAGCCACCTTTCGCTCGGCCAGGAAGCCGTCGCCACCGGGTTTGCCGCAGCAATGAAGCCAGGTGACCTGTCGTTCTGCACCTATCGCGGTCACGCCCACACGCTGGCCCGCGGCGTTGCGATCGAAAAGGTATTGGGCGAACTGATGCAGCGCGACAACGGCCTGATGCGCGGCAAAGGCGGCTCAATGCACCTGACTTCCGTCGATCACGGCGTCATGGGCTCCTACGCCATCATCGGTGCGCATCTGCCAATCGCCTGCGGCGCGGCGTGGCGCGCCCAGTACAAGGGATCGAAGGATGTCGCTGTATGTTTCTTTGGCGACGGCACCACCAATATCGGCGCATTTCACGAAGCGCTGAATTTCGCTTCGGTATGGAAGCTGCCGGTGATCTTCGTCTGCGAAAACAATCTCTATATGGAGTACACGCCGATCGGTGACGTCACTGCCGTGCAACATCCGGCTGCCGACCGCGCCAGCGCTTACGGCTTGCCGCGCATCATCATCGACGGCAACGATGCCGACGAAGTGTTCCGCGCCGCCTCGGCGGCTTATGAGAAAGCCCGCGCCGGCGGCGGACCGTCGCTGATCGAGTGCATGACCTATCGCTACAGCGGCCATTCCCGCGCCGATCCGGCGAAATATCGTCCTGAGGGCGAACTGGACAAATGGAAGGAGCGCGATCCGATCAAGATCTATCGCGAACGCCTAAAGCAATTCGGCATCAAGGAAAGCATCATCGCCGATATCGACGCCGACGTGAAACGGCAGGTCGATGATGCGACCGAAAAATGCAAAGCCGCGCCGATGCCGCCGCTCGATATTCTCACTACCGATGTCTATGCCGACGGCGGCTGGGCATGGAGAAACTAACATGGCGGAACTGACTTATCGCGACGCAGTCGCTCGCGGCATCGCGCAGGAAATGACGCGCGATCCCGACGTGGTGTTTCTGGGCGAGGACGTCGCCAAGGCCGGCGGTGTGTTCAAGGCGACAGTCGGCCTGTTCGAGCAGTTCGGCCCGTTGCGCGTGCGCGATACGCCGATCTCGGAGCAGGCGATCCTCGGCGCCGCCATGGGCGCGGCCATGACCGGATTGAAGCCGATCGCCGAGATCATGTTCTCGGATTTCTTCGCGGTTTGCTTCGACTACATCGCCAACGAATTTGCCAAGAGCCGCTATATGTCAAACGGCCAGCTCAAGTGCCCGCTGGTGGTTCGAACCGGCAACGGCGCCGGTTCGCGCTTCGGCGCGCAGCATTCCCAGAGCGTCGAGAACTGGTGCATGATGATCCCGGGCCTGAAGGTCGTCGCGCCGTCCAACCCGCGCGATGTGATCGGCCTGTTGGCGGCGGCAGTGCGCGATCCTGATCCAGTGATCTTCTTCGAGCACAAATCGCTTTATGCGACCAAGGGCGAGGTACCTGACGGCGAGATCGTCGATACGCTCGGCAGCGCCAAGATCCTGCGGCCCGGCAAGGACGCGACTATCCTTGCGCTTGCGCTGATGGTGCCGCGGGCTCTCCAAGCTGCGGAGAAGCTGAAATCAGAACATGGCATCGATTGCGAAGTCGTCGATGTGCGCTCGCTGGTGCCGCTCGATACGCAGACCATCCTCGGCTCGGTGGCGCGAACGCATCGGCTGTTCACCGTTGAGGAAAATCCGCGACTCTGCGGCTGGGGCGCAGAGATCGTATCGATCGTGGCCGACGAAGCGTTTTACGATCTCGATGGACCGCCGGTACGGATCACCACGCCGCACATTCCGCTGCCGGCCGCTGACATTCTGGAAGACATCGCATTGCCGACGGTGGACCGCATCGCCGAGCGAGTGAAGCGTTCGCTGGAGAGTTAGACATCCGCCCGTCCCCGCGAACACGGGGATCCAGCGCAAAATTCTGGATTCCGGCTTTCGCGGGAATGGACGATCAGAGTAGGGAGTGCAGCCATGGCCATGTACGACAATCTGCTCGCCAATGTTCCGACCGATCTGTGGATCGGCGGCAAATGGCGCAAATCCGCCGATGGTGGCCGCTTCGACGTGATCGATCCGGCGACCGAAAACAAGGTCGCATCGGTTGCAAGCGCGACCGTCGATGATGCAATAGCCGCGCTCGATGCCGCGCAGGCCGCATTTCCCGGCTGGGCCGGCAAGAAGCCCCGCGAGCGCGCCGAGATTTTGCGCAAGTCCTATGACCTGATCATGCGCGACGCCGAACGGCTCGCCAAACTCATCACGATCGAGAACGGCAAGGCGCTGTCCGACTCGCGCGGCGAAGTCGCTTACGCCGCTGAGTTCTTCCGCTGGTACGCCGAGGAAGCGGTGCGCAATATCGGCTCCAACACCATGGGGCCGTCGACCGGCGCTCGAATCTTCGTGCAGCACAAACCGGCGGGTATCGCCGTGCTGGTGACCCCGTGGAATTTCCCGGCAGCCATGGCAACCCGCAAGATCGGTCCGGCGCTCGCGGCCGGCTGTCCGGTGGTCCTTAAACCTGCCTCCGACACGCCGCTGACGATGCTGGCATTGATGCCAATTCTCGAAGAGGCCGGCGTGCCGGCCGGCGTAGTCAACGTCATTCCATCGCGGTCGTCCGGCAAAGTGGTGAGTGCGATGCTGCACGATCCGCGCGTTCGCGTCGTGTCGTTCACCGGTTCGACTGAAGTCGGCCGCAAGCTTCTGCATGAAGCCGCCGACAATATTGTCAGGCCGGCGATGGAGCTCGGCGGCAATGCGCCGTTCATCGTGTTCGAAGACGCTGACATCGACGCCGCGATCGAAGGCGCCATGATCGCCAAGATGCGCAACATGGGCGAAGCTTGCACCGCGGCGAACCGTTTCTATGTGCATGAGAAGGTGCACGACGAGTTCGCCAAGAAGCTCACCGACAAGATGACTGGGCTGAAAATGGGTAACGGCCTTGACGACGGTGTCGCGCTTGGTCCGCTCGTCAACGAGGACGGCCGCGACAAAGTCATCGAGCTGGTCGACGACGCGGTGCAGAAAGGCGCCAAGGTCCTCACCGGCGGCAAGGTGCCAAGCGGCCCGGGTTTCTTCTATCCCGCGACTGTGCTGTCGAATGTGTCCGACAATTCCAAAATGCTGAATGAGGAAATCTTCGGGCCGGTAGCGTCGCTCCAGACTTTCAAGTCCGAGGACGAAGTCATTACCCGCGCCAACAACACCGAATACGGCCTGGTCGCCTACCTTTACACCAAGGATTTAGGCCGCGGCATTCGCGTCTCCGAGAAGCTCGACTTCGGTATGATCGGATTGAACCGCGGTCTGGTGTCCGATCCTGCTGCGCCGTTCGGTGGCACCAAGCAATCGGGTCTCGGCCGTGAAGGCGCTCATGAAGGCATGTTGGAGTTCATGGAAACCCAGTACATCTCGGTGCCGTGGTGAGCGGACAATCCGATACTCAGCGCTTGATCGGCTCCTGGCGTCACATCACCTCGAATGTCGACGGCAAGCCGCGGCCGGGCCAGGGCGCGCATCCGCGCGGCATCATCATGTACGACGCACTCGGCAACATGGCCTGCCACGTCGCGCCTGATCGCGAAGTGACCCGAGCCGGTGACAAGCCGACCGGCGACGAAGCGAGGGCGATGCTTGACGGCTATGTCGCCTATTTCGGCACCTATGCGGTCGACGAGAAAGCCAAGACGGTGACGCATCATCGCAAGGCCAGCGTGCAGCCCGGCGACAAAGGTGACCTGGTGCGGGGATATGAATTCGTCGGCGAGCGGCTGATCCTGCGTCCCGCCGGCACCAATGCCGAAGTGATCTGGGAACGGATCAAGTGAGGCGGTGGATATAACGCGATGGACGTTCTGATGCCGCAACTTGGCGAGACGGTCGCCGAGGGCAAGATCATCAAGTGGTTCAAGTCGGCCGGCGATGAAGTGAGGCCGGGCGACAATCTGTTCGAGATCGAGACCGACAAAGTCTCGATGGAAGTGCCGTCGACCACGACCGGCGTGCTTGCGGAGATTCGTGTCGCAGCCGGCGACGTGGCGCCGGTCGGCGCCATTGTCGCGGTGATCGCAGATGGTTCCGGCCCGCAGCCGAGCAAGGCCGCCGCAGTGGCGCCACCTGTTCCGCCAGTAGCAAAAAAACCTGCCCCCGCTCCCGTACCAACAGCGGTGGCGGAAATTGCGCCATCGCGGCAGCAAAACGGTCCGATTCAACTCGATCCGTTCTTCGAAGTGCGGACACCGGCACGCAATTATGGCCCGGCGCGACTGCCAGATGGCACATTTGTTACGCCGCTAGCGCGGCGGCTCGCCGCCGAAGCCGGCATCGATCTTTCGCGCGCCACGGGCTCCGGCCCGCATGGCCGCATCGTCGCGCGCGATGTCGAAAGCGCGCCGCG
>Ga0302324_100029370_pt1 | contig 10421 bp, 4 predicted proteins | sample Palsa_T0_1_FD_201949 | JGI IMG/M metagenome (GOLD analysis project Ga0302324, IMG submission 201949) | Peat permafrost microbial communities from Stordalen Mire near Abisko, Sweden - Palsa_T0_1 | ecosystem: Environmental > Terrestrial > Soil > Palsa > Peat permafrost | place: Sweden: Abisko... | reverse complement strand
CGTGGTTCCCGTGGGATGCATCCTTGATGCCGGCGGAGTACCGTTTGAGTGGCTGACCGATGTGAACCCGGAAGACAGTGCTGCCTTTCTCGGCAAGCTTGCCCAGAATGCCGATGCGCTTCGCGCCAGCGGAGCCGGGCACGGCGGGGCAGTCGAGGAGAAGCTGGCTGCCCTGAGCATGCATGCGACGCCCCGGGCAACCGAAGTGCTCGTCTCGCTCGCCTCCGCTGAAAGCAGCGCCTACCTGCGCGAGAAGGCGGCATTCTGGTTGGGCGCGCAGCGCGGGCACGAAGGATTGCTGGCCTTGCATCAGCTTGTGCGTAGCGAGCAAGACGGCAAGCTCCGTGAGAAGCTCACCTTTGATATCTCTATCAATTCAGACCCGGGTGCAACCGACGATTTGATCCAGATGGCGAAGTCCGACGCCGACAGCCGGGTTCGTGCTCAGGCTCTTTTCTGGTTGGCGCAGAAGGCCGGCAAGAAAGCCATCGGCACGTTAAACGCGTCCATCGAGAACGATCCCAACTTTGAAGTCAAGAAGAAGGCCGTCTTTGCCCTCAGCCAATTGCCCCGCGAAGAAAGTGTGCCCCAGCTGGTCCACGTTGCCGACACCAATTCCAATTTCGCCATTCGCAAGGAAGCAATCTTCTGGTTAGGACAAACCAACGACCCACGTGCCCTCGCCTACATCGAGCAAATGCTCAAACGCTGAGCAGAGGGTCGAAGAATTACCTGAGGGTCCTTAGCCTCGATCAATCGAATGGCCAGCGCGTTCAGACAAATGGAACAGAACTTATGCACTTCGAGCGGATCATCACATTCCATCAACAGGTAGTTTCGGGGTAGTTTCGGGACAGGAAGCTGTGAAGAATTGATTGTTTCGACGATTTGACGCAAATGGGGTTTGGTTCTGTTGTGATGGGCTGATCAGCATGGAGGTACGTGTAGGGTGCGGGTGTCGACGATACGGCGCGATATGAGCGTCTCTGCGCTTGTTCCGGGCTTAAAGCGGCTGAAGGAAGCTCGCCTGTATCTGCTTAAGCAGCAGCAAGTGCTGCACCATTGAGCTTGCGTCGTATGCTGACCCAAGTTTTGTTGTCAGACGGGACTGGAACTTCGCCGGAAATGCGGCTGAAACACATTAGGGTTCGTTCATCTTGTCAGAAGTCTCAGCATGGCGAAGTAGCTGCTGTTATCGTGCCTGTCATGGGTCGATTCAACCGAGTGGTCGCAGTGGATGTCCCACACCATGTCACGCAGCGCGGCACGGGCGGCGCTTCATCCTGGACTGTGATGCCGATCGAGCGGTCTACCTCAAGCTCCTGCACAAGAATATGGATCTCTACGGAGTAGCACTCATCGGATATTGCCTGATGTCCAACCATGTTCACTTGATCGCTATTCCTACGAAGGCTGATGGATTTGATTTGCTGAGGCACTGAAGCAGATCCACGGACGGTATGCCTGTTGTTGGAATATCGCTCACCAATCAAGCGGACACGTGTGGCAAGGACGATATTATTCTTCCCCTCTCGACCAGACGCACCTCTGGGAAGCATTGCGCTACACCGAGGGAGGACACACCGAGGGAGGACAGACGAAACGTAACCCGTCAATCAGAGCCGAAAAAGATTGGCGGTCAAAATCTGCAGTCTTCGCGGAGTAGCCGCTCCTAACTCCGTCCATCCGAGTCGCGATTCTTCCGGAACGTAACCGCCCTACCCTTGTCATCCCGACCGGAGCTCCGCAGGAGCGTAGTGGAGGGATCTGCAGTCGTCGCGAAGATTTGTCGTCAGACGGGGCTGGAACTTTGCGAACAGTGGTAAAACGGCCACCATTTTTCAGAAGCTCTACATAAGCGAGGACCCCGCAAAAAGATCCTCACAGACTGAAGGCAACGTGAGCTCACCTTCCACCCGCAGCAGACTCTCGTTTCCCTAAGTAACAGTCCCGTATGACCACTGAGTTCCGTTTTCCGTCAGCCGATGAAAACTCCTGATGTGAACGCCGATTACAAAACAGACTCTCCGATTTTGGCTTTTTCCCCGCTGGGCTCCCCCGCCCCTTTACACTCATTCGCGTTCGAAAACGAGGACGTTCGGCTTACCTCCACTTGCCGGCTGAATAGTCATGGTCAGAGTTTTGCCGTCTGGAGAAAGCTGGATATGCTGTGTGTCGGCCACCTTGCCATTTCTCTTCTCAGTGAACTCGAGAGTGCTGGCATTCAGGCGGCGCGACGACGACATGGCGCCCGCTGGCGCGTTCGCATCCTTCACCGGGTAGTCCTTGCCGTCAAACTTCATATTTTTCGTGGAGTGCTGTGTCTGATTGATGAAGGAAAGGCCGCTGTCTTGATAGGGCTGCACCTCGATTTCGACCAGGTCGGGCTTTTCGCTGATGCTATCCCACGTAGCAGCAAAGCCAGAGGCTCCTCCGATGGGTGTGTAGATGTAATGGATAGTGAAACTGGAGCCGTTGGGCGGGTAGCCGGTAAAGTCGTCGCGCAGCGAGTTGCCGTCCGGAGAAAGCGTCCAGATGGCAGAGATCTGCATACGGCCGTTTTTCTTGCGGACGACTCTCCACACACGAGGAGCTTCTGCAGTTACAGCGAGGGTGGTTCCCTCGAGACCGGGTTGATCGGTGCCGTTGGCAACAATCAATTCCGGGCCGCCGCCAAAGTCGAAAGCATAGCGGTTCGTTCCCGCGGACTTGACCTTCATCTGGTCGTGCATAGTGCTTTTTTCCGGGTTGAGCTTCCACTTGCCGGCGAAGGAGCCGTCAGCGGCGTGAAGCCTGGTGGTTGCGATGGCGACAACAAGCAGTAATAGAAAGAGCCGTTTCAGCATGGCGTTCTCCGCAGGTCGATTGGGGAGCCCTGTTTGGAGAGGCTGCAATGCACTTAGATGGCCAATGGATCTCGCAACATCGCGCAGAGATGATCGAGCGCAGGGAGAGACTGAGTTAACTGTAGTCGATGAATCGGGGCTTTCGTCGCAGCGAGCGACAGAATCGTTCGGAAACGAACAGCGTCGTCTGAAACCGGACAGCAGATGCTTCTGCGAATTGAAGGGACATCCATAATAGGTAAAAGTCGACGGAGTTGAAGTGACAGGAGTTGAAGTGACGGGATGTTCACCTCAAGTTCGTTCCCGGGTTTTCCCCACTCGCCTTATCCTTCATCATTGGCGCCATAGTGTCATCTTTCCCTGGCTTGGTGAACTCGCGCCCGATGTACAGGATCTTGCCGCCAGGGAGCACGCCGGCATTCTGGGCGACGAGGGCGACCGGGGCGCTTGACTTTTTTTATTTTCCTCTGTCGAAATAACACCACCCTAAACGTCACCCCTATAGAGGCAGCTTAAAGGTCAAGTTAGCCTTCGAGTCTTTGTGGGAGGCATGAGGCCAACGGTAGCAGTGTGAACGTGACAGTTCGACGGTGGAATGGCAGCTTCATAATCTTTCTCCTGATTCTCATTCCTCGTCCGCCGGCCCAGCGTGGGCTTATGGGCATTTCTTCGCAATTGGATATTGCCGTTTAGGCGGCCAATAAAGGACGCGGTCTCGAGTCGCGATTGCATCGCCGCAATCAAGATGTGTTGCGTGACAAGGAGGCGAGTGATGGGTGAGATTCCCGGTGGCCCGCTCTTCCGTGTGAAACTCTGGTTCGCAGTTGCCTTGCTTACGTCAGCGACCCTAAGCTTATCCGTAGGACAAGTAACTTCCGCTCCACCGCCGGCTAGCCCTCCCCAGAAAGTATCTGCACCCGAGCGCAAGACTCTCAGCCAGGAGCTACCGGCTCAAACCAGGGCCGATATCCTGATGGCCCGTGGAGAATACGCGGCCGCGATTTCCGCATTCCAGCAATCCGATCTGAAGTCTGCGCTGGTTTGGAACAGTATTGGCATGGCCTACCACCACTTGTATGCTCTCGAGGAGGCGCGAAAGGCTTACCAGCAAGCGCTTACCATCAATCCGCGCTTCGCCCCGGCTGCCAATAATCTCGCCGCCGTGTATTACGGCCAGCATGATTTTAGAGATGCCGAGCATTGGTACAAGCGAGCGCTGAAACATACATCAGAGAGTGCGGTGATCTACTGCAACCTGGGTACCGCTTATTTTGGCGAGGGCAACTACAAGAAAGGGCTCAAGATGTATCAAAAGGCCTTTTCTATCGATGACCAGGTGTTTGCTCCGGGCCAGTCCCAGATGGTGGAAGGTGGCAGCTCCCGCGAACAGCGCGTGGAAATCAACTACTACATAGCCGAGACGTTCGCCAGTGCAGGGAAGCAGGAACAGGCGCTCTTCTATCTACGAAAAGCAATGGATGAAGGCTTCAAGGATCGCAAACGCCTGGACGAAGATAAAGATTTCGCGACCCTGCGCACCACGCCGCAGTTTCAAGAGTTGCTCAATCAGGAGAATTTGAACTGAGCCCGGGCCAGGGCCAGGAGGGTGCCGCTCAGCCATTGAAGGGACGGCATTGAAGGGACGGGACGGAGTAACCCCTAACGCTAGCTACGGGGGTTACTCCGGTCAAAGTTATCTCGGAAGGTGACGCTAGGCCAGCACCTTTGACACCACCTTGCCCGCGACGTCGGTCAGGCGGAAGTCGCGCCCCTGGAACTTGAAGGTCAGCTTGGTATGATCCACGCCCAAACGGTTCAGGATGGTCGCCTGCAGGTCGTGGATGGGCACCGAATCCTCGACCACGTTGTAACAGTAGTCGTCGGTCTGCCCGATCGAGATGCCTGGCTTGATACCGCCGCCGGCCATCCACATCGCGAAGCATTTCGGGTGATGATCGCGGCCATAATTGGTCTCGCTCAGCTTGCCCTGGCAATAGACAGTACGGCCGAATTCCCCGCCCCAAACCACCAGCGTATCGTCGAGCAGCCCGCGTTGCTTCAAGTCTTGAACCAGTGCCGCAGAGGGTTGATCGGTGCCCTTTGCCTGCAGGGCGATGTCCCTGGGTAGATCGTTGTGCTGGTCCCATCCGCGGTGGTAAAGCTGGATAAAACGCACGTTGCGCTCAGCCAGGCGCCGGGCGAGCAGGCAATTTGCAGCATACGTACCGGGCTTGCGCGAGTCCGGCCCATACATCTCAAAGACAGAGTCGGGTTCCTTGGAAAGGTCCATGAGATCGGGCACGGAAGTTTGCATGCGGTAGGCCATCTCATATTGCGTGATGCGCGTTTCAATCTCGGGATCGCCGTAACTGTCGAACCACATCTTGTTAAGCTGGGCGAGTGAGTCGAGCATGCGGCGGCGCGACTCCCTGCTGATGCCCGGCGGGTCATCCAGGTACAGCACCGGCTCGGCCCCCGCGCGAAACCTGACCCCCTGGTACTTGGAAGACAGAAAGCCATTACCCCACAGCCGCGAAAACAAAGGCTGGTCCGGGTTCAGTGCGTTGGCCTGCGAGATCAGGACGACGAACGCGGGCAGGTTCTGATTCTCACTGCCCAGGCCATAGGTGGCCCACGCGCCCATGCTGGGACGGCCGGGCTGTTGAAACCCAGTCTGGATAAACGTGATTGCCGGGTCGTGGTTGATGGCCTCTGTGTTCACCGTCTTGATGATGGCGATGTCGTCGACAATTTTGGCGGTGTGCGGCAGCAGTTCGCTGATCCAGGTGCCCGACTTGCCGGCCTGTTGAAATTTGAAAATGGGTGCGGCCACCGGAAAGGACGCCTGGCCCGAGGTCATGCCGGTAATGCGTTGGCCTTTGCGGATCGAGTCCGGCAGCTCCGTGCCCTGCAAATCCTTGAGCTTGGGCTTGTAGTCAAACAACTCAATCTGCGAAGGCGCGCCCGACTGGTGGAGGAAGATCACGCGCTTGGCCTTGGGCGCGAAATTAGGCATTCCCACCAGGCCGCCGGTTTTGGGATCCACCGCCGGCCCCTCTGCCATCAGGCTCGGGCCGAGTAACGAGGCGAGCGCTGCCACGCCAATTCCCTTCGCGGTTCGGCCGAAAAACTGCCGCCGGGTCATCTCCAGCAAGATCTCGCGTCTCTCTTCGTCCATAGGAGTCACTCTTTCGTGATGGTCTCGTCCATATTGAGAATCGTGCTGGTTACCGTCGTCCAGGCAGCCAACTCCGCTGGATCCAGCTTCGGATTGCGCTTCGTCTCGCCCACCCCGATGAGCTTCATCGCCGAGGCCTTGTCGCGCCGGTACTCCGCGAGTTCTTGCCGCGCCAGCGTGAGCAGCACCGCGCGTTCCTGGGGCTGCGGTTTGCGGTCCGTTGCCAGCCGGAAGGCAAAGTCAACCCGCTTCTGGGGATCGCGCCCCGCCTGGGAAATCGTCTTTTCTGCCAATACGCGGCTGGCCTCAACGTAAGTGGGATCGTTGAGCAGCACCAGGGCCTGCAACGGAGTATTGGTGATGGTGCGCCGCGCCGTACACTTCTCGCGGTCGGGCGCGTCGAACGTTGTCAGCGAGGGCGGCGGCACCGTCCGCTTCCACACCGTGTACATGCTGCGCCGGTAGAGATCTTCGCCGGTGGATGGCGTATAGCTCTGCCCAGAGAAACCCCCGCCGAAGGACATTTCTTCCCAGAGGCCCTTCGGTTGGTAGGGGTAGACGCTAGGGCCACCGATCCGGGTGTCGAGCAGTCCGGCGACATTTAGGGCGTTGTCACGCACCATCTCGGCCGGTAAACGGAAACGCGGGCCCCTCGCAAGCAACCGGTTCTCGGGATCGCGGTCGGCCATCTCCTTCGTCTCACGCGATGACTGCCGGTAAGTCGATGAGGTCACAATCAGCCGCATCATCGCCTTTATGTCCCAACCGCTGGCGACGAACTCCGTAGCCATCCAGTCGAGCAATTGCGGATGGCTGGGCTGCTCTCCCTGCGAGCCAAAATCTTCCGCCGTCTTCACAATTCCGACGCCAAAGCAGTCCTGCCAGTAGCGGTTGACTGCTACTCGCGCCGTCAGCGGATTTTTCGCATCCACCAGCCACTTTGCCAAGGAGAGGCGATTTGCCGGCGCCCCGGGCGGCAAGGGCGGCAGGAAGGCCGGAACGCCTGGATTCACCTTCTGCCCAGGGTTGTCGTACTGGCCGCGCCCCAGGATGAACGTGTCACGCGGCTTCTTCATTTCCGTCATCACCATCACGTTGGTGATCGACGCCTCAAGCTTCTTCTTCTGCTCCCGCAACTCGATCAGTTGCGCGTAAAGCTGCCGCTCTTTTTCTGGCGCCGCATATTTCAGGTAGTACTCACTCAGCGCGGCCTGGTGTTCTTTCTCCAGGCGCGCCGCCTTGGCCTCCGGGGTCTCGGCTTTCTCTTCCTCTCCAATCTCTGCTTCTGGGGGCGCCTTTTCCGGCTGCAGAGTTGCCATCTCCTGGGCGGGTTTTCCGGCCAGCGCCAACAGCACCGAGCGCGCCGGCATGCGGATGCCCAGGATTTCAGCTTCCTCGTCCGTCACCGGGCGGTTATAGAGGCGCAGGTCGTCGAGCCCCCCTTCGAAGGGCTTTCCGTTCGCCTTATTGCCTATCTCGAGTGCGGCAGCGATTCGAAACGTGCCGCTTAAATTGTCCTTCACCACTTCCGTCAGCGCCGGTTTGCCGTTGACGTAAAACTTCACCCCCGACGCTTTGCCCGAGCCGTCGTAGCTCATCACCAGGTGTGAGAACGAGGCCGTCGCGAAGCGCTCCTTCGTGCGCACCTCGATAGCGTTGTCAGGCCACCTGGCGGCCATGCGGACGATGAAGTGGGAAAGCCGGTCCTGGGGCTTGTCATACGTGGGATCGTCGGTCGCAATCTCATAGCCTTGCCAGTGTTCGGAGCTGTCTCGCTTTTGCAGGAGCTTCACCGCGTTCGCGGTCGACGTTCGGACCCACATTGCCAGGGCAAAGCAGCGGTCAAAATCGCCGGCATTGCCGAAACTCAACTGGGTCTCTCCGCTGAACTCCGCGGCCTTGCCCACTTTGCCTTCCTCGTACACCACGTCGCCGCGCACCGCCTTGCCGTCATGGTGTTGGCCGGAGGCATCAGCCAAACCGCTCTCCAGCGGGTAGTACGCGATCAAACCCTCTTGCGACGGTTCAGGGATCCCCGCCAGCGCCGTTTTTTGCCACTCGTTCCGCTGCGCCACGATCTCTTTCTCGGGCAGGGCGGCGAGCGTGCTGGTGAGGCGGCCATTCAGCGCATCGAGCTGCTGCTCCTGTGCCTTGGTAGGCAGCGGGAGCACTGGATCCGCATTGCCCAGGAAGCCGTCCAGGCCCCGTTCCGGAACGTTGTTAAAGTAGGCGACGAGCTGGTAGAAATCCTTTTGCCGGATGGGATCGAATTTGTGGTCGTGGCAGCGTGCGCAGCCAACGGTGAGGCCCAGCCAAACGGTGCCCGTGGTGCTCGCCCGGTCAATAATGTACTCCGCGTGGTATTCCTGGGGAACGGCGCCGCCTTCAAAATTGATCATGTTATTGCGGTTGAAGCCGCTGGCGATCTTATCGTCCACGGTTGCGTTGGGCAGCAGGTCGCCCGCCAGTTGCTCAATCGTGAACTGGTCGTACGGCATGTTGCGGTTGTAAGCTTTGATCACCCAATCGCGCCACGGCCACATCTCCCGCAGGCTGTCGATGTGGTAGCCGTGGGTGTCGGAGTAGCGGGCCAGGTCCAGCCACTCCATGGCCATACGCTCGCCATAATGCGGTGAAGCTAGCAGTTGATCCACGCGCTTCTCGTAGGCGTTGGGCGACTTGTCCGCCACAAAGGAGTCGACCTCGGCGGGCGTAGGCGGCAGGCCGGTTAAGTCGAAGCTCACCCGGCGCAGCAGTGTGGCTTTGTCTGCTTGCTCGTTCGGCTTCAGCCCCTCGGCTTCGAGCCTTGCCAGGACAAAACCGTCAATGGGGTTGCGCACCCAGGCCTTGTCTTTCACCTCGGGCGCAGGCGGGCGCTTGGGGGCGACAAAGGACCATTGCGTTTCCCATTTAGCTCCCTGGTCGATCCACTGCTTGATGGTCTCGATCTGCTTCTCCGTCAGCGTCTTGCCGGAATAAACCGGCGGCATGCGGAACGCCGCGTTCGTGGAGCTGATCTTCTGGTAGATCTTGCTTTGCGCCGCGTTCCCCGGGACGATGATCTTGTAGCCGCCGCGGTCGACGAACAGACCCTCCGTCTCGTCGAGGCGCATTTTGGCCATGCGCATCTTTTCGTCTGGGCCATGGCACTTGAAGCAGTTGTCCGAGAGGATGGGACGGATCTCCCGGTTGAAGTCCACAGGTTTGGTGGGCGCCTCGGCCGCGGGTGCGGCTTGCGTCGCGCCGAGAATCCAGGCTAGCGAGGCAGAGGCGAGCAAAACAAATAACAGCCGCAGCTTCAAGTTTCCATCCCTCCTTGCGCGTGGCGGGAAACCCTGCTGAATGGTTGAACTATGTTCAGTGCGACCGTAAAATCCAGCATCCCGGTGGATGCGAATAGCAGACCCTACAAGGGGGTACTTTGGCAAGCTAGAATCCTGATCCGGCGAAAAAAGTGTTCACACTTGGATTGTCAGCCACACGGAAGTCGACTATCGAAGGCGTCCGTTGGCGAGTCGCCGCTGCTTGATCTGCATGATCTCGAAGTTCACTGAGTTTAAGGGCACACAGGTGGCGGAACGTCATGCCCTTCTTCTTCGTCTCGGAAAAGCCGTTCATTCTTTCGTGCTAAATATGAAGGCTGTGCGCAGCCGAGGCTTCTTGAGGAACCATACCAGGGTAATCACGGTGTGATCTCCAGCAAGTTCCCCGAAACGCGGGTACCAGCGTTCTGTCGTGAGACCGTTTGCATCGGTGTATTTGAAGACATAGATGTCGTCGCCGCTTATTGCAACGTCGGCAGGAGATGGACTAGCCAGGTTGCTGATTCTTCTTCTCCTCATTCGGTAGCTAGGAGGACAAATCTCCCCGGGTAGCGGCTAGGTCTAGCCCCGGATTTTAGTCCGGCGGAGCGGGCTTTTGAGCCCGCTGAAACTCTCGGATAACAAAATTTGGGCTTTAGCCCTGGTGGCAGGTGAAATGAGAACCACGATGGTTGCTAACGCAACGAGCCCCTGGCTGTTAGCCAGATCGCTGATTGTTTTTCTCCTCACTCGGTAGATAGGAGGACAGCGTGCATATTCCAGACAAATCGCTGCAATAGGTATGCCCTTATCTCTCGGCATGAGTGCTTGGGTCTTCAAACAAATTCCTCCGCGTGCAATTGCTTGAAAGTGTATGTGCGGAGTGGCCTTGCCGGAAAACGCGTGGACTCTCTTTGAACCGCATGAGAAGTTCCGCTTCATCGTCCTTGCTCATGGCGCCATGATAACGGACGGCCTTCTACGGCGAGGGTGGCTTCCTCATCCGGCGCGGCACGAACGAGCCGCAGTCCACCTTCGTGACCGATCCGGGCTCGCATACGTCGAGTGCAGCCTGTATGTCTGCAACCCTATCGC